>Ga0247765_1000234_pt1 | contig 44826 bp, 49 predicted proteins | sample UWRJL106311C6_FD_179949 | JGI IMG/M metagenome (GOLD analysis project Ga0247765, IMG submission 179949) | Plant litter microbial communities from Arlington Agricultural Research Station in Wisconsin, United States - UWRJ-L106-311C-6 | ecosystem: Environmental > Terrestrial > Plant litter >... | reverse complement strand
TCCCTCACAGCATATCGAATCGTGGTCCTCTCCACCTCCTCCCCATTCTCCAACACATCCCCTTCCTTCCCCATCTCCGCCTCGACTCTCCACCTCGTCCCCGTTCTATCGCCAATCACATCCCACAGTCTCTGCATTGACTCTTCGTTATGATGATACCTCGCGTTTTTATCCCCCAGGGCTTTATATTCCTCCAACTCCCACGGATTCTCCTCGCCCACCTGCCTCCCCAGCACCAACGGGTTTTTCGCCTTCTTCCTGAAGAAGCTCACAATCCTCACTCCCACAGCCACCTGATCATGCCACCCAAACAAATGAAAGAACGACGCCGCATGCACCACATCCACCCTTCCCTCCAGTCCCCTAACGCAGCCGTCCCCTTCATCAAGTATATCGCCCACCACAAACTCCCCCCTCCACCTCTCCCGATCCCCGAACAACTCAAACCCCAACTCAACAAAATCCTTTCGTAAATCCATCCCGATAAGATTTTCCGAGGGAATACCTCCCTCAAAGACAAGCTGTCTCAGCGTCTGTGCCACGCAGCAACCCAGGTCAAGAACCACGGCTCCTTCGCCTCTCGCACGGGAGAGGATTTCAGGGTATAAAGGGTGAGCTGTAATGTATAGATCGAGGAACCGGAAACGCCCTAGGCAAGGATAGGGGAAGATGGAGTAGGCGCGGTCGCGCTGTTTTTCCTCCTTCTTTTTAGTGATGTTCTGGGGATAGACATTGATGAGGGAGCAGGGAACAAACTATTCGGCGGACATGGGACTCGATTTCGTCTTGGGGGATGCTGCTGTATTCGTGGAGGAGTTTCCATGCTTTGGCGAGTTTGGCGCGGTCGGGGAGTGCGTGTTGATAGCGGAGGTGGCGGTTGGGTTCGGAGGTGGGTGACATGTTGTATGCTTCGGAGATGATCTCTGGTCTGGTGGTGGGAGGTTCGGCGGGTGGTGACGCAATACCGGCTTACAAGTCCAAGAGTGTAACTTTCCTCCTTATATCTTCAAACGAGCGGGAGTCGAGAATAGATCTTATGGTGTTCGCAAGCCGGCACGGGAATGGCGAGTTGGTCCGGAGCCGAATCGGCAAACTTGCGCCGAGATCCTAGTTTCTTCAGATCAGGAGTTGACGGGAGAGCAAACAGGAAGACGTCGAGCTGTGTTTCCCCGAAAAAGCATGCTTATCTTGGCTGAGAATGGCTGGACTATCCAAGGTGGCTCCAAATGGCCGAGTCGGATGACGGTCATGTGCCAACTCTGGGACGTGCCTTGCCGATACCGATCACGTTCACATTTCCAATGAGATGAACCAGAGGGGCGCTCCGCCATGACGTCCATTTCACTGTCGTACATGTACGGTAAAAAGAGCCCACTGATTCTTACTGACATATTCGAGAAGCTCCAATCGAGAGAGAATAACCGAATATTTCGGCACAAGCCGCTCAGTTATGCTTGTTGCGATATTCCCCATCGTCGATCCAGCACTGTCTTTACCCCGGTGCCCAGTTTGATTGAACCCCCAAGTGTCTCTTAGGCACATGGCGAGTTCAACTCGCCTCATACATCCCCCAAAACTGCTCTGCATAAAATGTCCCCTTTTCCGCCTTTTTCCACGTCTCATCAAACGCCGTAAACAAAATCAGCCCCCCCAGGTTTTCGTTCCCCCAAACATCCAAAATCGACCGAATCGCCACCCTCTGGTTCTCCCTCCCCGGCACCGCCAACCCATTCGCATTCCCCTGCCACGGCCAACCCGTCTCGGTAACCACGACGCGTTTCCCAGGGTCCCTCAGCACTTCCCTTACATCCGCCACCTTCCTCGCCACGAAATCCCCGGCCCTCTCCGCGGGGGTATCCGCGTCGAAAAAAGCATGGGCGTTGATCGCACAGTAATCCGACTCGTCACACAACGCTGGGTTACGCTCTACCGCGAGGAACGTATCCACCGTCACCACCGGCCCCTCGTACCCCAGGGCACGTAGCATCCCCCTCGCAGCAGTCAGCGCGTCCACAACTTGCTTCACGCTAGCCTGTCCATTATTAACCAGCTCATTGCCCACACTGACGGTATCGATGGCGGCCCAGCCCCGGGCGGAGTAATTCATCGCGGCGGAGAGCGTGGCGATTTGACCAGGCAGATCGTTGAGGCTAAAGATCCCGAGAAAGAGCTGCACGCCAATGGCGTCGGCGGCGGGGAGCACACGGGCGACTTGGTCACAGTCGACGCCGTAGATTCGGACGAGGCGAGCTGGGGGGTCGGTGTGCGTGGCGAGGCGCTGGAAGTCGTCGAGGATTTGGGAGGCGGAGCGGCAGGTACCGTCAGCATTGTAAGGAGAGTAGGTTATCCCCGTGGCGTTGGCGGCTGCGTTGGCGGGAATGTGTGGAGGGTGGAGATTGGGGTCGTCTGGCGAGGGTGATGGCTGTGATGAAGACGGAGATGGAGATGGGGATGGTTGCGAGTTTGGCTCGGGATGGGCCCATCCTGGACGGGGCCACGTGCCTCCTACACCGCGGAATCCGGTTGGACGAGGCCTGTAAGGCCGCACGCGGATCATCTCAGTGGTGGTAGTGAAGGCGCTGTTCTTGTCGTCGACGTAGACGATGACTCCCCGAACTTCCCCGCCATTTGCTGCTATCACCGGTGCGTTGTCTGTCACGATGACCTTTTTGCCGTCTGGGTCTTTAACCACCATGCCGGGGTAGCGCATATGTCCGTGTTGGATCTCTGTTGCGCCGTCAGTCTGACCTAACCTCGACAGGTGAGAAGAGAAACACACCTGCCATCTGAGCTGCTGTTCCACGACCCAGGAGAGCCAACCCGCCCACCAGCCCGGCCTTCATGGTGAGAATCCAGAGTGTAGCGACGTACAAAACACCACGTAGCAGCGACCAACTCAATATCAGCTCAAATTCCAACAAGTAGCAGCCGTAAAGCTCCAGACGCAGGAAGAGAGAAAGCAGCGCACGACGCCCTCCCGAACACCTAGAAGAAAACAGCAGACACTCCACTTGAATGGGCGAGCGAGTGATCCGCAAAGAGGCTCTCGAATCAAGACATAATGCAACACAACGCCTAGATTGAAGGCGTTGCAAATGCCACGTCCAAAACACCACCTGCAATGAGACAATCGAGGGGCCGAACAGCTCCACCAGCAGCAGCAGTCGCAACTGCATTCCATGCCGAGTACTACCGCGCCTTGAAGAAAAAAGCGCAGGTGAGACCCGACTGGAATGTAAGCTGCTGCAATTCAGTTCCAGGAAGGAAAGGAACTGTCGGGGTGCCATTCCGCCCCACCCTTGTCATCGGCCGCCTCTCTCCCCCTTCCTCCCCTCCCAACACCAGGGAGGAAGCGGCGATCACCAGAGCCAGATATAACTGGCCACTCCCTCACTCTAATCAGCTCAAATCTAGGGATAAAGGGCTCTTCTTACCTGTACCCGTGACACCAACTCGTCGGACTGTCCCAAGACCAAACCCCTAAACAGAAACTTTGAACGCATTAAAATTACTATTGCCTCTCTAATATAGACAAGCAGAAAGATCCCTCTCTAACCCGCCCCGCCACCATCCTCTATGTGCCTCTCGTACCCTTATGTACAATATCGTGCTTTCCATTGTCAGTCCAGCCCTGTCATTGAGTCCAAACGCCCCCCGTCATGCCCCAGCTCAAGTTCAGATGGCTTGCGTTACGCCGCCGGCAACCCCAGCTTATTATTCGTCTTCTTCGTCATGACCTTGGTAATGGCATGTCGGATAGTCACACCCGCCTTCTCAACATCCTTCTTGGACAGACCTGAAGTCATGCACACCTTGAGCGCTGGTGTGACTGTGTACTCACCGTCCTTGAGCCCGTTGCACGCACGAATGGGCCACCCCTTGAGACGCGTAATGAGCACTCCGTTGGCCAGGCACTCATCCACACACTCCTGAAGCAGCCTCTCCTGGTCATCGATGCTTAGCCTGCGTGCATTGACCACCTCGGGCTTCAGCACCAGGAGCATGATAGGGTTCTCGGGCGCGCTCGTGCACTGGACCCAGTCGCTGCGCGGGTCCAACTGTGCCCTCATTAAACGAATGTTCTCGCGGCACTGCGCCAGGATCTCGGGGTTTGACTGGAGCACGTTGAGGCTTTCGCTGGCCGTCATAGCCAGCATGGCCGGCAGCGCAGCCGAGAAGGTATATGACGCAGCTGTGAGGCGCTGGTGCTCCACGATGTCGTGCTTACCGGCGCAAAAGCCACCGCCTGAGCAAAGAGGCCCCGCCAAAGAGCCGACGATCATGTCCACCTGCATCGGATCCACGTTCTGCACCTCAGTCAAGCCGCGACCGGTTCGCCCTAGAACACCAAACGACCAGGTTTCGTCCAGAATGATGCGGAACTTGTACTTTTCCTTGAGCTCAACCTGTGAACTTTGTCAGCCACGTCCCCAGTCGCTTCCCACACGGACTACCCCATCCAAACTCACCAGTTTCGGCAGATCATTGATATCGCCCACCGTCTCAAACAGCCCCTCCGTGACCATAAACCGCCTTGTCAGCACCTTCTTCTTGGCCTGTTCCTCTACCACCTTGCGCATGACACGCTCTAGGTCCTCGAAATCTCCATGATTGTACCACTTAATATTGCTGCGGGAAATCTCCAGGCCCCTCCTAATCGAGTAATTGACTGCTCTGTCCGCCACAATCACGTCTCCACGCTTGCAAAAGGCGGGAATCACGCTTGAGATCGTCGAGAACGCCTGCGCATACACAATACAGCCCTCGGTCCCGAGGTACGACGCAATGTCAGCCTCCGTCTTCATATGCACGTCCTGCGTTCCGTAAAACTGTGGCGGGCCGCAGGGGCCGACGCCGTAGGTGCGCAGCGTCTGGATGGCCTTCTCCTTAATCTGCTCGTTTGCGTTGAGGTTGTAAAAGTTGTACGATGCCAGGTTCGTCACTGTGCGTCCGTTGGCGAGCTTCGATTTCGGTCCGGTCGGTCTGTTTGCGATCAGTCAGTTAGTGTTCGCACCTTCTGGTGTTCCGGGGGTAGAAAAGAAGAAATCTCACCCAACCAAGATGGGCAACTTCTCCGTCTCTGCCTCCTCAAGAGCCGTCTGGCGCGCCACCAGCGGTTCTGGAACCCATTCGTCCACCAACTCGTCGATTTCATCTTCCGTCAGTTTAACGTAGTTGCCTTTGGACGTCGAGTACGACGGCGCGAGCAGATATCGCACAAAGAAAATAACAAGCACCAGTTCGATGGCGGAGCGCACCGGGTCATTCTGGTAGCTGGACCTGACATAGCGGATGAGTACGGCCGACCCAGGCACCTTCTGGAAGGCCGTGGCCGCCTCTTGCAGCCACTCCGTTAATTGCGCTTGCACTTCGTGGAGATCCATGGCCGATGTGTTCGCGTCCTTCGGTCATACAAATCGGCGTGTTGACTTTACCGCCGACGCAAACGTTGCGAGGACGCAAGGGGCGCAAAACCGGGAGAGCCGGGATAGGTGGATCAACCCCCATCAGCCACTGAGGGACCGCAGCAGCTGCGCGCCGGGAAATTCGATTCGCGTCCCTGACCCAGTTTTTATCTTTTCAGGGGCACCAACGGTCCGACCAACCAACGCCCTGGGCCTGGACTGTCTCAGTGGATACCTCACACCACTCGCCGAGCCACCCCACCGTTGAAACCGGCGCACTCTGGGTACAGTCAAGTCACACCATCACAGCAACCGCACCTCCAGCTGACATTGCTCGGGCAAAATTCCTCGTGGGATGACTGAGTAGTTGTCGCTTCAAAAACATGCTCCGTCATTGGCACAACACGACAAATTTCCAACATGAATACAGCCAACATCACGTTATCAAAGTTGGAAACAAATGCAATCATTAGACTAACATGATTTAGGATTATGTGCCCCCAAACCCTATCCCGGTCGATTAGGTATGAGACTTGCGCGTCAGCGTGAGAGAAGTAGAAAATGTAGCGACGAATTCTAGAAAGAAAAGCCATTTAACCTGCCACCATGTCCCCAATGTGATGTGCTTGCCAAAAACAAATCAATACAAAGCACTCCTGACCGTACCACATTCATGAGCCGAGCATAATGCCATCGGCTAGAAAAGCAAATCCATCTTTGTACTGCCTCCTCACATCGAGTCGGCCATCGTATTTTACAAGGCATCGGCCTAAATTGTCTGATACCCACTTATTCATTGGCCCTTGTCGAGGTTTGTGCCCCCGTCGCAGTCGCCGTCGGCTTCTTGAACACACCAGAATAGAACGGATCTGCAGTGCCCGTCTCAGTCCTGCCCCGTGTATTGTCGTTGTTCAGGCCGGTAGGTTGGAACAAGATAAATTCGCCAATCGGTTTCTGAAGGTCCTTAATAGGGACGTATTTGCCTGCAACGACAGGTCCAACGATCAATACAAGGAAGACAACCAGCATAACAAAGTAAAGGATAGCATAGCGGAAAACGCGACGCCTCCTGAGCTTGGATTGCTTCATCGAGTAAATGGGGGGTCGGATTTGACGACTACGAGCCGTGTTAGTTACAATCAAGTGGACAACAAGCAGAAAACGTACCTTGGGCGAAGCCAAAAGAGCATCATCGAGTGCAACATATCAATCTTGGGTATCAAGATGATAGGAAGCATCATGAAAAGGATAATGTGACCTAGCACAAAATCGGCCGCGAACATACTCAACTCGGTGATTTTGCAGAGATATTCGCGGGCAGGTTGCGAAACTGAGTGCCAACCCATGGCATACCACTTGCCAGTCCAGAAAGCAATGTTGGATTGATCGGTCTTGAATTCTCTGGTGAGGGCCAGCGAAATGATGAGCTTGAGAACGAAGCGCTGAATGGCAACAACCGTGATCATGCCGAGGAGCGTTCTAGCGAAGTCAAATCCCTGCATGAAGTACATGACCTCGAAGAAGGCAAGCAGAACGACAACAGCGATGCCATGGGCAATGGCAGCAAGCACGCTTCCGAATTTCTTGCAGCACATGCTGAGAAGAGGACCCATGAAGCATGCCATTGCGAAGAAGACGGCCAGAGCACCAGCGTTAATTGCCACTGGCGCCAGGGCGACGAGACCAACTCGCAACAAAGCCGCTGTTGGCTTTGCGTCACTCACACCGGTCTGGGCGTTCATGAAGAGATAGGGGACAAGAGTGACGGCGACGAGGCAAAGTGGAGCAAAGATCTCGCCCCAGAAGATATTGGTAATGGCTGCACGGGGAACATCGGCCGACATCTTGCTAGAAGGATCTCCCAGAGCCTTGCGCTTGTAGCCAGTAATGCGAGTTCGTGACAGACGGCAGAAAGCGATCCACGATGAGCTATGCGAGCGGGAGTTGCCTCGGGAGAGCCAGCGCAGAAAGTCGCGGTAGTCGATGAAGAAATCATTCCATGCAAACTGGTGAGGATTGTACAAGAATGGCGAGACAACCAAGGCGAGAAGTGAGATCCAGAAGTATATGATGGCCGCTTGCCAAATGGTAATAGTGGCGAAGAGCAGCATCATCAACATGCGAGCTCCGAAGTAAATCGAAGGACCGGCGAAACGCGAGTACAGGACGCCAAAGGGGATGCGAGCGGTGGCGAAACCACGACCAGTAGCAATGTACCTGGCACCTCCAAAGGTGATGTCTTGTTGAACCGAATTGGCGTAAATTTGGCAAACAAACACCTCGAAGAAGGGCGAGAGCGAGAAAAATTGCTTCATGAAACGCGAGAAGGCGCGCCACACTCCACGCTCCGTCAGCTCCTGCACGATCAGCGGCACGAACGAGAGGAAGAAGACGAAGAAAATGGAGAGAATGCAACGGAAGACCCAGTCGAGAAGTGCCTCGGTGTTGGCACAGCCAGTGGGGAACAAAGGATCCGTGATGGGGACATTCCGGTTGTACTCGCAAGCAATCGTCTCCTTGCGAAGCGCGGCAATGTTGGCGAGACAGATCATGAAGAGCTGAACCGACAGCATGATGAACATGTTGTTGATGTGGAAACCAGGATGTGCGTAGTAGAAAGAGAGGAAGCGATCCAGAGGTAGCTGAGTGCCGAGATAGTAATATTCACGAGAGAGCATTTGCTCACCCATACCAGTTCCGATCTTGGTGGTGAAGTTCAGAATGGAGCCGAAACCTAGATCACGACCCTTGCCGCACTGGTAGTACTCGCAGTGCTTGATGCGACCACCGCGGAGTAAAGCGTTCATACCGGCGTAAATATCCTCGTTGAGATGGAGACCCTTCTGAGCCTTGGACACGCCACCTCGGGTGGTCATGAAAATACCGTTGAGGAAATCGGGATGGCCGTAGTGAAGCTTGCCGCCAATCTGAGACAGAGTCCTAGCAAAGAGCGTTCCGAATGTCTGTTCCTTTCCGGCAGCGACATCACCAAGAATACCAATGTTCTCAGAGAAAATATACTCGCGAGCACCAAGAATAGCAACAGGGTCCTTGACAGCATTCTTGACGCCAGGAGTATAAGGGGACAAGTTGTCGGTCTTCATCTCCTCGAATTCAGCCAGAACGCTGCGAATCTTGAGGCACTCTTCCAGATAGTTGTCTTGGTTGGCATCGATGAGTTGAATGTACTCGCCACGGTAGAAGATGAGAGAGTGATTCTGGTTGTCCGACTTGCCGTCTCCAAGAATGGGGTTGCCAGAGAGCTGAATGCGGAACTTGGGGCGACGCATGCCGTTCTCCATGATCTCGGAGTGGCCGTCAATGAGGGCAGAGTACAGGCGAGGCTCTTCGCCCTCAACCAGGGGAGGCTCTTCGTCGAGGTAGGCAATCTGGAGGTCAGGGTACGCGCGGAGGAGGAACTCGGCGTTCTCCATTTCCTCCTTCTTGAACTTGGAGTACCGTTGCATCGAAACGCAGAGCTTGAACTTGCGACGAGCCATGCGCTCCAGCTCGCGTTCGAGCTTGTCGGAATTGCCACCAAACATTTGAACAACCTCAGGGTTCTCGACGCGATAAAGGAGCTTGATAGCACGACTGTAGTTCATAAAACCAGAAATAGTGCGATACAAGGTTTGGAATCGGAGCGAGGCCCAAATACGAGTCCGGAGAGTGTACTCGGGCGCCGAAGACTTGAAACCAATGCAGTAGAAGGGCAGGTCGTCGATCTTGCTCTTTGCAGTGTCTTTCTCATTCTTTTCGTCTTCGCCATTGAACTGAGACGTCTCGTCCGCCAGAATCTTGGTATCCTTGACGAAGCAATCCCACTCGTGAGGGTGCAACTGCTTGAGATACTCCAAGAGGGTGACACGGGAGTACGGCTCATCCTCACGAATGATTTCCCGGAGAGAAAGAAGAATCTTCTCACTGTAGTGGGGAATCAGCACCGTGAATGTAGGCATGTTGTCAACGGGAAGCGGCTCTGGGATGGGAGTGGACAAAGATTGGGCGAAGAAAGAAATTCTGCGCTCCGCCTCGCTGTACGTCGGGAAAAACTCCGTCTTGAACGAATGATCCTCTTGTGACACGAAGAACGTTGGGGCCCGCAGAGTCCGCTTGCCCTCCTGCTCTGAGGGCACCTGGTGATAGAGAAGCTTCTGAACGTGATCAATGGCCAGAAGATGCTCCCGATACATCGAAATGACAATGGCGTTCCAGATCTGAGAAATGAGAACCTTGGGCTTGTACTTGATCTCCATATCGGTGGTAGCAAGGATCTTGGAATAGATACGCTTTGGCAGCCGGGAGAAAACGTTTCTCCATGGGGTCAGGATCGACGCACCGAGGTAAAACGACCGCGCAATAGAGAAGACCGTGTTGAGCAAGACATAGAACAGGTAAGTGTCGAGGAAGAAGAAGATAAGGTCGGTGAAGATCATGAGAGCAAGCGTGATTTGAGGCTGGTACTTGCAGAGGTAATTCTTCAGGAAGAAGTCGCCCACGCAGCTGTCCACGTTCATGATCGAGAGATACCGAATTGGATCACGAATAGACAGCGTCAGGTAGATGTAAGACTCTCCGAACTTCAAACCGAAGACAACGAGCCAGAGACCAAACGACATGGCCATATCGTTGCCCTTGAGGCGCGGATAGCTAGCAGTAAACGTCTGGCTCGCCACGTATCTCCTCGAGTTCTTGGTGAGATAGCTTCCAAACAGCCCACCAAGGGGGAAAATCGAGAAGAACAGGTATGTGAAGACGGCGATGAAGAAGTGGACGATACCGATGGCCAGCGAAACTGTGGTACCCTGCCTCTCGAGGTACGCCTCGGTGGAGCTGGCGGGCATGAAAATGTAAACGCCGGGTCCAACATTGAGGATAAACACGCCGATGAGAAAGAGCAGCCGCTTCGTCAGATGTTGGGCACCGGCCCACCTTCTGGGGACGTAAGACCATTCCACAAGAGTCGCCAGGATCTGGATCAAGGACGCAATCGCACCGCCAAAACCGCAGAGCGACCACATAGCGGCAGCCGGCGGCCGATTGTTGACTTGCTGCTCATAGTTCGGCACAATGAGCGTCTCACAGTTGTATGCCGTGTAGAACCAGAACATGGTCAAATGCATGATCCAGATACGGTTGAAGTTGACGAGAAGATGGAACCACGAGCGCGTCTCCTTGTAAGTCTTGAAGAAGACCTTCTTCCAGTTGACTTCCTTAAGCTTAAGATAACGCTCTGCTGGTGGGACATCAACCAGCTTGCTCTTGTCATTGAGAACAATTCTTTCGATGCCTTCGGGGTACCAAAACAGCTGATTGCAATCATCGTAACCAATAATCTGGTTGTGATCGCGCTCCCTGCGAACATAGACGCCATTGAGGATCTCGTAGCCTTGGTCTCGGCAGTATTGATAGAGAGGCGTAATGACGTTGTTGAGGAAAGTCAGCTCCTCTACCGGCTCAACCAGATTCTGGCAAGCCGGAGAGTTGAGGTAGTCATCGGCACACTTGAAAATAAAGCAGAGACATTCAGGCATGAAGCGGACCTGGTTTGCTTCACCCCAGCAGAGCAAATAGAGAGCAATCTGCCTGACGCGGTCGTGTTGAGACATGCGGTTCATGCGCGTCTTCCAGCGGAACTCGGCAGCCTCCAAAGAGTCATCACCCTCGAGATCTTCCAGTGCCTGTGTCTCATTCTGAGGGTCCTTCTTCTTTTTGTTCTTGGCCTTTCGGCGCAGGCCCTTGCCCTTCATGTTTGCAAACCCGATCGCGTCGTCAAGATCAAGGTGAGCGGCAAAGTACCACTTGCGGTAGTTGGCATTGTCTCCACCGATGTAATCAGCGTGCAGCGAGAGAAGCGCTTGGTTCGGCGTCATGCGGGAAGCTCTCGAGTCGAGAAGCGTCATGAAATGGTCATACATGTTCCGCATGCTGTCGCGTTGGAAGCCGAACTTGGCCGTGAGGTCCAGGAAGATGTCCTCCACCTCTTCCTTGGAGAGGGGAATCTGAGCGTCCGAGGTCCAGGCAGGGTAGGGCTCGCGAGAGCGCTGGCCGGCGGGGAGAACATTGCCGTAGTCCATGCCGTAATTGGGCGTGGATGCGCCGGATGACCTGTTGCCTCCGTAAGAGATCTGAGACGAGGGAGGTCGGTACCCCCTGGTTCCCTGTCCGTCATTGTAACTGTTGTAACGCTCATCGCCGCGGCCGTAGTAGTCCATGTCGGCGGCGCGCGCCATGTCAGACCTCATGGTGAAATCGCTGAAAGTCTCCGAGTCCTCTTCCGATCCGCCACGATGACCACGGTTTCCGTAACCCCCTTGATCGTATCCCTGGTCGTAGTACGGGTCACCATTGTTGTAATAATCGTCTTGGTACTGATCATGACCGTCGTAGTAGCCCCCGTCTTGTTGATACGGATTGTTGGGGTCGGCATTATAATACCCACTGGCAGCCACACTTGTCAGCAAGTCTCGGGAGGTGAGCCCAAAATTCACTTACGCCTCGTCGTAGTATCCTTCCCCTTGCTGCCCACGGGCGTCGTAGCCATTCTGATCATAGTATTGCTGGTCGTCCTGGTAATATGAGTCGGTATTTCCACCCTGTTGGCCTTGGCCTTGGCCATGACCGCCGTGACCATAACCGTCGTCGTAGTCTTGCTGGCCCTGTCCGTGGCCCTGTCCGTGGCCTTGGCCTTGCGGGTATCCCGACATGTTGGGTAAGTTGTCTGCGCAAGAAGGTTAGCTGCAATCAGGACGAGGCAAGAGGCACAAACACATGCTCACGTCCCCATTGTAGGGGGAAACATACCTGATCAAAGGCTCATGGGGACTGCAGATTGAACCAGGCTTGAGTCGTGGGAGAAAACTATGACGGCGCTGCAAAAGCGAAGTCACTATTAGAGTTAACGTGGCCGGCCACAACAATAACACAAAAATTCGGTCGGTTCAATAGCGAGTGATGGTTTTTGGGTGTGTAGGCCCGTGATTGTTGATACAACAAACTGCGGAGGGCCTGAGGCGGCAAGCGATTGGTTGCGCGGTGGGGCGCAGAAAGGAGGTTGGCTTGGGGATGTGAGGGCGGTGCGACGGTGCGGGTGGGTGCGGGCGACCAAAGCCAAGTGACTGTCGGCGGTCGCAGTGCGTCACTCACAAAAACAAAAAAAAGGTGCTCGAAGACCAGCCGTTGTGGGCAAAACGCGACTACTTGTGCAACAGCTTCGTCCTCCCTTTCCCTCTACTGAACGATTGACGGGTAGGGAACTGAAATTCCGACGCTTCGACTAGACGATTAACTCGTTGTTCCGACTGGGCGTCTCGAACGGCGAGCCCGCACACTGCGGCTGGAATCTGGCGACTCGATTCCTCGGAGTGGCAGTGCAGATAGCCTGGAAGTGTCGTTACTGCACACCAGAAGCTCCTTCGCGATCGACAGCTGAACGAGAGAGATCAAGAGGGAGAAAGGAAGGGAGCGTGGGGGAAAAGAAAAAAAAGGGACGAAGACGGTGGAGGTTGTGAGTGAGGGGGAAGGAACGAGGAAATGGGAAAAAAAGGAGGCATTCAAGGATGGGCTGCGTTTCGTCGTTACGGAAGGAGACAGACCCCAGTCCCAGTCGCTCACTTGCTGGCTAAGTGGGCGGGCTAGACTGGGTTGGAAGCACTGGCCAGGGGAAGTCGATCGAAAAGGGAGGAGAGGCCAGGCACAGTACCGTGCGACAGATTGACTTGTACTGTACCTCTCCAGAAAGCCCCAGACCCAATCAATGCTCACCGTTTGAGAAAACACGAGATTTTCCCGCTTTACGAACCTGCCAAGCTAGTCCATTGAGGCAGAGTAACTCTCTTCATCATTACTAGCTTCCAAAACTGATCCCTTCGCGACATTTGACACCGGAGTCGAAGTAGAATATCGGGCTGATCTGTCAGTCACTCCACGCAACCCAGTCGATCCCTTTCCAAGCCAGATGCCACGAATCTGGCAGATTTTTTCCCTGACAGGGACATGACCTTGGCAGCTGCGTTCGTCCAGCGATCTGCACCAGACGGTCACCAGAACGCGCAGCGCCGTGTCAGAGGTACCTATGGGTACTCACCTCCTGGCCCCGCCACGATCTCGATTGACCTCCGTCTTGGCCAATGAAGGCGTCCATTGGATCCGGCGTTGGTGGAGCTTGCAAGGATCATACCGGCTGAACGTTGGTCGAATCTGGTCGAAATCCAGGCTTCTCCTTGAAATTACGACTGCACCGAAGTGGCTGCTGCTCCGCCACGTCTTGTCCCGCCGTTCTCAGTTTGCTAGCAGCTCAGTCCCGCGGATGTACCGATGAGGTACAGGGTTCGGCATCATACATGAAAGCTTGGTTCAGCTCCAGCATCCATGACGTGGGAAACAGAAATCAAGGAACGCTTCCAGAAGCAATTCAAGGCCAGAGCAAAATCGTCAATATCGGGTTACCTCTGAGGCAAACGAGAGGACGCTTCTAGGTTGGACGGAGACAACGCACGGTTTCGAACGTCAAGGATTTTCCATCACAGCGTTTTCCCGGCGCTCAATCCACGCTGTGCGGTGCTGCAAACCAGCGGGTCGCACTTTGTGACAGCCCACAGCGTGGCCGAACTAGTGTAGTGGCAAGGACAATAGCCAGAACACGAGCTGCAGCTACTTGGTTATTTGATAGCTGCGTTCCCACCCGAAGCTGTCTCAGAAACACGACGGTATGTTGTGTAGTCCGGCCGGCCTCTTGACCGACCCAATAAAGGGGAAGCCTCAAAAGCGTCTTGTCAGGGTTGATGGTGCGAGGTTCGTCTGGCCAGCGGGGCCAGGGCGTTCAGACATCTCTTGAAACCGAAGCTTCCGAACACAGTGCAAGACCCCCCAGACCGTCGACCGTGCCTCTCGGGTACCTGGTAACTGCAAATTGCCCAACCATCAATCTATTTCCAGCGCATGAGAGATGCTAAAATCCTTGGTGTTACCGGCAAATGGCCACCCCGTGCTGCAAGGAACGGAACGCTGAGGGAAGTCCAAGATCGTTGCTGCCAGGGCCTGTGCCGTCAATATCGATGACGATGCTTGCAATTTGTTGTTCCCTGCTGTGGGCGTCGATGACATCCCACTTTCAACAGGGCAGACCACAGGCCGCGCACGCGACAAGATAGCGTTTCCGCGCAAAGCGGCAGGCACCGCAGTGCATTGAGCAGAGAGAGAGACAAGCAGCGTGCGGTGTGACGGTGATCCACAATTAGACAACACTACACTCGACTTGAACAAACCCACGGGCGGCTCACGCAATCCAGCGCGCCGAGTCGGTCACCGCGCGCCGGTTCCTACATTAGCACACTCTGTGGCCCCCAGCAACTTGCCTGCGAGTCGAAGAGAGTGGTTATCAGCGAGAGTTGCGTCTCTGCTGACACTTGCAGGCCACCACTGCAGTGTCGTCATTCTTGGACAACCACCATGGTGAATAGGCTGAAGTCGATGTCAGTCGCTGGCGCTTGTTTTATAGTAACTACGGCGCATTCAATCCTTCAACGCCAGACATGAGCGAAGAGGTGATTTCGTGTAAAGTCGCCTAAATTTAGGCCGACATGCAAAAACAGGCTTTCCCGAAATGTAAAGGCCAACATGATGGCTGAGACAGCGTCTGCCAGCTCACTGCACCAATCCTCTTCTGTCAGTGAGGCGTCCCAGTGACAGCCCCGATCGGCCCAACCACGGCCGCCTCTCAATGAAAGATAGGTAACTGTTATCGTAAAGCCCTGCAAATGTCCGGGACGCAATTCATTAGAGCTGTCGATCACTGTTATCTCTGCAAGCCTTACAGTACCGCCGTGTTGCATTGTCCGGCGGTCATCTGCCGACCCGAAACTTGCGTCCGCCGTTTGCGCCCAAACCGCTGAGTGGTGGATAGTAGAAGACCCAGATGCAGAGCAGGTGTGGAGAACGGAAAACGGCCAGAGTTTGATTGCCTGGTGTATCGACTATCGAGTCAAGGTTGGGACACAGCAGCGCCACCTACCGGTAGTAGGTAGTTCGAGAAATGTCGTCAAACGCACCACAGCACGCACTAAGGTTGTCAAACAGTGCGCCGTTGTTGTGTCGCTTTAAATTCAGGGGAGGTCGCCCCTAAATCGAGGGTTGTGCCCAGTAGGTTGGGGAGATCGGATGATGGTGGGGGGTTCTAAGGATGGCGGCCTCAGGTACTGGCCCCGCCCAAACCGGGGAGCGCAGAAGCGGAAATTGCCGGTCACCTAGCCAACAATCCCCCGTGGGATTTACAGAGCTCAGCAGGCTGACAGAGGGGTTCAACTCACGCTACCAAAAATTGTTGGAACTGAAGTATCTACATATCTGCTCAACGCGCTAAGATATCTCACGATTCTACCGCGCCATCGATATCATGGCAAGGCAATCGCGGCCCCGAGTTATTGACTCGAGCGACGAGGACGATTCATTTCCCGACGTCGCTATGCTTGGGCAAAAAAAAACCACCAGGGGCACATCAAAAAACGAAGAATTAAATGCACAAGAATCTCAACCTGAAAAGACATCGAAATCAACGCCATCAGTTAGACGGCGCAAATTGGGGCAGGTTGCTGAAAGTGCACTCTTGCGAGCATGGACTCCAAATGCGCAAATCGAAGCAGAACTTGAGGAGAGGGAGAAGCGATTACAACGTCCAAGGGTTCAGCTTAGATCGAGGAAGAGCAAACCAGTTCGACTCACGCCGACAAGCGCAGAGGGGGAGCAAGAAGGCTACATTTCGGCGCAAGAGGAGGTGACCATCACCGAGGATGTCTCCCTCGTGGATGATGTGTTCCAGAGCGCGGATTCCGACGCCTCGGAGTTTGAGGACAGCCTCGATGAATTTATTGTCGACGACGACGATGACATTTCCTATTATGAAGAAGATAAATCTGAATTAAAAGTCGTTCCAGCCAGGCCACCTCCCAAACCCAGATTTCGGCCCAAGGGAAAAGGACTATCCCAGGCCGCCTCTGATGAGAAAGAGAGCAAAAGCCAACACGATACAACACGTCTTCCATCAGAAAAAACAAAATCTGTGGTTCCGAAAAGAAGGCTCTCGTCAGAGGAGGGAACGCAGAAGAAAACCAGAGCGGCTGGGGAAGGCCTTGCCGATAGCTTCTCAAGGTTAAAACTGTGGGTGTTCAAACCACTGGCCTCATCCCGTCACGACACTAACCTCATGATAGAAACGACCCTCTACTCCCACTTGATCTGGGACCGCTCAAGTCTTCCAGACGAGAACGGAATCCTCCATCCACGCCTCCCAAAGACAAACCCTACGGCCTGCAATCTCCCACCAAGCTCAGACGGATCCCGAACACCCCCCACCGCCCCAGTTCCGACATTTTCTGGAGTCAGGAATTTGTGGATGATTGGAACGACGAGCACTCGCCGCGCAAGCAACTATTTCCTGACCCAACCAAAGCCAGTCCAGCCAAGAAACCAGCCGCCGCCGCAATGCAGAAGGGCCCTTCAGCCCGCGAAGCCAAAAAGGCATTTGCGCAAGCCAAGCACAACCTGGCTGCTGCTTTCCTACAGGAACTGGACAGCGTGATTACTGACAACAAGCTCGCCGCTCTCACCTCCTCCACCGGCGGCATCAAGTTACTCTGGAGCAATAAACTCAACACCACAGCGGGTCGCGCCAACTGGAAGCGTGAGACCCAACGCGCCGTTACCGGCGGCGCCACCAGTACTCACCACCACGCCTCCATCGAGCTAGCGGAAAAGGTTATTGATGACGAGCACCGGCTCCTCAACGTGATTGCTCACGAATTCTGCCACCTCGCCAACTTTATGATCTCGGGCGTGACCAACAATCCACACGGGCGCGAGTTCAAGGTTTGGGCAGCCAAGTGCACCGAGGCGTTTGGGCATCGTGGCATCCAAGTGACGACCAAGCACTCGTACGAAATCGACTTCAAGTACGTGTGGGAGTGTGTGGACTGCGGAATAAACTACAAGCGCCATTCCAAGAGCATTAACCCCGAGCGGCAACGCTGTGGTGTCCCCGCGTGCAGGGGTTTATTGAAGCAGACGAAACCAGCGCCCCGAGGGGGGGCCATGGCAGCGGCAGGGATGGGAGCTGCAAAAGAGGGAGGCGACGCAATTAAAAAGGAACCGACCGAATACCAAAAGTTTATGAAGGAGGAGATGAAGCGGGTCAGGGAAGAAAACCCGGGGAGTCCGCAGAAGGATATCATGAAGATGGTGGCGGGGCAGTGGTCGCAGAGGCAACTGGCGGCAAAGGCAGGATCAACAAGATCAACACCAACGCCGACGCCGGAGAGTCAAGCGAATCAGGTTTCCAAGCAGTTGGAGGTCATCACTATTGATGACTGAATGTAAGAAAGAGTCAAATTGTCGCGCCGGTATCACGGTGTCAATATCCAATCCTCTGTAGGATTAGCTACTCGATTGTTATATTCTACATACATGCGTGTCGGTGACGACCGACTCCCACTCGATCCTGGGAGTGTAGGGATGCCTAGAAAAACAAATGCCATGATCATGCGCGGCGTTATTCCTCCTCGCAGTTCCGATCCCTTCCACAGAGCTTCATTTGAGCCCCAGCCAATTCTCTCATCCGCATCTCGAAAATTCCGAAATCCAAACCAACCAACCTAAGCGCGTCCTTACGCTCGTTTCAAAGCAGGTCATATCCGCTTTGTATGAGGTTTGGCCCAACCCAGCACCATCCCGTCCAGATATCCATACACGCGCCTTTCCACCCCACCCCGAATGATTCTCTGGCCTAAATCTCCTTGAACAGCCCCCAATCCTTGACCTCAAACGAGCTCCAAATTCTCGCCGCATATTCGACTGCATCCCCAATCAGCTCACCCTGTTTCCCCAGCGCCAGGTCTACCTCATCCTCGTCATATTCGCCCTTGATATGCGGAACGTTTATGGTGATCAGGATATCCGTAGACTCCTTCTCCAGCCTCACCAGAGTGAGGATCAAGGCTGTGAAGTCCGGGGCCGAGGATCGCTCCGATTTGGTAGGCGGGGTTTGCGTCGCGATGAGTGTATAGGCAGGGATAGATTCACTAACGTGAACGAACGAGATCATTAATATCAGTTAAAAGCCGGGAAGGGAGAAAGACCAAGAAAAAGAAAACGTACTCGAGATGCGAAAACTGCGTCTCGGTTGTATTCCACACCTTGACAGTGTCGGCGTCGTCGCCGACGAGTTCTTCCAGGTGGGTTGTAAGCGCGCGCCCGTCCGTCTCGAGTCCGCCACCTGCAGGGCCGACGCGCTCGGTGATGTCGAAGATGATGCTGGTGAAGCCGTCCTTGTCGATCCACACTTCTTGGTTGTCGGGCACTTGGCGCAGTTTGCTGCGAGGGTGCGGGTTAGCTGGGTCGGGGATGGAGAGGAGGCAAGGAACTTTACCTGACGTCGGCAAACTTCTCGGGGAGGTCGCAGAGCAGGGCTCCGCCGAAGAGGGGGGTGTTTCTATAGCTCATGGTGGTCTGATGGGTGGTGGTTTAGTTGCGCGGATGTTGGAACCGTTGATGAAGCAGGCGGGTTCTGACACTGGCTGGATCGGATTAAAAGGTATTGCTGCGATCAAGAACGTGGTGGGGATGTTGAGCAGTTGCGCAGAGAGGGGAAAGGCTGCGACTTGTTAAGCTTTGCGACACGCGCAAGGCGATGATGTCGGTGGTCAACCGATGGCGGGGGCGGGGCAGTCTGGAGGAGGCTCGGCAGCGGCGCGAGGTAGGGTACGACTCTACCGTTACTCGCTATCGATCTGATGACTCGACTTTGCTGATAAATCTCTGTATGAACAGGAATGGGATAAAATTGATTTGCCATGAATGTGCACGAAGGCTCTCAATTAGAGTCAACTGGAGAATGACTCTTCGCGTAGATATTAACTGGCCTTGAGTTTTGCAGCTGCCTATCTTTGCAGGCCAGGTCCATTCCGGGGAACCTCGTCAAGACCACGATCCTCGATCAAAGACGAAGCCTGATGAAATAATGTAACTAGCCACATAATTAGGAATCAAAACGGGCAATCCTAATTTCTAGACACCTAGCATTGTAAAGGAAGTCTCAACGCTTTGAAATCCCCTCCGTACCTACCCCGCTCCAGTGTGTTGGGCGTGATCCGGATCGCCGGGATGAGACAGTGGGAGCTAAAACTGCTAGTACGTCAGACGGCCCCTCTTCTCCGGAGCTCGCTCCAAGCAGCGACAGTAACTGCGACAAAACAGCAGCGGCGCAAACAGTCCGACTTTCTCCATTGACTGCAAACTCAATGGCAAACAAGATGGCTTCGTGTATTTTCTGCAAGATCATCAAGGGCAAGTTTTTTCCCTTCCCCCCGTCGTACTCAATCTTGCTGGACTCTAGCTGACGCCACTCGATCAACAGGCGACATCCCCTCCTTTAAGCTCTTTGAGAGCGAAAAGACCTTCGCCTTCCTCGATATCCAGCCCCTCAGCCAGGGCCACGCTGTACGCGACCCTATAAACCTTCGGAATTCTTGAAGTGCGAGATACAATGTCCTACATCTAAGCTAACACGGCTTGCCAAACCCCAGCTCGTCATCCCCAAGTTCCACGGCGAGAAACTCACCGATATCCCCGACGACCATCTCACCGAGTTGCTGGTACGCCACCACCACCCTAACTGCCTGCATATCTCTCCCTGTCTATCATGACGAGGCCGTGCCGGAGGTACCTATCTAACAAGGGATTGGTTGGACAGCCCGTCGCAAAAAAGCTCGCCCTCGCCACTGGTGCGCAAGAGTTCAACATTCTGCAGAACAACGGGAAGGGTGCACATCAAGAGGTTGGACATGTGAGTACTCGCTTCCCCTTCGTCTACTTCGTAGAATCGACCAAGATGCTGACAGCGGAGAAATAGGTACACGTCCACATGGTATGTGCTCCCGCTTCAAGGGATGACGTGGGGTTGAGCAGGGGAGCAAAGACAGACTAACACAGGATAGATTCCCAAGCCAAACCAAGAAGAAGGACTCGGTATCGGTTGGCCGCAGCAAAAGACGGACATGGACAAGCTCAAGGCGCTTTTTGAGGAGATCAAGTCCAAGGTTTGAGAGCTGCGAGTGTATACCCATCCACTGTGTCTGTCTCTCTGTGTGTGTACCCGTCTGAGTGGCTGTACCACGAGGCGTGTCCTATTCCCTGATGCAGATGGATGTAAGTGGCGGAAAAAAAAAACCATGGACCGCCTTTCACTTCTACCCTAAAGGAAGTTCTCAACAATGAGGAACCCCTACGCTTGATATATTCCAGACACTGTTTTCTATGCACAGTTGCCATATTCTACTCCTACAGGAAGCGGACTAGGTGAGGTATAGACGGAGAAGCACAAAAAGCTAAACTGAGAGAGGGGAGAGGGAAAGACTGGGCTAGTCTACATCGTCTGCCGATGTCTGAATAGCCACCGCCGCAACCCCGTTTGCTATCTCCGTGACCTTCTCACTCTCTGCTTTTTTTGGCGTTGGGTAGAAATCCACAGTGCCGCCCGGCTGCAACACGCCCGTCCTGTCGTAGTAAGATCGCGCGCGCAGATACGGGTCCAAATTCCAGTAGTCCGCGCGAAGCTTAGCCGCCAACGTCGCGCGACGGACCTTGATTTCGGCTGCTTGCTCGCCGTCTGGATGTTGGATCCACTGCTGAGTGGCATCTTCGAAGTCCTTTACTAGGAGCTCGCGCGCGGCGAGGAGACGGTTGCGCGTCTCGACGTCTTGCATCTTGGTGTTCTCGCCAGGAATGGGCTCGACAAAGGTGTACTCCCAGTCTTCTTCGCCCTCGAGTTCCTTGAGAATGTGTTGGGTGGGAATGAATTCCTCCATTTCCTTGACATTGTTGGTAAAGTGCACCTTGTTGGCAACGACGGGGTCGAGCCATCCGCGGATGACCTTCCAGATGCCTTATACCTAGTTAGGGATGCTGTATGGAGATTTTCGAGGGGGGACACACCTTGGAAAACCCATGGCGCCTTGTGGACAAGAACAGCCCCTAGGGACTCGGGGTAGTTGGCTTCGAAGCACTTGATCATAAACTTCACAGGTGTGTAATCCTGTGTACCCGTCAGCCTCGGGCTCCATTGCCGGTGACTCCAGACCGACTCACCATGTTTGCAAGCGAAAACCCAGTCATATCGAAAACAATAGTCTATATCACGAGTCAGCCACAGCCAGCTGGCCGAAGGACAGGAACTTGCCGCAGTATCAACTGGTGGTTGCAACAGGTACCGACACGTCTCAATCACATAGACTGTGTACTTCTCCAAACTCTCCTCCAGTTGCTCACCCTGCTTGTGCAGCCTGGCCCTGACATAGCAAATGGGTCGCCCGCTCTTGTCTGTGCCATGGATAAAACTCTTCCCCATCCGCGCCTGCTGCAGGAAATCATGACCGAGCCTCTGCTTTGCTAGATCACTCGTATCCTTCTCTGCCTCGGCTGCAGCCGCATCGCCGTTTCGCATAATCTCGTCGTCCACCCTCATCTCCTGCGCGCGCCAGTTCATGGTCGAGACCAGCATGACAAGCGCCTTTTCCACATCCCACTTCCGCGCCCGGAGAAAACGTAGCACCAGCGCATCGGGGTGGTCATGCTTGACCATGCTCCAGATCGTGGTACGGATTGACTCGGGTGTCTGACTTGCCAGCGTGTCGTAAAAGTGCTTGGTTTGTCCATACTTATCGTCCTCACCATCCTTGGGCTGTGTGAGAACAACGGACGCGGCAGGGCCAGCAGGTGCAGGAGTGGCATCGCCTTCAGAATCTTTCCTACCCCGGCGGAAGATGGACAAGCGCCCCTTTTTGGTCTTCTCGGGTGATGCGGGAGTCGGAGCCGGAGTTGCCGCAGCGTCCGCAGCTTCGGTCCCATTCTCGGGCCGCCGTACACCACAAACTTGGAAGATGAGCTGCCATAGACGCCTGAGCTTCTCCTCCTGCTCTGGAGTGAGATTTCCGGGCCGCCCCGGTGCTATTTCCCCAGACATGCTGTCGGCGCCCAACTTCTCCTCTAGGAAGCTGAGGTCTGTGAGGTCGGATGCCCGTTTGCGCCTGAAGCTGACGGCAGTCCACCCGAGGCCGAGTCCAATGCCAAGAAAAACGACGAAGGTGACAAAAGCGCCAGATGACGCTGTGAGCGTTCGTCTGCTGTCGGTGTGCGGTGCTGGATGCGACTTGGCCGAGGCGCAAGAGTAATGGGTCCCGATTGTCTTGTGGAGGATGAAAGAAGACGGGCCCCGGGTGACCGCACTGCCTGGGCGGAAGAGAGTCTGCGGGATTGCGTGTCGAGAGTGAGGATAGGTCGGCGACAGCCAGTGGTGGAAAACAGACGTTGTGAAACGACGGCCCAGGAGCGACGGCGACGGGCGCATATGGATATCTCACGGATCCAGGGTCGGGGATTCACCCCAACTGCACTGGCCCGGATTGGCGTCCAACCCGCGTAAAATACAGGAGGGTAGGGATCCGGATAGGTGGGAAGCTCAGTACAGCCCCGTTGAATTGCCCAATTGCAAAACAAGCTATCCCGGTCCTTCCGTGCCAGCTCACTGGAGCACAAATCTCAGGTCTTGGGGAAGGTTTATCGACAGATGACAGTCCCAAGTCACATCTAGTGGGAAGATCCACGTACGATGGGAGGTTGAAGCGTGATTCAGACTCCGGGGTTGAGGTCGTCTTTGCAGGCAGATTTTGGGTCGAGTCCCAATGTCCAATGGAGGTAGCCAGGCTGTTGGCGCGTATCAATGGACAGTCTTGGAATGTGAGCTTCCAATGGAACCTGGATGGCAGGAAATCAAAACGGACGCGCTATCGACTTCTAGAAGCGGGCCACTGATGAATCGCCTGCAGGAATAGACTTGGAATAATGTCGATGATTCGCAAGGATATGCCAAATTCCACCAGAAAAGAATCTTGTTACCGCAGACTTTGCCATACTCCATCTCATTCCTTTTCCGGGCTGACATGATATCCACGAACCTGGCATGAAAAACGTCAGAGTGCTGACGGGCTCGGGAAGCAAGCGATCCCCGCTGTGTGGCTGCGCATCTTGGCACATTGTTGGCGTAATGACTCGCTGCTTGCCCCTCACTGCCCCTCCTCGACGTTAGCGCACGTGTCCCAAATGTCTGTCGCGGGGCACTGTCGCGTTTCCAAACGTTGTGCCCGACCCGACTTGAGGATTGGCGCAGTAACCTGGAAACAATTCGCATTGCATCGCAACCTGGGACACCAATTCCAGACAAGGATAACCGACACGGGACGCGGGGAAAGTCTTTTGATGCTGCGGCCCAATTCCCCAATACCATGCCTAGCTCAAACCGGGACTCAAGCACCAAGCGGGCGCGGTCAACATCAAGGACCCGCACGTCAAGGCCTACAACACCACTGCGGCCGTCATCGCGCTCTTCATTCCGAGATTCTGCACGCAATAGCGTCTCGGGCGATGCACCGTTCCCTCTTAACACCTTCGAGCCGGCCTTCGCCGAGCTATCGGACGCCATGGCCGACCTCGAGGCCAATATGATGCACTTTCAGTTGATGCACGAGAGTCTGGCGCGCTTTAGTGAGAGCTTCGCCAGCTTTCTATATGGGCTGAATATGAATGCATTTTGTGTTGACTTTCCTGAGGTGCGAAGGGAGATGGGCCGTTTGTGATTGTATCAATCTGATAGTCCCGACAGGCGCCGCTTCTAGAATCTTACCGAAGAGCAAAACAGCAAGAGGAGCAGGCTGGTAAGCTCCGTGAAAGTGTCCATGTACTGGAAGATAGCTGATGCATAGTTACACAGCCGGTTTGCAGACCTCAGGCGGGCGCGACCTGGAGATAGAAACCACATTTATGTTAGTCTCGTACATGATTTGTAGGGGATTTCCACTGACCATTGCTAGGACGACTGATACCTCCTTTGTCGAGAATCCTCCAACCTCTTCTAAGCCGAACCCCAAATTTCAAACCCCTACACCGGGAACACGGCAGTCACGCGTCCCAGCCCCGGGCATAAGAGGCGGGAGCTCAAGGGGTGGTCGCGGCAGCTCTGGGGCTCGGGGGACCCGGGGAACGCGGGCTAGTGGCCTTGCGCGACCCCGGGGCCGTGAGATACGTTGAAGGGACTCGTTTGAAGGGATTAAGTATGGGCGAACCAAATTTGGTTTGGCAAGATTTTGACAAGGGCAAGGCCAGACTCTTGAGTATCAACAAGGCAGTTCGGAGACGGAAAAGACTGGGGATTCCCTTAGGACTCCGCGGCTTTGTCAAGGTATACGCGAACCTGCTTCAGACACTCTTCGCCAGAGCTGATCCACGAACCGACTACCGCAATGGTTTTGCTCCTGCATTTCTGGCCCTGGGCTATCTGCAAGTCCGACTTCGGGATATCCAGGGCCTGGTGCGGTGTCAGCACAGAATATTATGACTGCGTCAATCTTACCTCGCTGAGAACCTTGACGACAGCTTTATTGGCCTCTCCTTCGCGGGCCTGTGCCGCCACGCAGATTTCAATGGCATCGTCGTTGACTGAAACGATTCCTTCACGAGCTTTGCTCGCCCCAGGCTTTACATTGCAGTTGATGTACAAAGTTCCGTGTGGTGACTTTTTGGTGCCGGCGACGTACCGGATTGCTCTGCCTGTTGCCATGTTGGTGGTGGTGAGTGTAATAGACTTTAGTGGCCAACTGGTAGAATTCCCCGCAGTTCAGTTACTAAAAGCAGCACGGGTTAGGGTTGCTAGAATCCCGGGCACCGATGTTTCCCTCCCTTGCAATGCTCGACAGAACTGTGTTTTACCAGCATATCCAATTGCCTAACACTTCATGGTGAGAGCTGCAAGATCAGGCAATCCATTCGGTGATGTCATCTGAAACCGTGGGTTTCCCCAATCGAGCGGATCGCGGGGGAGCCCCGAAACAAAAGCCGCACGCAGCGCAGGGTTAGGAGCTTGGACCCGCCCTCTCGCCTGGTCCCGAGCTTCATTCCCGCCAGCGACTTTATTTCTTTTCGTCGACGTCCCTTGTCCAGCAACTCTCTTCGAACCGATTGATCTATACCGACCAGTCAGATCCTTCAGCCCTTTAAGAGAGAGGAAAAAAGTGAAAGCAAAACCAAAATGTTCCGCACCCTCCGTCCTCTCCGCCTTGCGGCCCGTTCCAGCGCCCGCACCTTCTCCACCACCCCGCGCGCTTTCATCAAAGTTGGCGACCCCCTCCCTTCCCTCGCCGTCCTGCATGAGGGCTCCCCAGGGAACAAGGTCAACCTGGCCGAGGAGGCGGGCAAGGTCAACAACATGATTGTGTTGGGGGTTCCGGCGGCTTTCTCGCCGGCGTGCTCGGCGCAGCATGTTCCGGGGTACATTCAGCATCCGCGGGCGGCCGAGTTTGATACCGTGGCGGTGGTTTCGGTTAATGATGCTTTTGTGTAAGTTCTGTTTCTTCGGCGGCCTGGATAGATAGTGGGTGGGCAAGAAAATTGACTGGGGGCGTTGATGGCTGGTCGGCTGGCTGGTTGGCCATGACGATCGAGATCGTGCCCAGGATGGGGGAAAGACCGCTGCTAAAGAAACATGATAGGATGAAGGCATGGGGTGAGACACTTGACCCAGCGGGCGAGTCCGGGGTAAGTACTTGGAAAATACAGCGCTTTTCCCTACTCCGGGAGGATACTAAGCTACCAAGCAGGTCCGTTTCCTCGCTGATCCCACCGGAGAGTTCACCAGAGCGCTCGATTTGGCCTTTGACGGCAGCGCAATCTTTGGTGGCGACCGTTCCAAGCGTTATACGCTCCTGGTCGAGGATGGCAAGGTCACCTCGGTCAACGTCGAGCCTGACAACACGGGCACATCGGTGTCGCTGGCGGAGCATGTGCTGGGCAAGGCTTGAACGTTGCGCAACACAGCGTATGAGAGGAAAATGTATGATTCCCAAGGAAAGGACAATTAATGGCGGGCAGACACCTGTACACAGACGATAGGGAAAAAAAGTTCTGGTATTTCCAATTCCGATAAACTTGAAAAAAAAAACATTGATACACATACGCATACAGTGGTGGTCTCTGACCCTTTTCAAAAAGTCAAGGGGCGATGCCTCCCTTCCCTTTTTCTTCCCTTGCCAAATCTTTTAAACATTACAGATGCTCGTGGAAACGCCTTTGCCTGCGTCAATCAAAGCATGGGCTTAAGATCGTCAGCCACATGGAACGGCGCCTCTGTCTTGCTCTTGATCTCGTCGACGGTGACGCCATCGGCAATCTCGATAAGGGTAAGCCCGTGGACAAAGTCGACGTCAAAGACACCCTGACTCCATGTTAGTATTCTTCTTTCTCTCGTGGTTAAAAGTCAAAACATACCAGCTCGGTAATAATCCGCGAGACGCACGCCTTGCCCGTCAACGGGAAGGCGCACTGCTTGACAATCTTGGGGTTGCCCTTCTTGTCGGTATGTTCCATGGTGACCACCACCTTGGTCGCCTCGGGGTTGCTGACGAGGTCCATGGCGCCGCCGAAGCCCTTGACCTTGCCGGGAAGCATCCAGTTGGCCAGGTCGCCCGAGGCGCTCACCTGCATGGCGCCGAGGATGGTCAGGTTGATACGGCCGCTGCGGATCATGCCGAAGCTCTCCTCGCTGCCAAAGACGGAGGCTCCCGGCTTGAGCGTCACGGTCTCCTTGCCGGCGTTGATTAGGTCGGCGTCCTCCTCGCCCTTGCGCGGGTACGGGCCCAGACCCAGGATGCCGTTCTCGCTCTGCAGCTGCACCTCGACATCCTCGCCGACGAAACCGGGCGCAAGCATGGGCATACCGATGCCCAAGTTGGCGTACATGCCGTTCTTGAACTCCTTCGCGGCGCGACGGACGATGCGTTCACGCTTGGCGGCCGTGTCACCAGTGCCGAGCGCCTTCTTGGCGTCCGGGTCGCTGTCGTCCTTGGCCCAGGTGTACTTCTCAATGTTCTTGGGGGCGGTGCTCTGGATGACACGCTTGACGTAGATGCCAGGCAGGTGGACGGCCTCGGGGGCGATCTCGCCGGGCTCGACAATGTGCTCGGCCTCGACAATTGTCATCTTGGCGTTGCGGCCCATGGCGCCGTTGAAGTTGTGGGCGGCCAGACGGAACTGGCAGTTACCAAGGCGGTCAGCCTTGTAGGCCTTGACAAAGGCGTAGTCGCCGTCGATGCTATGCTCGAGGAGGTAGCTCTTGCCGCTGAACACCTTGACGTCCTTGGGATATGAGAACTGCGCCGCTGTTCCGTCAGGTTTGTTGCGCAGCGGCAGCTCGCCCGTCTGCACGACGGTGCCGAAGGCGGCCGGGGTGTAAAAGGCCGGGATGCCCTTGCCTCCAGCAGCACAGCGTTCAGCCAGCGTGCCCTGGGGCGTCAGCTCGAGCTCGACCTCACCCGTCAGGTACATGGTCTCGAATGTCTTGTTCTCGCCAATGTACGACGCAATCATCTTGCGGATCTGCTTAGTCTTGAGCAGCTTTCCGAGGCCGCTGTTATCTGTGCCGGCGTTGTTGGACACGGCCGTCAGGCCGGTAATCTCGGGTTTGTTGAGCACCTCGTCGATCAGCGTGTCAGGCACACCACACAGCCCGAAGCCGCCGCAGAGGAGCGTCGTGTTGGGCTTCATGTCTTTCAGCGCCGCCGTCGCGGACGGGTAGACTTTATTGATCCCGGCCCTCCTCGACGTGGCCGAGAAGGCGCGCGCAAAGATGGCGGCATGCTGTTTGAATGTCAGCCTACCCTGCCCCCTTCTCTGCAAACTAGAAAAACTCACGTTGGAACCGTGCCTGGCATATGCCCTCAGCGTCCTCACACACAGCGCTGGTGACGGCATCTTGACTGATCTTGTGTCTGAACCCCTCCGGTGGTCGGACAAGCGGGTATTGGAGGGATAAGGATTAGGGTGAGAGCGGGGATGTTTCGGCAATTTATTTTATCAGCGACTGGGATTATCAACAAGGCGGGAAGGAATAGAGAGAAGGGGGACCGAAACTTATGTCTCAAAAAAAAAATAAAAAAATATTCAGAGGAAAAAAATTCCAAGACCGGAAGCCCGCGCGCGCTAATTCTTATTTTCCAACACTCAATGCCGCCTCCGACAGCCCTCTTCTTGAGGGATCAGGTAGTTACCAGCAGGTCATTAGCTTCAGCCGTCAATGGCCGACAGCAATGCCGGTCCTCGCTGGGACAGGCTATGGCTCACTGAAGCTACTGCTAAAAGCTCCGCCCCTCGGAAAGCCTGTTCGGCTCTTCGCGCTGTTCCCCCGCCCTTTTGCAGGGGGTATCCCGCGGGACGAGCCCGTCGCGGGTAATTGTTTCGTCGTTGCACGCGAGGCCGTTGTCCAGCAACAATACAACTTTCCTGAGTTACCGACCGTTGACAACACCACAAACCATTGTTACATGGCGCTCGCCTCCCCGGACGGACCCAGAGTGCGTTCAGTAACACCCGACACCCGTCCCTCTTGTCGTGGGACGCTAATAACGGCCAAATCACCTCTCGCCCCGAGACCAACGTCAGTCGGCCAAAACTATCCGGGAACTGGCTAACCCACGGCACTAATGGCCACTCGGCTCCATTATGTACCCGGAACAGCGGGGAACGCCAGCGCGGTGGAGACACCCAGGGTCTAGATTGTCCGCCACCAACACGCCCCACGATTCATGCTGGTTGGGTCTGTAGCTGCATTAAAAAGCCGTTTGAATGGCAACTATGCGTCTTCAATGTCTTTGCGGAACGAAATCAGAGTCGGTAGGGATATAAAGAGAAATATAAGTAGCAAAAGGTAAGTCAACTTGACATCCTTGTCTGCCCTTCCATCCCTCCATTCCCCTATCCATCTAACAAGTTACAAACACCCTAACAAGTCCAAACTCCGCCCATTTAAAATACCAATGCACCTGCTTATGCACTCCTGACCCAAAAACCGGCCGGCAGCCCGGGCAAGAATGACGCATCCGGCATGGGCAACTAACTTTACGTCGTCTCGTCGTCCGTGCTACGCTTATGCCGTAACACCTGAAAAACCTCAATGTCTCTGCCGTGTCTGTTGTGAAACATGTGCCCCAGAAATCATTCAACGTCCCTTGCTCGGGCCACTTGTTGTTGGGTTCGTGAGCTCCACATTAAAAGTCCAGCGACCTTCAAACCAGTCAGCATAGGGGAGCTGGGTCGAGACTAAGTCATTGCTTACCTTCGGCAAGATTTAGCGCTGTGTCCTCAAGCAGGATAACACGCCTCTTGTTACAATACGACGTCTTGTCCATGATTTCCACCTTTAGCTTTGGGTCTGCAAGCTCCTGAACTGTCTTCTCGAACATGTGCGACAGCGCCTCCACCGCCATTTCCAGGTCTTTCTGGTTGTCCTCAAAAATCTCGGTAAGATTGTTGCGGGCAAGGTAAAAGGCAAAGGCATACGTCCACATGAGCGTCTGACGGCACGTCTGCAGTGCCTGAGAGGCTGAGTTGAGGTATTGGACTTCGATCCAGGACATACCCGACTCCTTCTGTAGCTGCACCATCTTGGTTTCCGTCTTCTGGTAGATGTTCTTGTCGAGGCGAGCCGACTGCTCGTGGTTGGCGTAGCGGTTATAGTAGTGAAGATAGCGTTCCAAGGACACGCGCGACTTAGCTTGAGCGTCCCGAGCCTCCGTCCCACTCTTTTCCTCGAACCGGTTGCAACTGTACCAGCTAGTTCCATGCTCAGACCACAATCCCATGCACATCCAGCAGAACTCGTGTTTGCACTTGCGGCATGTCATGTGGTTGCACCCCCCGTTTTTCTCGATTGTGCTGTTGCACTTGGGGCATTCCTTGGTGTTGGCCGATATCCAATTGGCCGTCTCCGAGTCGTCGGCGCACTTCTTTAGCCATTTCTTAACTAGTTCGCAAGGTGCCGGTTGATGGTCGTTCAGGATGCAACCAAAGCAGAACCGATGGCTGCAGAGGCAGGCTACTGTCGGCACAATCCTATCCAGATCCTTTTTCTTAATGCCGCACTCGACGGCGTTCTGACAGTCAGGTGCCGGACACCACTTGAGGTTGTCCTTGTCTTCAACATATGTCCGGTTCAGTAGCTCGTGGTATCGACCCGTCAGCTCAGGAGTCACCAACAAGTCGAGGGAGCGCGCATCAATGATGAGATTACAGCCGTCAGCCGGACACTGGATGCGCGCTGCCTCGCCCTCGTCGCTGATCTTTTGGGAGAGATAGTGCCTGTAGCAATCAACGCAGTACCGATGACCGCACTTGATAGCAAATGACTCGAGTCCTTCCCCGTCCTCGCAGCAAATGTCGCAAACAAAACCTGGGACGACCTCGAGCTTCGGGGGGGCGGTAGAAGCCTGCGACAGGCCGGCAGCCTCGAGCACCTTCCGGGGTTGGTCCATGTAATCTTCCAAGAGACGCTCTTTATTCCACCGGAAATGACGGAGCAAAATGGCCGCCTCCTCTTTTGAAATTTGCAGGATCATGTTGACTTCGTTTATTAGGTCATCCTGTTGCGTCCGAATATCGGCTGGCTGGTAGACTTTGAAAGTAATGTCGTATGGTGCCTTCTTCCTTTGGCCAAAATCCTTAGATATTCCGAGGTCCGGGTCGGGCTCATCGTCGAAGTCAAAATCTGCGAGCACCGAGACGGGTTAGTGGCAAGGCCAACTAAAGTCCGTGCATGAGGGGAGTAGCTACTTACCCTCGGCATCGGACATGTCGTCGTTCTCACTATCGTCCGGATGGACGTCGTCCTCGCTTGAGACGGCGGACATGAAGTCGTCCTCGGAATCCATGCCGTTCGATGTGGTGGTGAGTGGGGTTGGCGGGGCTACTTCTATGCCTACTGAGGCGATAATCCTCTTATTGGGGAGAACAGAGTTCGAGGATATCTTCGCCTCAGCGGCTTTCCGCTTGCGAGTTGTGGGAGGAATGGTGCCGACTTAAACTGGTGGCTTTGGAGGTGAGAGTCCGCAGCTCGCCCAACAGAAATGAGGGCGCCACAGCCAGAATAGAGTCACCAAAGAAAGGGTGGGTGAGTGACTCGGCAAGGAACAGTCTTGGCTTGATGGCTGCCTTGCAACGGGCACACTCCCTCGACCAAGTGGGCGTGCTAGTGGGGGGCGTGGGGCGCGCGCCGGTGTGACGCAACAGATGCGAGACGTGCGGTCTTTGCAAGAAATTTGATACAAATGTTGCCAGATTCTGAGAAGGGCGATGTTCTCACGGGAAAGGGACGGTTTTAGAGGTAAGATGTATGTGGCGGCGATGAAGAGGCAGGAGCTGAAGAGTGACCAGCCTGATTGCGGGATCAGGGAGAGAGGAGAGGCGAGCAGTCAGCAGTGTGCAAGCAGTGATCCGTGCGAGGCACGCTAATTGCAGTGGACCGGTGGGTCATTATCGGTCATCCCCGCTGTGGGCCAGTGCCCGCACCAAACCAGTCCGCCACGAGTTTTCAGCCGTTGCAGCCCCCAAACTCAAGACGGATTTTGCTCCACGGACAAGCCATTTTGTTCCAGATAGGATCCCAACCTCTTCCCAGCTGGTTTTGCAGTAACTACGAGATACAATGGGTTCCGATGAGGCTGACGGCCGGCGTGAATACCGCAGGAGAACACACGGTGAAGACCAGGATGATAGCCGGAGCAGAAGAAAGCTTGTTCACATTGACAACTCAGAGGGACTCTACCATTCCCGCGACCGTCACAACCGCCACGACCGTCACGACCGACAAAGAAGCCGTCGTTCAAATTCGCCGGACTCGCGATATCAACGATCGAGATCAAGAGACAAAGAGAGGAGAGACAGACATAGGAACAGGCGAGGGCGTGACGAGAGGGACATTAATCCGAATCAAGAGGGAGACAGGTCTCGACAAGAAAAAGACGGCCAGCACCATGGTGCCTCGGATCGAGGCAAGGATAGAGGTGAACCCTATCGTACGGAGGGGAAGGAGACTTCCATCCCTGGCCAGGAGCAGAGCATTAAGCGTCGTGGTCCTCTTCCATCCCAGGATGACTCCTTCGCCATCAGCAAGGGAGAGGAACCGGAGAAGCCCGTCGAGAAGCCTAACTTCGGGAATACGGGGCTGTTAGCCGCCGCTTCCAATACGGTCACTCAAGCCAACGGGAGCACCGTAACGCTCAAGTATCACGAGCCTCCCGAGGCACGAAAGCCATCTCCCCGCGACGTATGGAAACTATTTGTGTTTAAGGGCGCCGACATTATCGACACGATCGAACTGAGCACGCGCAGCTGTTGGCTAATAGGCAGGGACACGGGTGTGGTTGACCTTCCAGCCGAGCATCCGAGTATCAGCAAGCAGCACGCAGTAATACAATTTCGCTATACGGAGAAGCGGAACGAGTATGGTGACAAGATTGGTCGTGTGAAACCCTACCTCATCGACCTGGAGAGCGGCAACGGCACGCGTCTCAACAATGACAAGGTACCGGAAAGCCGCTACTTGGAGCTGAGAGACAAGGATATGATTCAATTTGGGTCGAGCACGAGGGAGTATGTGCTTATGCTCGCGCCAAAGGACTAATGCCGTCAGATCAGTCATGCGGGAGCCGAACCCGGCCGCCAGCGCAATTGCTAGTCATAACGCATCGAGATCTCCCTTTGAGCCAGCCCGCCGATGTCGATGGGAAACTCATGTGTTTACTTCTTGGTGTATCGCCCGGCATTTCCCGGTGGTGACTCTAAGCCGTTGCATGTTCACTTTTGCGCAACAGCGGCTAATCTTGACCGAAGGAGTCCGGAACGAACCGAGGCTCAGTAGGGTTACACGACCCATGGCAACTCATATACTCGGGGCTGCTTTTGCTCGCGTTACGGCGGACTCGATATAACCTTGAGCCGACGTAGCCCGCAGCCAGCCAGCATGGTACAACGGGAAGGTGGGAGTTCGCGGTCGACTGCACCGAAGGGCGATGGCGACACTTGCTCGGGTATCCACCCTGTGTCGTTTGGCGTCGCGTTTGTGAAGACATGGTGCCCTTTGGGAGGCGCAGGATCCAAGGATTCGGGTATGTCCAGACGACAATGTAGTGCGACGGTGGGGATGGGAGTGATGCATACCGGCGTCCGGCAGTTGACGTACGCCACAGCGAAGGCAGGTTCGATTCGGGCCTAAGCGAAGCAGCATCCCATCATGTGGGAATCCCGCCGGAACCTGTGGTCAGGAGTTTAACTCAACCTACCCGTACTGACAGATCAGAAAAAAAGGGGCGGGGTTTGGATGGCTTGGAAGGTCGCTACGGCCGGTACATGCGCCAAGGCAAGCTTGGGGAAACTGTGCAGCCCTGTCCTCAGTTGAGATGTGATCGGTCTCGAAGAGCGGCCGAAGAGAATTTCACCGGTCACTCTGTCAGCGAAGCCTGGGCCCGGGGCGTCTTTTCCGTCGACGTGGCAATAAGTTGGGAGCCTACTTTTGCGGCTAGCTGCAACGTAATACGACGCCTTCTTCAAGTTTCACCGTTGCCTTGAGTCAAGAGTTTATACGGGCAAAAAAAGCCCTAGCGAACTACGACAAGCGAAGTATCAAGACAATATAAAGCACAATACAAAGCACATTATTCACTATTACCTATTGCACGTAACCGATTATCCTAGAAACTGTTTACTCAAACTATTTTTGGCGGTTGACAGTTGGGTGGTACTACTTCCAGAAAATGCTCATGCAGCCTTCTTGATGTTGGGCCAGGTTGCATTGATCGGCTTGGCATTTTTGCAGGCCACCCCGGGCCCCGGATGAGCAGCCGCGTAGGCTGTCGTTTGTCGGGTCGAATCGGGGATGGAAGGCCGCCGCGGCCTGTACAGGGCTGGCTTCTCGCTGTGACACACACCGGGACTAGCAATGGCAATGCATTGCGAGTGCGAATAGAAGGCTTGACAACCCCGGACGGTCTGAAACTGCCTTCCTGCATTTCAACAGGGGGGTTGTGTTGGAGGGTTGGAACTGGCAGCGAGTGGTGGCTCAGCTGCCACATTCGGTCACCCTCAAAGCGGCCTCGTGACGATTGGGAACCTTTGGGCCGCCTCTCACTCGCGCCCCGATCAGAGACGCGTCCGGGCAATGGAGTAGACTGATCACGTCGCACGCTGTTTCTGCGTCTCCTGAGATCTGACAGGCCGTGTTGTTCAATTCGGACGCCTCCAGACATTACGTAGCAGAGCCTTCTCTGTGAGTCCTGTGTTCTGTCCTAGCTTTTCCTAGCTTGTTCCGCCGGTCTTGGGGCTATGCACAACAGACCGCCTTGCAGCAGCAGCAACGACAAGCAACTTTATAAGAGGCCGGAACCGCCCTTATCGGCTCTCCCACCCTTCCCCCATACGGATGCAACGTGCGCCGTGTTGGTGGCTGGCAGCAACGAACATAGCACGTTTTTCTCGACCCCTGCCGCTCCCCGCAAGCATGGTATGTCCTCGCCAACCCCAGCCTCGCGGGTGCGGCGACACTCCGGTCCGGGCCGTGTGCCGTTGCTAACGATGCCTACAGGGGTCCATTAACAAGGACATTGCTCGGTTCGAGCTCACAGCAGTGTATAAGCACCCGCTGGCCAAGGCCGACATCGTGCTGGTTCACGGTCTCAACGGCAATCCGCAGAAGACGTGGACGGCGAAGAATGGCGTCTACTGGCCAACCGACTTGCTCCCGGTGTCGCTCAAGGACGAGCATGCCAATGTGCTGGTGTACGGTTACAACGCCGACGTCTACTCGAGCAAAAAGGACCAGAGCCCCAGCGCCAACTTTATTCATATGCATGCCCAAAGCCTCGTCACATCGCTCACACAGTACCGCAAGAGCGAAGGCACAGAGCGCAGTCCCATCATCTGGGTCGCTCACAGTCTTGGCGGTATCGTAACCAAGCGCGCCCTGCTGTACTCCAACGATGTTCGCGCACATCACCATGAGGACTTCCGGTCCATCTTCGTCTCAACCTACGGCATCATCTTCTTGGGCACGCCGCACACAGGATCCGACCTCGCCGGGTGGGGCCGCATCCTACAGGCCATGTCGGATGCCGTCGTCCCGAGGCGCTTCTTCGAGACGGAGCCCATCCTCCTCAAGACACTAAAGAAGGACAACGAGACACTGCAGGCGATTAACAGCCACTTTTTAGATATTTACCAGCGCTTCAGAATATTCATGGTGCACGAGAATCATACGACAGACATCAAGGGAACTCGGTGAGTTGACTAATGTGTGCAACCGGGAGAGCATGTGCTACGATACTAACTTGGTTACAGTGCCATCGTCGTGGACGCGGCATCAGCAAGCCCCCAGCTCCCTGGTGTTACCTACTTTGGCATCGAAGCCAACCACTCGGGCATGTGCAAGTTCGAGAGCGAGAATGCACCTGGTTACCGCAATGTGTCGACAGGGATCCGCGAGTGGGTTGCCGACTCTCCCAAGATCATTGCCGTGCGCTGGGAGGTGGAGGAGGATGACAGGCGTCTGAGAGCGAGTCTCGAGAGCTATGAGCGGACTCGTTCTTATGTAAGTTCGGCTTCGTCCTGTCTGACGTGGCGCAACGCTGAAAGTTACGGGTATAGCGTACCACTACCAATGAGAGAGCGCCGGATCGAGCCGACAGAGTTTCCGCGAGGGTGCCCCAACCCCCGCAACCAATTAGTAAGTCAAATGAGGATTGAACACAGAAGAGCATCGACTGATGTCTGCCTACAGTCGAGGAGGCCAGCAGCAGGAGCAGCAGCACAGCCAACAATGACATGACACTTGTTGCCACAGTCCCAGCCGCCCCTGCCATGATGATCGGCCCGTTGGTTGAATCGCCAACCCGGGCTCATGCCGTTGAAGCACCGCCCTCTCGAGTCGACTCGATGCCGAGAGACGGGCCGCTTTTCATCCATCCCGAAAAGTTCCGACCAAACTCGTACTTTGTCGGGCGAGAGGATGAGCTCAGGGGGCTACACGAGATGCTCATGGACCGGAAGCGCAGATCAGAGGGCACATCGGCCGTGCTTATTCAGTGCATGCCGGGAGGAGGAAAGACACATCTTGCTCGTCAGTATGTCTTCCAACACAAAGATGACTACCCCAGCGGTGTGTACTGGGTGCGTGCCAAGTCCCGGAAGGAGATGGAGTATTGGTACTGGCGCATCGCTAAGAACGAAGCGCTACGAGGCCTCCTCGATCAACGGGACCGGGACGAGCTGCGAGACCCAAAGCGCATTGTTCAAATGGTGCGAAAGTGGCTCAACCACCAATCAGGATGGCTGCTGGTGCTCGACGGGGTGCAATTTGACACTCCGGGGCTACGCGAGTTCATCCCCGACGCTCGGAACACCAGCCTCATTTATACATCGACTGAGCGGGCTGTAACGGGCGATCCTCACTTTGACAACCCGCAGGTTATGGAACTCGGGCTACTCACGGCCCAGCAAGCCCAGGGACTGTTGCTGACGGAAATAGCCAAGAAAGAACCGTGGAGTCCAGAAGACAAGGCTCGGGCCTTGGAGTTGGTTCAGCTAATGGGACGCCTGCCTCTCATGATCCACGTCGCTGCCCAGCACTTGAAGGCCACGAGGGAGCCCTTGTCGCGTTATCTGCGGTCTTATCGAAGCAGGCCCAAGGCGGGGGGGCTGCCGGCTTACAAGGCGGTGCGCGAGCAGCTTGAGCACCGCGGTGCCAACGCAGCGCTCAACCTGATATCTTTGCTCGTGTTTTTTGACCAGCACATCCCCGTCGAAATGGTGTCGATGGGTCTCTCGGCTCTCGACAAGACGACGCCAATCAAGTCTTGCGACGCCTCGCACCAAAAGACGAACCTGAGCAACACACTTCGGACGCTGATTGCGTTTGCCCTGGTTGAGCGGACTGAGAGCGATGACATTTCATCGTCTAGCTCCCGCAGCTCGAGAAAGAGCTTCGACAAACACGCCGACTACCTTGATATTCTGCGCATCCACAGCGTCGTGCAAGCCTTCTTCATCGACACGCTCCATGAAGAGCGCCAGGCCGAGTTTTGGCTCGAGAGGGCTATACGTATGTGGTGTCGGTCGTACGACGAAGCCGACAAGCGCATCGACGAAGATGCACGAGTAGGACTTCCCGATGACTACCGCCGCTTTTCCATCCACGGCGAGAAGCTGCGGGAGCACCTCAGCCGTTTTGAGCGGAGATATCCCGGCCTGCAGAAGGCGCGCCTGGACGTCGAGGCGCGGTTGGACAAGATGCAGGCCCAGATTGACGAGCTCTCGCAGGCCCTCCAGGCAAAGATCGTCAATGGGTCGAACGAAGAGCCGCCGGCATCGGTATTTGACCGGGCGAACAGCCTCTCAGAGACGGATTCGGCAGAAACACCCAACCATGACAGTCAGAACAGCTGGGAGCCCTTCTCTGCGGGCGACGGCGAGAGTCCGGACCGGATGCAGTCCATGTCACCCATATTTGATCCGGCATTGCCCACGAGTCCTACAGAATGGCAGATTCCCTACCCAACTAGGCCGCTCATGCCGGCCCCCCAGACCCCCGACGATGATGACGAGACTGTGGTCTGGAATAACACGCAGTCGCTGCAATCGCTGCAGTCGCCGCGGTTGATGGCTGTCGATAGAGAAGTTGTCGACCCAACCTCCCAGCACGAGTACGAGGATTGGCAGGAAGTCATTCCCAACCACCGCGTCATCAAGCGCCACGAGTCACGGCGGTATCATGACCGCGCTGGCGCCTGGAGGGACAAGACGGTGAGTGACCCGCGCATCGGCGTCAGCAAGGAGTCGGCGGTTGGATCTCTGACCAGCCGGCGACCCGAGTCGAGATCTCCGAGCCGCAGCCGCGTGACGGCCCAGAGTGATGCCGAGATGGAGCTGAACAAACTACGTCAAACACAGCCAGTGTCATCCGAACCGGCCACCAGTTCGACATCTGGTCCCGTCCGGCCCAAGTACCTTCTGGGCAAGAACAGTTATGCCCCGGTCTCGGCCAGAACAGTGCCCGAGACGGATCTTACTGTCGCCCCCGTGCCGTTTTCCAGCGGCCTGGCACAGATCATGTCGTCGCCCAAGAGCTGGACAGCGGCGACGGTAAAGCGGCTGAAGGAGAATGTCCTGCCGTCGCGACCGCCTCCGGCAACAGGTGCACCAGTGACTCCGGTATCTCCCCTGGTTTCGCAGGGAGAGGATATCACCCCTGCGCCTCACAGTTCCATCTTCCGGGGCAGCCGCACCGCCAATTCCAGCCCGGCGAACCGATCATCGCCTTTTCCGCCTCCGACTTTCTCGGCTCTGCGCGAAGATCTGACGGCCGACGACTTTGAGCAGTCAAACCTCCCTGCGGCCATCCGCAGCTGGGACTCGAACATCTACCACCCAGGCTTTAGCCGTCTTGATTCTTCTTCTCCCACCATTGAACAGGAACCCCTCTCCCTCTCTTTCCCTACCATTCTCCCCACCCGAGCTGGTCGCGCCAACGCGCCGCCTCCCATCTGGATCCGTGGCGCGCCTCCGGCAGGCTACTCGTCCCAGCCAGCCTCGCATCAGTCCGCCACCCCTCCAACATATGAACCTCACTCGGCCCCATCCGCTTCGGGCTCTCCCCAGCACCAAAACCTTTTGTTTCCCCCCCGCCGCCCAGGTACACACCACTCCTCCCCGCTCGCCACTTCAATCGATAACCGCAGCAGCATGCTCTCGGATCGGGATCGTGTCCGCGAAGTTGACCCTGCACGTCTCGGTCCCATCTCCCGCTTTGCCTCACGCCGCGCCTCGTACACGGAGACAGAACCAAGCCCTAGGAGAGACAGCCTGTTTCCCGATGTAGACACCAGCTATTCGCGATGGGAAAGAATGCACCACCAGCAACAGCAGGGCTATCCCGCTGCGACTGGCCCTGAAACCGCCATAGGCACTGGTGCAGCAACAGGAACGAGAACTGACGTTGGCTCGTCCTTTCCTCCGCCCGGTCCGGGAACTGCTGCGCAGTATCGCATTGGTCGGGCCGGTGGTGCAGCAAGAGGAAGAAGATCTTCGCCGTCTCAGGGATCGGGGTCCCGCTCGGTCAGTCCTATAGCGGGTGCAGGCGGAAATGCAAAGGGGAAGGGCAAAGCCAGTCCAGATTTACTGGTCCTGGGGACAGGCGGATTCGCGGGGCTACCTCTGCCTGGCGGATTTGCAGCTGGGGGCGAACCCATGGCGAGGTCGGGATCAGGTGGGAGCTCAGGGTCTGGGACGGGAACAGCCTCGGGAGTCGCGGGAATCAGAGTTGGCGGGACCATGGTGGAGTTTGGAACAGCAACAAGAACGAGCCCGGGGACAGGAACACCGACGCCAACGGGAACAAGGGGGAGAAGCTCGTCTTCTCCTGAGGAGCATCATGGCTTAGGCATTTCGACTCAGGCGCACGAAAATCTGCCGCGGGCGCGCTGAGATGATACGCCATCTTATTCCACCTCCTTTTTACTCATCTTTACCCTTCCCACCCATCGACTCTTCCTCCTTACACCCAACCAACCTTCTTTTCTTTTCTCTTCCCACTTCGGTTTTCATCGTTCTCCGGCTAGTCATTGTTTGCGGGACCTACTACGCTCCCTTCAGCATCATGGGATATCAGCATAAAGGGCAGTAATGGTAATTGGGATATAGAACTTGGGATACATTACTTTTTATATTTTATTCGCCTCAAATGGATGGACAGTTGCCCCAGTTGGGGATGCTGATGTCTGGTGCTTGCTGGCAAACCTTTCTCCCCATTCCCCAACCCTCTCTTTCAGAACAGATTGCATTTTTTATAGAATGGAAGGCAAAGGAAAGGTACGGAATGGGACGAATACAACGGACATGCAATTTCGGGACGGGCGTATGGATAGGTACCTACAGTGGGCAGTCACGTTGCGATACCATACGCCTTGGATAGATAGATGTTGACAGAGCGGGCCAGGAAGTTGGGCAAAGCATTGGGAACTGACCTGCAATGAGGATAAAATACAGGGCAGGATACAGCCGATGCAGGACACGGCGCGCAGTATACACGCATATCTATGCTGAGGACAGGGCTTCAGCATGCAGGACGGGGCCACCCCAACATCGTCTAGGGAAGGGAAGAACAGACAGACGGGCATACATGGCATGACAGTCCCCTAATTACATTAATATTCCAGCACCCACCCCTACCCCCACAAGGCAACATACCTACATAAGAATACAACAGATAGACATGGTAAGACAGCAGCACATCAGAAAGGGTTACAAAAAAAAAACAATGTGTACACACAAGGGTTTTTGTTTATGATTCAATCGGCCACAAAGTGTCTCCACTAAACTCACTCACCACCCTTATCTACTCCTCTACATAACCTAGCTAAACCTAGCGTTCTCTCTTGGTCACTCTCTAGTATTCGTCATGCAATACCAAACTCTGGAATCTCACCCATCTCAGCCTTGGTATCCTCTCCCACCTTGTACGACACCCTCCACCTCATCTTGATAGCCTGGACCTTTTCCGCCTGGTTCCCCGCGTGGAAGACGCTGATGGCCTGTGTGACACCGGCGCTCTGTTTGGGAGCCAGACTCCGACCAGACTGCGGATTAAGCTTTAGTTCGTAGCCCTTTACTCGTTATCAGTGATTTGTTCAGCTTAAGAAGGGGGCAGAAAAAAATACCTTGGTCACGGCAAGCTGAAAGTGTAGTTCTGAAATCGGCTGCGCCGTGTTGTTTGAAAACGAAAACAGCAAGTTAATAGACGGGGCCGTGGCCACGGCCCGGTTGGCTATTAAGTCGATCTTAAGGTTGCTGTTGCTCACCTGGGCGCGCTGCTCTCTGGGAAGACTCGGCGGTGCTTCGGGGGGAAGGGCAGATGAAAATGACCACTCGTCATCGTCATTTGCTGCCGCGGGAACAGACACTGGTGGTTGGGGTGACAGGGCGCTGAGAGCAGCAAAGGGGTCTTGTGCTGCGGGCTTCGAGGGGGGCGGAGAGAAGGGGGGACGGTTCGAAACCGGCGGCTGAGGGGTACTTGGCTTTGAACTCGGTGCTGAGGTGAAAGACGAGAACTGCGAGAAGGACGAACCCCCGGGTGGTGGTGTCGGTGTTGAGATTGGGCCCTTGGCACTGCTGTTTTGTGTCACAGACGAGAGCAACGGACCACCTGGAATGTCTGTGAATCATTGTCAGCTTCAGAAGTCACGCTTCGAGCACCAAGCGTACTGGTATTTGCACCAAAACCAAGAGCAATTCCACCCGCTTGCCCGTATGAACTCGAATCCCCTATTGACAAGCCCAAAAGATCATTCTCCACACCCGTCTTTTGGGAGCTCGGAGCTGCAGAAACAGAACCATTCGCATCAGCGTCGGCATCCAAGTCGATAAGTGACAACTCGTTCGCTACTCCCTTTGCGCTGCTGCCCGTGGAAGCTGTTGGAATTGGCGCACCAGCAGCTATCCGGCTTGCGCCCTCAATATCGCCCTTCTTGAGTAGCTTATACCGCTCCACGGTCCGGTGTATGCTATCGTTGATTTCGAGTAGCTTGGCAACTGCCTCGTGATCGTCCGACTCCTCCTCACACATCTTTTGAATCTTCGGCTGGGCGCTCGACAAGGCGGCCGCCAACTCCGAGAAGACGTCGCCGTCCACCATCTTGTCGCCGGGCTTGAAGTGTGCTAACCTCTCCTCCAGTAGCCTCGCCTTTTGTTGGATCTTGCCTACTTCCTCGGCTGCCTTGGCGCGGTAGTCCACCTTCGACCTCGTATCAAATCCCGCCATAACCTTCATCAGCTGATTGGCCTCTCGTAGGTCCTCGGGCGTGCCTCTTCGGATGAGCTCTTGCAGTTTAGCTGACTGAGCTTCACGTTCCTCCTCCTCCATTTCTTCGGCCGACTTGAGGTTCTAGTGAGGGTCAGAATCAGGAGTGCGACAGACCACAACTAGGTGCGGAACTTACGTCGCTTGGGTTCAGCACAGCAGCATCTTCCCGCCTAACCTCGGGGAAAGTATACCCCTTAAAGCTCAGGAGGCGGTGCATATCGCGGATGAAGCCTAGGTCCTCCCTGTAGCGGCTGGTCTCGCAGATAGTACCGCGCCATTCTTCAATGGCCTCGAGGATCTTGAGCTGGACGCGCGAGGGCCTGATGGGAGGACGCTCGGGGAAACGGCGGACCAGTTCGTTGAGGAACTCCTTGGTGCTGATCTGCAGGTGAAAAGGGTAGCCGCAATTCTTGACGCAAATATCAAGGAGGTTGAGGGCGAGCAACGACACGTTCGGGTTGCGGTGGTTGATCAAATTGACGATGGCCATGGCTGCCTCGCGTGGGGTCGACCCCTTCTTGGCGTTGATGAGGTCGGCGATCTCGAGGTTGAGGGCGAGGTTGGGCTCGTAGTTCTCGGGACTACAGGCGGCCTGGATGAAGCGCTGGAGCTGCGAGGGCGCGGGGAGGCCTAGGTCACCCCAACGGTCCCTCGCGGCATAGCGCGCTGATGCTGCCTCCATTCCGTTTTTCAAAGCCGAATCGTCCTGTCGCTGTCGCTACCGCTGTTGTCGTTGATCTTGCTGTCGTCGTATTCCGCTTTCGCTCGCCTCGCGCGGCCCGATCGGAGGCACTGCGACCTGGAAGGGAACCTACACAGGCCCAAACAGAGGAGAGGCGGCGCGTGGTGGTGGTGATTGTGATGCTTGGGTTGCTGAGCTCGGACTGCGGGGATGATTGGTGTGATGAGCTTGGTGCATGGCGGGCTGTGCCTGGAGCGAAAGCCTGGTAGCGCTGCAATAACCCGATAAGCCTAGGGCTGCGTAATGCTGTTCACCTAACCCGTAACAGGCCACATGTCGCCTACACTGGATAACTTAGGTAGGTTGTACTTCGACTTGGGTCCCACAGAAACCTTCGAATGCGGGGGTCCTGTGAGTGATGGAAGGGTGGGGGATTTTTTTTCAACAAACCCCGCCAAACCTGAGCCAAACCATTTTCAGTCCAACATTAAAACAGTTGACCCCCTAGTTAGGTATCATGGTCCGTCACAAGAAAGACAACTTTTCCTCTCGGGGCAGAAACCTGCACCGTGGTCCTCCTCGGAATCCTCGCCGAAACGCCGACGACAACGATGACGCCGACGCTAACGCCACAGCCGACGCCTCCCTGACTCCGAGCAGCTCCCAAAAACCTGTCTTCAAGGCTGCCTGCTGGGATCTTGGCCATTGCGACCCGAAGCGCTGCTCAGGCAAGAAGCTAATGAAGCTCGGTCTGATGCGTGAGCTACATCTCGGCCAACGACATGCCGGCGTCATCATCACGCCCAACGGCAAACATACCGTATCCCCCGCCGACGCACCCCTCCTCGAGCAGTTTGGCGCCGCGGTTGTTGAGTGCTCATGGGCGCGCACCAAGGAAGTCCAGTGGTCTAAGGTCGGCGGAAAGTGCGAGCGGCTGCTCCCCTATCTAGTTGCCGCCAACACGGTCAATTACGGCAAGCCCTGGCGGCTGAACTGCGTTGAGGCGCTTGCAGCGGCCTTCTTCATCTGCGGCCACCCCGAGTGGGCGCGCGAGGTGTTGGCGCCGTTCTCATACGGCAAAGCCTTCCTTGAGATCAACGACAGTCTGTTGCGGAAGTATGCCGCTTGTGAGGACGAGGCGGGGGTCAAGCGGACTGAGCGAGAGTGGATGGAGCAGTTGGAGAGAGAATACGCTGAGAACAGGGAAGAGAATGACTCGAATGATATTTGGGTCAACACAAACAGGAGGGGTCCAGCTGTCTCAGATCATGACGAAGATGACGAAGACGAAGACAGTGACGAGGACGAAGACGGAGACGAATCTGGGAAGGAGGGCAGCGTCCACGGCATCTATCTCGGCAGCAAACCCTCACCACAGCCTCAACTACAGCCAGAAAAAGACCCGCACGCGCTATCTTCCGAGAGTGAGGAAGACGACGATGCTGAAATGGAGGCCATCCGGCGCAAGATTCTTGCGTCTAGGCCGTTTGCCAGCACCAAGGTGACTGGAGAGGAAGACTGCAAGAAGGCCCCAGAGTCCATCGCCAGACCAGAGCCGCTGCACCGATTCAAGCCTGACTCAGATGCGGAGCCAGATTCGGATAATGGCTCTGAGAACGATGACTTCGACAACATCATTGCCGCCACGCCCGTAACTGATCGGTTAGGTCTTTCCAAGCTAGCAAATGAGCGAGCTCGCGCGACTACCTCGAGGACATTCTCATCTGCTTCGATAACTGCGCCCAAGCGACGATAAGTGGCGGGTCGGTATCCTCGTAGGAAGAAACTCATTGACATGAGTGGTATTTCACTATACATGAAAATAATTAGTACACGAGCAAGAGGCAAGATGCCCTCTGATGCTTGGCGTGGGTGGCCCTGGCCAAACCCACTTCCTCTGATGCTCTTTGCCCAAGTGCCCGTCTATATGTTCACCGCTCCAGATGTTCCTGGCCCGCCACCTAACCTTTTTT
>Ga0247765_1000233_pt1 | contig 44848 bp, 42 predicted proteins | sample UWRJL106311C6_FD_179949 | JGI IMG/M metagenome (GOLD analysis project Ga0247765, IMG submission 179949) | Plant litter microbial communities from Arlington Agricultural Research Station in Wisconsin, United States - UWRJ-L106-311C-6 | ecosystem: Environmental > Terrestrial > Plant litter >... | reverse complement strand
CGTTGTTTTCCCCCGCCCCCCCCCCCCCCCCCAAAAAAAAAACCACCAAAAAAAACCATAACAATGAAACAACTCCAATGCGAATCCCACGGTACCTGGGTACTGTGGGGTAGGGTGATTTGTCTCTCTGACCCTTTCTCTGTTGGTCCGTCTAAGAAGGAGGGAGGCGTCTGGTTTCGTATCCAGACCACTGTTCTTTACCCAATATCTCAAACAATCTCTGGGAACGAAACTGGTTCGTCGAAGGACATGATGCGGTTGGAATTTCCGAGTGACTCTCAATACCTGCCTGGGATGGTACAGTACCTAGGTACGCAAGAGTGTAGATGAACATACTTTGCAGGGAGGGGAGAGTGCACTGGACTGGCCTAGCGCCGAACCTTCCCGTCTGGTCTGGTATCAGGGCAGGACTGCAATGCGCCATCCAGGCCCATCGGTGAATCGACGAACGCCACTTGCATCACAAATGGCGGGCTTCAGCCTGGCCCGGGCGTTTGTCTTCATCGTTTGCACCGTACTACACTTCAATACCGTACAAACAGCATACCAGACTTAGACACCTCAATGCGAACTCGCATTGCCTTTTTGTGGGATGATCATTAGTGCTGAAACGACCCAGCTGCCAAAGATTGACCATCAACACCTACTGTGCGTCCTTTGCAATATCAGCCACTTGGGAACGTGTTGCTGGTCGTTGGCAGAATGACGTTACACAATCGAAGTTAGGATCCTGCTTGGGTGGGCTGGGGCCTGACTGAGGTTCCTGCTGACTTACATCTGGAGTACACTTCATAGTACATGGTTGTACTTTTGGTTCCCACTTTCCTCGGACCTTTGTGCAAAGAGTGCAAGGATAGGAGGTGCATCCGGCATTGGATTTGCTATTGACCGCGTAACCAGATGTGATGAGGCGCTGCCAGGCAGATATGTTCCCCACCCCTGACCAGACTCGGCTTTCAACATTTTCTCGGAGGAGAAAGTACCGTGTGGGCTCTAACTGAGCTGATCAGGGTCACTGATAACAACCCACTGTGGTCACACCGCGCGGAGTGAAACGGCCTTATCGGACCATGTCGAACGACCAGACAACGACATAGCAACAGCACCCCTGGCCGCCGTAATAAGCCGCGCTGTGGGACTGGAATTGTGGGTGAAATGGAGTCTTTGCTCGTTCCTGGCCTGGTTGGGACCGTCCCATAAGTTAGCTGTTCTCTGCCATTCACTTCTTATCTTGGCCGTGCTCTCTGTTTGTTAGCAGTATGGGCAAGAGGTACTGGCGATGTCACGTCACGCCCAAGTGTTCAACACTTAACCCCAGTTTTCTAGATGTCTGACGAGCTACATGTGTGACGGGGGAGTGGCCCGTGAGTAGTCAATACTAACATCATTACCAAGTATCAGCACAGTCTTCCTTGAGCTTCCGAAGCTCGCGGATACTGGATACCCGGCCTTGGCGGCGGGGTATGTTTGCTCGTCCCAGATAGTTTGCCGTCTACTGATGGACCGGCTCGGGGTATATGATGTTGTTGCTGTGCATCTTCAGTTATGTATGGAACGAGTGGGATCGAGGCCAAGGCTGTGCGTGGCCGTGGTGGTCAACCGAAAGAGCAAACTGATTGTCGCATAAGTTCAATAATGGTAAGCTCTGCGAATAATCTAAGTGTGAGCAAGGGAAGCCAGGAACAAAACTCCACGGGCCCAATCTGACGATCGATGTCAGCGTATTTTGCATGAGGTTGCCGCTTCCCCCGCCGACTCCAGAGATGGCCTGACTACTAGGTCCTTGCCCACGCATGATTTGGTCCTGTTTTATTATAACACGCCGCTGCATCACAGCCAGATGGGTCGGAATGGTGATGCAGAAGGCAGAAGCCATGTGTACCGCAGCGTTCAATGCGGTGAAAGGCTATGCTCCATCTTGGGCACTGGCAAGTTTGTCACTGTGCTCAAGAGGTGGCTATTGACATGATGCCAGCCCCGAGTTCTTTCACTCCCAGATTGTCTGGTAGTGCTGTCAAAGAATGAGAGAAAGTTGGAACCCATGATGTTCAGAGAGGAGAGGAAGTATCATGATGGACACTTGGGCATCCATCCTGCTTGAAGAAGAGGTTGCTGGAATAGGATTGCAATACGGCTTCTAGAAGTCTGCAGTGAGGCTGTTGGATTAGGTGCGGATAGAGGTGTCCGGCGAAAAATTGAGATGATGATGCGAGGCATACAATTGTGCGCCGAGAACTAGCTTTGCAAAAACGTATTTGTGATCGGTCATGTTTTGTTGACGCTTCAAGTGTTGTGCCTTTCTATAAGCGGAAGAAGTTTGTAGGAAAAAACATAGATGCAGGGGTGCGAGGCAGTAAGGTGTCTTGGCAGAGGCGCCTCCCAGCAACCGGTCCTGGGATGAGGCACGAGACCCACTAAAAAAAAGACGCGGCTGAAAAGTTGCGTCGCAAACCGCGTCTCCTCCAACGACTGACGTATCCAGGCACGACGAGATGTTGCGGCTGCACAAGCTGGCGGGTCGCGAGCTTAGCCCAGTGTCTATATGCAGAGTCTGCAGACACCAACTTAGGAGTAACACGCAGTTCTTGCCCCGCCATTTCTCGACGGCATCCCAGGACGATTCCCACTCAAACTCACCATCTGATCTCCAACCCAGTCCCCAATCCTGCCCTGAAGACACTCCCCAGCCGGATTCCACACCTCAGCCTGAGAAAGAAGAACCAAAAGCAGCGTCAACAAAGAAAAAACCGAAACGCAAAGAAGAACCACAAAAATTTGAGGCGAAGAAAATAAAGCCCAAGGAGAGGTTGTTGAGGGAGACGTTGAAGGTAGTCAATAATCTCCAGACCTCGGGCGCTCAGGAAGATGTTCCACCGCCCGCCACCCGAGACCAGTCGATCAAACCTGCTCACAACGTGGACAATGACCGGTTTGCGCTCCTTCAATCTGCTCTCAGCGTCCTTGACAGAATCATGAGCATGGTCGCCGCCCCGGGAGAACCACGGAAGCCCCTCGCGGTTTCTGACGCACACGCAGCTTTAAAGGCGCAAAAAGATGGAGTACTCCTGTCTGTCCCCGAAAATTCTCAGAGCAGCCTCCCAGGTTTGGCAGCTGTGTCTGGGAAGCCAAAGCCGGAATCTCATGAGCAGCCCGTTCATCCCGAGGCCGCCCCGAAGCGGCGGACCCGGCGTGTGAACGCCCCAGTTGCTTTCCAGTCGTTTTATCCAGATGTAGTTACGACAAGACCTGTCCATCAGCCACAGCCTCCAGTTCCACGGCTGGAATACGGCCTCGACCGTGTGCTCTTCAATCCCGGTGTCTACGCTTTCCAGGATTTCCGCTCCCGTGTATATAACTTTGACCCTTATCTCGGTCACATTATGCCGACCGACGACTTCGACTTCGGCGCGCTCAAGGAGTATGTCACTTCGTCACGGGATACAGCCCTACTCGATATCACCGCCCGCCACGGGAAGAAGTACACTGGCTCGACCTCAAGCATGACCAACACGCTGTCTCACTTCCATTTTCTTCTATCTCGCTGGCGTCCTCTCAAATTCGGTCACCTGTCGCGAATGCTCAAACCCGAGCCGGACAAGTTCACATCGGCAACTCTGGCCCCGGCGGCCACATTTCTGCACTGGAGGGATGGAGTCTACGCCATTGACGCCGACAAAGAGTTTGATACCGATACAGTACTGTCTAAGCTCGGAAAATGCGTCGAGAAGCAACTCACCCTGCCCAAGGAAGAGTTTGAAAAGTATCGCAAAACCAAGTCGGACCAGTTGACAGAGGAGCAGCGAGAAAGTCCTGAATCCTTTCATTACACCACGGTTGGCGACTTCATGTTGCGGTCCCAGCTTGATGCCTACGACCCAAGGCTTCCTGGAACAGGAATGTTCGACCTCAAAACGAGAGCCGTTGTTTCTGTTCGTATGGATGCGAAGGGCCCAGGAAGGGCAACTGGCTACGAGATACGGACCCGCTTCGGCCAATGGGAGTCATTTGAGCGTGAATATTACGATATGATCAGGTCTGCCTTCCTGAAATACTCGCTTCAGGTCCGTATGGGCCGCATGGACGGCATTTTCGTTGCCTACCACAACACGAAGCGCATATTCGGTTTTCAGTATGTCCCTCTTGCGGAAATGGACTATGCTATCCATGGAACGGACAAGCCGACTCTCGGACAACTGGAATACCAGGCGAGTCTGTATCTTCTCAACAAGGCCCTGAATAAGATTACTTCTAGGTTCCCCAATCAGACTCTCCGTCTCCATTTCGAAACGAGGGGAGAAGAAAAGTCCCCTTTCATGTATATTTTCGCCAAGCCCGCAACCTCTAGTCAAGTCGAACGCGCGAAGAAGACGCAAGAGGCTAAACTGGAGAGACTCGAGCAGAGATTCAAAGCCCGGGCGTCGCGTTGGATGTCAGAGCAGTGCAAGACAGGGGATAGCGACCAAGACGTTGATGCACAAGGTTTGGCCGCCGCAGAAGAGGTCGACGAGGACGTCATATCCGGGGACGACACCGAGGAAGACTCGTCTCGCCTTGCCACCCAGAGAGAAGTGGAAGAGATTGAAGGGGCGGGCATCAGTATCTGGCAGGACATGATGGACAAAATTGAGAAGGAGCTCGATAATGAAGAGCAAGGGGTGGCGACTGTTCGCGAGACACTCGAGAGTGTGTTGCGGCAGAGTGGGTTGCTTGACTCCAGCACACCTGATGAGATCGAGTGTTACCTCGACGCCCTCGAAGGCGCACTCAGAGGTGGCGATGGCCCTTCCTCGTTTACGCCTGACTCTCAGCGTATTCCGACCACCATGGGCACTGAAATTCACGCTGTGGATACTACAGAGGCTGCCAATGATGCGGGCGAAGCTAGCGGCTCTGGGGCCACCGAGAATCGCGCTGTAGATGCCATGGAGGCTGCCGATGATGCGGGTGAAGCCTGCAGCTCCGAGGACAAAGATCACTCTCCTACAGCCGGAACCCCGGACCCCGTGGATGCCTTGGACGAAAAGCAGTCGGACATTTCTTCATTCGAAGCCTTGGTTACTGAAATGGTAGCCCGTGCCTGGTCTATGTCTTCCGAAGCCGGAGAACTTGCTGAGCAAGAGTTGCCTGCCCATTACGCTCGAGGACTCAAGAAGTTCGAAGAAGTTCTTTTTGAGCTAGTTGCCAAGACCAACCGATCAGGAAACCACTCAGAGCACGCCGTTGAGAAAGAGGCCAGCGAGGAGGCTGGTACACGGGAGGTTGAGGACACTTTTGCCGATGAGGTGGGGATGGAAGCCGGGACACGTACTGATGGTGTTTTTGAGATTGGTGAAGACGGTGTTGTGAGGAACGGTGAGGATATCCCTGCCAAAGAAGTCAAAACCGAGACAAGCGAAAAGTTAGGCAAAGGAGCTGAGGGAGCGGTATACGGGATGATTCTCACCATCAACAACAAGGTCAACCAACAGTATGTGAAACGTCCCGAAAACCTTAGCAAACAAGACCATTGGATTGTCGAGTATTCTTTCACTGAGCTTGCACCTGAGCGTGCGGCGACCATATACCAGGCCGTTCTAGGTCGCCGTAAGAAGTTGCTTTATGACGGCAACAACCGTCTGGACTGGCAATACCTGTGGAATGGGCATCTCAAGACGCTTAGTGAGCAAGGCCTGGCGCGGCGCGAAAAAGTTGATAGCCAGGACCGTCATTATCCAGTCCACGTGCTGGGCTCCGATTCGCCGTATGACCACCGGTCGGTTTTCGGCGATTCCGGTGTACCGTCGGCCGATAGCGAATATCACCCTTGGAAAGACGACGAAGGCAAGCCTTGGATAGAGAGTCATCTGCGTAAAAATGAGGAAAATTATATAGACGAAAGAAAGGCAAGGTGAGGAAGACATGAAGGAAGTTAGGCAGTTAGCCAAGAAAGTTGGGCAACTTGGAGACAAAAAAAGAGATGCTCAGGAGAGAGGTGGAGATTGAAGATGGGTGAGGGGAGAGAAACGGGAAGAAGGCCAAAGACAAAAGACCTGATCCGGAACTAAGGTGACAAGAATAGAAGGGACACGGGAAACGCAGCGCAACGAACTTGGACGAGTATCGAAGCACCAGGTCTGAGAGAGGAGGGTTACCAGAGACACGCTGGCGGAAGAAGAGACCCCCTCGTGCACTAGTCTTGCGGACTGGCTGTAGATGATTTTCACTCATCTGTACTTTACCTGTATTCAAATATCTACAGAAGAGTTATTCTATCTGTCCAACTATAAGAATTAGAAGAAATAGACAATTTGGCATTCTTATAATTGCTCACGAGGACCCGTGGCGATGGAACTGGAGATGCATTGAAACTTCATGCCGGTCGATGTCACAATGCCTGAAAAATCCTGTCCTGACACAAGCCCAACTTCAATGCTAAGGTGTCTACAGTCCAGGAATCGTTCCCCAACCTCGTGGGCAAGATGTGCCGAGTTCATGGTAGATATATGCAACTGGAGACCTATAATAGTCATGGTGTTGGAGGGGTAGATTGTTATTATGCCAAAAGGGGGCTTTGCCCCTGTTTAAGCCATCACACTTTCTTGAGAACACAAGCATATTAAAAAAAAGCGCTCGAATCCTTAGCCTTTTGGTTTTGTCCTTGAACCTTGCTCATGACCAGACCGTCCAGTTCAAGTTTATAGCCCCAATTTGCCCCTACCACCCGCACACTTTCCATCATAAAAAACAATATTATGTTCCCATCACGAAACGCCGGTGCTATGCAATGAGGAAAACTCTGGTGTGCCGGTTGCTCTACGACAGCCCTCATACCCTCGGTCATCAAATAAACCGGGTACCTCGCTCCCTTCGGAGGGTATGGCCTAATCTCAGCCATCCAAGCCCCAAGCCTCATCGTGAGCTCCGATTGCTCGGAAGTTATTATTCATCTGCCCTTCGACGTGATCTGTAGGTTACCAGTCTCGCACCAGTTGTTAACAGGCTAGAAAATGGATCAGTAAAGCCCTCAAATTAAATGCTCAAAGAGGCCTTACCAGACAACTGAGATATTTGCACCAACTGCAAGTGTTGTGGTAGATGTAAAAGTTGTTGAGCAGCAGGATGAACACAACAAACACCAGAATAAGTGCACCAGCCCGGATAAGCCACCAGGCCCACCAGAGGGGTTTGCGCCCTTTGAAGAATCCAACCGGGTTCTTGAAAAATGAAGGGGGGGTTCCTTGCGACGTGAAGGTGTTGTCAACCTGTGCATACGGGGTGTCCTCCCCAATGCGGCGTCTGAGTGAGTTCGGCGAATGCAGGATGCAGATACCGAGGGCCAAACCCATCAAGAACCCGCCGATGTGAGAAAAGTTGTCCAAGCCAGGCAATAACCCAAGGACAAACGAGATGATAATATCGAGAAAGATGAGGAGGAGGTCCTTGACCGGATTGACGCGATCCTTCCACGAGTACAACAAGTCCAGTAAGGTCAAGGCAATAACGCCAAAAAGCGAGCCCGATGCACCTGTAGAAAGAATGCCGGTGGCTGCAAAGTTGCCGCCCATGACAAAGCCAAAAATACCGGAGCTTATGTAGACTAGAAAGAAACGAATAGAGCCTATCGACTTCTCCATGTCCCTCCCCATGGTCAACTGCAACAATAGGTTGAAGCCAATGTGAATGAGACCAGCGTGAAGAAACATGGGAAGAATGAAACGGAACCACTGGTTTGGCTCAGGCTTTTGGTCTGCGTTGGCGGTGCCGTTATAAAACGGTTCTGGTACACCCCCAAAGCCGCAGAGTTGCGAGAGGCTGCAGCGTTGTGTATCGCTTGCAGGGTCAAGTGTCGTCGTGTTCGGGCAGGGCCAGTTGATTGTGGTATTGGAGTCCTGGACGCCCTTGACGTTGTGCATACATGGCACAAATCTGGCACCCATGTTGATGAGGACGTAGGGTGATGGGCCAATCATAGGGTTGAATGAGGGCTGCGTCATGATGGGGGAGCCCGTCAACGTTGCTATTGCATGTTGTCAGCAGCTAGAGTGAAAAAAAAAAATCAAGGCAGACGCCTCACAGTTCTTCACGATTTCGGCAATGAAAACAGCCACTTGTATGATAGTGAAGGCGTAGACAACTAAGGGTATCCTCTTGGCGTTGGATCCCATCATTCCGAGCTCGCCGAACCGCACGCGCCTCTGTGATTTCGACTTCTTCCGTTGAGGAGCTTCGTATACATGATCTTGCATCTCTGCATCCTTGTTGGGACGATTCAGACCTTGAGGCTCGAGGGGAATGTCATCTGCACGGTGATTGTAAGCCATGTCTTCTGAAGAAACCCGCGATAGACGGCTGTAGCCCGAGTCATGCTGACTTAATTTATTTTGGCTCGAGGATGGACTGTGTGTACTCGCGGGATAGACATGGTCGTCGAAGGGAGTTTCGAAGGGTGACGGACGGTGGTTGTTTACAGGTGACGTCTGCGTGTGGTATGAGGGGGGCGCCGCAGAATACGGCGAGTATGCCGACGAGCCATGGTGGTCACCGTAACCCCCATATTCTGTCGGGCGATATGTGGGGTCAGGGAGAGGTTTCTGGTTGTAATATTCGTTGGCGGCCATGGTGAAGAGGGTGATGTTGGAATGGTGGATTGTTCAGGTCGGGAGAATTCGACTTTGCGCGAAGGGGATTGAGCTCCCGCAGCGCGAGAAACGGGTTGTTTGTGCTTGAGCGGCGTGCCTAGAAACGAATGATGGGCGACGCGGCCGGCGAAGAGGGCAACGAGCGAGTGTCGGGTCGGTACGAAGCAAACGGGCGGCGCGGGAGGGAGGTCGTATTCGTTAGAATGGAAGACGTAGAGAGTTGCTTTGGTTCGAGTTGCCGTGCACGTTTGATGTTTCGTTGGGCGGGTGCAAGGATCACTCCTTGACGGGATGGCTAATAAGGGGTGGTTTCCCTTCCGAGCCTGCCTGCGACGGGGTCTGGGCCAGCCCCAAACACCTCCCACCAAAAAGGGCTAGTTAACCTTCCAGGTTAGAGCGAGCTTGGTTCCCCTGTCCTCTGAACTTTAATGCCTGGGCGGGTAGGCCCTGGGTAGCGCTATCTAGGCGTATGGAATCGGATCGGTAATGTCAGCTTGCCCAGACTCTGGGGAGCGATCGTGGGGTTTTCAAGTGGAAGAACCTCAGTTTCGGGCGATTGCAAAATGCAGCCGGTGATAGAAACTCGAGGAGATTGCAGCAAGCGAGAAACGAGTGTATCTTGGTTGCGGCAATAAAAGATGCCGGGCCAACCTGCGAGGCCGATTCTTACCGCCTCGGGCCTGTGCAGCTGAAGAGCTGAAGTCCCGTGTTGGTCGTAGTTAGCGGGGCCCTTCGGTGCCCGGGGTTGAAAGGTTGGTGCATTCTTTCGTCTCCAACAAACGATCGGAAATCCTGCCAACAACTTGTCATCCACGACGCAATTTTCCTGGTTGGACATGCCGAGCAAGAAAAGCATGCCCCTTCCTCTGGGAGATCAGTGGGACTGACAGCGCCATCATCGATCCGCATAAATTCTTCGACTGAAGGTTAGAATCATCAGGCCAAAGGCAAGGTTTGGAGTGCGTGAGCCACTTTGCCTGCTTCCGTTTTTGGAAATGTAGGCTAAGGCGGCCGGGTTTCAAGTCGCTGGCGCTGCACCACTAAAAATCGTCAGACCGGAAACTCGTCGCAGTCTTTCCTCTGATCATGCAACCCCAGGTTGGAGCGATGTGTGGCAGTGTGACGTCCACAGCCTCAATTAACCACAGAACTCCAAAACTTTTCAGGCAAGACCCCGACCCCTATCACGAGCTTTTCCACGTGCCGTGTCCGTAAACTGCCCTATGTGGCTTCTTTGCTTCTCTCAAACCAGACCCCAACCCAATAGAGCTTTGCCTGGTGGTCACTGCTCAATACTGCCAGTCGCTGAAATCGGAAGCTGGGGGGCTCGTCTGATTCTGGAAGAATCTCATCGTTCATCTTATCGATAAGCACAAGAGCTGCCCTCTTTTTTTTTTCCTCTCGGTGGCAGGAACTTCATGGTGTAGTTAGGCGACGAAGCTCTGGAATGAACACTTCCCCGTCCTGTCCTCAATTGACTTTCTGCATTCAAATTCTAGATTTGTCACCACTGTGTCATTGTCAGAATTATTTTACGAATAGCAAATCTTTCACCACTCATACAAATGGCCAAGGATCGAATTCGTCCCTCGGATGAGGCCAAGATCAAGGAGAAGAGATCCTCCAAAGACAAGGTTAAGAAGTCGGAGAAGCACAAGGACGGAAAGACTAAGAAGGAAAAGAGATCAAAAAAGCTAGAAGAGGAACTCGCCAAAAATTCCGAGATAGCCCCTCTCGACCATGTTGCTCAACAGAGCGAGGACATAATCAAGGACGAAAAGCCCAAGAAGGAAAAGAAGGAACGGAAAGCAAAGAAGCTCGCAGAGGAACCCGCCAAACATCCTGAAGCCCTTTTCGACCAAGCGATGAAGAAGAGCCATGTGGGCCCCAAGCAACCGCCCGCCGAGGATGAGGAATCAAAAGCCAGCCCAGAAAAGGGAAAGAAGTCAAAGGTGAGCCAAATCACGGTGCAACTTGTAACATTACTGGATTAACAGATGCCCGACAGGCACCTGAGGACTTCATCGCACTCGAGAGCAGCGACGAGGACGAAAAGAAGAAGAAAAAGCACAAGAAGCACAAGAAACTCGAGCAAGGGGAACAGGGGGGCGATTCCGAGCAGCAACCCAATCCCCTCTTTGTGTTCGACACCACACGCGTTAGCGCCAAGACCAAAAAGAATCCCAGTTCTGACTCTGAGTCTGATTCCGATTCCGGTTCTGATGCTGAAAACAAGACCAAAACGAAAAAGCCCAGCGGTATCAGTGCCCGGTCATTTGCAGAGGAGGCAGAAATTAAGCAGATCCCAGGTATCAGACATCTCGAACGCCGTTTTCTGCTCCTCAAGGCCCGAGAGAAGGGTAAGATACAAAAGCAGTTTGGAATTCAACCAGGCTCTAAGGAATTCCACCCCGAGGTCGAAAAGAAACTGGAAGCATGGGTCAAGAAGAGGAGGGAGCAGCAGGCGAGGATTGAGGAAAGACGGACAGTGCGCACGGCAAAGAAGGCAGCCCGTCGGTTGCGCAAGATGTCTGAGAAGCGGGAGAAGCAGAAGATAGCACAGAAGAAGTCCGGGAAGAAGGCAAAGAAGGCGGATGAAGATACTCCTGCCGAGTAAACACTAGCATCGGTATTAGATGAGGGGTGAACTGGCGTGTGATGGGTCTTTTGTGGCATTTTGCGCTTAAGTTAGGGGGCATAATACCTTTGATCAGTAGCAGCACCGTCAATTCTTGCCGGGAAAATGAAACATCTGAATACGTTTTCCGGTGTCTAGCTTCCTCCCGCGGTAAATTTTGTATTATGCGCTAGAAGAAGCCATAGCTGCGGATTTGAGACATGCTCAAGCCACGCCTTGTCAGAACTATCAGAGTGCATATCTGAATCATCTCTTTGTGGATGAATTGAGACTCTCAACCATTGGGAGCAAGGTATATATCATACAGTATCCTCTTTAGGACAGTGAGAAGAGCTACGTTTTATATACATAAACAGATTCATACACTCTTTTGTTCTATTCTTATCACAGTCATGTCTCCTCTTCACTCATTTCCCTTCCTTTCCTTCCTTCCCCTCCCAAACCTCCTTAATCTGCTTCACAATCAAATCTCCATATCCCTTCCCACTGTCCAATGCCTTCCTCTCTTCCTCCAGCCTTCGCTCCTGCCAGCCCGCGCTGCTCTCTTCGCCAAACCACAGCCTCGCCAACACTCCCCTCTCATTCCTCTCCTTCTCCCTCCTTTTCTCCTCCCTTACCCTCCGCTCCTCCTCTCCCAGTACCGCCTCCCGCTTCGCTTTCTCCGCCTCAATTAACGCCTTGATCTCCCTCGCCCGCTCCGTAGGCAGCGCCTCTGCCCCGTGGCCTGTGCCAACCGCACTGAAAACACTGCGCCAGCGCTCGTTGGACCGCACCACGATGGACTTGCCTGTGTAGTCATGCGCGAGCTGGTTCAGCGCCCAAAAGGAGCCGGAGCCGAGAATGGCATTATGCAGAGAGAAGGAACCGCGGGCACGGCCGGGGAGGGCGAGGCCGATGGGGCCGAGGATAGCGACGACGACAGCGGCGTTGTGCAGGACGTTTGGGGTTCCGTGGTGTTTGTCTGGGTTGCCTATGGCATTGGGTTTGGGATTGGGATTCGCGTCTGGCGGTGCTGTTGGGGTCTCGGTGGAAGAAGGTTGGGGCTGTGAGAAGGCGTCTTGCGGTGCCATGGCTGATGCGAGTTTGTAGTGGCGTTACCGCATTGGGCGCGCTATTTTGACCTGGATAGTGAATCGGGCGACCGAGCAACAGTTTTCACGGCGAACTGAGGCACTGAAGCTCCACGACTGCTGTGGATTGGCAGGTGGTGTCCCGAGGGGTCCTTAGTAGCAACACGAAAACTGCCAGCGTTGGCGTTATCGATAAATCCCGATAAGAGCTTTGATGGTGAGTGCTTTTGGTGCCATCACAGCTTGGCACCTTTTCCTTTGACAATCACATCACTACTCCATGAGATTTGTCAATACTTATATTGATACATGTTTCAAGTTTGCAAAATTTGTAGAATAGTTACATGTAGATAATCATGCAAAGCCGACAAATCACGGGGGTATACGCCACAGATGCCCTCGAACCTATTCCATGCCTGGTTCGCTGTTCACAAGTCCCGCACCCGCTAATGACTCCCACCATTTTCCACCCTGCCCTGCGCCAAGATGACCAATGCCCAGGCTACAACATGCTCTTGGAAGTCCCAATTATTATACTTGTGTCCGCTGGTAAGCCTCGTTCGCCAGCTGGATACCCTGATCTCTCGAAATCCTGGCCTCAGCCAATGAGCCCTGCATCTCTTGGGATTGTGCCAACATGCCCTCGGCAACGCACATCCAGAGGAGATTCCCACTCTTTTTCGCCTGTGCCAAGCCAGCTTTGGCACTTTTTACAGCCTGCTCCCCCACAACGTTTTCAAAGAGCCGACAACGCATTATATTGAGAGCAATTGAAAGACATTGTGTGTTATTCGTCGATTGTGCACCGCCCAGCGACTGTTGGATATGCCGCTTCACCTGCTGGATCCCCAAAGCCCACGGTGGACTCATTGTCGTCGAAGCAAGAACCAGATTGTAGGCCATCCTGATCTCTGGGTCGGGATTGTCTTCGCAGAGCGGTCGCAGCTGCTCTATTATGTCGGCCATCTCGGCATCATCTCGATTTCCAGGCTCGTGCATGATCCATAATCGATTGAGAGCAGCCAGTATTGAAAGTTCATACTCGACATGGTTTGAGCTGGGTTTCAGTTCTCCGTTCCTGTTAACAGCAAACCTAGCGTCCTTCCAGATCGCCGTGGCTTCCACGAGCTGAGCAGTGCCTTGCTTGAAGACACCACTCAGGTAGAGAATCATGATATCGAGGAAGCCCCCCGGTGGTTGCGCAGCCTTGATAAGTTGAAGGCACTCCTTTACCTTGGCCCAGTCGGACAATGTGGCCGATTGAAGCCCGGTGAGGATGTGGGCATAACAGACCAGCTCTTTTGTCCACTCAGCCTGCTTGAGGGCCTCAGGAAGCGATTGCAGTGTCGAAACTGGTTTGAACTCTGAAGAGGTGTCAGAGTAGTTCTCAATAACAGGGATAGGGATAACATGCCTTCCAAAATTCTAACAGCTTCCATCCAGATGCTCGAACTTCGTCCGGGAGTTGTGGCTCTATGGAGAGCAACAATTCCATGGAGTACATAACTACTGGAACATTAGCAAACCAATTCTGGGGGCGTACCACAGTCGCCTTACGCTAGGCCGTAAGCTTCTTGCTTGCCAAGTGTCGTCAAAACCAAATAGTCCCTCTCGTCATCTCCAGGACGAAGAACAGCCCGAGTATCTTGGCTTATTGTTGACGCGGCGTTGGGGCTCCGCTTTATAGGTAACAGCAACTCGCTCGAAATGGGAATCCAGTCGCGAGACATGCGTAATTCCTCCAATCTCGTCTGCAGAGCGTTTAACTTCTGCGAAGATGTCTGTGATTTCTGGTGTACGCTGCAGGCTAAGTCAAGCAGCAGCAACATGATGTCCATCTGTGGAAGGTGCACCGACTCGTCCAACTGCAGTTTTGCCGCCTGGGCAATACAACTTTGTACACGTGTGACCCAATCATCCCTTTTGGAGGTGAGATGAGCTAGGCCCTCTAACAAGGTAGCCATGACAAAGATGGCCTTGTCCCCGCGTTGGTTTGCGGTGGCCGCGATCTTGCGCAGGTTCTCGAAAGCATGATGCTCGGCGACACTTCCTGCTTCCAGGTGAAAAGAAGCTTTGAGAAACCTAAATGCGTAGACCCAATGAATATGTTTGTATCTGTGATCCGTTTAGCTCCTGCAGCTCTCCAAACGGGATGGAAAACATACGTTGTGCAATCAGCAATATGTGCATCAATGGATTTGAATGCTGCTTTCTGGCTTCGTTGAAACAATGTCTTCATCAGGATAAACTGCGAGCTGTACTTTAGGTCCAGGAAACGGTGCTGTAGCCAATGTCAGTTGCATAAAAATCCCATCAACAACATTCACTAATCATACCTTATCACACACGGCGATCCCCTTTGTCAGCGCTGTCTCGGCTTCCATTATGTTGACGGTTTCGTTGACCAATATGCTCGCATAGCGCAGACACACCCTTGCCTCGAGCCGCGGCCAGAGTTTACTGGATTTCATAGCCACTTCGAGACAGCCCAGGCCTGTAGCTATCAGTCTGTGGTGCTCTGCAACTTCCTCCGGCGTCATGGTCTTCGCAATACCCTGGATGGCCTCGTTCGCCTTGGAGAAGCAGTCCTCGGCAACGCATAACACCAGTGGAATCGAATCGGTATGAGGGGAACCTGCCATGATCGGAGATTTTGCCACGGCACCCCCAGAAGTCAGCCGTCTCGCATCTTTCGTGGCTGCTTTGCCCAACCCCCCTTGGGACGGTGGTCGTCTCTCGTCGAGTCTGGGGCTGTTCTTTGCCGACCCTGTGTTTGATTGCTGAGGAGGTCGTAACGGCTGCGAGGCTATTATGGGAGACTGAGTTTGTACTGGAGCTAATACCGGTTTCGATACCGGCGCTGATACTAGCGCCGGTAGGGTTGGTCTGACAGCAGGCGCGGGCGCTGGGGCTGGAGCTGAAGCTGGAGCTGGAGGTAGAGGGACATAGGTTGTCTGGACAGGTGGAGCGCGTTGGAGAAAGGATGGGTCGACAAACTGAACGGGCGGCCCCGAGGGCGGAGGGGGGCGGTTATAAGAGGAGTTAGCATCGTAGCTCGTGAACTGGGGCGTCGAATTCGGATAGTAGGACGGCGGTTGCTGCTGGGAATAGGCAGACTGGTTGTACTGCGTGTGTTGGTACTGCTGGTTTCCATTGGTATAAGACGACGCATACTGTTGATGTATCGGTTGGGAATGAGGTTGGTGGTAGGGAGGCTGCGGATGCTGCAATTGCGGGTTCTGTTGTTGCTGCTGGCCCTGGCCATTGTATAGAGGGCCTGTGGGCATATTGTCTCGATATGTCATCGCATTTGTCGACCCAAGAAGCCGTCCTCCCCCTACTCACACAAATTCCGAAGCGACGACGGGTGTATACATGAGATTTGCGACAAAGGGTGTGCACAATGACCACGACAAGCGACTTTGTCTCGTTGGCTGCCGAGCAATGCAGGTCGCTGCGACGGACGCGCTTTCCGACCATTCCCAAGTCCGTCGGTTCCTTGCAGCCACCAAGTCAGTGAAGGGTCTGTGGCTGGTGTGCTGTGGCGCACAGACCCAAAACTTGATCCTCTCGTCCCGTTGGCAGGAACCACGTGGGTGGAGCGGGCACTAAGACCGTGCCCCCGTGCCTCGGCAATCGAATTCTAGGGACGGTCGGCCAGTAATTTCGTGGTTAAAGAATCAGAACTGGAGACAGTGAAGGGCCTTATCAATGAGGTGACCGCCACTGGACCTCGTAATGAGGTTGCTATCTCCAGTTCCACGGGTTCCTTCGTGTTATTGTGTAGTTCCAAGTGCAGATCAAGTACCGAGTGCCTCTTAACCTAGCAATTTGCTTCTGCATTGGGTACTGCACAACTTGGAGACACAGGATCCCCGGCTTTCTTCATTTCTCATCTTTTTCTTGGCTCACATCCCGGCGCCAGTGACCACGATGGAGTGGCTCGGACGTGCCAAAATCTCATTCACGCATTCACCCTCCCCAATTCCTTTGAAGAAGAAGGATGGCACAACGACGAACCTTCTCGAGGTATGCAGGAAGGCGACTCCGCCCTGCCAGCTGAATCCACTGCTCTTCAATGGCCACATGCAGACCATGTGGACGTCAGTCAAGGAGGAAGGCCCACAGATATTCTATCGCCGCAAGATATTTGACGCCGACCATAAGACGTATACGGGCTCTTTTGCTGTCGACTTTGTAGTGGAGCCGCATCAGGATACCGACGACACCCTTCCTCCTCGAACGGCATACTTCTCCCAGGGAGACTTTGCTGCCATATCTTCAGACGATGATAGGCCGATGCTCGTTGTTCTCCACGGCCTCTCTGGCGGTTCCTATGAGGTTTATCTCCGCCATGCCATTGCACCCCTTGTCTTGAACGGCGGCGGGTGGGAAGCCTGTGTTGTCAATGCCCGCGGTTGTGCGAGCAGCGAGGTGACAAGTGGCGTCTTTTTCAACGCAAGAGCAACGTGGGATATCCGGCAGGTCTGTCCTCACTGCCCCCACCCCCCGGCGAAAATGCAGAGAGTGAAATACTGACAATGCCTGCAAGATCGTTAACTGGGCGAGGAAAACCTTTCCGAACCGTCCACTCTTTGCTCTCGGGTTTTCTCTCGGAGCCAATATCCTGACAAATGTAAGTGCCGTAGAATGAATCCACTGCTTATTAGCCAAGTACTTACAACTCGTCAGTATGTGGGAGAGGAAGGATCGCAATGTCTCCTGAAAGCCGCCATTTCAGTGGGTAACCCATTCGATCTCGAGCTTTCGAACAAGGCCCTTCAAAGGTCTGTTATTGGTCATCATGTGTATCAGCGAGTCATGGGAAGTGAGTTAATTGTCGAAACAACCAAACAAGATTCTGACAAAGACCGCAGGCAACATGAAGAAACTCATCAGTTCCCATAAGGAATCTGTTGAGAAGTATACCAGTCTTAACCTGGAGCGGATTCAGAACTTGACATACCTGTATGAGTTCGACAGGGAGGTACAGTAAGTTTTCGATGCTCCTTTTAACCCCATCAGCTAAACAGTCTCTAGGACAATAACTTGGGGATATCCTACCGAGAACGCCTATTACCGTGACGCCTCTTCCTCTGATGCGCTTCTCGCAATTCGGATTCCCTTTCTTGCGATTGCTGCAGAGGACGACCCGGTATGTTTACTAGAACCTCTGTTTCCGCAAACCGGCCAGAGCCTAACATTCGTTCCGCAGATTGCCGTCAAAGAAGCTCTGCCCTATGGTGAGATACAAAATAATCCTCACACCGTTCTGTGCGCGACAACGCTCGGTGGTCACTTGTCTTGGTTTGAGATCGGTGGCGGGAGGTGGCACGCTCGTCCGGTTCGTACATCATGTCCTAGTTCAAAGTATTAGACCGTCACTAACTCCTACTAGATTACCAACTTCTTGCAGGCCATGGTGTCAGAGATTGACTTGAATACCGTTCAGCCCGATGCAAATGGCAAAAAAACTGGGCTCGAGGTCAAGACCGAGTTTGACCCAGTTCGTAGGAGGCTGCGGATTCTATCGGACTGACCCAGAGTATCGTAGGTACTAGAGGACCGGGAGTTTTGTGGGGTCGATTTATTTACCACCCGGCATAGACAGCGGCCGGATTATATGGTGTATATGGACATATAGAAGTAATATGGGCCAAATTGGTTTTACAATGACTGTTCTTCCCACGGTTTCTTCAAATACAGCTTCATAACCGTCTCTCAGTGGTATCTCATTTTTGTCTCCCGCCGTACAACTTCGCCTTTGCTAATATTTACCTATAACGCCGCACGCTACGCAGATGAATATTACATTTAACATTACTGCGGCTTCCACGCACTAGTCATCAGCAGCAAAAGACACTCGCTTCTTCCTGGGCTTGGCCGCCTTGGTTCCCTCGGCCGCCATCTCCTTAATGTCGTCATCGTGGTTGTCACTATCACTGCCCTGGATACTACGAGGACGCTTTCGCTTCTTGCGCAGCGACTCTTTTGTCTCGTCGAGCTTGGCCTTCCGCTCCTGCTCTTTCTTCTCCGCCTCAACCCGTCGTGCCTCGCGAATCTCCTCCATCTGACGCGCCTTGATCATCTTGGACTCGATCTGACCTTCCTTCTCGGCCTGGACGAGGGCCAGGATCGTTGCCATGCTTTCCTATTTCAGTGAACCTATTAGTTTCACGACGGATTGACATAAATTGAAGCAAACACGCACCCGGTCATCCACAAACACCTTCCCCTTCTTTTTCCCCCGCGGCTTCTGCACGCCCACAGGTGTCACCATGTTGAGCTGCGGTAGCCCGAGCTCTTTCTCCGTGTAAAGGCGCTTCTTGCGCTTCTTGAGAATATCGGCAATATTGGGGCGGCCACGCGCACCCTGCCCTGGCAGCGGTGCCTTGTTCTGGCTGCTCTTCTTGGCCTTGATGACGCCGTCGTTGATCGGCCCTTTCTTGGATGCTATGCTGCCCTTGACGCCGCTGCCGTTCGCGGCGTGCTTGTTCTTGACCGTTCGCGTCGTCCCCATTGTGCCTTCCTCGTTGGCGCTCCCCGGTTTTTTGTCGTCAGTATCAATTACCGAGAGTATAGTTCAATTTCTCAATTCGAATTGCGGCGAGGCTTCCGCGGGTTCAAATTGGAGTCGTAATAATGAGGAAAATCGGTGACTGTCGCATCTGTAGGTTGATCGAAAAATTTGGGCCAAGCTTTTTTACTTGTGAAATGTTATCCGTTATCTGATGGCGGGGTAGCGTGGCGGTCTGGGGGCGTTGGGGGGGGAAGGGGTTGCCCGCTAACGCGTCAAACCTGTGGAATATCTAGGCCTCAGACAGCGCTGTCCGGTTTGCAGAGGACGTACTACCAAAAAAAAAAGCTAGACAGATTCTACAACACAGCCATGAGCGCAGCAGACACCTCGGCGAGGTGGGCCGCATTTGCGCGGGACACGAACGAGACCAAGATCCAAATCGCCATCAACCTCGATGGCGGGGCCTTCCCCCCCGAAACAGACGCCAGATTACAAGTCGGCGACAGCACAAACGGCCATGCCACACAATCGAGCAAATCGCAGGCAATTAGTATAAATACAGGCGTTGGTTTCCTCGACCACATGCTTCACGCTCTCGCAAAGCATGCGGGGTGGAGTCTTGCGCTCGCCTGCAAGGGAGATCTGCACAGTAAGAGAGCTCTCTCCCCCTTCTTCGATCCCTTTTCAATCCGAGATGAGTCTGACTTTCCTGGTTCACAGTTGATGACCACCACACAGCCGAAGATGTCTGCATCTCCCTCGGTTACGCCTTCGCTAAAGCCCTTGGGACTCCGACGGGCCTAGCACGCTTTGGTTCTGCGTACGCGCCGTTGGATGAAGCCCTCAGCCGTGCTGTGGTGGACCTGTCAAATCGGCCATATAGCGTAGTGGACCTTGGACTGAAACGCGAGAAGATTGGTGACCTCAGCACCGAGATGCTGCCGCACTGCCTGCAGAGCTTTGCACAGGCAGCACGCATCACGCTCCACGTAGATGTTTTGAGGGGTGACAACGACCACCATCGGGCAGAGAGCGCATTTAAGGCACTGGCGGTTGCACTAAGGCATGCGACAAATCGGGTGGCGGGTCGGGAGGGCGAAGTACCGAGCACGAAGGGGACTTTGAGTGTATAGGTACGACCTGCGTTGAACAGTGCTGGCGGAATGGAATCTAAAGATTTGGTCAACCAATGTAAATTTTGGGGATGGGGAAAACGTTACTTCTGCAAGCAACTGGTGGCTGTAAGACATTGGCGATTCATGCTGGATTCGCTCTCTCAGTGGGTAGCTCCTTTCTTCGAGACCGAAACGCCATCTGAGTCTTCCCGAGACGAGCAGAACATCTGCTCTCATAGTGTCTAAGCAGTTTCTGTACCTCCTCATCTAAATAGACCTCCCCTTTTCCCTCTTCCGAGAAAACTCGCTGCAGGAACTGCACCGCCTCGTTATAACGGCGGAAAAAGTAAAGCTCCTCCACAGCGTGAAGCAGCTGCTGGGCCTCGGGTTTGTTCACAGACGGGCTCACCGGGAGAGCAACAACCGTCCAAATCTTGACGAATTGAGCCAGTTTTCATTTTATAGTGTGAAAGGGTGACAAACTTGGCCGTTTTCCACCTTCGCCCGATAAGTGGATTTGAGTGCCTGGAAAGCCTCTTCTGAAAGTGCAGTTCGGTCAGCCCGGACCTCGGCTGGAGTAGCAGCGACTCCTTCCTCAGGCTCAGAGTCAGATAGAGAGATGGCGAGCAGTCCTGGGTCGAGGCCGTCGTCTGCCATTTTTCGAACAGTGTCTTAGGATGACGAGGTGTATATGGTGGGAGAGAGGGTGCGAAGTGTCAGAATTTGATGTGCAGGTCTTAGAGTTCGTTGCCCTGCATTGGTAGAAGAGATTCTGCTCTGGGAGGACTTGGAGAAGAGAGGGATAGACTAGCAATTGAGTTGTGCGGAGAAAGAGACTACAGGCCTTATCCCCACATTCAGGTATCCCGCTCCGAGACACAGGCCTGGCGCTGCCCCTTCAACACTACCAGCAACAAGGACGGGCAATAACCACTGAGACATCCACGTCGTATCTCTTCCAGAGCCGCACCGCAATATCATGGAGGAACAGATCATAAAATTGGTTAACAAGGCGTGGGACAGGTTCCTCGCAATACCCTCTGAGGAGCGACTGTGTAAGTCCCGTCTCAGCCTCGAGCAGCATGTGGATGTCATGGGGTCTCTGATGCACAACAGTGATCGCGATCGCTGGCATCCCAGGTTCAGGTTGGTCCTTCCACCTTTCCTTCTGTCCCACAGACAAACCAAGGTTCCATCTCCAGGCAAAACCGCCCTCTCAACCACAGTCACGGCCGCTCTCAACGCTCGCTATGCAGCGGTACAGCCCACCGCCTCTCCCATCGCGGCTTTCGTACCCATGGACGGCTACCACCTCACGCGTGCGCAGCTTGACGCCATGTCCGACCCCGCGACAGCACACGCCCGACGTGGCGCCGAGTTCACCTTTGACGGAGCCGGGTTCCTACGCCTGGTGCAGGCTCTTCGCGCACCGGTAACGGGGGAAAGCCCAATCGTGTATGCGCCGTCGTTTGATCACGCCGTCAAGGATCCCAAGGAGAATGACATTGCCGTGACACCGACGCAGAGAATCGTGGTTTTTGAGGGGAACTGTGAGTGCACTCTGCCTCCCGGCTCACCGCCGTCTGGAACATAATTCAGTGATTAGGTAGCTGACAATGCGAGTTCCTGGCTAGATGTCTTGCTGGATAAAATTCCCTGGTCGATTGCTGCTTCCTTGATGGATCTCCGTTGGTTTGTATTGGTTGAAAGTGAGGTTGCTCGGGTCCGGTTGGCGCGTCGTCATGTTGCCGCGGGTATTGTGAACAATCCGGAGGAGGGCGACAGGAGAGCAGTCGAGAATGATCTTCCAAATGGTGATGAGGTTATCCGCCTGTTAGTCCCCTGTGTCGACGAGTTTGTGACGAGCCGGGAAGATGAAGGTTGGGTGCATGTCTGAGGATTATTATTTGATGTAAATACCTTCAATATTTCTTCGCATCGCGACCCGTAGCTCTCAGGTGCTGGGTCGGCTTGCCGGGACTTAAGGCGCGGGCTTGACAGCAGCTCAAACTCCATAATTTCTATTACCGCACTTTCTGTCACAGTGAAATCAGATCAGAGAATATGATTTCCTTACTTCCCTCGTGGCGCAATTGGCTAGCGCGTCAGACTGTTAATCTGGAGGCTGTAAGTTCGATCCTTACCGAGGGAGAATGATTATTTTTTTAAACTTTTTTTTGGCATGATTTTACCTCTTCTTTTATGAGCGGATGTCGGTGTGTGTCTGGGACTGATGGAGACGGTGTGGGTAATTCCTGGGCACCCTTTTTGTAGATCCAGGGTTATCACGGTCTAACCCTGGATTTAGCCAAGCCCTCGATCCCAGATCCCAGCCCGGTCGCCCAGCCCGCTGGCGTTCTGGGCCAGCCAATTGGCCAACGGTGCCTGGGCAAGGTTGCTAGTTAGCAGGGCAAGTGGCTGCAGCGCAGCCCACAGTTCTGGTCAAGTTGTCCTCAATCATTCCAACATGCGGTTTCGCGATTTGCCCTGGACATCTGCACGCTCGCAAAGCCGATGCCATTTCTTGTTTGCTGGCTTCCGTTCTTCGTCCCCATTCTAATCAAACATATTTTTCTCCTCGTTCCCTGTCTTACCGTTGACAACGTTCATCGCCAAAGAAGGTATCCCTCGACCACAGGGACCATTCCCCAGATACGTCTATGCAATCTTGAAGCACCCGGTCCGCGTATTCCGCCGAGAAGCAACCATTTCGCAGCTGCAAAAAGGCTCAATTGCGAAAAAGCCCAACTGTGCACCGTATTGAGCGGGGGAGAGATTGGGGGATTGGTGTTCGCGTAGAGCTATCCAGACCAGGGGTTCTCACAGCTGTGAGGACGCCCATACACTGTGGCGGTCATGATGAACGGTTATGAGAAGCACGACGTGGATGAGGATGCTTTTGGGGCAAAGGGCAATATCGTCAGCGCATTCGATGCATTTCGTATGTCATATTCTTATGATTCTCTACCTCTAGTCTGTGTACTAACATTAGTACCTCTACCCTTCCAGCTAAATCCAAGCCACAATATGTAGAACGAACAGCCGGCGGTGGCAAGTGGACAGTCGCCATGATAATAATCTCAGCTATCCTGTCATGGTCTGAACTTGCGCGGTGGTGGCGCGGAACCGAGCAGCATACTTTCGCTGTCGAGAAGGGTGTGTCGCACATCCTCGATATCAACCTGGACATGGTGGTGCGCATGCATTGCGCAGACCTACATGTCAACGTCCAAGACGCTGCCGGTGACCGCATCCTCGCTGCGTCGAAGCTAAAGCGAGACCCTACCAACTGGGCGCAGTGGGCTGATGTCCGGGGCGTACACAGGCTAGGAAGGGATGAAAACGGGAGGCGCATCACAGGCGAGGGGTGGCTCACAGAGCATGACGAGGGATTCGGCGAGGAGCATGTTCACGACATTGTTGCGCTCGGACGTAAGAGGGCGCGCTGGGGGAAGACCCCACGGCTATGGGGTGCTGAGGGCGACAGCTGTCGCATCTACGGCAGTCTGGAGCTCAACAAGGTGCAGGGCGACTTCCATATCACGGCTAGAGGCCACGGATACATGGAATCTGGTGAACATTTGGACCACAATGGTGAATTTCTTTCCCTACCTCTAACTCCCCATAGCATACTAACACAACACAGCCTTCAACTTCTCCCACGTCATCTCAGAGCTCTCTTTCGGCCCTTATCTCCCCTCCCTCGTTAACCCGCTTGACGATACAGTTGATACAACTGATGCCCGTTTCCACAAGTTCCAATACTTCATGTCCGTCGTTCCCACTACCTACAGTGTTGGGCACCCAGGCGCCAGTGGCTCCCGCTCCATCACTACCAACCAGTACGCCGTGACGCAGCAGAGCCGCGAGATCAACGAGCAGACCATCCCAGGCATCTTCTTCAAGTACGACATCGAGCCCATCCTGCTCAACATTGTCGAGACACGGGACAGCTTCTTCGTATTCCTCATCAAGCTTGTCAACATCCTAAGTGGCACCCTTGTTGCTGGCCATTGGGGGTTCAGGCTGTCTGACTGGTTCACCGAGGTCATGGGCAAGCGGAGGCGCAGCGGTGTCAGCCAGGGTATGTTGGGAAACAAGGGAGTGTACCACAATGATTGAAAGCAGGGACACTTTGCGTGAGGCAAGAAAAAGTTCATGTGTAAGGAAGTGATTTCACTTGGTTGTCGCCTTTGGGAAAACATGGGGCAATAGGGGGTAGGAGTATTATATAGGTACTAGGCATTTTTTAAATCATTACTGTACTTTTGGGGGTGGAATTACCTTTTTTTCCTATTCCCTTGCGATATGCCATCGGATGCAGAGTTGGCAAATAGAATATCTTCGAGGTTGGGATAGAAGTTGAGTACAGCACGAGAATCTCGGCTGATCTGGTTTTCTTGGTCTCCCCATGGTGTAAACCCGTCAATTAGTACCAAGGACATCGAACTAGTGAGAGCACACAACTAAGGAAAAGGATCTACGGTGCAACACCAGCATCTCGCCTCGTAACTCTAGTACCGCTCCATGATCCACTGGCGCCTCTCCTCGCCCTCCATCTTCGCCAAGAAGTCCAGCTCAAACTCCTTAACTGCCACATAGCGCTCCACGAGCTCTTCCCCCATGAACCCCACTAGTTCCTCGTCATCACGAAGGGCTTTGAGTGCCTCTTCAACGCTCGCCGGCAACATCTCAGTAACACCCATTTCCTTGCGGTCATTCTCTGTCAATTTCGCTGGGTCAATCTCGCAATCACCCCAAACCATCTTCTCTTTCGAGAGAATGCCCTGGATACCCGAGAACAGTACCGCCGCCATCGCGAAATAGGGGTTCGCCAGGCCATCCATACACTTTATCTCCCAGTGGCTTCCCTCGATCTTCCGCAACGCTGTTTCACGGTTCTGCGTGCCCCAAGTCACCCATCTACCACCGGCCCAAACACCATCGCCCAAACGCTCGAAGCTCGCCGGATTCGAATACGTGAAAGCCGTAATGGCTCGCAGATGTTTGAGAATGCCAGCATAGAACGGTTCATACGTTTCGGGGCGATCGCCCTCGGGTGTTGTAATCGACATGTGCGTGTGGGCAGCCGTTCCAGATGCATAAGTGAAAGGCTTTGGGTGTAAAGTGATCTTGAAGCCAGCAGCGGTGGCGAGCGCGCTGATGACATCACGAGTATGAAGAAGAGTGTCAACCGCCTCTACTGGAGGATACGGAGGCAGAATGAGCTCAAACTGACCATTGGCGCTCTCGGCATGAAGTTGCTCGACAAAGATCCCCATATCCTCTAGCGTTGATACTATCTCACGCAAGAGCTTGTTGATTCGAGGGTCTGCGAAGTAGCGCGAGACAGACCAGGCATGGCCATCCGTGACGAGTGTCCCATACCGAAGGCTCTTGCCGTTGTCGAGACGCTCCACCAAAAGAAACTCAATTTCAAAACCGAGAAGAAATGAGAGGCTGCTTTCGGCGCCGAACTCGACTGCGCGCTGTAGGAGCGAACGTGGGCAGAGCGAAACTCTCGCACCAGACTTCTCACGGAATTCAGCATACATACTGACATGGCCCTCAACTGGGCCCTTCTTCAAGGACGCAAAATCGGGGTGAAGACGATACTCTCCAGTCGCTGTTTGACACGGAATGAGCCAGTCGTTCTGAATCATACCGAACACGGCCTTCGTAATGCCGATGTCTGTTGATTTGCCGTTGCTCAAAAGGGACATAAATTTCCGGAAAGGCACCATGCGCATTCTTGTCTGGGCAGTGAAGTCATTCCAGCAGATTCGAATAAAGTCTGGTTCCTCCTGGTTCTTGAGGAAATTCTGGAACAGCTCAAAGTCTGTGAGGTATGGGCCAAGTTCAAGATCGGAGTTTTCCTCGAGCTCGGAGAACTGGAGGCCGAGGCGGTAAAGCTTGTTAGAGTTTCTGAAAAGTATGTCCCTGGCGAGCTCAACGGCGGCCTTCCAGCCGATATGCCCCTTACGCACATATTCACACAAGACCTATGGCGAAGTCAGTTCTGCAAACCTTCGGGATAGGCAATACGCTTACCGTCTCGAACACCTCACGCATCTGCAGATTCGCTAGGAGATAGGTTTCAGGGAACCAATGACCATCGGTACTCCACAGGATCTTGGACCACGGACAGAGTTCCAGAGCTTGGCGCAAAACACGCTCCTGGCCGTCCTGACTAACAGCCGGAAACACTTCACCGAGATCGAGGTAAACGTTTTCATAAACCGATGCAAGGTACCCAGCTTCGCGAGTAAAGGGGTAACTGGCATGGAGGAGAACGACAGGGACTGTTGGGTAGGCACGGACGAAGTCCTGCAGGTGAGACGGCGATGATTTGGACAGTGTGATGTCTTTGTCTCCCAGCCCTGTGTGGAATTGGATGGGCTTCTTGTGTCGCGCATTGCTGTCGCGAATCAGGGTTGCGGTGCGGTGAACCACCAAGTCATTTAAGCTAACCTCCTGTAGGCGCTCGAAGTCAAGAAGAGCAAAATTGGCGATAATCTCGCTGAACGCCTTGCGCGCCGCCTCCTCATCCGGCACTGTGAGGATATCAAGGCCGGTGCGATAGCAGATGACGGACTTGAAACCGACGACTTCGGGATCCTCGATGGCAACTCGAATGTAGTCGTCAAACTCTTGGATCCAATCGTCAAAGGCCTCCTCGAAAACGTCATTGCCGGTTTGGGACGAGGCGTCATAGGTCTTACCCAGACGGCTGATGATATCGGCGGCAATTTTCTCGATGCGGACAATGCGCTTGGACTTGCTGCGCGTGTAATCGTCGAACCAGGAATAGTGCTCGGCGTCGTCTCCGTCGAGGCCGTCGTCGACCAAAACAGCTTCAGTGCCTGAAAGACACTGGGCCGCCCAGTCCTCAAACGAATCAATTCGCCTCTGTTCGATAGCGGCAACAACCGACTCCCAAGTGAAGCCGCACTTGAGGGTCGTGGCCAGCTGACGGACAGCACGGAGATGCGGCAGCGACGTAGTTGCAGCGTGAATGGCATCTCCGGAGGCCTCGGTAGTGATAGAGAGGAGAGGGTGCTTGCCTAAGGCTTCAAACTTCAGCAGTGGGTGGGCGTGGTTGTCGATGACTGGAGTTCTCCGTACGGCTCTGGCGACAGCGTCCACCTGTGAAGGTGTCGCTGTCGAGCGGATGCCAACCCATGAAGTCATTGCGAACCCCGCACCCGTTTGTGCTGATGGACGTTCGCTGCAGAAACAGTTGGGTTTGAGGTGCACTCTCAGCCTGCCCAAGGGGGGGTTGCAGTGGTCTACAGTTCAAGGTTTGGTGTGATGGCGGCATTGCGCAACCGGGCGACAAGAATCGGATCGATCATATCATCGTAAGGTATCCGTGGAAAGCACTGCCAATGTCTCACCATGAGCACGCGGGGCGCGCTTACCCGAATACCTCATACCCTCGAACCCTTGCATCTCGGATTTTTGACTCTCTTGCCCCGTACCACTCAAGCCACTTCAGCTCAGAGAATTGACATGCATGCCCCAATCATTTCATTTGGCAGTTTTCCTTCGCTTCTTACGTTGACACATTGTGCGTTGATGTTGGTCCCGGATCAACCAGTGACATCCATGCTCTTGTGCACGGAGTGTCCACAGCGGGGAGTGGGGACCAAGGCCGAAGCTACACTATGCCGAAGCTATCCAGCTCGCCGATCACCATCAACCGGCCCGGTCCGACTCCGAGGCCAAGCATCCCCACTAATTAGTTATGTGGAATGCCTGGCGTTTTATGGAAAATCAATTATCTACCTACGTATTGACCAAAAACCGAGACGGGGTATCTCAAGGTCGCTGCACTGACAACACGCTGGGGAAGACGAGATGACTGGTAAAACTTTGATTCAAAGGATGATGTGCCGCAGGGTGTGCCAGCGTCCTAGTTAATATGAGGTTCCGTATCATCGTCTATTACAGCACTGTCATTTGCTGGTGGCAGATTTACACTCCCTGCTCGGAGCAGCAGGGCTCATTAGCTGGCGCACGAAACCTGCAAAGTCAATGGACCACTTACTCTTCTCTCGCGTTTGAAACAACAGATTGACGGATCCCAGCTTCCAGCCAACCACAAAACTCGTGTACCTTCCTGCTTTTTGGCTTGGCAAGACTGCCAAGCGATCTGGGCTGGTGAATGGCGTTCTGCAGGGGTAGGATCGCTGGGTCTCACACAAGCTTTTGGCGCCCAGCAAAGCCAAGTTCAGGTCGATTCAGGACAGGGCTGCGCTCCAACGACGTAATCGCCGCCCCACCCGTATTTTGATCTCAGTGCAGATTTGTCCGCAAACAGTGTTTCCATCTCACACGTGACGTCTGAAGAAATACCTAAGATGACTTCCAGTCCGGGGATGGCTGAGCTGGACCGCCAATTGTGCACCCGAGCGGACAAGTGGCTACACGTGGATGATGGAGGGTCATTTGGAGCAACATGCACCCGTCCACCAGAACACGAGCTGGACTTGTGATGCCCCTGTTGCAGATAGCCGTTGACCCGACTCCCCCCGCGACGCGTTAACTGCAGCTGCCCATCGCAACGTACCTGGGCTTCCGCGTTCCACAACTTCCAAAAACCTGCCAAATTTACCCCCACCCCCGGCCTCTCCGGCAACACTACGGGTCTGCACGCCCTGGCCCTCCCCCTCCATTACGCAGTATCGTTCTTCTTTCCCTGTTCCAGTTATTCTCCAGGACCATCACCTGAATCCATTCCTCTTTTCCCGGTACCAGAACAGGACAAAGCGTTCTTCTTCCTCCGGCGCTCATGAGCGCAACGTAGCTCCTGTTTTTCTTTTCTTACGAGGAGCGTTCTTTTCCCTTCTTCCATTCGTTTCCGGCCATTCAGTCAGTCACTCGCCTGAACATGATTTCGTCAACATCACGGCTCATGGCGGCCATCCTAATTGGAGCGGCCGGCGTCCAAGCTGCTTACAGCATCGCAACACCAGGTGCGTCACTACAGATGCTCTCGCGCTAGAGATACTTACCAGTCATTTCGCGCGATAGCCGACATCAGAGCGACGTCAAGGCAGATCGCGTGGGACCTCATGCAATACTACAAAGGAAACCGGACAGGACAGACGCCAGGCATCCTACCCGGGCCTCCTCCAGCAGGTGATTACTACTGGTGGGAGGCAGGCGCAATGTGGGGGGCGTTGATCGACTACTGGAAACTGACGGGCGACCCAAGTTATAACGATGTTATCACACAGGCCATGCTCTGGCAGGTCGGACCTGGGAGGGACTATATGCCGCCAAATGTGACAGCTTCCCTAGGGAATGACGACCAGGGCTTCTGGGGTATGTCAGCCATGACAGCTGCTGAAAATGGGTTCCCCGATCCTCCGGACGACGAACCGCAATGGCTGGCGCTCGCACAGGCAGTTTTCCACACCCAGGCCAACCCAGATCGCCACGACACGACATGCAATGGCGGACTACGGTGGCAGATTCCTTTGTCCAACAACGGATACAACTATAAGAACAGTAAGGTCATCCCGATAAGCACTGGGAATAGTCTAACCAGGATTGTAGGTATTGCCAACGGGTGTTTCTTCAACTTGGGCGCGAGACTGGCCCGCTACACCGAGAACCAGACTTATGCCGACTGGGCTGAGAAGACATGGGACTGGGTTTCCGGTGTTGGTTTTATGGATAAGGACTACAACATCTACGATGGGGGCCACGTGGAGCATAACTGCACCGACATCAACAGGGCCCAGTTCTCTTACAATAGTGCCGTCTACCTTCTCGGTGCTGCCCATATGTACAATTACGTACGTTGCGCGCTGATGGACTCGCGATGCTTGCTAACAGCTGGTCAGACAAACGGCGACGAAAAGTGGAAAGTCCGCACGCAAGGGCTAGTTGATGCCACGATCAGGATATTCTTCCCAGAGAACATTGCTTATGAGATTGCGTGTGAGGAGCACATGTCGTGCACCACGGACATGCTGAGTTTCAAGGGCTACGTCCACCGTTGGATGGCTATTACGACACAAGTTGCCCCATTCACAGCACCCAAGATCCTTCCGGTTCTCAAAGCGTCGGCTCAGGCGGCTATTCTTACCTGCACCGGGGAAGCGAGTGGTCGGGCGTGTGGATTCAGATGGAACACGAAGGCGTACGACGGAAGCCACGGCGCCGGACAACAGATGAATGTTCTTGGCGCTGTCTCATCACTGCTGATTGAACAGGCGAGGGTCCCTCTTACCAACAGTACTGGTGGCACGAGCAAGGGTGACCCAAATGCGGGTAGTCAGTCAGATACATTTATGGGTAAGTTGATCCCACCAACCACAGCCGATAAGGCGGGCGCTGGTATTATCACGGTGATCATTCTCGGCGCGGCAGTTGGCACTTTTGGGTGGATGAGCACGGGTGTATGAGGGTGTTGTCGGTGGTGGTTGTATATGTATTCGGTGTTGGCATTGGCGGCGTGGAAGGAACTTTATTCTAACTTGCTGTGTATCTGCAACCTGTGGGCCGTTATTTTCTTTTCGGTTCTGGTAACCGCTTTGCTGGAGGTGTGGCGTTCAGAGAAGCTGGAGGATACCTAGGTAGTTTTGGGAGAGGGAGGCGAAGGCAGGTCGTTTGGCGTTGGACTTGTCTCTTTGTCGCTTCTCTGGCTAGTGGTTCATTAAAGCATAGGCGAGATGTCTTTTCTTTAATCGTCCCTTCCTCCTTCATCATCATGGGCTACAGTGCCTGAATATCAAGTTCACTGTCAGCCTGTGCCACAAGGCTACTTTCGACGTATCCAATCGACGCATGTCAGCAACGGAGGTGAATCCCTGACGGCGCCAAGGCTCAGCGGATGCAAGCCATCGAGTGGATAACGAGCAGTGTGAAACTATAAGAGTGTGGTTGAGTACGGATATAAGGGGCATATCAAAGAATTATTTGGCAGGCTTCGTAAGATCACTGCAATTTTGGCTCCGGTCTCGGAGGGGCTGAGATGTAACACGAGTGTCGCAAAATCAGTAAAGACTGAATGTCTTTAAGGTAAAGTGCAATTTTGAAGGCTCAGGTCGGTGACAGGTCTCGGGTGAAGTCCGTATATCAGTCCCATTCCAGCAGCAGGCACCAATGACCTCTAGTCTCAAGTGATGAATTTTCCTCAGCGAGGATCTTGTAGTCAACAGGGAAAGCACACAGCTTGTTCGTGTTCTTCTTGCGTTTGATCTTGATCGAATACAATCAATCCAACCAACCCCTGAAAGATTGTTAACATGAGATTTGGCGGGTATTTAGCAGGGGTTTGTGACAACGTTGGAAAGCTAGGAGGTTGTTTTCGAGGGCTTGATCCGAAATATTTCTTTTGAAAAACTAAAGACCTTGAACTTTCTTGATAACGCCTCAAGTTTTCTCAGGAACACCTCAAACAATCTCTCCGGGGCTGGATTACACACTACCTCGAGCGGGTCCCCGAAGCTGCAGACGGATACAGCCAAGCCGCTAGGCCATGCAATAATATACAGGGGCAGTCTGTGGTGTGGTCAAGACTGTTTTTTGTTCAGGACCTAGGGGAGAATGGTTGCGGAAGGTGCTGGAAAGTTGCTTCAGCGTTCTCAACGACCTTTCAGCGCGTTGCTCAGTGAGGAAACACAGCCCTCGGGTCCCGGCAGCGGTGTGATGTAAATTAGTGAGTTCCTTAGCATCCAAGCCCCTGTAACTAACCGAGATCCCAAGTCTTGGCTGAGACGAGCATCATCTTCACCTCCCCCACCCTCTCACTCTCTCACTCTTTCAAACTCACATGTTTTCGGTCATAAATCTCACGCACCTCAATCAAAGTCCGTTCCCGACTAGAAAATGACACTCCCCGATCTAACCAACATAACCTTCTTCCCCTCCTTCTCCACCTGCCCCTCTACCCTTGACCCCGAAGCTGCCCTCCCCACTTCAGACTGGTTCCTCCTCGCCGAAGTCAAAGACGACATGACCATCACCAAACCCACCCTCGTCCTCTCCGACCGAGATGGCGCACCTTTCGCCCTCGTCTTTGACGGGTTCGAGCGCGATGATCTGAATTTCAAGGCCATGGGGTTGAGGAAAGGGCACACGGCTGTGGTGAGGCGGGCGCGACGGACGCCGCCGAAGGAGGAGGGGAAGCGTGGGTTTGTGAGTGTGGGGAAGGCGGGTGTTGGGTCGGTCCGGGGGATGCCGGGGCCGTTGGAGCATGTGCTTGTTGCGGCGGAGAGGCTGTGGGGTGCAGAGGCGGAGAATGGCACCGGGGCTGGTGGCGGAAGTGGTGGAAAGCGGAAGTGTGAGACGTGTGGAAGTGGGAAGGGGCAGTTGATGCGGTGCACAGGGTGTGGTGGGGTGCAGTATTGCAGCAAGGTGAGTAGGTTCAATCTTATGCGCAAACGGGAGACACATGTTGGCTAGTTGCTGACGGCCGTATGCTGTAGGAATGTCAAGTCAACGGATGGACAGATGGTGGTCACAAGAGAGAGTGCAAAATCATGAAATCACTGCAAAGAGCCTTTGTCTAGCACATCAGGTCCGCTGGCTCAATGGCAGAGCGTCTGACTACGAATCAGGAGGTTCCAGGTTCGACCCCTGGGTGGATCGATTCCTTTCTCTTTTTTTCCTACCCTCCTCCTCAATGAGGAAAGTGACACTTTTACGCCCCAGACTGCAAGTCTCTGCTGCTACCACTTTCTTTTTGGCCTGTCGTATCCCAAATCAAGACTTGTTCGTCTCGGCAGCCTTGCCCACCTTGACATCGTCTTCTGGTTTGACCATCTCAAACATCATATCTGTTCGCATCGTATACTTCACACCCGCCGTGACATCATCTCCCGAATGCAAAAGTCCCCTCTGCTGAAAAATGAGTACCCGGCCAGCCTTGGGGTGGACATCGACCCGCCGCTTCTGATCTCCCGAGAGGAATGGCGTAGCCCCGCCAACAAGCTCGGCACCCTCAACTTCAGCCTTGGAGTCGTTCAGATACAAATGCAGCGTGAACAAGGACTCTTGGTATTTCCCGTTGACTTCTTCACCATACGACGCATCCCGATGTGCTGTTGTGAAACCATCAGTGTCTGCTATCAATAACTTCCTCATGGAAGGGATTCTTACGCCTGAAGAACTCGCCCCCAGAGTACTTGAGAAAGCGCATCCGTTGATTCAGTTTCACAAAGCGGAACCATGCACCCCGAACCACTGGCCGCTCGTACTTACCCTCACCGACAATCATCGGCTCATCTACCCGCCCCATGCGCTCCGCCAGCCCGGGCACATGGAGACAGCGCTTCCACAACCGGTCGACAATCTCTTGGTTATCCCAGATGAGACGATCGCCATTGCGATACCCTGGAGAGTGCACTTCGTAACCGACGGCTACGTTGACCATGGCCCGCCGCCAGGGCGAACCGCCGTCGCCGCGCGACGCCTCACCGACGCTTGACTGAGCGAGATCGAGCAGTGTCGCGCATTCCGATGGCGAAAGCACATTATCAAGAACGAGGGCGTAGTGCCCGTTGTATTCCGGGATGGGGCTGTTCTCCCACTGTGTGATTCGTCGTTAGTATTGCCAGGCACCGTGCCCGAAGCCCCCAGCCAAGGGACGGAAGTTGGAAGAACACACATCAACGGGCTCAACCTCAATCGGCTGCGCATCTGCCGGATCGGCAATGAGAAAGTCATCCGGGATGGAAATGTCGTTGGACTCGTACGTTGTCTTGATCCAGCCCGGCGGGTGAGCGCCGCCCATCACTTTGTCAGGTTGCTGTTGTAGCTTGCCGGATTTGCCAAGCGAGACGGCGGTGCTGATGGTGTCGTAAACCCGCTTGAGCATGGCGTAGATACCTGGCAATGGATGACTTTTCAGTTTGGGACAGTAATACCTAGTCGGTAGATGCAATGCTAGTTGACAGAAGTCCTTTCAATTGAATTCGCGAGATATTGTTTGTTTACTGTATAACTGGCAGCCGACATCTCTCTTTATATACGAGTTACGATGGTTGTTGACGTGTGTCTAGGGATGCCGCCTGGCGGCTGGAGCTGAGCCTGGCTGCTCCGCCTCCCCCGACCATGAGGTATGATGGGTCCTGAACAGGCTGCTAGTGCGAGGCGATGAACATGGCTGTTTCTGGCCCTTGAAACTGTCCAATAGCAGTGATTCGCGAATGTTTCCTTGCTGAATTTGTGGTATACTAGAGTAATTGAAAGGCCAGGTTTTCACTCCGTCGTGAGTCAAACTGAACATCATCTAGGCGGAATTGGGCGGGTGTCACCACCACACGTGACTGGATCGGAAACAACAGCTTTCACCTATGTGTCCAACTTCTAGCAAGGTATCAAGTCTAATTATATTCTAACTATATTCTATACTGCCGCAACACCTCCTAGTTCCAGGGTATTCTTGTGCCCCAGCATGCGTTTGATGCTTAACCAGAGTTCAAACGCCTCCAACTTTACCTCAACCCTGATGAAACCCAGCCATGCCGTCAGTAACCGTATGGCGTTTAGAGGCCAAAACAACGATCCCGCCTTTCCAATCTCCTCAAGCTGCTCGTGGAATACCGTTCGCATGCAGTATCTCGCAAGGATAAGGAATTGCCGTGCGGGGCCCTGCCTCGTCTGGAGGTTCTCGTCCAGACTTCGTGTCAGGTCGTTGGTCTTGAGAATGAGCAGAATGATGCGCGGAACCTGGCCCAACATTTGAACTAGATCCACAATAAGTCCCTCCTGAAGTGCCGTGCTCATCGTCTTTTGCTCGCTTTCTTCCCTGGGCTTCGTGATTGATGAGCTCACTACGCTGAAGTCTCGTCCTGTGATGGCCGAGGCAAACAGGGGGAACTTGTCTTCACTGATACCCGACACCTCACAGACATATTTCTTTGTGCGCTCCATGTCCCCGTCAATAATTGCAAGCCACATCTTGGCATAGGAGCGGCGCAGGTCTAAAGGAATATCCCGATAGAGTCCGTGATCGTAGAGAATAATGTCAAAATTGGCATCGCGACGTCCAGACCGCCGCCTCCCCTCGTTCCTTCGTATCGCAATGTTACCGCCGTGGGGGTCGCAGTGTAGGGGTGCATCATCACCGAAAATCATCTCGTTGAAGATCCTCGCGAGCGTAGCTGATACCTCATCACGGTCAATGCCGTTTGAGTCTAGATATTCAAGGTCGTCGAGACGGTGGCCTGTCTCGCAGGCCATGACTAGAAGACGCTTCTTGGCCCAGATAACCTCGGGGATTACCAATGGTAGCTCCTGAATATGAGCAAAGTGCGCCTTTGTCCGCAAGGCATTCTGGGCCTCGCACTCAAAGTTGAGCTCCAGGGGTAGGGATGACTCAATTTCTGAGGACAGCCACTCGAGATCGTACTCGGGGAAGTACCGTTTGAGCGTAGAGAAGGTAAACTTGGTGAGAGACAGATCCAGTGGCGCCCATTGCTGCAGGCCGGGGTGCTGAACCTTAACCGCCACCTTTTGTCCAGTCTCCTTGATCGTGGCTAAATGGACCTGGGCGAGGGAGGCGGCGCCGATCGGCTGGTCAGAAAACTCTGAGAAATAGTCCCACAGATCCTCGCCAGTGTCTGCCCTAAACATTTGCTCGATCGACTCGAAAGACGAGACTGGGCACTTGTCCTGGAGGGGTATAAAAGTCGTCGTCCATTCGGTGGGGAGAAGGTAGTTCATGGCGCTCTGTGAAAGCCGTCAGTAGTTTGTCCACAATTCTTCCATGTATCCCTTACAAGATGCTGCCCGAGCTTGATAAAAATCCCCCCATTCCTCTCGAGCACCCGAAGCGTCCGGGCTGCGCATCGCTGGTGACAAGCCTTGAGCATGCGCTCACTTTCCTCGGGGTCCTTGACATTTTCTCGCTTGCTGAGAGTCGTGCGGTAGCTAATTTGGTCAGGACATATCCAATTAACAATCGACCGAAAGGATACCCAGCTTACTCGTTTATACAGACGAGGAGCGCATAGGCTACTCTGCTCGACCGCTCAGCCGCCTCGTATGTGATCTTCAGATCATCGCTCACGGCAAGCAAGCCAGCCGCTGCACCTCCTCCAGTAGTCGCAAGTATCACCAGCCGCCGTCGGGAGCGGGGCTTGGGGTTCGTAAAGGGCTTCGATGTAGCATACTGTCTTGAGAGGGGGGTTCGAGAGACGGGGACCATAGGGGGGCGACCGCGACATCGAGCACAGGTCCAAGGAAGGTTCTGACCGAAGCGCCGCGCCGCAAGGGCGGGAAGCGCGGAACCTATCATGATTCGACCGAACTCATGGGGGAAGTATCAAAGCTGAGACGACGGTTCGCGACATTTCGCAATGGGTTCGTCAGTGTGCAGCAAAGGGGGCGACAAGCGAGGCAAGTTTCTTGCTAAGGTGGGGATGATGGGGCGCTGGAAATGACATCCTTGAAAACCGATGCGATTTTTTCCTGGCTGACCTCGGGCCAAGATCGGCCCACTCTATAGTCCGACCCCTGAAAGATTGTTCGCGCGGTATTTCACGGCTTGGCTATAGCTTGTGGACTAAAATTGCTCCAGCATTCTTTTGTTTATTTTTGAGGAGTCAATGATACACTTAGGGCCTAAATGAAAAGGTTCAAGACCTTAGCAAGTAAGTTTTAGGGCCTTGAGTATTGGAATTAAGGCTTGAATATTCTACCTTAACCTCCTGCAGAACAGCTTCCCAGCTATTTATATATTGCACAAACCCTTACTTGATACTCACCAAGTTGCACGCTAATAATCTTTTAGGTATATGTAATGTGACCGGCGAAACCCCGCCGCAGCGTCTGCGCAGCGCCGGGGGCAGCAGTGACGCAATAGGTCAGCACACGCATAAAAGCCGCTGTAGGTAGTTGGCGCTCGCAGGGGGTTTTTCTCTTCTGCAAGAATCAGTCACTGTATTGGAATGGAATGCTTTATCAACTCATCGCTAGTGAATCACCTGTGTATCACAGTAGCATCGGGCTCTTCCTTGATCACCCTAGTCGCTTATTACAGTATAGTGAAAACTTGAGGCCCTAAGAAGTAAATTTCAAGGCCTAAATATTCCGGCTTAACCTCTCGCAAAATAGCTTCCCAGCTGTTTATATATTACACTATCTCCCTGCTAGATACTTACTTAGTCCTACACTAACAGTCTTTTAGGGGTTGGATACAACTCGTACTAATACTAGCAGCGCACAGTTCAGCCCGTCAAGCTAGAACAAGGCGAATTTCGAGCTTACGCGCTATTTTACCTCGCTGCTGGTCTAGCTGACCATGTTCATGATGAGTCTGAGGCATCACGGAAATCGAAATCATAGCCAAAGGTAAGTCACGTGAAGTTCTTATCCAGGAGGCCAATTTAGGCCTTTTTGGGCAGATGTAGCGTATTTATCCCATTTGAACGAGAATATATTAGGCGCCATAACCAATAAGATACGGAAAAGATTGGTGCAAAAGAAAGGAAAACCCTACAAGATGGCTAACCTCTGATAGGGGGTTAGGGCCAGTTGTGCCCTCCGAGGAATAAGTGTTGTGAAGAGCTGAGAACGGGGGTGTGGTGAGAGGTTGCCAGGCGAAGATAATGCACTAATTTAAAGGGAAGCTCTGAGACTAAAGGATTTAGATTTTTCCAGAGAGAGAACCGTTAGGTATCATGAATTGACCCTCACCAGCCTCCCATCATGACTGCGAAACTGCTGAGGAGCTATATATCACGTGAGCCATCTTCAGAGGACATGGTATTACATTTGCATGGAAGAGTGCGAGATAATGGAGTTCTCGAAGACGAAAACCCTCAGCATCAACTTCCCGGCCGAACGAATCCCAGCTGAGAATATCTCGGGATCCCAGTGGGGGAAAGACATTGACAAACAGTAACAGTCGCTCAGCGAGAATTTGGTTTGCTGCTCGGAAGCTGAGCCAGGCCCACATCGATTGCATCCAGTCTCTCTAGTTGTGGGGTTTTGATGGGAAATGGACTCGCGCAGCCTCCCACGCTCACTGTGCCCCCAAGCAATGATCCATGACCCTGGACAAGACCCAAGTTGAACATTTGCCTCTTTTTAAAGGAAGTCTAGAAGCCCTTGAGGGGAACAGACTGGTCCTCGCGAAGATATTCCGCAGCCGCTGTCTTGGCTTGAACTTGCTTCGTCATTATCGGCACCTCTAGTTTCAAGCTTGGCTTAATGTCGCTCAAATAAGTTCGGAATTGGGAAAAACCAGTCATTACGGCTCATGAGGAGCCCCATTTGTCGCCCCTGGCGCTGAACGATATTCCGGAGAATCGAAACACCCAGTTGTTCAGAAATTTCAGGTGTGCTCTTCTACCACTTCCGACTAGTGGTAGCATGTCGAGGTTTGTTCGAAGTCTTCTGCGTTGATACCGCAATCGTTTGGACGGCCGTGTTCGAAGATAAAAATGACAAAGTTTCGGTCTTGCCGGCTCTCATCTGAGACTTCTTCCTTGATTCCAGTGGAGGTATACTACTACAAGGCTACTCCGATTCCGGAAGGAGCTCAAATGGACTATGCATTTTCCACCGTTCCGGCTTTCCCAATGACCGCAGCAGACTAGAAGGAGTGTGCCGGGTTGAAGGACGACTGGAAACTGACAGGCTTCGGGCGCTCGTCACCGCCTACGACGAAGAATGGAACTTGATCCCAGACTCGGAACCCGAAAACCCATTGGCGGCTGTGGTACCCCTTCATGCTCTGGACCAAGTTCAACGAAAGAGGACTGCGGATGAAGCATTTTTCACAGTCAGCCTAACAGCCCCGGGCACTAAAAGATTGAAGCTCAGCACTGAGATCAACATTGGCCCGCATGTCTCATCTTCAACGGGTGATTTCTATAGCATCGCCCATAACATGGTGCTCCGAGAAGGTGCTAGTGGGGGGCTTATCAATCCCCTGTATTTCGCAGTCGGTCAACATGGGCTAGTCGGCATCATAGAGCTGGCTCGTCAACGTTTGGAGCTGGCAAGGACGATGAGTGGAGTGCCATACGATAAGTGGAAGGCCGAAAAAGAGGCAGAACATGAATTGACCCGAAGACTTCGCGGTTTATGTCCAAAATGGGCTTCTTGGAGTATGAACATAGCTCCATGATTGGTCTTGGTCTCCGACTTAAGGACACCGACCCCGTTTCCTCTGGTTTTCTCGTTGAGAACCTTGAGGCTATTATCCAGCAAACAGACCGAGACCGCCGAGCCTTAAGCAGCATTCGTGTCCAGCTCCAGGACAAGATCTTTCTAAGATCTCGTAACACCACGGAAAATGCTCATTGGTTGGAATGGCGATGAAAGAGATGCAACTGCTGCTGACAAGTTTGTTCAGCCGGTATGACGACCGACGGCTTTCAACTGGACTGAGAACGTGCTGCTCTCGGTCTAGGCGACTATGAGTACACCGCCTCGGAGGCGAAGAAAACCTGCGATCAGTACGACAAGCTTGTTGAAGAGTACTATCATCTCAAGGCAAACTCCAAGATCCCCGATTATTATCTCTCTGCGCTGTATCATCTGCTGCCGGAGTAGTTCGGAGAGCTACAAGAGGGGGGTAAAAGAAGTTAACTTCCATTACTCGGCCAGAGTTCCAAACCAGTCGCAAGTACAAGACTCTATTGCGCTCTTTGGTTTGCTTAAACCCACTGATGGGGGCGATGCATCCCAGGGACTCAAAGAAATAGATAGTTCATAAGATCTCCAACTGGCTTCTATTGAGACAACAGCTGAATTCTCACAGCGTTGATCCACTACTGCAAGCAGTATGTCCTTGTGATTCAGATGCCTGCGTGGTGGGTAGGTAGGCAGCCAACCACAGATAGCAGCGGAATCGGCCAGCAAGGAAAGGATAACTTGGAGGAGATTCCAAGAGATACGCCGTCGAACTAAAGTTGAATTATAGAGTGTAGAGTATACCCAGCGGCAACGCGAATCTCCTATTGAATGTCATAAACCTTCCGTCTGATTATAGTTCTCCATGATTCCGTCAATCCGCCCCTCTCGCGATCAAGCATTCTGGTGCTAGATTTTACCTATCAACAATGAGCGCGAAAGGAATACGGAGTGCCCACGCTAAATACCGAATCAAAGCATATAGGTAGCTTGACAACGAGGCGAGCCAGGTAACAGCGAGCAATTCAAACACGACGCTGTTGGCACACAAGGGTACCCATGGTCATTTGCACGTGTGAACAAAGCAAGATGCTTACCAGGTACCTACTTCCCGAATTTTACTGCGAGACTGGAACTTGGCGGTGCATTGGATACGGAAGTCGCGTCTAAAAACACGCGTCGGAAAACTGGGGTGGGTGGCAGCAAGCGTACCTTCCTCAGCTTCAGCCAGGCAGGGGAGGACATGCCCAAGCCAAAGAATCAGCACTTATTCGGGCAGCTACAAGGCATACGGCGGACGGCGGGTCTTTTCCTTCCTAATGGGCCCAAAACGCACGCTTCTCTGAACCACATCTTGCAGACAGGCACCACAGGCCAGTTCACAATACCTTTCCTCAGTGTCTCAGCAATCAAACTTGAAACTACAAGGCATTCCAGAACTGCTTTGAAACCAGAACTGGGCGGTCACGAAGTACCATCGGCACTCCAAGGCCTGTGGCCTGTTGGGTCTCACCTGCCTTTCTCTTTCCTAGGCACAAGTTGGTAAGTTCGTTGGTTCCATGGAATGAGCAACCGGGCTCCAACCGCGAGAGCCCCGACATTTTGTAAGCCTTGAACTCTATTCTTTCTCAATCTCCCTCCAACTGATTCGGCACGTTCTTCCGGGCACGTAGAAGACTTCGAGACTATTGGCCCATGTCAGAGCCTAGATAGGCCAATATTTTTTTCTCCGCTTTGGATCGCCCGGACATCTCGGCGCGCTTCCTACGGAGCCCCCTCGCCCTTTCTTACTTTGATTTGAATTTTCAAATGTTGACTGCCCAGTTTAGTCCTTGCCTCCTTCCCACCTTGGATTTCTCGAAACTTATGACTGGATCTACCTGCCTTTGTGTCCCAACAGAGACGCCCACCAAACATCCCGTCGAGCGTTGATTACTCGGTTTCTTCCTCAGCGTTGACTTCGCTCAATTTGTTCACATACACTCCTTTAGGAGTCCCCTGATCGACATCCTATGTAGATCAAATTCTGCCTGCCTGTGAGAGACAGCCTTTACGAGTCGGGCTCATAAAACATTCCAGCCATGACCAGCGGGCAATCCCAAGACGATGGTGCCAATGAGGCTATTCTTCGAGCGATGATGGTAAGTCAATCGTCATGCCTCACCTGCCGCTGGTTCCCAAGACCCCTGCTGACATATCGTAGGCCGACATTGGAGACAACCGAGTGGAAGAGCTGCACCTCGAAGACGGTGAGCACACAAGAAACCATGCACCAATCACGGATACCAGACGCCCTATGCGGCTTCGTCGTCCGCAGCAGGTTAGCGACGTCTGGAGAAGTTAGTTGTGTCTCTGTGACCATTCACCAACACAAGCTAACGCCTCGCAGTTGCGCAAGAGTCAGGTGTTTTCGATGACGAGGATGCCGCCCAAGTCAGAGGTCTAAACGACCTTGGAGGTGGAAGAATTTACGATCAAGTCAGGAATCAGACGTTGGAGATCCTCACGAAAACGTAAGACCAATTGTTCTCTGCGCAATTTGGGCTACATCTAACTGATATCTTTAGACATGCCCCTCGCTCTGTACATCGCCCAAACCCCGGTACTCCCCATAGACATCCCTCCCGCGATTACTCGGATCCTCCGTCGAAGCGAAAGAAAATTCATGGTGGAAAAGCAGTCCCGGTTTCGGCCCCAGCCGCCTTGAAGCCGACTCAGAGCTATTCACAACCTCGCAACAGAGTTGCAAATACCAACCGGGCCACCCCGAGCCATTTTGACACGGCGGCCCTTAGACCTAGACCGGTTACTAGCCCTTTTAACTTGGACAGAAATCGGCTGCCCAACCCCGAGCCCGAGTACCTTCTCAAAATTCTCGTCGGAATGGGAAATGGGTATGCAGCTGGATTGACCATGGTTCACTTATACTTGAGCACAGCGCCATTCCCTGACGATATGGGCCTCCTTCGGTTCTACAATGCGGCAGACGGCATCTTGATGACTGAGCGCAAGCTCAAAGATTTGGTGCATCATTTCCCGTACGCGACTACCGAGCTATCCTTGGTATTCGACGTGGCTGCCTACAAGCTTACATTTAAAGACAGAGCCGAGATGGAGAGATTCGATATTGCTCTCAAGGCTCTACTTACGACAGAGGGTACAAACAGAACAAACCAGCAAGTCATGACTACTGTCAACCTCAGGAATGGCCTGGTTACCAGTCCCTCACAGAACATTGCACGAAACATTGAGGCATCGCTGAACTCGCGGAGTCAGCTCAACCACAGCCTCCAGGTTACAGCGGTGATGGTTCAGTCCCCGGAGCTGCAGCTCAAGTCGAAGATTTCCACTAGCTGTCCGGTATCGCCTATGGCAGCATCGAGGGGGTTTTCCCCGACAGTGAAACGCGACCCAGAACAGCCTCGAGCTAGCAACAGCATGAGGCCGACCGTGCGGCTTCCTCCAGTCCAATCACCCTTTGCTCACAGTTCTGGAGACGAAACTCGAGACAGCGAGGCCAGAACTGTCACCGAGAGCGCCTCGTCCCGTAGTCAGTCAACGGTTGGACCTGCTCCTGAATCCAATGACAGACGCCCCGGCTACAGCCAGGTCACTCACCGGGAGTTGGAAAAGATCTTTGAGGCTGCATTTCAAGGAGTTGAGGGAAGTGGCCCACGGGTAAGAGCCGCCGTTCAAGAGGCCATCGAGCTTTATTACAAAATCAACAAGAATCCTGAGGAGAGACGCCGGATTCAATATAGCCGAGCGGAGCTATTTTCCTACCGCGACCATGCAGTCCCTCCCCCTCCTTATCTCTCGGAGCTTAGATTTCTTCCTCGGCCGCGCTGGATGGAGGAAGAGAATGGCAGGGTGTCCATTGAGTCGGCCCGGGTGCCGACATTTACTGGAGTAGTTGATGACATGGCATGGGCGCTGGACGACAGCCCGAGGAGGGCTGCTCAGCAGCCGTCGTCGTCTCAACCAGAAACAGGAACCCTCGAGAAGGAACGGACTACCAAGAAACCGAATAACGACATGAAGGAGGCAATTAAGGCGGGCCTGATGAGGTCGATTTGGGCTCCAGCTACGAGCCCTTATGTCATGGAGCTGGCAGAGCTTGACTTGGGCATAGATACGGCGACAGCAGATTTGGCTCGGCCTGATGGCGCGAGCTCAGCCTCCTCATCCCCCCTGGCAACACCTCCACTGAGGCCACCTACAACTCCCATGGTGCTTACCAGCACCCCCGCCCAGTCAGCGATGTCGGGATGCGTTTCAGACAATGATCGAAAAGCAGAGGCTGCTAAGCCGATACCGAGCAGGCAGTTACGCATGATTGAGAGAGTAGCGATTGCGGGAGATGCGCTTGAGAGCGTTAGTGAAGGAATTTCGAGATTGACCATTAACGACCACCCTATCATCAACATCAGGGAGCAATCACTGGTACAGCAGCCTGCTCTGGGAAATGCACGCCTCGAACGCCACTTCGCAATCAATGCGGAGCCTCTACCGGTGGACACCCTATCGCCGGCTAGAGTCCCAAGAACCCTGACAGGCGTTCCGAGCCCTACAGCGTCCACAACAGGTGCCGTGAGCCCAGTATCTCAAATATCCGTTTCGTGTCAGACTGCCCAGGCCCACCCCAAGGGATTGGCTGCTTCTCGTCATGCAAGACCTTAAACTTCCACTGCTCTCAACTGATGAATACACAAACTCATCACAGAACCTCCACTGCGGGGGGGAGTGATGCTGGCAATATTGCTACTAAGATGGACACTTTCTAGGGCAGCCAATTTCTAAGTTTCTGTTTTCCCCCTCGAGTTCGCAGTTACGGTTTGCGGAAGAGTGTAAAGTATGATTGTAGTATAATACAGTGCAGAGCTTGCAAATTTTGGTCCTATGAAAGTGACTTAACTGTAAGATGTGCTCGACCACCATCACCCCTCCACAAGCAAGTTGAAGTGACCGAGTGGTATGAAGTGTGCATCGACACCCGAACGTGGATTGATGGCGACTGGGCCCTTGAAATCGGCCAGGCTTGGATGATCGCCAGAGCGGGCTACACCAGAGTGGGGGAAAAAGCCGGGGTTTGCCTGCTGTACACCATTCTACGTTTTCCTTTTTTATTTTTAATTATTTTTTAAATAAAAGGCTATCTGACAAGGTCCCCGTAGGTTGATACCTCCGGTGTGATCTCCTTAAGGATCAAGGAGGTAAATAAGTAACTTTTCGCCTGAAAGCAAAGCGTATAAAGTTCATTGCCTGGGGGGCTGGTATGTATTTGCTAAGGAAGTGAAAAGTCCTTTTTATTAAAAAAAAACCGTAGAATAGTGTACTGTATTGAATACTGTGGAAGTTTGGGTTTGGGATGTATGTACAGTTTAACCCTTAAAAGATTGATAGCTGGTGTCTTTAGGAAAAGACTAACTATGCAAACCCCCCCTAGCGTTTTGTAACAAAAAATACAATGCTTTTAGCCCACTTGAATAAAAATTCTGCGGAATTCTTCACTTTGTACACTACGTACATAATCTTTCAGGGGTTGAACTGCAGGACAAGAAGTCTCACTTGCTCTCAACTATGCCTAGTTCTTCTCCACCACATACATGTCCTCTTCACTTGCAATTGCCGGCGAATAGCTAGTTACCTCGGGATCGTACAAATGCCATTTATGAAATGATCAAAACTTGAAAGCAACAAATTGACGGGGCCAGCCCCGGTGCTGGCAGGGCAAGCGCTGAGCCGCCAGCCGGAGCGGAATCCGGTGATTTTTTTTTTTGGGG
>Ga0247765_1000232_pt1 | contig 44870 bp, 33 predicted proteins | sample UWRJL106311C6_FD_179949 | JGI IMG/M metagenome (GOLD analysis project Ga0247765, IMG submission 179949) | Plant litter microbial communities from Arlington Agricultural Research Station in Wisconsin, United States - UWRJ-L106-311C-6 | ecosystem: Environmental > Terrestrial > Plant litter >... | reverse complement strand
GTGCCCCACTTTGACAGCTGCGCCAGCCGTCACCGGCCAGGCGCAGCCCCCAGCGCAACACCACCATCACCATCGCCATCACCAACAATCAATTGCACCACTTTTGACAACGTTGAAAACAAGCCAAATTAATCGCCCTGGCGCGCGCCAACTATTCAAGGTAAGATCCATTTTTTCAGCTGTTTTCGATCGCTAATTGGCTGGTTTCCAGATACGCGACCGCGATGGCGACGGCGATTCGGAGCCTTGATGCCAGCGATTCGGAAGAGACCCCTCCACGCGGCTAGGTATACTTCTGGAAGGCGAAGGCCAAGGTATACAGCGACACTTTACAGTAATAAAATGGCTGGCAGCTTGTCCAGCGCGCCCGCCAGATGCAGAGGGCAAGGCTCCCAAGATCCAAACAACCAGGGCGGCTTCAGAAAGCCGTCATCCACGTACAAGGTAGCCGGCACCAGGGCGATCAACATCGAGGCGGAAGAACATGTTAGATCCGACCAATCAGGGCGCTGAATCTGGTTACGTAATCAATCTAAACACGCGTTCGCAATGAGATTTGACTGCAGAAATAGAAGATTTGGCTTTGGAATCGCTTTTGCGATGGCGATCCACCATAACGGCAGTCGTGATGGGTTGCGCGCAGCTGTCAAAGTGGGGCACTTTTTTTTTTACTCTGCGGGGTGGCACTTTCCACTCTGCGAATAGACATACTCAAAAAAAACCCGACCCAAGGTCCATCAAGTTTGACACTCAACCACATTGTCTGGTCTTGCGCTGGGGCACCTATGCAAACATGACGCGACCTCCACCCCCCGACGAGCGGCCCCCCTTCCTTTCCGACTGCATCTCACCTCCCCCAGTCCACTGGCAAAGTTTCAAGCAGCCTTCCCTGTGCCGGTGCCCCTTCGCGCCCGACACAATTAAATGGTGTGCCATGGTCGGTTATGGCTCGCAAGGTTGTGTCTTCAAAGTCCAATTCGGCAACAAGGGTCCATTTGCCGTCAAAATTGTGCGTCGTCAAACCCCCACCGCCTCCAGTGCCACTGCGAGCTAACAAGGTCCCTTGCCAGTTTTGGCACTCGGTGCCTCATCCCACACCCGGCGGTAAAGGGCCATCTTGGTCGCTCCGGGACGAGTGCCGGACTGCAGCCATCCTTGAGCAAATGCGCTGGGCCATTGCCAACGAACCCGTCACGATCCGCCGAGACCCAGCGAAACCTGCCGATGCCCGCCGAAACGTCTGGGCCTTCTCAGCGGAAGGCCGTGTCTACCAGAAGAACAAAGAGGAGAGGAACAAGGCAGAAGGCGGCGAGGGACAGGCATCAGACGAGTACATGACCGTTTCCTCCTTGCCTGACGTTCCAAAATGCCACGGTTGGATCAAGTTCAATCTCGGAGAGATCCCTTGGCGGTACCAGACACATCAGCGCTGTACTGATCCCGTCGACCTGGCAATGCAGGACCGCTATGCCATTGTGTACGACTATGTTCCCGCGGGCAAGGTGGAAATGGAGACTGCCCAGGCCCAACTCGACTTTTTTTACCGGACCGGTTTCGCCCAGATGCCCTATCGCGAGTCCAATTGGCGCCGGGGTCGACTAGTGGATTTTGGGGACCTCCTACCTGTGCTCGATAGTAGTATCTTCTCGCCGCGCTGCTGGGGAAGGGCGGATGCGGCAGATTTGTTTAGTTAGGTTTACGCAACCTCCCTTATTTCATCTACCAACCTCCCGTGCTTTCTGTAAACTTGCCACCCGCCGCCGTTTACTTCCCGCTTCGCGATCCTACCTGGTTGAATCCCTGCGCAGTGTATGTCTTATCGGATGACAAGGAGCGCACTGGAGATGCACAGGAATCAACACTTTGCAGAGCGGCATGACCAACCAGTCTAATCGGGCTGGCCGCGGCTTCACTTGTGTCGGGTGCTCTCGCGCCCGTCGAGGTGAAGACTCAAGACAAAGCTTAGCAGAGGGGGGGGGTAGTCATTTGCGCAACACACTTCACCTCGCACTAGCTACCCCGCACATGGTGAACCATTAACAGTGACCTGTGCATCCTCCAACCGCAAGACTTTTTTCCCCCCACAATCTTGGGACAATGACGACAGGATGGCCAGCCCTACCGCTTTTCCTCATCATTGCCATCAATCGTCCCTCGAGGGAATTGCATATCCCTTATCAGAGGTGACGTTAGAAGCAGATCAGCGCGATCAAGCAAGGCGCAGGTTTTACGACATCATACGCTGCGTTGAAGCTGCAGAACAAAACAGCGACGGGTCCAAACATCCTTATAACCGCCTCGCACTTGTTCGCCTCACGTACGAATATTCAGGCTCAGAAAAATCACAGGATATTTCCTCCAAGCTTTTTTCCAGTCTGTAGCCATCCCGATAGACGGCCAAGATGAAATTGATTTCGACAATCCGACGCTGGAACCCGCCGTTGTTCGCTTTGCCGAACATCTGTTTGACAACTTTTACCTCCCTCGTAAGTGCCTACCTAGCTCCCTATTCCACTTGCGGCCTCGAACTAATGTGTCTTAGTGAAAGCCTCCGCAAAGAAGACACCGCAGCCATCCCCCGTATACCACTCCGCGATTCAGCGAGCCCAAGGAAGAGAATTCCGAAACTTTGTCGGCACGCCAGAGCGCGTGTCGGAGCTCCGGGGTGAGTGCCTCATCCGCGACCGGCATCGTTGTGTCATAAGTCGTCGTTTCGACCAAGACGAAGCGACAAGACGCATGAGGAAATATGGCGATGATGCCAAGGACGATGATGGGAATTTGCTCTCGGACGAGACTCAGTTCGAGAGCCTTGAGGTGGCACATATCCTTCCCCATTCTCTCACATCAAGGGATGCAGACTCCCAACTGGTTTGTTTTTGCCATCTCGCTACATCAAGTGCTTGAACTGACAAGTCGCCAGTCTCGTTCGAAAGAAGCGGCGCTTGCAATCCTCAATATGTTTGACCATGGCGTAGTCGATCTGATTGATGGTAACGACATTGATCGATCACGGAACGCCCTGACGCTGACCCACAACCTCCATCGTTTCTTTGGGGACTTTGAGGTGTTTTTCGAGCCTGTCGCCGGCCAGCTGCATACTTACCAAATCCGCTCCTTTCTCCCTTCTGGCATCACACGAGGTTTACTTCCGGTTACGCGTACACTCTTCCTCACCGAGAGCCGGATCATCGATCCACCTTTGCCACGACTCTTGGCGCTTCACCGCGCCATTGCTCACATCCTTTACCTCTCGGCAGCCGGGACGTATATTGACAAAATTCTCGACGATATAGAGAGGAGAGCTGTGCGCGCAGATGGGTCAACTGAACTGAGTCATGTCGTGACACTTAAGCTAGGTGGATGGTTGGATGACACTCTCCATGTTTAAATAGTCGTAATCGCCGAGTTACTATTCCTCTGCTATTAGGGTTCCTTTGTAACTCGTCGCTACCGTACGACACTTCCGATCTCTCATGGCGGTGGTGTGGTACTGGAAAGTCACAGGGTTAATGCCATGCTCATCCCCAAGCGATGACGAAGCTAATCTCCATCGGCCCGACACAACTTTTTAACTCGTTTATTAGACTTTTTACTCCAGACGGGTCACCTAGCCGGATTATTGGTACAGGGTATGCACCGGAACCACTTATTTCTCTGCAATCCCAGCATGTTGATATGTATGTCTCAGAAGCTAAATGGAGCGGCCTCAGCAACGAGCCGGCGGACCGCCGCAAGTGGCAGAGCGCGGACCACGCACGCCCACACCCCCCCGGATGAGAGCAACCAGCGAACTCGGAACCGTGGGAGGGCATTTGCAAACTAATCATAACGTATTTGAAAATGAATAGGAGAAAACGAGATAGCGAAACACAAGCAGGTGGTATTCGTTGGGCGCTAACTGCAAACTACAATCCGCGTCTGCCCTGTACATGGCTGCGTCTCCATCGAGGCGTGCCGCAATATCTCCGGAGATACATGGGTCAGAGTAGAGGAGCGCGTGCAGTGGCCGTTCCGCCGGCCATTGGCGTTTGGGTTGGATGCGATCTGGCGGTGCGGAATGCAGTTGGAGCTGTTTGCTCACATCCCGATTGGTGGGCGTTCCCAATGACCCGAAATCGCCAACAGCTGGCAATGGGTGGTCAGGGGATAACGCTTAGCACCTACCACAAACCCCGAGGAGGCTTTTACAATATTGAATGGCAACTTTGCAGCCTATTTAAGGCCTGGGATAAGGAAATCAGGAATAAGAAATTGAAAGATCTCGACTGACTCCCTTCAGTGTGGCATTAAATCTAGGTTGTGTCAAGGCGGAAGGCATTCTTAGGGGCTCGGTTAAGTTCCGCCGATGAACACGGAACGTGGCCGGCGAGAAGAGCTCCTGGTAAGGAAAGTTTGGTTCACATGACTAGGTGTGACGACAGGACCTGAGATGTTGCCAAGGAGACATGTCAACTTTTACTAACACAAAGTAATACTCTCCCATCCACCAAGGTCCGCTACAGTTTTCAGCGCCTCTCCAAACATATAACCATCTATATAGCACTCCCCCACAAGCCAGTACCTTTTACTTTCGCCGTCACTGGGCACTAACCGAAGCAAATGTGGCACCGAAGCCCCATCAAGCAGACATATGACGTCTCCTGCCTTGGTAGCCGTCGATCCTAAACCGATCTTCCCATCCGCACACCGGAAGATGCTCCACTGCTGGCAAACATTCTTGACAGCCGTTGAAAACCGCACTGAAGCCGGGCTGTTTTTCTCGGGGGGCGAATCTTGCCATACCTCGGACGCGAACGCACTAAAGTCCTTTAGGTGCTGCCTCTCTGCCTTTTGATCTTTGATTAGTCGTCCATACCAGTCCTGACCAGCTGTGATAGTCATGGCGATAGCCCTGATCTTGTCCGAATTCCTCAAACAAAGCTGCGCGGTTTCTTTCCGGGTGAGTCCCTGCCACTTGCAAAGGCGCCGAGCTTCGGGTCCCCATCTCTTGGCTATGTCGGGGCCGTCTCCGCTGAAGTCGAAGGAAATAGATGTAGACTCGACAACAGGCCCGATTACACGGCCGTTGGTGGTCAGCAACAGGCCACTGTCGTTTGGGCTTTGATGGCATTGAGGACGAGTGCCAGGAGCGACGGTGCCTCCGGCGTAGAATCGCATGCCAGGTCTGTGCGATCCATTGATACTCCTTGAAAAGTAGACGTTCCAGCGCGGTACCCAGCTGGGGAACCTGTGATCGATGTCCCTGTGATGCTTCACGGCCGAGAGGATGTCTAGCGGGTTCTCATGGGTGTCAATGATTCGTTCGGCTAGATGGAGGTAAAGCTCGTGGAGCGAGAGTCCATAGTCGGGATGCACAAAGGGCACCGTCGCGCTTGAGCCGGTGTGCAGCCCTGGCAAGCCGAGAATGGCATACGCTCGATCGTGTTGGTGTGTGACCTTGAAGCGCAGCAGTAATCCCATCAAGTCGAGGAACTCTGTCGACGCCCAGTCTTCATCCGTCAGAAGAAACATGAGACACGCGTTGAACACGTGTTCGAGTTTTGGCTGGGTCATATTGGTGCTCTTGTCATAGTTGTGGCGGATCAGAGAAGCGGCGATCCCAATCCATGTCCATGGAATCTCGGCCTGGCCCCACCGGATGACGGCTACTGTTGACGATGTCAGCTCTTGGACAACCCATAGTCGCTCCCAGTACTCCTTGCTGAAGAGGCATTCCAGAGCAGCCCATCCTTGCTTCTCGTCAGGCCCGACGTCTTTTGTCTCTTCGGCCGACAGATGATATTCTTGGCATCCGATGCGATAACCAGTATCGGGCATCTCGCAGCCCAGGGATTGAATCCAGGCACCAGCCATCCTACACGCCGCATTATACGCTGCGGGTGCGAGATTGTCGTCTTCGCTGCCTAACCAGACCACCACCCGGGCGGCGTTCTGATAGATCTGCTGCATGAGACGAACCTGGCGGCCCTTCTCCTCATCATTTGTCTGGTCGATGCAAATCGCATCCGCCCAGAGGGCTCTCGGTTTAGTAGCTAGCCTGAGACTAACCAAAAGAGAGTGAAGGTTAGGTCCCACCATCTGTTCATGGCCATTGCACGTAATGGTGAATTGAGGTTCCCGGACTCCCCAGGTGTATGAGATGGCTTCGTATTGGGTATCCTTGTTGACAAGGTCCTCAACTGTTAGACGGCAGACTATGGAATCGGTTGGTTTCTCTGCTGGAAGAAGGTGCAGGACCCGAAAACGCGAGTCCCCAAGCAGAACCTCATAGATGGGTATCGTTGCGGTCCTGGCCAGGGGAGAAGCCACACTTGAATCAAAGCTGCCTGGGGGCTGAAAGGTAATCTCGAGAATTGCTCTCTTGACAAGAGCTTCAACAGATGCATTCGCAGGAAGACTCCTCCCGCCAAAGTCATTGAGAGCCTGGTTCGGATCGGGGGGCGGCTGATGTGCCTCTCCGCACGAAGAACGAGATGTTACAGATCGGCAATACTGGATTCATAACAGTTCATGTCCTCTGGACACAAACTGTTAGTCACGTAGTCCAATGTCGAGTCTGCTTTGTAGCTCGCCGAGTGGTGTAGATTGGCGGCACTGGGTTTTGGCATTTGCAGCTCTTCTTGGTAAGAGTTATTATGCAGTCGTCGTCCAGAACTTGCCGATGTAAGCTCACACGTGTCGTACATGTCTTCCGAGTCGAGCTGGTTATAGTCGGTAGAGATTGAATCGGCGGAGCTGGGTTGTGACATCCACTGGAGCTCTGAATGAGGTGAAATCGACCGTTTAGAGACATAAGTTAATTCTGGGGGACTTGTCTTTGTAAACTCACGCGCAGAAGGCCCCACTGTCGGGCCCATATAGAACGGGGTAGAGGTGTCCTGCGGCCATGTTTCCTCCAGCTCTGGTTCCTCCAGCTCTGGTTCCTCCAGCTCTGGTTCCTCCAGCTCTGGTTTCCCCCGCTTTGATGTTCTTAGGCGCCAGCGGGACCGCGATTTCTTCTTGTCCGAGCCCATGGCGTTGGGTGGCGATCTTAAATCAGCCTCCGGTGTTGACCTGTGAAGAGACTGAATGAGCAAAAATTTCACCGGTCACAATCTGACATCTTCTGCTTCTTGAACCTCCGATACGAGTGACGGCAGCCTGGCCGTCGTGCCTGCCCACACCTCCCAATCCGAGGCGCCCCACCAGGGCAATTAATCCAGGACCCACTCAAGCGGTTGACAAAATAAAAGAGACTCATTACCTGACTGGTACGGCCACTGCCACCAAAATAACTAGCAAAGATGGGTATCTTTTTCATATCGGTCAGGCAAGGGGAAAGTAATGCTTTCGTATACCTGTGGGCGCATTACGTTTTCTGTCTTGCATCTTCGTTTTTTCGGCGCCAGCTTCAGTTCAAGGACTGTCAAGCAGGGCCAGCATTCATTCACATGGGCGGCATTCACGAGACTGGCGCCAAGCATTCAGGGGCCAGAGGGCAGGGAGGGGGGATTGGGCAGCTGGTTGATCCCAGTTGATCTAAACAAATCGCTATCGAAAATCAACATCCTTTTTTTTTTTCGGGAGCTTCGATGAGTAATAGGCGCATCATTAAGCAGAGCCACTTCGGCGGAATACCTAACCGGAGGTAACAATGTGCCGCTTCGATTCGGCCGACTGCTGGCTGTGAGTGACACAGCACGCGGCGACAGGCAATGGATGCCTGCTCCATCAGTACAAGACAAGGCCGCTTGCTTGCAGATGACCGATCCAGAGAAGACAGCCTCTTCGCCATCATAGGGCACTTTAGGCGTACAAGTTTCTGGCTTCGTGCCATGACATGGTGGTCATCGGTGACAGAGCCTGTGCATTTAAACCAGCTTAATGGATGTCCTCGTCTCCTCTCTTGGCCATACAGCCTCATGATCCCCAACCACGCCAATTCTCTCGTACGCCGGATCTCCATCCTTGATAGCAATCCGGCGCAGAACTAACCAGTAGACGGGCTTTCCCACCTGCATGATACGGGCACAGTAGACTTCGTCCTCGCCCTTCCATAGCCACTTGCCGTCTTCGCCACAGAGTCGGACATCAAGAACGAGCCACAAGGGCTGTTGCTTGCCGACCCTGACCATGAAGGTGGCTGGGCCTAGCTCATCTTTTGTCGGACCCTTTGTCCCTGCGGCAATGGCCTCCTTGATATCTGTCCACGGCACATCTGGGACAAAGTAGTGGTAGTTCGAAAAGCACAGCGACGCCTTGACTAGCTCGGCCGAGATCACCAGGGATGACTGGACCCGGTCCACCTGGCCACGTTCGTCGCGGCCCGAAGGGACGCAGACCACCTCGAGCACCTTGGCGTGGACGACCGGGTTTTCCCACTGCTCCGGTCCAACCAGGGGGACCAGAAACTGGACCGGATCGTCCGGTGAAGCCCACGACCACGACGGTGCCGGTCTGGGGTCGTCGATAGCCAGGCGGGCCAAGGCCGTAGCATTGCGTCTCTCGAACAGCAATGCTTGGGGAAGCGTTTCTTTCCACTGGCCGGCGCAGTAGGCCATCCCGAGGGCATCCACCATCTCGGCTGCCACGCCGGAAAAGGCAGGCAGCCGATCAGCGGAAAAGCTGAGGGTGCGGCGCGTGTACTCCTCCACCATCTCCTGCCAGCGGGCAAGCAGCTTCCTGGTGCGCTTCTCCCCGCTCGTCTTGCTCTTGTTCTTCTGGTGCGCCGCCGCCGCCCCGACATGCAGCGCCGCGTAGTGGGACACCTTGGGCGGCAGCTCGGCCGTCGTGTCGCGGTTCATGTAGCTGCCCATGTGATCGGTCCGCTGCTTGATCCCGCCGCAGTCGCAGTCTAGGTTCTGCATGCACTCCCAGAAGACCTCGGTCGGACCAAAATGCAGCACACGCGGGGCCAGGAGACGCTCTTGGTACGCCCAGGCGCGCGTGAGGAGCGGCAAGTCTTCTTTTTGACGGTTTGGATCTGCGTAGGGGCCGAAATCCGGATGAGTGCTTGCGAAGCGCAGCGAGAGACGCAGGTTCCGGCGCAGCTTGGCGGCTTCGGGAAACAGGACGTCGAGCATCTCTGCGTCCTCTGGGTCGTCAGCGGCAATCCACACGGCGTTCCTGCGGCGGATGATACCGCTGCTGGGGGAGGCCGAGGCCGTCGCGAACACGGTTAACCATGAGTTCCGGTAGATGCTAGCCATGCGACTAGCCTCAACCTCCCAATCCGAGGGGCTATCCTGGAGGATACACAGTGAGTCGATCCACAGGTATCGAATACCCAGCCGGCGAGCAATGTGGCAGGCGTCGCGGAAGGTCGCAGGCAAGCTGTCGAGAGGGATCCCGGCCTTATGCTGGTTGAGGGTTAGTGCCGTCGTGGTCAGGGGGCTTTCGCCTCCCCAGCTATGGGAGAGCGAGATATATCGCCCGGTCTGATCCGACGACGGCTCGATCAACCGGATTTTTTCCATCTCCTGTCCTTTCTCCCCGTCCTCATCACCTAGATCTAGTATTCTCGTGGGAAGCGCAGCGAGCTCACCCTTTCCACATAGTTTATGATTATCCAGACACTCCCTCACCCACCCCTTCACCGTCTCGAAAGTGCCTTCCGAATCCGTGTCGGCAGCCGGTTCATAGGGCTGGGGCTCGCCCACCATGAACCAGCGATACTGCAGTTCCATCTCGTCCTTTGAACAATACACGATCACCTGGTAGTCGGAACGGAACCGTAATGATGCACCCTCACCGAACCGTCCTACGAGGTTTGGTTCTAGATACAACAAGCCCTCGCGCATGTTGGCACAGTAGGGACATCCATCATCGGCGTGCGCATTGATTTCGGGGAGCGATGACCATGCTCTGTGGAACTGGGCCTTGCACAGGCTGCAGTTGGGGTCGCCGTCCCGAGCGGACAGCCGAGGGACGTAATGGGACATGCTGATGTCCGTCCGTCCGTTTGTGAAAACAATGGGGTACGAATGGGGGAAGAGCGATCGAACTTGGGGGGCCCTTGCATCTATTTATTGTACGCTACAGTCGCTTGGTTGCATCGCTTCCAGGGGGGGCCTGTAGGGGAGTTGCAGGGTTCGGCGGATAGATGTGCCGAGAGGCGCAAAAACATCGGGGACAACAACTGCAGGCTTACTAGGTACCTTATCTCGGTGACTTACACCATAGCCAGGATGCCTCAGACTTCTCTCTCCTTGAAGTGGTGCTGTGGCTGACGAGACGAAGGTGGATGGATCTGGGAGTTATATTTTTGTGCGGGTGTGAAAATGGGGGCCGGAAGTGCGGTTGATGTTTTGGTTTTGGCTGTGGACTTGTTATGTGGTCGAGGAGGGCAAGAGACGCCCTTTAGCATGCCCAGCTACTGAAAATGCTATTATCCTCTTAATCTACAAAGTCGGCAGTAGAGGCGGAGTGTCGTTTCACTTCCATTGGCTCACCAAAGACAAATTAAAGTGCTGAAAAAGACGCAAAATTCTAAAAAAAGTCTATAATGCTGCTGAGAAGAAGTCTAAATAAATAACTTAGACAAATAGCTCCTAGGAGAGAGTGGAGAATGGTTCTTAGAAAACAATGGCTCTTTAGGAGAGAGAGGGGAACAGATTCTTAGGAGCGGATGCTCTTAACAGAGAACGGTTCCTAGGAGCAGAGGGTTCCTACCTAGGAGAGAAAGTGGGGAAAGGTTCTGTCAGAAACACTGCACACTGGAATTCTGTGGAATTGATGGGGGCGTAACTGCTTTGATTGAATTGCTTTTTTGCTCTCTGGCTCAGCTAGAGAGCTCCTTATTATGGTACTGCATAGTGGCAATAGTGGTGGCAAATACCACCTCTGGCTAGCTGAACTGACGCAGTTGGTTCAGCTCCCCTGAGCTCTATTCAGCTCCCCTGAGCTCTGTTCAGCTCCCCTGAGCTCTGTTCAGCTCGGCATGCCACATCCTTCGCCTGCGCGCCCTGGCCTCCAGCCAGAACTCCGTCAATCTGACAGGTTCCTAGGAGCGGATGAGTCCCCAGGAGAAAGAGTGGGGCGGTTTCTAGGAGTGCATAAGCGGATGACTCCTAGGAAAGACGTTATTTTGGTAATAAAGCGTCTATTCTTGCACTTTTTAATGCGGCTATTCATGGACCTCTAAACTTTCGATCTATCGCAAGCTCTCGATTTCTTTCTCGTTGAAAGAACATAAATCCTGGCAGGGATTCAGTGAATGCATTTCCTTGGCGCACTCTGTGGCCGATGAGAATGTGTATGGAATTCTGAACCTTCAATTTCTCGCATGGGAAACCGGGATGGTTGTGTTTGATGTGCCATCAAGATAATTCATGGCTACCAAGAGAATTCATGGTCGCCAAGGACCCCTAAAATGCGCCAGCAAAGACGCGATTTCACCTTGTCATCACGATCATTGAACCACGGGAGGATACTCGGGTATCGAACTTTCCCTTTAATTCTCATTATTGGTCGAGAAGGTTGGGTCGGGTGCGGTTCCGGTGCGTGTCTCTTTTGGTCAACATGAAGACGAGAACTCCACCCTCCGCGAGCCATCTCACCTGTCGCTAGTCACTGAGCTTGCGAGTGTATTTGAGAGAGGCAGTCGTGGTTAGCACCGAAGGGTCGCAGTTGGATGACCTGTTTCGAATGCGCTTTTCGATGGTAGGTCGTGATTGGCTAAGCACGCGCTGGTGACTGCTTCAGCTCGATCGTCGGGACCAGCTCGGCGCTCCCTGAAACTTCACAGTCGACTGACATGTTTTGTCGCCTTTTCGCATGCTCAAGTTCAATGAAGAGGTATGATATCAGGTAGGATGCGGGTCTTTGCGTGGGGGAACCAGGCATCATGGGCACCGGAACTCCGTAACCTATAGAGAGCAGATAGCTCTGGGAGATCCTTATGCACCACTTAAGGAATTGAAATGTTGTGCTGAGACACGAGACTCTATAGTGGGCGGAGCAAAACGCACAGATCTCTCTGAACCCGCCCTGCCAACAGAGTCACCCTAAGAAAGTTAGGTAGCAAAACGTCTACTGCTGCACAGCATTGCTCCCACACCGACTGAGTCCTCCAGCACTTCTGCTATATTTGCGTGCCTCCCGGACCAAGCTCTTGCTGCCAGTCTTCATCAAGCGGTGTCCTCCCAGTTCCATCCTTAGTAATAGCCGCACCGTTCTCCAATAACAGGTTCACTATGGCGTCTTCACAGAAATGTTCTGCCAAGTCAAGCGGCGTCCTTCCCTCCCCATCCGCCGTCATAACTGCTCCCTTTTCCAGTAGCAACTTTACAATAGCTTTGTGTCCCTCTATTGCTGCGACGTGAAGTGGCGTCCTTCCCTTTTGATCCGTCGTCATAACTGCTCCCTTTTCTAGTAGTAACTTCACAACAGCTTTGTGTCCCCCTATTGTTGCGAAGTGAAGTGGCGTCCTTCCCCACTCATCCTCCGTCATAACTGCTCCCTTTTCCAGTAGTAACTTCACAACAGCTTTGTATCCCTCACTTGCTGCGACGTGAAGTGGCGTCCTTTCATCCACATCTGCCGTCATAACTGCACCTTTCTCCAGCAACAACCTCATTACGCCTTCCTGTCCGTATTCTGCCGCCTTAAGTAATGCTGTACGACCCAACTCATCATTCGCGTTAACGACTGCTCCCTTTTCCAGCAGCAGCTCCGCTACAGCTTCGTGCCCTCTGATCGCTGCGTAATGGAGCGGCCTTTGCAGTTCTTCGTCCTCTGCATTAGCATCTGCTTTCGAGCCCAGTAGCAGCTTTGCCACCGCTTCGTGCCCCCTTTCAGCTGCATAATGGAGGGGTGTCCCTTTCTTCCATCGATCTTTTGCTAGAGTGTCTGCCCTCCTTTCCAGCAATAGTCTCACCACGGCTTCGTTTCCCTCTCTTGCTGCGTAATGAAGGGTTGTGGCGCCCCCCTGGTCCTTCGACTCGGTTGACATTCCGGCCTCTAACAATAGCTTGACTACCGGTTCACTCCCCTTCAACGTATTACCCACGTCCGCTGTCACTGCTAGATGCAACGGAGTCCTGCCATTCCGGTCTCGCAGTTCTCTTCGCGAGGCTCCCCAAAGACACTTCACCACGGTATCGTGTCCTTTATATGCCCCCCAGAGCAGAGGAGTGTTTCCCATGCCATCTGTAACACCTGGGTCTGCGCCTGCGTCTAGCAATACCTGCACTGTATCAGCGTGGCCATGGATTGCTGCATGATGCATGGGTGTCATCCTGGCGGCATCCTGGATTTCGATGTCGGCACCTCCCCGTATCAGCTCTAGCACGACAGAAGGATCGTTATGCTGGCAAGCGTAATGTAGCGGCGTCTTCCCACGGATATCCCGCGCGTTAACATCAACTCGACTTATAAGTAAGGTTCGTAGGAACTGGAGGGTCGGATTTGCAGCTGCGTGATGTAAAGGCGTCCAGTCGAAAACATCCTTGGTTCGTGGGTTCGTCAGTTTTCCAACATCGTACCAACCGTAATCGTATGACGAATTGAGTGGGTTGGTAAAGTGGACTGTCGCATCCTCCTCCTTCAGGGCTATTAATTTTCCTATAGGAGGATTGTCCCAGGTTCGGCCCTGCCTGTCATACAAACCTAGCAGACGTCCAACGGTATCTGCATTGGCGTCTTTTAGCCCGTCACAAAGGTCCGCAGTCACGCCTTTAAGCTCCTCGATATCACCTACTTCAAGATGTCCAAACTGTCGAGATTCTATTATCTGGGTTGTGTCGATGACAGCTTTCAACAACTCCATCAGCAATGCAGTTGCCTTCGTGATGAGATCTTTTTGTTGGAGTGTTTGTGTTCTTCGAAATAGCCACAGGTACTCCTGCGAGACCTCTTTCCAGTGTCCCAGGAACTCGTGTTTGCTAGCTCGCTCCCGCGACCATTGGATAATATTGTCAGTGCGTGGGAGCTTTTTATTGAAGCTCAGTGGCGGAATGATGGCTGCGTAGACTTCCTCCAGGGTTCCGAGCCTCGTGGATTCGACTTCTTGGGCCATCTTCGACAGTCGGGTGTTGTGCAAAACAATTGGGTCTTCGCTACCCCCTTGAGAAGGTCGCACATCTGCTTCGTCTTCGACCGGTCCCATTGCTCCTGCCGCAGCCCAAACGAAAGCGGAGAACAAGTGCTGAGCGTACAGCGACCTCAACGGCTTAGATGACTCGATTGCCAGAAATCTCCGTTCGTGCCGAGGAATTCCATCAGAACGAGATTTGTTGGAACTACCAAGGTCATCTCCGTTAGAGTACTTGTCCGAGTGATCGCTGCTCTCCTCGTCGGAGCTGCCGTCGGAGCCCTCGTCGGAGTCCTCGTCGGCGTTTTCGTCGGAATTCTCGCCAGAACCCTCCGCGGAGTCCTCGTCGGGCTCATCGTCAGAACCCTCCACCGAGTTCGTCTCGGAATCCTCGTCAGAATCGCCGCTATAATCCCGATCGTGGTACTCAAGGCCATAAAGATGATCGAGAGATGGCGGAGACCTTTGCTGGTACTGTACAGTGTTATTGTCGAATGGAGCAAAGGGCTCAACATCGGATATAAACCCAACCATTCGGTGTGCCTCCACGGTTGTCCTGAGTTCGGTTACCTCTTCTGGTACAACCTTTTCTACCTCGACCACGGTAGCAGCCCTATCGGGCATCCACCACTGGAGGTTCTGATATAGACGTGCTGTCCGTGGCCCCAAAAGTTGGAGGCACGGCTTCGTGGGCGTCCCCTTGCGCAGCCATGCGTCCCTTGGTGTTTTTGGGTCCGTACTAGCACCTCGACTGGTCAGGGAACCTCCTCGAGTCGCTTTTTGTTCGTTATTCTCTCGCCAGCCAACAGAGTATAGCCACAAGGACAGTGCTGCTTCAAGTTCGTCGGCGTAGGCCTTCCATGAGCCCTCGTGTCGCGTGATGTGAAAATGTATGGACTCGCGGTCTTTGTGACCAGGCCAAAGGGCCTCAAGTGACCAGATGAAGCCCTCAAATAGCGGGGTAGAGTTCTCGAATGACTCGGACGAGGTGGAGTGCCCTGCAGAACCCGGGCGAACAAAGAAGTAATCCATTGCCTTCTCGATGGCAAGGGCCAGTGATATAGCTTCTTCAGACGCCGGTCCATGCCAGCCGGCGATTTCACCAATGTCTCGTCTCAGCATCATGACTCTGTGGGTATTGACTGAACAATCGCAACACTCCGCTCCCGGGCCGCCCCTTGAACCCGAGTCATGGTTTTTAAGTCCTCCAATTCTCTCAACATGCTGCAACGCGACAACTTTCCAGCTGAGATCACTGCTTTCACCTTTGGGAGGGAGCAGTAGAGGGGCTTGCGGGTGGCGTCCAAGCGTCGTCGCTAACCAGTCCAGCTCATACTCAGGCACCAGGGGGCAGGCCGTCGGGCTTTGGGCGAGATTTCGACGGAGCCATGCTCTGAGGGCAGCCATGATGATTATTGCGCCAAGCTGGGCGACGGAGGCCGACCAGTGCATGGCGCGTATTCCAACGAACTGTACGACATAGCCGACGACGCTGAGGAGCACTCCTGCAGTGGTGATCCACTCCTGAAATTCAGTATCCATGTCCGGCACGGCCTTATCCGGTTCGCTATCCCTGCGTCTCCCCATACGTGCCTGACGGGAGGTAGTAGCAAGGGCCACAGCACTTTCTGGGGAGACGAGACTGAGTAGCACGCCTGCAGTACTAATGACCCAATTCTGGATCATCATCCCCATACTAGGGACGACGGGGATATCCATCTCGTTGTCTGGAATCCCCGCCCTACCAGCTCGATGCGAAGTGGTGATAAGGGCGAGAGAGTTCCGTGGGAAGACTGCAAACGGTTTGAATGCCTGGTCGTTGACGGTCCCGGCTCTCTGCAGCCAGATGATTCGGGCCTCGGTCTCGGATGCGGGATAGTGATGTTTCTCCAATGTAGCGCCTTCGATAACGTGGCCACAAAGAAATGTGCCAACGACCAAGAGTACCGTGCCGGACGCAAGGCACGGAAAGGCGTAGTCAGCGACAGGTTGTTCTTCCTTGAGTAGGCGAATATGATACGTGGCGAGCCCGACGTAGATAAGGACACCAAACTGCAGGACGATGCCGAGTAACGCAGCCATGTAAACCTCGCGCCTACTCAGTTGGCTGAAGACGTTGAGAGTGAGATTCGGCGCCGCGGAATGTCTGTTTCGGAGTATGACCAAAGGCCGACGATTGTGAGGATTTTCGGAACCACCAGTCTCCTCATCCTCCTGGCGAACAAGCTTTCCGGTGGTGTATTCCCGAAATGTGGGTTCTGACGCGAAAAAAATAAACGCGGGGTCAGGTACACGCCGCAGAAGAGATGGATAGAGGTAACCCACTCACCGTGCTCCTTGAGATATTTTTGTTCATGTCCTGGCCTGATCACCTCGACGCGATCTTCGGCGTCCCCATTGGGAAACAGGAGGATAAATTCCCGAATCGGACCTTCCCCCATGACCCTCACAATCTGCTGGCCGTTCCAAAGCTCGCACACCTCGTGCGACGTTGACGACATCAGTTCGGACTCGGCGATCGCACGACTCTCCCGCGCCCTTCCGATCAGGGCTTTGAGCCACGATGGGCCACCGACCCGGATGGCGCCAACGACGGCCGTGATAATGCCCAACGGTGCCATGGCCAGGACGATGTTGTCAGCCCATCCCATGGATTGACTCATGAATTGCATCGTAACCCTCTCTCCGAATAAAGCCAGGAGACTGCGCAGGATGCGGTTAGCGCTCAGCTGTCTTGGATGGAGTTGGGAAAACGAACGGAGCCAAGTCGCTGAATAGATTGTTGGAAAAGTCATCTCCAGCATCTGCGGCCAGCGTAACCGACGTGGCCAAGCAGACGACAACAAAGAACCTCAGCTTCATGATGGCAAGTCCAGAAAATTCTGAATCCCGTCGCTGAGGCTTCAAGCCGGCTCCCGTCCCGGCTCTTCTGTCGATACCAATGAATTAAAGGCGGTGGAAGGTTCCTCGAAACGGTGGGTGGGAGGCTGATCGGAGGTCTCCTGCCCAGCAAAACGAGGGGCTGCGGGAGCCAACCGGAAATCCCGCATCTTCGACCCCGCGTCCAGGCTTGATCAACCAATGCGAAGAAGAACTGCGTGGTGGCGTCGGGGAAGTCAGCGAATGGGATGAAGGCCAAAGCATGGTGGTGCAGATTCTTGCATTGGTCAAAGTGGGAAAGCGCATTTTCAAGCTCCCCATTGGAACCCCGCGCGGCGTGAAGCAACAGATGCGGGGCAACTTGGTCAAAAATTTCCGAAGACGAGAACGACAAGGGCAAAAGCAGCCTTTACCTTAGCGACATCGACATGGCTATCCGCCCTGGCCATTTCTCTACGCACAGTATTTCTCTTGTCCTTTATTTCCAATCGTAATACATACCATGACCCTGGGTGGCTCGTGTAGTACCGACCTTGGGACTTCTGGACTCCCGTCAGCGCAGCCCCGCTTTTAGAGCTAATCCTTGAATGACCAGCTGCGTCACCTGCGTCACCTTCATGTATGCATCCTCTGGTGCGTCCCTGGAGTCGTCTCTGTCAACGTCCATAAATCCCTCCTTTGCGACGGATCCAAGGACAAGGCGGCCGAGGATAAGGCGGGCGATGACCTGGTCCATGGCACGGGCGAACAGATTGACGAACGCAGTCCCCCAATGCCGCCTACCGAGTTGGAGAAGCTGTATCTCCTCAAGCAAGAAATTGAGCTGCATACAGAGCAGCTTGGCCTTAAGACAGAGCTAGAGCGAGAACCGCCGCCGGCAGCAAAGTACGTCTGGGTCGATCAGGCTGCCGGACAACGACTGCTGCGCAAGTCCTGTGAGCTCGCCTTGGAATCTCTCGACGACTACACTTCGGAGCACTGGTCAGTTTTTAAAAGCCTCTATCTTCCTTGGGGGCCCGGCTGCGTTAATCTCAGTCGGCCACTGGCCATGGACAGCATGCTCGACTGGTTGAAGACACGGAAAATCTATCAGTTGACATGCTGTGAAATGGACCACCTCGTTGCCTTACGGAACCACATTGCTCATCCCTGCCCGGCTTCGACGCAGCATTTCGATGGCTTGATAAAATATGCTTAGCACTTTATCCTGAGACTGAACGATATCCCCCGGGTGAAAGCCATTCGTCGTTTGCGGGATGAGTTGGTCCACAATATGGTGAACGCCACGGTATCGAGGATACAGACTCTATCCGGCTGGCATGACTTGCCGGGGGATGGCGACGACAAGACGTGGGCCTGGCACGATCGGCAGACGATTAAGGATGTGACGCGCACACTGTATGAACATGCAGGGGGTTATTTAGAAGAACTAGGACTGCCGGTTGGGTTGGAGTTTCTATATGTTTGAGCATCGATACAGATAGCAGTTATTGTTGCATCGGTGACCATTTTGGACTGACCGCAGAACAGAGAAAGAAAAAAAGAACCTGATCGTGAATTGCCAACATGCTTTTTTGTGCTATTTCAAAAAAAAAAAAAAAAAAAAAAAAAAAAAGGTTGACAGTTTATATATATATACCTATCAATCACCTACGTGTAGTCCTTCAAAGAAACCAAGAAGCTTGACAAGCCGAAATACTTGGCAGCTCCCCGAACCGAGGGGGTCAACAGCGTCTTTCCTTTCTCTCCTCCCGTACTTTTTCTCACTATTTTGGGATACTCGCCAGTTGCTTCACTGACTCAACACCGACGGAGGTTGAACATGAAAACTTCCGAATCGGTCCAAAGTCACAACAGGATTGGTTGAAGCTCTCCTGCTTTCCCTCGCCCGCTGATAGCGACTCGAGACCCGGTTGGCCCAGCTGAATCAGGAATAGCTGGTTCAAAGAAGAAAAATGCCGGCAATGCGCCGTAATCGTATGGGTCCGTGGCGTCATGGGTAATGAGAGCTGTGATCCTCTCCCTTCGTTTCTCTCCTTTGGACTGGAGCCCCGGCAGGGTGGTAGATCTAGGTGTGTCTGTTGTCAGAGTTAGTCGGCATGCGGATTCAAGACATGATACCTGACTTGTTATTGTGTAATGTAGAGTCAAGCTAGGTAGATAGGCAGGTAGATGCGGCATGGTAGAATGGAAAGTCAGAGCAGGAATAATCCCGAGCATCTCTGCAGATATCGCTCGTGTCATGGTCTGCTCTCTGGACATGTGACATGTAAACCGCGAAACCGCCTGACCGATTCTTGATTCCCAAAATATCTTGTTGAATGAACTGAACATGGTCTTTATTCGGCATTCGAGTCAAAGAAGATTATTTTGGTGACATCATCCCGTCCTATGAATAGCATTCGGATCGTCTTCCATTCAGATTCCGACAGATTTGGTAGAAAATGGCATTCACGAGACAAAGACTCGGAAGACAAAGGGGGAACATTCTTTTCCATTGTTTCCAAATGCTTTTTGTCATGTTTGGTAGAACAATGGAGCCGGTATAAAGTGTCCCCTGCATCCCCAGGTGTTTTCGTCATCTCGTCAACTCACTCAGCAAACAACATCACCAACACATATTTCGACTTGAATTGCTAGTAGGTTAGTATCATTGCTGCAATTCACTGACATTGCAGATATCACACACTACAGATATACAGAGACACTGCAACCACACACAAAGAAACACACAGAGAAACACACACAAACAAAATGCCTCACCCTGGCTTCCGAACCGAAACCCAATTCTGGGCGTGGAACGACAAAACCCATACCTCGGGATTTTTCGTCCCCAACGTGATCCGGGTCGAAAACTACGTCTTTGACGCACGGGAATGGGGATTGGCCCGCAGATCCGCGCGTCTTCGGGAGAAGCGACTCCGAGAAACGAAGGAAGAGCAAAAGCTGAAGCGGAAACTAAAACTAAAACGTGCTGGACACAGTCATGATGAACCGATCCGAGCTTCTTCTTCTTCTTCTTCTTCTTCTTCTTCTTCTTCTTCTTCTTCTTCTTCTTCTTCTTCTTCTTCTCTGTCCCCTTCCCCTACAAATTCCGAAATCAATGAAAAATTCTGGGAAGACCAAAACTTCCCTGCGATAAGCCAGCTCGAATCTCTTCCCAAGGAGGCATTCCAAGCTCTGGCCATTCCTGGGAGTAAAAGCAACAATAAGAACATGAATAACAAGTACAGTTACTACATCTGCGCAAACTGTGGTCAGCTACCCAACACAGCGGGTTCCTTCTGTGGGATGAACTGTTTCCGCGAATTTTATCTCGACCATTTCGACGGGGTGGAAGATAAACTCGTTGAAATCCGCCGGACATCAAACCAGGGACTCGGGGTATTCACCAAGGCTGACGTGACGATTTACCCGAATACTTTTGTCGGTCCTTACGTGGGTGAGATACTCCCCCAGTGGGCGGGGCGGGTGAGTCGTTATAATTTCAACCTGAGCGAGCAAGAAGACGTGGTGATTGATTCGAGACATTTCGGAAACTGGACGAGGTTCGTCAATTCGCATTGTCAGCCGAACCTGGAGGCTTTGTCCTTCCAGATCGGCAAGATAATGTTTATCCTGTACCGCGCTATCAAAGTCATTCGTCCCGGGGAAGAGCTGTTTATCAAGTATGGGAGGACGTATTTTAGGGGGAGCGGATTCCGCTGCACCTGTGATGCGAGAGATAAACCGCATTGGCCGCCGAGGGATTCGGAATATGTAGGTAAGGAGATTGATTTGCGGGAGTGGGTGCGAAAGTAGTACGGTAGGTATTTGCTTTAGATTTTGCTTCACATTTTCAATTTACAAGTTGAACTGCAGCTCCAGGTAAATGTGTTTGGTGTTGATCTTGAGGGAAGCGTGAAATTTGACGATGCTTAAGTTGACACGCAGCACTGTGGACCCCTCCCCCCTCGATGGAAAAAAAAAAAATTCCAAAGTAAACAACCAAAGCAGCTAAACCGACGCGGCAAATAGAAGAATGCCTTCCTGCCGTCATTATTGGCCAGAATTAGAAAGGAAATGAGCTCAACCACGACTCAAGCAAGCTCATAGTCGTATAAGGCTCAGGTGGCTTAACTAGCTCCTTGGTACGACATTATGGATATGACGATAGTCATAGGCTATGAGCTCTTTGCAAAACGTCTTCTGGAGTCCAGTGTGGTTTTTGAGCTGGCAAATGGCAAGGTCGGAACGGATGCTGGCCTTGCTAAGCGCGCCAAGGCCCAGAGGTCTGCAGTCTAACCCCTGAAAGATTATTCGCGTGGTACTTTACGGCTTTGGTTACGGCCTATAAACCAAAATTGCTCCGGAATTCTTTTTTTTTTATTTTTGAGAGGCTGACGATGAATCTTAGGCCTCAATGAAGAGGTTCAAGACCTTAGCAAGTAAATTTCAAGGCCTTAAATATTGAAAATAAGGCCTAAATATTCTGCCTTAACCCCCTGCAGAACAGCTTCCTAACTGTTCATGCTTTTCACAAACTCCTCCTCGGTACCTAGGTGTTCACCAAGTTGCACATAACAATCACTCAGGGGTTGGATTGTACTAGACCCAAGCCGCGAAGTTGCCTTGGCCGTGACCACGGTCCTTTATGTGTACCAGGCCGTTAAATGGATGACGAAGGGCCCAGATTTCGACGCTAATATCACCGCGGAGACCTGGGCGAAGTATGCCCAAGAGTCTCCAGTCGGGATACCTGGATGCCCCAGCCGTTGGGGAGTTGCGGAACGAAGTCCAGTCACGCCCCCGACGTAACATTCATCCCGGGAGTTTGTTCCGAATCCTTTCCTCCCGAGCTTTACCGAGGGTACGGTACGGTACCGTCCTTCCTCCCCTCCAGGTAACACGCAATGCCACCGGTCGATCCAATATCGAATTCTCATACGCCATTTCAACACTCACGGCCGGCCTCCCACCGCAGGATTTTGATTTCGAAGAGGCCATGGAACTGGTCGGCTTGAAGGGTGAGGATCGGAAGACGTACGCAATCAATAGCCAGAACACTCGCGTCAGATACCTACCCCGGAGCCAAAGAGGGCAGCTCTGAAGACGAACTCGAAGATCAGGTGAGCGATTCTGAGGAGTTTCATGCTGTTGACGGGGATAACAGCACCTCAGACAAAGACTTACCTAAGCCCAGTCGATCGCTGGATGAGGTTGAGGCCTTCCTTGAGGCAGATGGCCGAGTTACCGGTACCGCTGACGCAGACTCGACCACCGCCGGCTCCGAGGATGTTAAAAAGCTGGCCCGCCTTGACAAATCCGGAGATATTCTGGCAGTATGTTCTTTGTGCTTCTCCGGGATACGCCCCTATGCATGGCACCATCCATATGGTCTCACATGCCTGCATCTCATCGCCGACCTTCCTGGAGGGTTTATGCAATATGAATAGCTGGGGAACTATTTTGCGAGGGGTTAAGCCAGAATATTTAGGCCTCAACTTTAAGATTTAGTGCCTTGAAATTTACTCCTTAGGGCCTCAAGTTTCCATCATAACCCGTCAAAACTGGAAGAATACAGGGGAGAGAGGTTGGCACCACGCGAACAATCTCTCAGGGCTTGGACTGTACCCCCACTAAGAACCCTTACTTGCAACCCCACCAGCCCATTGATTCAACCCCAGGGCCACGAGACGGCCAAGTTCGGTCGAACCGTCAGCCCTTATGCCGTGCTCCTCGGCATCCTGGAGTATCCGATCGATATACGCCCCCGCTGCCGAGAGGTGGAGAATGTGCGCGACGGCGCAGTGGACTGCCAGCAGCCGTGGTGAGGGGGGTTCGATCGTTCGGTTGTCAGACAGATACAGCGTCCGAGTTGGGGGCAGGGGCTTCCTGCGAAATATCTGCGGGGGAAGAAACGAGCTGATGCGGTACGTATGTGGTGGCGGCGGCTCCTGCTGGCCCGGAGCGGCTGCTGGCTGCTCAAAGTAGATCTGGAAGTCACCAAACTGCTGATGGATAAGGGCCGTCAGCGTCATTGCGTTTCGCGGGCGGTCGATCTCAAGGCCCTCGATGAGGTAGGCGACGCCCATGTCAAACATGTTAAGAATGGCAAGAGCGGCCTCTCTAGATGGGTCCTATATAGGTACAAGATTTGTTAAAAAGACTGGGCAGAGTAAACTGGAGGCCAATATGGCTAAGGGGTAGAATACGACTAACCAGCTGGGCGCCTGGGTTCGTTTTGGTTAGCGAATGAGGGAGAATGTGGGCGACTTCCAGCATCTGAAAATCGCTCTCCTCCTCGATCAGGAGCTGTCCGTCGTCGTCCCGGGCGTCGTTGCCGTCGCGCCCGAAACGTCTCACCGACTCGGCGAAGTCGAATCCCCGCGATACCACGCAGCGGTAGCGGTCCCGGACGAGGCACGCGCCCCGTAGCGCGGAAACACGTTCTGGCGTGCCCACAAGCCCCTGGGGAAGCCCGGATCCTTGTGCTCTGAGGACAGCCGAGTGACATGCGGGCGAGGGCTGAGGGGTCTTTTTGGTTGAGGCCTTTACTACTCGTGGGCAACACAATCCTCGTCAGTTCGCGGGTCGGATTTCGAGATTTCGAGGACGGGGGCCGGGGGCCGGGGGAAAAAGAATGCACTCACAGGGCAGGAAGAAATTATCTAACAGATAGTCGGCGAAGGCGAAGAATGCGGAGCGGAGAACTTCTACCTGCCCGCCTTCCCAATCGAGTTGGTCGTCCTCCTGGGAGCCGTCGTCTGCATCTAGGGAGAGCCCCAGGGAGCGGAAAAAGGATCGGAAGAACACATCGCGCGACTCCTGGGAGCGCGCGTACTCGTAGGTGTAGCGGATGAGAAGGGGGCGGCTGTAGGTGGTGCCGCGTTGATGTCTCTTGGGCTCTGGCTCCAACTTGTGGAAATGATGCACAATCTGGTAGAACAGCCGCTTTGCCCGTGCACGCTGGCCGTCTTCTAGCGGTGTTTCAACGGAAAAATCGATGATCCCTTCCAGCGACGATCGGTGGCGGTCTAGGGGCGCAGATTGCGATGGGTTAGTCTTGCTGATTATTTCGTCCATTCTGACCAGGCATGGTTGATGATCATCGGTAGAATGGCAGCGGCCGCCCTGGGGAAACAGCGCTGGGGGCGGTGGCGGGCGGGAGGATTGATAAGAGCGATAGCACGGACCAAGTAGGGAAGAGCTCCAGTCAGAGAACGGATGCTCCAGCGGCCAGCAGAACTAAAAAGTTGACTCAACTCAACAACAGGTATCGTTACGTGCAGCGACAAATTTACCAAAACCCAAAACTGGTAGGAGCAAAGTACTAAAGACACCCCAATACATTACCTAAAATTTTATCAGAGCGAGGTGGTAGGGTGGTTGCAACAGCGACTGCTCGATTACGAATGCTATGCGACTAACTCGGAAAAGCTCGACAGTTTGGGGACAGAAGCCTTTGTCGAATACAGAGAGTAGAGAGTAGAGGCTGATGCTGGAGGTCGTTGGGATCGACAGCGGTGCCAAGGTTATGTTTGTCCATCCTTCCTCCACGAGGCCGAAGTCGAGAAGAAAAGAGCAGAGGGGTGCAGGAAAGCATAAAACGAGTAGTGGGAACAAGAAAAAGCAAACGGGCCGGGCTACAATTGTCAATGGGAAGTCTATATCGCGAAGACGCCCAGACTGCTGTGGCTGTTGTGGCTTGTAGGTAGGTGGCTAGGGTATGACTAAGCCCAAGCGTCAAACAATTTTTGTTTTTTTGCGCCGCGCAGCATCCTGGCTAAAACCAAGACCTGGACACGTGCAGCCTCCACAGAGAACGCTGCACATTACCTGTCTGCCTGGACCATGCCCGAACTTGTCCATGTAGGCTATGGGCGATCTATCACACTCGAGACGGCACTTGATGAAAACGCGGACATCATCAGCCAGGTAACGCACTTTGCGGCCGCAGAGAAGCTCTCGCGGGAGCTCTGGGACAACAGACGGACGATTGCGGCTCTTGTCCGGCACCACCTGGGGCTCGGTGATGGAGATAGCTGCCATGTGGAGCCGCGGGATGGGTGGATTCGGGGCGGCTTTAATATCTGCGTGCTTGTCAAGGTTCAGTCGCGAGACGCGCGCCGCAGCAGGAGGCTCATCTTTCGCTGCCCCATGGCACACAAACTTGCCGAGACCAGCTACCCCGGCACGGTGGACGAGAAGCTTGGCTGCGAGATAGGCATGTACGCGTGGATGCAGGACTGGTGTACTGATATCCGTATACCATACCTGTACGGTTTCGGCTTCTCTGATCACCGCCACGTACGTCGTAGCTGCCGCCTCGGTTTTCGCGCTGACCCTTGTGCCTGATAGTTTACTCATGAGGAATGGATGCCGTTTTACGTCCGCCTCTGGCACGCGATCCGGCGCCGCCTCCGCCCCTTGCTCGGGTACCCAAACCTCACCCGCTACACGGCAAACCCGACTGGCCTACGCCTCCCAACCGCATATATGTTGATGGAGCATATTGGGCCTGCTACCGAGCGTATGCTGTCCGACACGTGGGAGGAGCGCCGAGGCGACCAGGTCTCGCGACTGAGGCTCTTCCGAGGAATAGCCCGCATGATCCTCTCCCTGGCCCGCATTCCACAGCCTCGGATAGGGTCGTTCCGGTTCCATGCCGATGGTACGTTGATGCTGGCAAATCGGCCTCTGCTCTGCTGCGTCCCCATCCTGGAAAATGGCGGCACGCCGAGGACGATGCCGAGGGACGAAACGTATACCTATACCGAACCGTTCATCTCGGATATGCTCGCGCTTCACGATGGGAGTTTCCTTGCTAACCGAAATGCGGTTTATGACGAGGTGGACTGCCGCGGCCAAATAGCTGCCAGGGTTCTCCTTAGGGCGCTTTCACACCAATACGTCACACGTAAGTATCGCGGCGGGCCCTTCCGCCTCCAATTTACCGATTTCCACCCGAGTAATATCTTGGTCGACGATAACTGGAATGTCACCTGCCTGATCGACCTCGAGCGGATCTGCTCCCTACCCGCCGAGATGCTCGCCGTACCTTATTGGTTTAGAATTCAAGATCTCCCTTTTCCTTTTCCTCCTCTCTCTTTCATCTTTCCCTCATCTCTCTTTTTCTCCGTGGCTTTTCTCTTTTCTTCCCTCTCCCTCTCTTCAGCATCTCTCGCCTCTCTGCGCGCCTTGGCGCGATCGCCCGATGACATTGTGATCGATAGCTAGGTAGCATTGGCCTCTATTCCGACCATCCCAACCTCGGCCTCTACTTATATATATATGAGCTGCTCATATATATATGTAGAGCGAGCTGGTTAGGAGATGCGTCCAGACTTGCTTGACGGAATACGTACTACTGCTACTTGGGCTTCCCTCGATTCCTCTGTGGGGTGCGTCGGGCTGTCCATATCGGTCTCGGTCGATGGGGATGGGATTTTTGTAAAAGAATTTCTTTTCTTTTTTTTAACCCCGCTAAGTTAGCGCTTGAAGCGCTTAAGAGAGCTACATTGGAGTTTCTAAGCAATTCAAAACAGGTCATCCGAGGGGCCGCGGGGTTGACGGTCGCCTATCGAGTAGGTTGTTGGTGTTCCACCAATTATTCTGAAGAGGTGGGAGACCAAAGCCGATGCGCCCGAACAGCAGCAGCGTGTGGCGGCAGTCGGCACCCTAGTTGGCTCGCATCCCGATTGAACTCACCAACGGGGGGGTTGCATGGCTGGGCGTGCTCGGCGCTTGGCATTTCAGCTTCGCCACCCTCCCTCGATATCGTTGGCTGCACGAGTAGCATAGGAGATCTCCTTGCTCCTTGAAGCAGTCTGTCTCAACGGTGCTCTGGGAAGTCTATGGATGCAGACTCTGAAGATGACTGGGTGAGCTGCCTTCCGATAGCCTTGGGTTGATTCGGCGTCTCCAATGGAGAGTCATCTCGCGCACGAGGGGATCTAGCAGAGAGAGTTGGTTGCCAGGGGTACCCGTGGCCCCGTTGACAAAAAAAAACAAAAGTCCCGCGCAGAGAGAGGTTGAGAGAGGTGGTTGTTGGAGCTGGCGAAGCGGGGGAGCCAAGTGCGTCAGGAGTGCTGTAATAGCCAGTAGACGAAGGCTACATTGGAAGCAAGGGAAGAGCAGAAAAGGGGCGTGCGTAACAAAGTCGAGAGTACAAGAAGAGGATTATCAACAATTGAACGTTGGGAAAGGGGGATCAGTCTGTTTATGTGCGAGCGTGCCGGTGAAGCGAGCATATAGCCAATCAGGTGATGGCTCTATTAATGCAGGTACATGTGCCTAGTGCAGGCATCAGAATTCAGCTCGTGCATGCATTCAGGCATCCGTGACATGAAAAGAGACGAGACACATTGATGTTTTGACCTTCACCGCCAGACTGCCACCTCTCTTCCTTTTTTTTTTTTTCTTTCTTCCCCAACCTTTAAAAAAAAAAAATCACTCAAACAATGGCACCCATCAATGTCTTTGCCCGCTGGCGTCCACTGACCGAAACCGAAACTGCGTCCAACGAAGTCGAAATCCCCCGCCAAAGCATCTCTTCCCCAAACTCGCGATTGAAAATCTCCCTCACCCGTGCCTCGTCTCTCACCGACAAAGACAAGACCTGGACTAGCCCCGCCGCATTTCTCAACGTCTTTGAGCCCGAAGCCGACAATGCCGAGGTATACAAGACCATTGTCGCGCCTTCCATCGCCACTGTCCTTTCCGGAAAATCCTGCAGTTTTTTCGCATACGGTCATTCCGGTAGTGGGAAGACCCATACTATCATCGGGTATGACTACGGTGATGACCCCGACAACGACAAGAGGCTGGGAATCTGTCTCATCGCTGCCAAAGAACTCTTCGCTGCGTTGCAACCCCTAAATGAAGGACACCCCGGGAATGAATTCGCCATCGGCTTTAGCCTTTTCGAACTTCGTCGCAAAATGGCCTACGATCTACTCAATGGCAAATCGGAATGCCATGTCCGTGAAGGCCCGGACGGAAGGACCCATATCCGGGGGGAAACGGAAACGCTCGAGGGAGGAAAAGTTCGGGTTCGTCCGATTGTTAAACGAGCGTGTTGGGATTACGAGATGTTGGTGGCAAACCTAAAAGAAGCGCTGGGTCATCGCGCCGTGGGGTCGTCTAGTGTGCATGACCAGAGTTCGCGAACTCATGCGGTTCTGGAATTCGAGGTGATTAATCGGGAGCTGGTCGCAGCCAGGGACGAGTTGATTGAGCGACAGTCCGAGTTGGTGCCGGTGGGAAAACGCGCCACGGATATCAGCATTGAGGAACAAACCAAGGGGTTTATCCGCACGGCGGACGGTGGGTGGATACCGAACCCGGCTTACCGAGTCAACGAAGAGCGCATCTCCGCTGCCAACAAAGAAAAGGGGGAGTTTGAAGCCCGTGTTGCCATTGCGGAAGACAAGATCGCGGCGGTTTTTGCGTCAGCTCGAGCACCCTGTCTCGGAGGCAAGATGGTCTTCGTGGACCTGGCTGGTGCAGAATACCATCAGGAAAAAGGCGTACAACTAGCCTCCCTACCGAGACAACAAACCCCACAGGAGAAACTGGAGGGCCGGCAAATTAATAGTGACCTCCTCGCATTGAAGGAAGTCATGAGGGCATGGGCGGAAAACCGACCGCGGATTCCGTTTCGGTCTTCGACACTGACCATGGTCTTGCGGGAGCATTTTGTTGGAGCGGACCCGGCGAGCTCGGCTGTTATTGTGACGGTTTCGCCAGCGGAGGGACAGTATGCTGCGACGCTCAACTCTCTCAAGTATGCGAGTTTGGTGGGTGTCTGAGTGCTGGGTGTTTGCAAGCCGGTGCTGGGTTGTTGGGACAGGTCAACGGTTTTGGTGATGAGTAAAAAGCCTTGTGTCGGGCACTGAGAGCGTAGAATACCAACTGCAATGCAAGTCTTTATGCGTGTCTGGTCCACATACAGAGCCACTATCAGGGCCTGTTCTTCTTGCCGACATCTCTATTTTGCCATATTCCCGGTTATCCAATGCCATTCAGAGTGTTCTGACATTGTGAACTTTTGGCGCACAAGTCTATTCCCAAGTAAATACGTGAATCGAGGTTGAGAATGACACCACATGCTGAAACGACGCAAGTGATTTGTCAAGTAAATTTCTGAAGAGGAAAGAACTGCTTCTACTCCACCTCCGACTTGCTCCACCCCCCAGATCTCTCTCGGCTCACCTCATTCATCTCACACGCCATCCTCCCTTCAGAGCAACGGGTCAGAGCTGCAACAGAACTAGAGCTAGTCTAACTGTGAAAGCATCCAAACCCTCCCCCATCTAACAATGTCTACTCCCTGGCATGCCAGCTGTGCCCACCACTGACGACAGCATTGTCGGCACAACAAAGCCTTGAAAGAAAGCCAAGTATATGAGGCGACCACACTTTACGTTTAATAGCTGCATCGAGATCTCAGCATTTCCCATACAGAATAGCACTCGGCCAACGCATTGCTAGGACAAGGCGCCGTTAACCCAAATCTCAAATCGACGTTAACTTAAATTGCCGTTGACCCAACTCGATGTTAACCTAAATCGCTGTTAACCTAAATCTTAAATCAACGTTGACCCAAGTTGCTGTCAACCCAAATCGTCGTCATTCCACCAGTCCGATCAACTTGAAGCCCGCGCGTCGTCAAGGCATAACAATCGCAACGAGTTGGATCAACAGCGCACTTGCTGGGCTGGACTGCGATGAACCTGCGTGACTATGGATACTGGAAATTTCGAGATTTTCCGTACAAAATGGTCCAGTCCTGCAGCAGCTCATCGGAACAAAGATTCCCAGCGCAGACAAAGGAAGACACCATCTCTAGAAACCCCCATGCAATATAAACTTTACAATTTAATATCAAGTAATACCTCTTATTCAGCCAAGGCATTCTATCTTGTTGTAAATAGGTATCTATCAATGTCGATCAATTGCCCCAGCGGAGCACCAGCTCCAACTGCACGGCATAGCAGCAGTCCAGTCCCACTGCGGCTGAGGTGTATGGGCATGCATGCAGCATTGTCATGCAGGACGTGCTTCCCCGGTGGCGACAGTTTAGTGTGATTAGCTGCTGTAATTATTTCCCCATTCTCTTGGTGCATTACTTTTACCCGGCCCGTTTCCAGCCCGGCATGGGAGCTGCCCTGAGCTGAGCTGAGCTGTCTGGGTTACACTGCAGCTTCGGTGAACCGGGTTTGCGACCTGCCTGATAGGGGGTCGATGCTTGTAAAAGTAAGTAGGGATTTGACATTTTACCTGCAGGCCCTGTATAGAGCTACTATCCGAATTACTCCGAGTCTCCTTTTGACCCTGGTTACCAACAATGACTGTATCAAACGCCGATATACCAACGACATCGATTTGACGACCACATTGAGCCAAGACCCTCTTTTCTCTATCTGTTGCATCTTTTGCTATCCCATACATCCTTACTTCCCCCCCTCCTTACTTTCCGCTCGCTCTCTCCTTGCCATCCACGTTACCCCTGGACCCCCCCTTTACTAGCCTACCACACCTGTTTTATTATACTCCCCCACAGGAACGCAGTTACAGATCAGAGTACGTAGTCCGACAAGCACAACTCGCGCGAATCTCGACATCCGCCCCCGCGACGGCCAACTCCAACATTTGTTTCACAATCCTCGCTTCCGCGGTCCTTTTCAGCCTCGTCAGCCCCTCGTAATATCCATGCAGCGACCAGACGTTTCCGCGATGTTGTTGCGCTCTCGGCAGTGCCGCGCTAAAACCCAAATCCGCTTCATACACTTCGACCGCTTCCTCGACTCGTCCCTGTTCCAAAAGTAACGCCCCATAGGCATGTCGTGTCGGCTGCATCCATCCCCACGGCTCATCGTACGGCAACGCATCATCGAGATGAATCGCCTCCCTGAGAAACGCAAACCCCTTTTCGTAATCCCCTTGACGGTAAGAAATCTCCCCTTGGAGCATCGCGAGTGCAATTTCCAAAATGTCGTTGCACGAGTTATTAAAAACCGTTCTTGAACTCGGGACTTTCGCCATGGCTTCCTTCAGAAAATCCCTCTCGGTGATGGCAGCGGGGATTTGCCCCGTAGCGGCGTACGCTACCCCCTTTGCATAATGCGTCATGGCTGTCGTGACACAATATAATTCCCTATCTTCGGGAAAGCCCAGACGGAGAATCTCCTCCCAGAATCCAAAGCGTACCAGTACGTGAACTCGCACACTCAGAAAACCTTCCAGCCAATCTGCCATGGGCGGGGATGTCACCCGCAGTAAATCCTCAGGGAGGGTTTCGGTCAATTCCCTCGCCGTATCTACGGCGACGCGTGATTGTCCCGCAAACATGGCGGCGTAAATCCGGAAATGGTAATCATGGCAGCGATACAGCGTATAGAAATTCATGGCCCCGTTTCTGCGTACGAATTTCGCGTCGGCCAGGATCGCAGTCGTGTTCGCCTCCATGGCCCGTCGGTAGTCTCCGACGAGAACGTCGATATGGCTAGGCATGTGGTTTAAGTGGCCTGCGTCGGGAACTAATCCTCGCAAGTTGTCGGCGAGACGGAGCGCTTCTTCGGGATGCGGAGACATTTCCAAAAGGTGGATATATAAATGCAGTGCGCCCGGGTGGAATTCATCCTGAGAGAGCGCATCTTCCAAAATGGCTTTGGCTTGCAGCGTGGGTGCGCCGGGGGTAGGTTGGCCGGTTTGTAAATCCCAGAGACGCCACGGCGTCAAATTCATGAGGGATTCAACGTACAGGGTGGCGACGTCGAGGTCGAAGGGGAAAGCGGCGTACAGCTCCGCCATGGCGGTGGCGTAGTGTTTGTTCCATCGTTTTTTGTCGTCGTCAGAAACAGGGTTGCCTGCTTCGATTGCTTCCGAGTCAACTACTTCCGGGTCGCTGACCGTAGGGTAACGGTTCCGAAGAGCGCGAATCAGCCCCTGCTCGACCAGTGTAGCTTTACTCGCCAGACCCTCCGCTTTCTCCAAAGCCTGTCGCGCCCGGACCAAGACATCCTCCAGCTCGGTGTCCCCAAAGAATTCCCAGGGTTTATTGTAATTGGGCCCCAGCGCGTAGGCGACTCCCCAATAGGCCATGGCACAGTCGGGATCGGCGAGGGCGGCCCGGCGGAAACATTCGGCGGATTCATCGTGGTTGAAGGCGTAGCTCCAGACCAGTCCGCGGTTGAACCATTTCTGGGCATCCGGGCTGGACGTGGTGATGGGACGGTAGTGGGAGCCGAGATTGTAGTATTCGTCCATTTTTTTTGTGTCTCTTGACTGTGACCTGCCTGATGTTGTCATGTCGGGGTCATGTCAAAGATGCTTTTGGCTCATCTTGGCGTGCGGGGGTGGGGGAGTAGATCCACCATTACTCCGATATTCTGCCGGTCTTTGTCTGTACCTTACCTATCTGGAGTTTGTAATTGGGTAATTCGATTCGGTGCAATGTTCATTGGTTGGTGAGGTGCCGAGGTAAGTTACGCAAAATAAGCAGGTAAGCATCGGGAAGAGTGTTGCTATTTTTCAAGGCGCAGCCTGCACGAGATGGGCGTATGGCAATGCAACGCCAGCAACGCCACGCCATGATCGGTGTCCTTTTTAAGCTGAAATGCATTGATTGCTCTTTCAACTTGATGACCCCACTACTACCCAAGCGACTACCACCAAGAAACTACCACCGAGACTGCACCACTAGAAGAGACTAATAGAGAGAAAATGGACGACGATCCGGTTAAAAAGGGGGGGTAGCCTCACCGTGCCAATTGACCAATGAGAGCCCCTAAAAAGGCCACAATCCGGTTTCTCCAACCAGATGTTGGGGCACCACGTTTCCCGCTGCCAACTTGTCTCTCCCGTGGGCCGGCACGATTCCGTTTGCGGTAGGTTACACCGGTGCATTGCATGGACACCCACCTCTTTCTAGAGGGAGCTGAGCTAGCTGTGCTGCTTTGTAAAGTGAAACTCTCCAACCCTATAGATTATTCAATGTCCTCCTAGGTAATGTTTTATGTATAAAAGCTGCGCCCGCCATAGCACATCTGTCAGTCAGAATATCAACTTCATCCTTCACTTCTCTCTCCGAGTGCCTTCCTTCTCTCAGGTACATCCCTCTCCCCATAGCTTGTCATCATGAAGTTTGCCCTTCTCGCCCTCGTCGGCTCTGCCCTGGCCCTACCAGGTTCGCCCTTGGAAATCCGCCAAGGTTCAACCGCCGTGACGGACCAGCTTCTCTTCTCCATAACCCTCCCCGCCTTCACGGCTCGTCGCAACGCCCGGGATCCTCCTGATTTGGACTGGTCCTCGGACGGATGCAGTTCCTCGCCCGACAACCCGTTTGGCTTCCCGTTTACCCCGGCCTGTGATCGCCATGATTTCGGTTATCGGAATTATAAGAGGCAGAGTCGGTTTACCTCGAGTAACCGTCTGAGGATAGACGATAACTTTAAAAAGGAGTCAGTTTTTTTTTTTAGTTTTTTTTTCTCCTGTCATCCCTGAGGAAAATTGGGATCAATGGCTAATGTCAATTTGCTTGTTCAAGTCTCTACTTTCAATGTTCCAGCGCAAGCGCCGCGGCTGTCTGTCGCGCCCTCGCTGACGTGTATTACACTGCGGTCCGGGCTTTTGGCGGAGACGGAGAGACGGCCGGCAAGCGGGCCGAGGATGTCCTTGTCAAGGAGTATGAAGCGGCCGTGGCCAACTATAACAAGTTGGTGGCGGAGGCGCAGGCCAACGGCCAGTTGTGGGAGGTTCAAAGGGTGTAACTTTATGTGATCTACTCGAGGGGTGTAGCCAGTTAAGTCCGGGTAAAATTCAACATTTTCTTGCCAGTATCCTCGGTTCGGGTGATCGAGAAGAAACCTGACTTGCTTCCATGGCGTCACCGTCAGTTCAGAGGAGAGCGACGCTGTTCTTGTGCATGTCAAGTCTTCGAAATTGACCACACAGTTTGTTTAAGGCAGTATCCGGCATAGTTTCAGATTGTTTATTGGATTTGATCTTGATGTGACAAGGATGAGCGATACAAAAATCCCTCTCCAACACCGTGCTGGAAACCATGTCCGACTAACTCTCAGCAAACGACGAAAAAAAACCAACGAGACTAAGCACAATGGATATTGTGAGGACAGACAGGCTGTGTGAGTCGTCTGGTCTACTGCATCATATCCTTGGTCACACCCGGCAACGAATCCAGCCCTAATTCCCAAGTCAGTCAGCATTCTTTGTCAAGATCACCACATCCCAACAAAGAAAATGAACTCTACCACTGGAAGTAAAGAAGGAGGAAAGGAAGCAAAAATAGATATAAAAGAGTGGAAAAAAGTAGACAAAGAAAGAACTTACAGCCCTCCCACTTTTCGTTAACTTTCTCTCTCACTTTGCACTTCGCCGCCTCTTCATTCGACAGGACCTTGAGGCCTGCACATGATGCGCCCGTACAGCCCGCGTCCAAAGCACGCTGGAGCGAATCGCTCTTCCACCCGAAGACATAGTCGCCGTGTTGTCCGTATCCGGTATTATCTCCGGTAGAGAGATATAGCGGCTGAGTGCCGTCGGCGGGCCAGTCGGCTTTGTTGTTGAAGGCAGTGGTGTCCCATACGATCTGTCATTTAATTTCATTTCGTCAGTTTTGCTCCGGGTTTGGGAATACAGGGGCGTGGAAGAAAAGAGGGTGCAGAAGCAAGGAACAGGAACGGGGAACGGGGAAGGAACTGACCTCCAACATGATCTGGGGAATCTTCACAGGATGAGTAGCCGGACAGGCACCGCCCACGCTGGAACCGGTAAAGGTCTGCGGACCGGCCGCGGGGTAGGCGACGTGGGATTTGTGGTCGGGACTGTCGAGATTTTTGCCATCCCAGCAGCTGTTGGCCAACATGAGCGCCTCTACTTAAAGTTGACTTGTACAGTTGGGATACTGGGAACTCACGTCGGATACAAAATGTTGGACCGGATACCCCCAAGACAGGGACTCTTCGGAAGAGCCTCCGTGTCGAGACTAAGAATGTCAGTGTTCGGTACTAGAAAGTGATTAAACAGGACGGTGTTTACCGGGCGTCGGCACACGGAGCCGCATTGTCACCACCAAAGTTGGGCCCGTTGAAGCATCGGAAACATGTCTGCGACTTTAACGACGTCGGGCCGGGGGCGCGTTTATTTGCATCTCCAACCAACATGCGGAAGCCCTGTAAAAGTCAGCATACCTCCCAGATACCCCCTCCGATAGATATTAAAAGAAGGGAGACTTGCTGGCTTAAACGCGGTAACGCCCGCCTTTCCCGGCGACACGTAATAAACCACAAACCCGCCCGTCGTCTTTGTCGTGAACCGATCCCCAAACAACAAGCGATTCGGAACCTGGGGAATGCGCTTGAAGCTCCCGTTTCTTGCGCGGAAATACATGTTCGCCGTCCAGTAGTTGGAAAAGTCATCGGCATAGCTGCAGGTCGTGCAGGTAGCAAGTTGGGCGATATCCGTCGATGGCATCGACACGTTAAAGGCATTGCCGCCAACCACTTGATGGAGATGCGGTGAGGGCGCTTGATCGGGGTTGACGAGCGGGTCGATTCGGTCAATCACGACTTGCGAACAGCCAAACCGCAACATGGTTGGGGCGGCGTCGGCAACCGCCGCGGCCGCGAGGAGAGTTGACCAATGCATGTTAATTCGACTTGTCAGGAGACGTTCAACAGATCGGACAGACACAGTTAACTCAACGCAAATCGAGTGAACCCGGACTGGGCTGATTGATACAAGACAGACACCCCTATTAAACCAAGAGCAATCACACGCTGCATTCATGTATGTGTACGGAGTGCCCGGAATCAGAATTAGCCTTTCTTCCCCAATGACAATGCCGGAAGGCGTGCCGGGAGTAGCCCTGATTATTATCAATTAAAGCTTCTGCATTGCACCAATCAGACGCCAGCATTTTCTGCCACCAACACTTTTATCCCCGCAAATCTTGGACCTGACAGAATTGTTCGGGAACATTGGCGGTTCCACAGCTTCTTAGAGGAACGAGTCTGATTTGTTGAGCCGCATTTCTTGGATTCGGACATATTTTTAGTTGCCATTGTCGGTTTTGGTGCGAATTTCTTGGTGCCGACGCTATCTCTGGGATTGAGACTCAATCTTCCTGCTCAGGATCTCTGTCACATGACATATTGACATTGACGCTGGGTGTAGCGTGTTAGACTTTTTTTTTTTTTTTTTTTTGGCAGGCCAAACTCGAACAGATCAAATTGCTGCTGCGCTGTGCTATACATGACCACAGTATGCGGGTGTGAACCGTGTCCAATTCCACGGCTCACATAATAATGGAACAATGGGCTTGTGCTGGGCTATGCTTGCTCCCGCGCAAGTGGTTGTTTGTTTGGATTGAGCAAGACTAATCCGCCTCGAACTCAGCTTGACTGTACACATTCGTGATATCTTGTCTCGGTCAAGTTGATCTAGCAAGTCCATTGTTATCCATGGCTTCTTGAGATTCATATAAAAGATGAGAGTAGCTACCAACTTCCTTTGTGTCAGCCAAAACTTGAGTCCCGCTAAACTCGAGAACAAACTCGAGACAAACTTGAGGACAACTTAAGTACAAAACTACATCAACACAGGCCAATCCACCATGGATCCCTGTTCTAACAAGGACATCCGCTTGGCGGATATCAAGAATACCAACCCCCCTGTTGTCAAGGTGGCCCTGAAACTTCGGGACCCGCAGGGCACCCAGGGACTGACCGCCAAAGTTTTGGATACAGCCTCTGGCTCCTACAACCTGGTCTACACGGTCCTTTTCAGCGACGGAACCCAGGTGGTGGTCAAAATCAACCAGGCTGCTCACCGCAAAGGTAAGTGCGCCTGCTGGACGGAGTGGCGGCCCAACACGCCGTTTCGTATGGAATCCGAAGTCCGCACGCTTCGTCAGATCAAGCGATTGACGACCATCCCCGTGCCCATTGTCTATGACTTCAACTCTTCTTTCGACAATGAGTTGGGATTCCCCTACATGGTGATGGAATTGCTCCCCGGTCGTAGCGCCTGGTATATGTGGCGGGAGACGGTCGAGATCAACGCCGAGAATTACCGGCTGCGGACCAACTTCCTGAATACTCTTGCGGGTTATGTCCTCCAGTTGAACCAGTTTGTTGCCGACGACCTAGGATACCCCGTCTGGGATGGGTCCAAACTTAGTGTGGTGCCGCAGCACGACTACCCTCTGGACAGCCGGCTAGCTGGTATTCGTCCTCTCACTTCGGTTCCGGGCCGCGATCTCCTTCGCGCCGCTCTGCTGGGATACAACGCTCGTGAACTCCCCCCCTTGGGAAGGTCTGACCCCCGGCTTTGGGCCTATTCCTGCCTCCTCCGCGAGGCTACTTTCTGGTTGCCAGTGCACGCATCCGAGACTGGCGACTTCCGCGCCCCGGCTGTCTTGGCCCATCCCGATCTCGATCTGCAAAACATCCTCGTGGATCGTCACTACAATATCACCGGTATCATTGACTGGGACGGTATCCGCGCTGTGCCTCGTGTTCTCGGCAACGAAGCCTTCCCCCGCTGGCTCATTATCGACTGTATCGGGCCGAGAAAATACCATTATCAAATCCTCCCTGACGGTACCGTTTTCAACCGGGCTTCGCAAGACTCGCCTGGACAAATGGTCTTTTGGCGCTCTCGCTGGGTTGACGTTATCGCAAACCACTTCAAAGCGGACCCAAATATGCAAGTCGTGGCCGCCGGTCACGCCGCTCGCTCCGTCTACTTTCGACTGCTGGAGGTTTTTGGTCTCCCCCACTTCGACACTACCCGGTGGGCTATCGGTGGATTTCTCGAGCATGTATTGCGGGATCCCACATTCACCTCGACCTGGCGGGAAACCGACTTTCTCGCAAAACCTTTCCCACCCCGGCCTCCGCCGCAGCCAGTCACTCTCGATGAAGTCATCAGAACTCTTTACGAGAGAAAGGCTTCGCCCCGACAATGGGGTATGCTCCAGGAGCGGTTTTCGACCTATGACTTTGCTATCCCAATGAGATTTCTCATTGAGACGGAGAGGAATGCGCGAGAGTAATCCATTGTTTCATTCTTTCATCCATTCGCTAACAGACAGATTCGAGTACCAACCTAGGTAGGTACCTACCTCATGTAGTAATAAAATATCTCATTCATATCACTTTTTCCATATTCTACTTTGCAATGTGATCATGCACCTCGTGTAAGTCCCTTGTTTAGCCGGCTCAAAGTCCTCTATGACTCCTTGCCCAACTAATACGAGCAAATGAGCGTAGGATCCGTACTCCCTGCTCACCTGCCCCTTTCCACCTATGCCCAGAACTATTTTTTTTTTCTTGATAGTTTTAACCTCTGTTGTCCCTAGCATGGCATCCTTTCCCATCCCACTTCGTCATGAACCACCAATTTGCTATCATGTCTACTCCAGGCGAGGAGGGAGGAGGAGGAGGAGGAGGAGGAGGAGGAGGAGGAGGAGGAGACTGGAGTTGCACTTTAACAGTCGATGCAATCTAGGACACACTGACACTGACACTGACACTGACACTATACTAAGATAATAGTTGACTTTGAGAAAGAACAAGAAGGTAGATACGCACTCACTTAGGTACCTAGGTACCTAGTTACACCTCCCTCAGGTGAGCCATCACCCAAATGGCTTGTTACCACAAACACAAACACTTGATCCAAACAATCACCATGACAGTATCAATGACTCTGCAACCAAATCTCAAATCAAATCTCTATTATGAGTATCTCCTCACCTGCCAAGTTGGAATGACGATGTTTACAACTCCCCATCACTCTTCTCCGCCTTGTCCACCCCCCTCCTTCAACAACGCCCTCGCCTTATCCCTCTGCTGCAATGTAGAAATGAGCAGTCCCACCATCTGATAAACCGACTTCAACCCCGCTTCCACGTCTCCCTCATTCTCACGCTTGGCCAACTCGGCCTCTACCACGACAGAGAGGATCGAAGCCAAGTTATTCCCGCCAAGTAACTTGCTGTAAGACCGACAATCATAGCCAGCCCGATCGAGTTGGTAGAGCAGATAATGCTGGCAGAGATCGACTTTGGTTTCTTCATTGGTGGCGGCATCAGCATGGACGCCGTTGCCGTCGATGAAAAAGTCGGAACCGGTAGCCGGGTCGCGGAACTTGATGGTCTGGGTTTCCCTGTTGAGCACCATTTGCGTTTTGGTGGGAGTGGGAGTGGGAGTTTTGGAGGCCATGTTGCTTGTCTGTCTAATAGACTGGCTGACTGACTGGATGACTGGCTCGGAGGGTGAAGGTGTTCTTTTTTTTTTTTCCGTGGAAAGGTGGGTGTGGATGAGTTGGGCGGAAAATCCGTTTGTTGATCCTGCAGGTTGAAAAACGAAATAAAGGACTACGTTTTTAAGTCGCGCAGAACAAAGAAATTGTCAAACATAGTTCCATGTCCCACATGGCACAGTGTTACTTGAGATGAACAAAGCTACAGTCTTGGAAACCTAGAAATGTCCATCTGGGAAGTTCGCTGCTCAAAGTGCCACAGCTGCCTATCAAATATTCCAATACAATATGGTCAAGTCAATACACAGACCCGGCAGTGTACATGCATGCAGGAGAAGAGTGAACGATCAACCAACCCTGCCCTAAATCCTCACCCATAATCTCCCCCCCGTCAACCACATCCTCAGCCCCAACATCAATACCGTTGACGCAATCGTCATGGTCCCCCCGTAACTCCACAGACGCACCCAATTCTCGTGAACTAACCCCGAACCCAATACACTGCCCCCACCCGGACCGCCCGATAACACACCAAAACCTAGAAACGCAAAGCCCATACCCATGCGCGTGCCCACTTTACTCTTGTCCGCGGTCAAGGCGACAAAACAAACGGGGGGTAATGCGATGAATACACCCGAGAAGAATCCGTAGAGCAGTGCCACGATGATGACTCCGGCGAGAGAGTTGACGGCAATGAGGGAGAAGGTGAGGGCCGCGCAGATAAGGGAGCCAGGGATGAGGACTTTTTTTTTTTGGTTGTTAGTTAGTTCTCTGCTGCATGTAGATAGATTGATCAAGACAAAGAAGAACTTACTGTTTAATGGCCCAATTTTATCCGACAACGCATTGGGAATAGTCCTTCCCAGCATCGAGGCCGCGTTGAGTATGGGCACCAGATAAAAGGACATTTCCTGGGTAGCCGACCCGCTGGCCAGGGCAAAGTAGGAAATATAAAACAACACCACATATAACCCGACATAGCCAACCAGCGTGAACAAGGTGAAAAGCACTATCGGGATATCCGTAAACATGGTCCAGTCAAAGAGCTCCCTCGGCCGGACCGGCTTCACTCTCGCCCGCATAAACAGAACGGGAACCAACAGCGTCGCCAACGACAAGAACCCCACAGTCCTCACGGCCCAGGGGAAACCAACTTGGTTCAACAACCGATAAAACACAATCGGGTATATAATCCCCCCAAAACTCGACCCTGCCACGGCCAGCCCTGTGGCCAAACCCATTCTTGTCGTGAAATACCCCGGCAACACCGCCATCGAGGGAACAAACAATAGCCCCCCACCAATGCCAATACAGAACCCCTGAGCGAGTAAGGCCTGCCAGTACGTGGTACAAAGACTCAACATCATGAACCCAAACCCCACGAGGAATGAGCCAAGGGAAACCAAAACAAGAAGATATCCGCGATCATAGACCGGCCCGGCGATAATCCCCGAGATTAACACGGTATAAGCCTGGATGGCGCCAATCCACGAGATATTTGACGAGGACTGATGGAATAACGCGCCCGTTTCGTAATAGGTTTGGAATATCCCAAACGTGTTGAGAACACCCCAGGTGTTGAAGAATATGAAGAAAGAGGAGAGGACCTGTAGCCAGGCGGTGAATCCGCCGTTTGGGGGGCCGTCATCTCCCTGGGAGTGTAAATGTGGGAGTGGCGAATCTAATGGTGCGGCGAGTTCCGTATCGACTCGCTTTTCATCAGACGAGGCGTGTCCTTCAGCGGTATCGCTTTCCGGCTCAGAGTGATCGGTGAAGAGTTTATCGGTTCCAAACGGAATGCCTTCCATACGTGCAGTGGATGTTGTAGCCATTTTGGACAGAGGCTAGGGAGGAAATGAAAATGACGACAACGATTTCATGTTGAGAAAGTGCGGGGAATCCGCCTTTAACATGCCCAAACATACCTCTCCTCCGAATCTCCGCATCACAGCACAGCACAGCACAGCACGCACAGCACACACCGAGAAAAGGCGCGACTACAACCAAGGTTCCTTCCCATCGGCCTTGCGCTACAAAGCCGAGAACGCGAGCGCGTGGTAGCCGAGGACCCACCCACCAGACTCACTGGGTTAGTCATTGCGCAAAAGATCCTTTTCCGTTTTGGGTCTGCATTGAACGCAGTGCGTTGGTGCCTCGGGGATATCGGTTTTGTTTTTTTTCTCTCCTTCCACCACAGTTGGTCATGGCCAGCATTGTCGTCAATTTGCATCCGGTCGTACAAAGTACTGGTTCGATGAGTCCACTCGGATTAAAGTTTTCGTCTCACCCACGTCGGATTCTTCGCAACTTGACGGCGTTACGCACCGAGTGCGGCGGTATCGGATCCTAGGGTTTTTCTTGCAGGAGAATGACGATGAAGGAACAAAAAAACGGGGAAAAAGGGAAGTAAAATATGGCGTCACGTTATACCCGGATTAAAAATCTACCCAAGTACTAGTTTAGAGAAGAGTCACTGCGTCAGCCGCGAATCGAACGCGGCGGGCCCATCGATGGCAACGATGGATTTTACGACTAAACCATTGACGCTGCACATTTGATGTTCAAAAACAGCCTGTCGAGTCCATTTCATTGCCTCTGTCTGTCGTGGTGCTGTTCGGCAGCACATGCATCAGACTCTTCCGGGAATTTGATCTTAGCTTATGTGGGTATTCCCGTGTTGGTATATATCGGAGATTCGGCGGAGATTACCTGCATTGTAGCTTAGTACTTTGTCATCATGGGAGACTGGGCTAGGTTACAGTGCAACGAAATCTTCTCCGGCTCTATTATCTTCCCCCGACCACGCCTAACAAAAAGGAAATGGGCCAGCTGGGTTCCGAATATCTTTGTCCCGCAAGTTGAATTCCCGATTACCTTCTGTCACGTCTTTCCAACTCATCTGCATATCCGAATCAGCAAGCCAAATGCTGAACGGGCGGGCATGCGGCTGATGGATCGGGCGATGGCGGCAACTTCGTCCCAGTGGCTTAGGGGGATGGTGACATGGTGACGGTTTGACGATGCATGGACAATACTGTTGGCCCGCTGGACTATAGAGGTTGCAAAGCCAGAAAGGCAGACAGCAGGAATCATGCTCAATTATTAGCGTAGTTGATGCATGATTGGTTTGATGCTTGCAGAGATGAGCCCGACTTTTGTGTCTGAGTGACAAAATTTGACATGCGCAAGCCAAGTATTGGTGATATTGCAGCGCGCCCAGTGGTCTTAGTGTGGGACCTGCTGGATGACAAAAACCTGTACCAGATTTTTGCCTCGCGCTCTCATTTCCCTAAAATAACACTCCCAAGGTAGGATATATACGTACCTAAGCTTTAAATGTCAAGATTTCGTTCACTGCTTGCCCAAATTGCGACAGCCCAGTTCCCACTTACTCGCCACTGCCATGTCTTGTGTTAACAAAGTCAATCTCAACCACTGTTCATCCAACTCCCAAATTTCATTGTATGCGCCAACCCGCGACTCCGCCTCAACGGTTAATGTTTGCCAGATTCACATGGCTCGGCCAATTAGATGGTGAGAAAATATTCCTTGGGAGTTTCATCGCGCGCGGTTGCCTAACTATTTGCGGGTTCGGATTTTGCAGTGGTTGCCTTGCCGACTACCTAGGTAGGTAAGCTGTCGCCGAGATGTCAAGCCTTTCTACAACAACCACAACAGCGACAATTACTCTTTTTCAACCCACACAACTCACTACATTCTATTTTGTTGAAAAAAAAAAATGGCCTCTACTGCGCCCAAAATCGCCGAAGCCGAACAATTCGACTCGCCCGCGGTCTTCGCATCCAAAGTCGCCAAGCTGGTCGCTCTGATGCGCAAATCCAAACATTTCATCGTCTTCACGGGCGCTGGCATTTCCACGTCTGCGGGGATCGCCGATTTTCGCGGTCCCCGCGGGGTATGGACCCTTCGCGCGCAGGGAAAGGGCGACGAAATCGCCTCGGTGAATACCCTGCAGGCCATCCCCACACGCGCACACATGGCGCTGGTCGCCCTGCAGAAGAACCAAGGAGGAGATGCCAGTATCATGAAACATCTAGTCAGCCAAAACTGCGACGGCCTGCATCGCCGCAGCGGGATTCTCCCCGAAAACATCAGCGAGCTGCACGGGAATTCGAACCGCGAATACTGCGCCAACACGACGACGTGCGGGAAAGAATATCTTCGTGATTTCCGCGCGACGGCTACCTACGAAAGGTCGGTGCATGACCATCGCACGGGGCGGAAATGCATTCTCTGCGGAGGAGCCCTTCTCGACACCATTATTAATTTTGGAGAGAGCCTGCCCGAAAAACCCCTCGAGGATGCGAGACGGCATGCGTACCAGGCGGATTTATTGCTGGTGCTGGGATCCTCATTGACGGTTTCCCCCGCCAATAGCATCCCCGAGATTGTGGGGCGCAAAAAGGGCGCAAAGCTGGTTATTTGTAATCTGCAGAGCACGCCGATCGATGGGCTGGCGGACCTGAGAATCTCGGCAAAAGCAGACGACTTGATGGTAGCGGTCATGGAGGGGCTGGGTCTGGGGATTCCGCCGTTTATCCTCCGGCGAAAATTGGCGGTGGAGGTGAAGAGTCAGGATGACGAGGGGCATTCGGTGACGCTGCGCGGGGTGGATGCGGATGGTACGCCCGTGACATTTTTACGGTCGCTAAAGATGGAAGGTAGCCGACGGGTGGTGAAGGCGGAGCCGTTTACGATTAACTTTCGGGGGAGCTTGGAGGGGGGAACGGAGTTGAAGTTGGAGTTGGAGTTTATGGGCCACTATAATGAGCCAAACTTGGCGATATCTCATGTGGCTGAGGGAGGAGAGGAGGGGAGGGAGTGTTTTTATGAGCTTGCCTATGACCCGTCGAATGGGGAGTGGGTGGTTGAAAAGGTGTGAGTGATGATGGCAGCACACGGGATGAGGGTTGAACTTGTGCAATATCCAGAGGCTTAATTTTACTCGCATGTCTACGACTGGTGAAACGGACAGTAGGAGTTGAGCAAAATGTGAATAAGTAACATAGAGTACATTGGTCTGCATTTTCAACTGCCGATATCCACAAGTCCAAATATTTACCGAGAAATTTTTGCCATGTCCTTTTTTGATGATTTTCCTACAATCGAACAAGTTGTCTGACAAAGTCGAGGCGTGCCATGTTAACCAACCTGACGGGGTGTGGTGTTGATTAATCGAGGTGTGGCTTACGGAGCCGGAGTTGGCGCGGCTCTTGGCCACACAGTGTAGTAGACGGTAGTATAAACCGGGGCAGATGCGCCCTCCTCGTCTTCCTCGCCTCCCTCGGGCTCGGTATACTCGGGGTCGCCTTCATATTCTAAGCGTTATTTAGTTAGTACTGCAACGGAGCAAGGATTGGGTCGTTACATACCTCCCTCATCACCTTCCTCTCCTCCCTCCCACTCGCCCTCATCGCCCTCCTCACCAGGGTTGTAAACCGGATCGGGGACCATACCACCACCGCCACCTCCTCCTTGCCAAGGGGCACCACCTCCTCCACCATTTCCACCGCCCCATCCGCCACCTTGTCCTGGGGGAGTAACACCTCCGCCACCATTTCCACCACCCCAACCACCACCACCGCCTTGGCCTGGGGGAGTAACACCTCCACCTCCGCCCCAAGAACCGCCCCCTCCTCCTCCTCCACCACCACCACCACGGCCAGGGCCTCCAGGATTACCA
>Ga0247765_1000231_pt1 | contig 45057 bp, 40 predicted proteins | sample UWRJL106311C6_FD_179949 | JGI IMG/M metagenome (GOLD analysis project Ga0247765, IMG submission 179949) | Plant litter microbial communities from Arlington Agricultural Research Station in Wisconsin, United States - UWRJ-L106-311C-6 | ecosystem: Environmental > Terrestrial > Plant litter >... | reverse complement strand
GGGGGGATGGGGACGATAAAGAGTGGGATGACTTGGGGGTTTTTTTTTTCCACAACTCCCAATGGGATCGCTTCCTTTCCTGCGACCACAACCCCGCTTCCCTTTCTCTTTTGCCGCTTGTGTCGCTCTCGCCTCGGTTACGTTGCGTTTTCTCTCGGCTGCCAATCGGAATCATGTCGTGGCCGGACCCCTCCTCTTCCGGCAGCAAGGCCACTGTGCTTCGGACCCCTCATAAGCTCAAGCAGCAGGTCAAGATGCAGGACATACGACCTGATCTTGAGCCTGTGGGGTCTTGATTGGTAAATAAAAAAAAATAAAACAAGGGTGATGGAATATTCGATCAGATCTGACTAGAGCTAAATGGGGTCAGCTCTTTGAGGCTCTTGATAAAAAATTAAATTTCTTGGTAGGTATAGAATAGAATAGTATAGCGCCCTATTGCCAACTCTCGCGTTTCGTCAGAGTCCAACCATTGATGTTCCCCAAGCCTGCTCTTTGTCATCACCAGATAGGATAAACAGACCTCTTCCCCTGTTTATACGCATAATGTCTATTTGTCAGGACATCTGGCCACGGATCATCAATTTAGTTCATGAGCGGTAACCCCTAATGGAGAGAGGGTCTGGCAAGGACGCATCTCTGTCATGCTTTTCGGGTTGGTCTGCCGCGTCTGTGGACCCAAGTGCTTCCCGGGTGTCGGATATGGAAGAGCCCATCGAGGACGCAGCCGACGTTGAGCCGCTCGCAAGGCCCGGCAAAGATTCCGGTAGCTTTGAGGATCCCCGCCTTCTCTTCCTGGGCCGGCCTCTGGACTCTTTTCTAGGCGCTCGCGTCGCGTCAGAACCGCTGTGCTCTCCTTCACCCCATGTCCTGCAGAGGTTATCCACCGACGCATCGTCTTCGTTGGCATCCTCGACCTGCCGGCGTTTCTTTGGGCTGACGCTTCGCGATTTGGACGACGCGTTAAAGATGTTGGCACGGCCCGGAATATGTCTCCCTTGCAGTTCCTCGCTTGTCATGCGGCCTGTCGAAGGGTCGAACAGGAGCACCGCGTACTTCTGCTCGTCACGGAAGAATGGCATGTATTCGTCCGTGAAGACTGCCCAAGCAAATCGGGCAAAAAGAAACTGCGCTGAAACCCCCGTGATTGGCCTTGGTAGCCGGTTATGGTAGAGAGGCAAGAGTTGGACAGAGCCCTGAGGGAGCAGGACATGAATGACAAGCTGAAGGCTTTGGTCGTCAGATGACCGTTTGGGGACGAAGACAAGGCGCCTCTCATCGAAGAGATGATGGAAGTCCTTGCGGAGCACAAGGGCGTTGTTCTCATCATCTATTGCCAGGTGGTCGAAGCCCAGCCGGCAGTATCTTTGCAGCAATTGCGTCAATTCCCAATCCCACAAGGAGCTTCTCCTCATCAGGGAAGCAGGTAGGGGCGGGTGCCGTACCTGTCCATGCTATTTGACGTGAACCATCGTCCTGCGGCCTGCGGCACGAGATGCACAACGTCGCACGAATCTTGATATCCGGTCACCCGACAGGATCCATCGCGAGCTGCGGCCGCTACCTTGTGCTTCAAGAATGCGTTTTGAATTGGAGGCGTAATCACCAAGTCGGACCAAGGCGCAGGAAGATCATTGTGGGGATATCGCCAGTGATCGAAGGATGGAATCACCGGGTATTTCTCTGCATCTCAATGCGTAAGCAATCATGAGACATTCGAGCGTGGCCCAGGTCTTCGAACCGTGTACATCTTCGCCGACGCAGAAATGGTACACCGAGTCTCGAAGGATGCCGTCTGGCGGCCTGGCAAGGCGTTGGAGCCGGCCCTCTCGTCCTCGTTGCGCCAGCCATGCACTCGACCACGTGTTGCCTGTGATGACGCAGCAGGCTAAAAATGCAGTGTCGAAATCGATGCCACCGTCATCAACTGCGCTCAGGCGAAGCAGCGCCGGAGTGGAATCCGGATACGCTGGATGCCGGAATTCAATGCGTCTAAAGGCAGCACAATCCTCGTCGGGGGAAGGTAGTTGGGGCCGAATGTTTACCATGGTAATGTACCTTAATGTGCATCGGGCGCGTGAGATGTGGTTGAGCGGGGACGACCGATTGACATTTCAACGCCTGGCCCGTGCCCACAGAGCAGCATTGCGTGGGAGGACCCCACCAGCTGTCAGCCTCATTCACCAAGTCATTCCCCACTTGGGCCGTTTCAGGCCGCTTCCCGCGAACACAGCACACTAGGTCGACTTCCGCTTCTCGCAGTAAAGCGACAAAATACAGGGCTGTTGGCGAGGGGCGTTAGGGATGACATTACTGCGCAGGTGGTTTCTTTATGTTCAATACTAAAGTTTAGTTTAGTTTCTAGGGAAGGTATTTCGTTTGAAAGGAAAAGAAAAGAGAAGAAACAGTGACAACGTCATGTCTGTCATTGAGGACTAAATACACACCAGTGGATGATATCACGTAGGGGCTCGACGAACAAAAGTGCACATACATATATATATGGTTACACAGCTACCCCACTCGGTTGTACGACCCCGATCCCGGATTTCTGCATCCAGCCTGCGCTGCACTTTCAAGCTTCCTGTTTTGGTACCGGCCGGGTCAAGTCCCAGGCCAATCACCCTGCCACGTGCTGGGTTCGGGAGGCAACATAAATGGACGGGAAGTTGGATATTGGTGTCGGGTTATAAATTCACTGACCTCCCGTTTTATGATTTTGATGTTGGTGTCGTACATGTCAATAGCGGCCCGGCAGCTGTCAAAATGACAAGAACCATTCTCCTTTTTGCAGTCGCCGCTTTGTCAAAACTAGATAGAGCTGCAGCTGGAGCCAGTAACACCTGCCACAACACTCCACCCCTCCTCTCCTGTTGTCTCTCTGGCCAACCTGATCTCGCCAAGGCCAATCCATGCTGCCTCGAGACTTTTGGCGGACTTGTCCTCTCCACTCAGTTCTGGTTCACCCACACGACAGGTTCCGAATCCTCAAAGCAATTATTACCACGAAATTCGTTTACCCTCCACGGATTATGGCCAGATTTTTGCAACGGGTCCTGGACACAATACTGTGATCTCTCTCGACAGTATGATCCATTTCCGTCTCCCAACACCACTACGGGAACACCCTCGGGGATTCCCGTTCCTCCATATACAGGTCCTGGCGTCGATACTTTTCTCTCTGCTCTGGGAAAACCAGGCGAGACTCTGCTAGGGTGGATGGACAAATTTTGGATTTCCTCAGAAGGGGGAGGACAAGGGAATGCAGAGCTCTGGGCGCATGAGTTCTCCAAACACGGGACCTGTTTCAGCACTTTTTCGCGATCCTGTTTTTCCCCTTCTCAGCTGACAAGCCACATGGACGTGTTTGACTATTTTTCCATTTCCAAAACCTATTTCGAAAGATTGCCAACGCACAAATGGCTTGCCGAAGCCGGAATCCTCCCTCGTAACACCTCGGGATATACTCTCGACAAAATCCAGAATGCGCTAGCAAATCGACACGGCGCGGTACCATATCTCGAATGCACAGGGTTGAGATATAATGAATCTGAGCGAGGGAAAGGTTCAACCGACACGGGGAGAACAGTACTAAGTGAAGTGTGGTATTACTTTCATATTTACGGCCGGGTTCAAGATGGCAACAGTAAAGCCGTCGGGGCAGATGTGAATGGGGGTAGTACAACTGGATGTGCGAAAGCAGAGGGGGCGGTTTGGTATTTGCAAAGGACCGAGGGATCAGAGAGGGATTTCTAATACTTTCTTTTGGGGTTCAATAAAAAACCTTCTATCCTACAATACAACTTTGTCAGAGGGCAGAAAAATACGCAAAGGCTTTCTAATACATACACGCCCGCTTCCTAACGTGACAGCCTGTGGTTACTGGGATGAACAGTTCGAGGAGTAATTCATGTTTGCGTCTATCAACACTACAAAACTCCATACGCAGGCACACTGAGCTACAAAACACGGTTCTGAATAGATACATATATAACTTCCATGTCAGTTCTGTGTAGATAGGCATACTAGGCTACAAGAGATGGGTAAATAAAGTACACCTAAACCCCATTCTTCTCAATCCACTCCCCCACCACCCCCTTATAATCCCCCCCTCCATACGCCCCAAATAGCTCCCTAAACCCACCCCCCTTCCTCCGATTCTCCAACCCCAAATCCCGCATCAGCATATCCCAATACGGAACCTGGTCCATCACCAAGTCGGGATAAAACCTTCCATGTCCATACGGAGCCCGATGTCTGGCCCATCGTTGAAACAGTGCCGTCTGTTCGTACACATCCTTCTCTTCTCCAGAAGAGGAGAGAGAGGTAATCTTGCCTTCAAAATATGCCAGCGCCCATAAACACTGCAGTTCTGTGCGCACCGTATTCGCCACCCCGCTTGCCATGCTAAGGAAAACGAGAGAGTGGTCGCCTTCGGCAGTTAGACCAGGGGGTGCAATACCTCGGTAAAGACGCCAGGGTGAGTAGGGTGCTTCTGCTGCAGAAGTGGCACCGGGGTTGAAAGGTTGGCGGGTAGTGGAAGACGGGGAATCGAAAGGACCCTGGACGAGGCGGGGAAATTGGGATGTGATGGCAGCGTCGGCTTTGCTGTCGAGGCGAGACCAGAATGCGGTTTCCGACGAGGTAAGAGTCGTAGAGGGGATTCCCAAGGTAGAGTGGGAGGACGGAGGCGAAAAGGTTAGTGAGGGTTTAGCAGAGTAGCCAGTGCAGGCGACGAGGGCGTCGACGTGAAGAGTGGTGTTGGGGCTAAGGTAGATAGTCTTGGTAGAGAGATGTGAGATGTCGCCGCGGTGAACGTGGATTTGGCCTGACTTGATAGCGGCAAGGATGTCGGCGTCGTAGTTAAAGACGCCAGTGGCAGTGCCATACCTGAGGAGTCAGTTACGTATCGGTTGAAGAAAGGGCGTTGTCTCACCAGAAAGGATTTTGCTCCGGCTCCAGCACCTTGAATGCTTCATCCTCGCGATACCGGCAGTCCTTCACGGTACTAGCGCGAATTTTCTTCCAGAACCCCTGCGCAATGGCCTTCCCGATGGTGTTTTGGTGAAGAAACCGTCGCAACCAGCCAAACCCCGAATAGTCAGGAAAGCTCCACGGAGACATGAAACTGATGAACCGGCGGGTCGTAAGTTTTTCCCGCAACGCCTTGAACGGTCCGAGCATCGTATACGGAGGAAAGACGTAGACGGGCCCCCGTCCCGACTTGCGAATGATCCACTCGACCTGATGGCCAGTTGAGATAGCCATGTGGACAGCATCGTAGGCGGATTTGGAGCCCCCCAAAACAGCAATCGTCTTGATGGCCGGATCGGAAAGTATCTTCTCGGCATCCCGACCAAGACTTGAGGAATGAAGAAAAGGCGCGCTGAAGTCTGATAGTCCCTCAATCTGCGGGAGATGCGGCGTGCTCAACACGCCAGTTGCAATGACAAGCTTTTCACACTTGATGACCTCGCCCTTGTCAACTGTTACCTCCCATATTTTGGCTTCTCCTCCGTTGGCATCTCCACGACGAATGTCTAACACTCTTGTCTCGAGCCGAATCTTGTCTGTCAGTTTAAAATGGTCGGCATAGGCGCAGAGATATTTGTGCATGGCCTCGCCGCTAACATGTTGTCCAGGTTCGACACCGAATCGGGACGCTTCCATGGGATAGTCGGAGAAGTCGATAGTGGAAAAGAGGTTGTTCGTCTTGAGCGTCGGGTACAGCTGCTCCTGTGACCAAACCCCACCAATGCTCGCGCGAGAGTCGACAATGAGAAGCTTCGTGTCTGGATCACGTTGGAGAAACGTCTTTGCAGCACAAAGGCCACTCGGGCCGGCGCCAATGATGAGTATCTTGACCATGCTGGGCACAGATGAGCGAAGTGGTCAAGAGAACGAAAGGGAAAAGGAGCCAGTCAGCCATGCTGGTCACAGAGTCTAGATTTAAGAAACTTTTAGCTGAGCCTCCCGCCCCCGATTTAGGAAGGGGCAGCCGGGAGCCTGAGGAGGGCAGGCTGCTGGCACCATCAGCGCCCGACAGGGGATGGAAAATGGCAATCTGCGGCGTCTGGTAGGCTCGTAGCTGCATGGGACGTGTCGACGTCCAACGTGGCTTGCGCCTACCATGTCGTTGGGCCACCCAATACTTCCGTTTCTCCCTCAAAGGGGATTCGCCAGTCAAAGGGGTGAGCAATTAGCGCGGCCCCGGGCCAATGGCATTCCTTCTGAAACCGACATGGTGGGCGAGCTAGAGCCTCTTCGAGGAAAGTCTGACATCAGCACAGCGGCAAATCAAATTTCTGGAAGGTGCTGAGTCTAGAACATTTCCGCCTGAGGAATGTGTCCTCAGCTGCTTGGTCGTGCTTGGTGAATCCATCAGCTTACCTATTTCGCGCATTGATCCGATTCGAAGTAGTCGGGCTGTATCGTACATGCAACTCCTCCTCGGTAATGCCGGCAAGTAAAAAGTCAACTGGACCCTGTTTTTGGATGCACTCGAACACAGTGCATAGATCTCATTTTCAATCTCGACCGGTCAGCATCCATGTGCATCAAACGAAAGTTGCACCAAGCACATGGCATCTTCAACACCGACCGATCAGTTGCCAATACGTTACCCTCCCAGACCAGAACCAGATGCAAAGTTACCAGATGATCTTGAAACCAGTGCCGTGAGTCTCACCCGCGTCGCTGGGTCCAACACGTGAACGGCAGGAGAGAAAAGACGGGACCAAAACCCCTCACCCCCGCACTCCCACTCAGCACAGCGCAGCGTTGTGCAGCTTCCCTGTTTTTACGCCACGCCCATCCACTGGCGGGCACCTGCAACATTGACGTCGTCGCAACCCTTCCCCGCATATCAGGAACACTGCCGATCCCTGTTGCAACAATCTACCTTCCAGCCATGACGGAAATCTGAACCGCAATTGGAAATTCTCAGCTATTAGAGTTTGCCATCGTCTCTTTTTACCGAATCGGAAGGCATGCACAGGGGTCATGGCGCGGCTTGGACTGGCTTTAGTGTGTGGCGATTGCGTGAAGTTGCGGATGAAGCAGGTGGTTTGGGGATACACGCAGCCCAGTATTTCCATGGTATATCCAAGGGCGATATGCTGTGTCTGAATCGGAAATGATTGTCCTGCTGGTGGTAAACCTCGGTTGGGTTTTCCTCAAGTGTTGATAAAGCTCCGTTATCCCCACGTTACCCATTGCGAAATCGCGACGTTGGTCAACCGTGTTGCGCACAAAGAGATTGTCCCTTGTTTTCTGTTGTGATTCTTGACAGATTTCTTAGCCCGGCATGGATTTCTCAGACGAGAAAATCTCGACCAGCCCTCTAGCTGCAACGGCGCAGCGACCGCCTGAGACATCGGGGAACAAACGTAGAGCGAGTGTGTTCAGGGAGGCGCAGCCGAGTGATGAACAACTGGAGCAGGTCTCTTTGGGCGAGCAAACAGGAGAGTTTGGAGGTGTGGATGAGAAAAAAGTTCTCCGAAAGGCATTAACCCCGTCCTCCTCCTCCTGTGCTTTCACTGACACCGAGTCGTAGATGGACATCCGACTCATCCCGATGCTCGCAGTTTTGTACCTGTTGTCATTTCTCGATCGTGAGTCTGTCGCATCGTAGCTTGGCCGCCCGAATGTTGATATCATTCAGGGGGAAACATTGGCAACGCCAAGATCGAAGGTCTCCAAGAAGACCTCGGTATGACATCAGACCAATACAATTGGTGTCTGACCGTCTTCTTCTTCACCTACGCCGCCTTCGAGGTTCCCAGCAATCTCCTCCTCAAGCGACTTCGTCCGAGTCGATGGCTCCCTACCATCATGGTGGCATGGGGGCTGGTCATGACGCTCATGGGCATCGTGCAAAACTATGCCGGGCTCCTCACCGCGCGCATTTTCCTAGGGGTGACCGAAGCAGGCCTCTTCCCCGGCGTGGCTTACTATCTGACCATGTGGTATACGCGAGGGGAGATGCAGTTCCGTCAAGCCATGTTCTTCAGCGCTGCATCCGTTGCAGGGGCTTTTAGCGGGCTTCTCGCTTTTGGCATCGCAAAAATGGACGGCGTCGCTGGTCTGGAAGGCTGGCGGTGGATCTTCATCCTCGAGGGCATTGCCACTGTGCTAGTTGCGTTTTCGTCGTATTATCTGCTGCATGACTTTCCGGAGACGGCGAGCTTCTTGACCGAGGAGGAGCGGGCGTTTGTTGTGTTTCGTCTCAAATATCAGGGCCAAGCTGCTTCACGCGAGATTTCAGGGGAATCCACTGGTTCTGTGGAACAGCCCATGGTCGCGGAGGCGGACGAGTTTTGTTGGAGATATGTCCGGCAGGCGTTCACTGACTGGCAGATTTGGGTCAATATTTTTGTTTACTGGGGGGTAAGTGATACCTGAGCGCTTGAGGAAGTAACTGACCGGATGCAGATTGTGTGCCCGCTTTATGGAATCAGCCTTTTCCTCCCAACCATCATCCGAAACCTGAATTATACATCGAGCACAGCGCAACTGATGACAGTGCCGATCTACATCACAGCGGCGATTCTGGCCGTCGTTTTCGCGTATATCTCGGATCGTGTGGGAAAGAGAAGTCCTTTTATCATCGGCTTCCTGTTTGTGATGATTGTTGGGTTTGCAATGTGTGCACATTGTCGGACGATATTGGAGCAGCGGCTAACCAATTCCAGGTGTATCTCATCTTCGAACCCCCGTGTCGTCTACGCAGGAGTCTTCATCGCAGCGTGCGCCATCTATCCTGCGTTTCCCGGAGTCATTAGCTGGCTAAGTAGCAACCTCGCTGGATCGTACAAGCGAAGTGCCGGGATGGCAATTCAAATTGGCGTTGGCAATCTGGGAGGGGTAGGTTTCCCACCGGGCAAGACCTAGACTTACGGGCTGACAATTCAAACCATAGGCCATGGCATCCAACTTTTACCGACAGAATGACGCGCCGAGGTACATCCTTGGTCACGGACTGGAGCTGGGTTTCATTGGGGGAGGAATTATCGCTGCGTTCATTCTGGTTGCCAGTTACGCTTCGATCAACAAACAGAGGGAAAAGCTTTGGCGAGGAGCCTCGAACTCTCACACCGCCGAAGAACTATCCGCGCTCGGCGATAGGGCTGTGACGTTTCGGTATATGTACTAAGCGCGGGATCTTTGCCCTTGCGGTGTGTCACGGCGTGACACTTTGCAGGAAATATCATTTCTGCTTGACTGCAAGAAATTCTGTTGCTCTCCTGTCAGTCGGCGTCTGGTCTAGCTCCTATCGTTCCTTCCCTGCCCAGGGACGCTCGATTTTGCTGGACAGTCATAGCAGCACCACTACCCGACCTCGGAAAGACGGCGGGTAGCGTCGCCAGATTGAACCCGCGATGAGAAGCGGCTTCCAGAGCAGTACTTCGATTCGGTACGAAGTATAATACATACCCAGGTCGTTTTTCTCTTCCCGTCGCGAGAGCCTGTCCTCTTAGTCGTGATGGTCTGCAATTTTCTAGACTGCCTCAGGCAGCCAGAAGCATGATTACCTAGGTACCTAGCCAAGTGACATGGAAAAGCGGGGTGGTGTAGCAGCTGTTGATTCGTCAAGGAGCGCGCCAATAAGGGCCAAAAGTGAGGCGGGCATCGTGCAGCATTTTGGTCGGGCATCTTCAACTTCCCAACAACCTTCTGCGATCTCCATTCCACGGCCTCGATAAGGATGGATCCGTTGAGCATCCTAGCGGTCATTGCTGCCGCTGCACAGTTTGCCGACATCGGCGTTCGTCTTTTGACACATGTCAAAAACCGTGCTACAGAGTCCCAGGAGTCGCAACTGCAAGCGCTTCGTGTTGCCGCAAGAAACCTCACCAAGGGAATCAACACAGTTGTCAGCGATGCAGCGTTGGGAAGCTCCCCGGCCCCCTTTCATACCGATCGCCTCAAGGACCTCGCAGCCGAAAGTGACAAGATCGCCTCCCGAGTCGAAGACGCCATTACACACGTCACTGAACATCCGCGGACACATAGACTCGTTGCGTTGGGAAGGCCCTCCAAGAGCCGAGATCTGGATCCAACACATCTCAGAACGCAGCTCGGGTATCTCAAATCCGAGGTCACAACCACAATGAGCTTCTACGTGGCGTACAGCTTCCTCCTCTTTACCTTTGGCCTCACCGCTAACCTTGTCTCTTCTTGACCGCAGGTGCCAGTTCCAAACTACCAAGACCCACGCCGAAGCATTCGGTCAGAAGCTTTCGGAAGCAATCGAAATTCTGAAGCGCGTTGACGAGCAGACGTCGGCTATTCGCGATTCCAGCACGGATACCCTGCCAACTCAGGACATTGCGCAATCTATCGTCAGAAGCGGAGATGGTGGGTTGCTGCCACGCCGGAGCCAGGACATCATGACCCTGGTTGAGGCAGGCCGGACAAACCAATTGACCAAGTCGATAATGTTGGGGTCGGTTTCACTGGACCATCAAGAACTCTTGGCGTCGTTGCAAAATAAGGCAAACCCAGATACGCTTCAGAAAGAGCTTTCCCAACACATCTGGCGGCCAGAATGGCTTGTGGAGAGCGCAACGCCGATATCGCTGGCCCCAGCTGATTCATCCCCAGGCTCCCATACTCCCGATTTTGCCCGAGTCGCAGAGTTGGCTGTTGTCGGCTTACAACCAGTTGGTGCCATGGAAAGGGAGGAAACTATTTCAAACGCCGTTTCAAACTCTTATGCATGGATCTTCGACCGCGTTCCTGCACAGGTGGATGGGAAGTGTCTCTGGGGGAGCTTCCCTGACTGGCTAGAGGCTGACTCGGACGCGATATACTGGATCACAGGCAAGCCTGGATCAGGGAAGTCAACCATGCTGAAGCATATCTTGCAACAGTCAGCTTTGGACACCCACGTACATAAATGGGCGAGGGGTATGCCACTGTTGGTCGTGCGGTATTTTGCCTGGGCCGCTGGGACCGACTCACAGAAATCAATTCTCGGTCTCAAAAGGGCTATCCTTCTCCAAGTTCTCACACAACAGCCGCAACTCCTCACGAAGATTGCCACTCGTCGACTGGCTTTCTATGGGGCTATAATTCAGCTCGACCGACAGATGGAACGTGGTTGGGAAGATTGGGAGGTTGAGGAATCATTCACGTCGCTGCTCAGTGAAGCTGGCCACAGCATTCGATTGGCTGTTTTCATTGACGGCTTGGATGAGTTTGATGCCTTGGAAAAGGACGTTGTTGAACTCGTCGCTTCCATTGCTAAGGCGTCCCCTGACGGGATCAAAATCTGCGTGGCGAGTCGGGAGCTGGTCGAGTTTGCTGACGCCTATGGACACGAGCCTAAAGTGCGCATGAGTCAAGTCAACAAAAGAGACATGCAGCTGTTCGTGAATACGCATTTTGACTGCTGCAAAGCATGGTCAGCTGAAATAAAAGTTTCTCTCCCAGAGGGTGCATCAACGTTCCTTGATGACATCGTTGACAGAGCGGCTGGTGTTTTCATTTGGCTGAGACTGGTGGTGGAAACACTTGTTCAATCCGCGACACAGGGGGCTAGCCTCTGGGAATTGCAAAACATACTGGATGAACTCCCAGATGACATTAGCCAACTCTACGACAATATCTGGGCGAAAATTCCCCCCAAACTGCAAGAGAAGGGGGCCAGGCTGATAAGACTTGTCAGAGTCTCGCCTCTGCCGCTGAACTCGACAACCATGATCATTGCGGACGAGCACATGAAATTTCCGACCAGCGCTCCTTGTGACGTTGAATACTTATTCCCACGTCCTGATATTGTCTCCGATGAGGCGCTGGTAGCAAGAGCGCGGAGGAAACTGGCTGCGAGCACGAGAGGGATATTGAACGTCACCGATGGCTTTCCCCGGGATGTGGTCTTCATTCACCGAACCGCATTCGATTGGACAACAAGAAACCAGGATAAGTACAATTTCGGTTCGGCATTTAAGAGCCGGATTGACCTAATAACCGCGACCGCCATGAAACTCAAACTATGGCCAAATGACCGCAAACTCTGGACCGAAGAATCACACGACACTCCGTGGAAAGACATTTGCAACGGGTTTTCAGCCGCATCACAGGCCGCAGAGGATGGAAGCTGTGAGAATGATGATACTCTTGTCGGGGCACTGGATACCCTAGCCCTCCAGTTCCCGAAACCCCCTAACGATATCTCTGAGTCGCCATGGATACAAAGGTTTTACAACGTGTTTGACGTGCCTGTTGATAAAATAGCCCGCTACCCATACGCCATGGTCTTAGCCCTTGCAGGGAACTTTGCTGTGGTTCCCTACCTTCGAGCTAAACTGGGACTAAACTTGACTCGTTTGTCGGGCACCACCGAGAAAGGCTCTCTAGGGTTTATCGCATACTTTACTCTTCTATCCCACCAGAGAAACATCCAGGAAATCTTTCGCCTGGACATCCCTTGTCCAGCAGCCGCAGCACAAATCAAGGCCGTTGGAATACTCCTTGACAGCATCACTGCGTTTAATGAACCAAGTCTTGAAGAAATAGTTGAGAAATTTCGGTGCTTCGTGGGTTCGGGTCAAGAAGATCTCTTTGAATCCACAGAATGGTTTAGTCAAGTTGGAAGGCTCATGAGAGAGATACGTGACCGAAATAATGAATCTGAGAGCTCTATTCGAAGACCCCAGCGAGAATCGAATATTTCCAAGCACGGAAACTGGTCTGGGTTCTCCCGGATCCGGGATCGATTTCGCCGGATGGGGCGCCGGAAAATATGATTAGGTACCTATTTATACTGGGTTTCCGGATTGTCATTGCGAGGTTATTTGTGGATATTGCTTTGATGATGGGCAGAGGGTTGACGGCACTGCCACTTGGAGATAGCTCAGCTTTCACCTTTGACATGTTTTTCTAGGTATCTAAATATGAAATTCTTTGGAGACGGCCTCAGTAGTAGGAGGGCAACTGACCAGAACAATGAACCAAAGAACACATTTCAATCAGAAGAGTCATGTCAATCCACTATGGGGTTGTATTCATGTGATAAACGCGCAAACCGCTCAAGGCGATGTTCTCTCATGCTATCATGCTATCGTGTACTCTGTCCGGACCAATGCAGCTAGTAATACACACACACACTTTTGCAAATCGAACCGAGTCGAAGCGAACCTGATGATGTCGACCATGTTATACAATGCAAACTGAAACTCCTTTGCCATGACGAATGAAATGCAGCCTAGTACTCATATCCGATCATCATCTATCTATCTACTAACCCATTAGCCATTTTTCTTCCTCTTTTTTTTTTATGAAGAAAGGGAGAGAAGGGGAGGGGAAGCTTACCAACACCTCGACTGCTGCGAGATATTAATCGTCGCATCATCGACGCTCAAGCTTCCAAAGGCGACGCCATTGGCACTTTGGGTAAACACTCTTGTCCTGGCAATGTAGGTGACCACATTCTGGCTCTGATTCACCACGTTGACTCGCGCGGCCGCACTATCCGCTTTGGTGTAGACGTTTCCGGCGCCACCGAACCCTGCGGACGATACCGTTGCGGGAGGCGGGTTTCCTCCAGAGAGAATCTGTCCTGGGGATAAATTATACTGCGAAGCAAAAGTTCCCGTGACGCCCTGTTCGAGCTGCGCGAAACCATGATATGTCGAAGAAATCCGCGCGTTGGTACAGCCCTGGGGGAAGCGGATCCGGATGGTGACATCGCAGGTCTTTTCGCGAGAATCCGGAGGCGCACCCTGTCCGACGGATACGGAATAGTCATCAAAGCCATACGTCAGGGTTTGGCCATCAATACTAATGGAGCTGGTGAATGTTCCCTGGGGACAACCGTTTCCAGAGACAGAAGAGGAGATTATCTCGGCGGGGGATGCTTGGCGAGTGCCGAGAGGGCCGGCGAGAGCGAGGGTTGATGTAAGAAGGAGGGTAGCGAGGGACTTCATTTTGATTCTTTTCTTCTAGAAGGCAAAGACAACCGGGAGGGGATAGAAGATTTCTAAAGCAAAAAAAAAACCGGGAAAGGATAGATGAAAGTTATATGGATGAATATCCGGAAAATATAACCTGCAGACGGGTAGGTAGATGAAGTTTGAAAGTTGGGATGATGAGAAGAGATAAGAGAGGTAGAGGAGGGTGGCCGGGCCGACTTATACATGTACTCGTCTGAACTTTACTCGAGAAAGAAAGAAGAAAGAAACAAGATGCTTACACCAAAAAGAAGCCTAGAAACACACGAGTCAGGGGGGCAGGGCACAGCATACGGGTCCTACCTTCCATTCCTGATTCCGTGAGAGAGAAAGTGGAGGCCTACGAGAGACAAAAGGGAGGTGGCATCAAATGGCATAGCCCTTCATGACACACACATAGAGAGAGAGAGAGAGAGAAAAGGTACCAACATATCCACGCTGCGGTCATTGTGATGACAAGGCCAGGGCACAGCAAAAGGGTGTGGCACGGGTGGCCATGGCGTCAGGAACCCGATGAACTACTGCTACTCGACGCGCATGTCATGTCATGTGGGGAATGCACCCAACGTTTCCGTCGTCCCATGTGTATTGGCTGGTTGCATGGGATTATTGGTCTTGGCAAAAGGTCCGAGGGGGGTGACCATTCTTTGCCAGCTGGATTTCATGAAAGCCTAATCCAAGCCTCTTTCTCAGGGAAGTGGGAATGTCGACTTCAAATCATGATGGGAAAAGTCGTCATCGCGGTCAGCTTTTCACTGAGGCACAATTCCCCGCAAGCCACAATCCCATCAAATTTAGGCCAGACATGTCGCACATATAGCAAGTGCATGGTTCCTAATTTGGGCGGTCCCGAGCCCGTGGGATTCCAGAAAGCAATTTAACCGGCAAGCGCGGAGGGCGGCAAGCCCGCACGCCGATGATCAGACTACATTATTACAGGGCTGAAGTGTGCTGCGGCTATTCGCTTGTTGAGAGAGAGAGCAAAAAAGGGAGAGGGAGAAAAAAAGGGGGTAAGCGCCACGTCGCTTATTCCTCTTCGCTTCCCACCAGGCCGACACTTTTTGTCTCTCTCTCTCTCTCTCTCCAGTCACGAGTCCTCTCCGGCAAGTGCCGAGCCCTTTTCCGCAACCCCCGGTTACGGTAGGTAGCATGCTCTGCCGACTTGCCGAGGCAGACACTGTGTTACCTAGTGTTCTCTCGGTGAGCTTTTTTCTTATTTCTCCCTGGACCAGCTCCCAGCCCATGTCGGGTGGCGCAATGTCCCTTAATGTCCGGGCCGCCCCGCGTGACTTTTTGTGTGTCTTTGCTGGGAACCATTTGATGTCTCTGAAATTCTCTCTCAACACGAGAAACAAGATTTTTATGATCCATCAATACTACCTACTCGGCGGCCCGTAGGCAGACAGCACGACTAGAGGAAGAAAATTCGGCCACAACATGATCATAATCATACGGCAACGCCGCCCTGGCCACGTCAAGTTTTAGTCTCTCCTCCAACCGATCAACCTCTGCTCCCGTCTCTCGGGTTCGCTAGAATAGACCCCTAGAAACGAAACGAACAGAAGGCTCGGCAACCTGACGTCACCTTTTGTCCCACGTGAAATGCGTTACCCAGACACGGCACGTACGAACCGAACATACAGTAAGCTCGCTTTGATCTCTCCCCGCATCAACCACCACCTGCCGTACATACATACCATGCAGGGGAAAGGAACTATTGAAACTAAGAAAGATCGCAGCTGAGAGCAGTAAGAAGAAGAAGAAACGAAAAAAAAGTTCTCGGCAGAAGAGACGAAAAACCGGGGAAACCCTGCTAGTGTGAAAAACACCTTCTAAAAACACTGACTTGCATAACACCCCATTCCTCCCGCCCGTCCATCCATCCAACCGCAAGTGCAAGTCTGATCTGGTCTGGTCTGGTGCAATGGCCACACACACCACAGCAGTACAAGTAGCGGCGTGGCACGGCTCCATGTTTTGGTTCCCGAAAGCAAAAAGCCAAATCCCCCGATCCTGATCCCACCCAGCGCGGCAGAGATGTGATCCTGAGGAGAATTTACCCCACCTGACCGGCATGATGCACCGGCGGTCCATGGTTTGTGGTTTGTGGTTTGCCGTCACGCAGATACACGAGACCTTTGTGGGGGGAAGTCAAGGGTTGATTTACAAGCTACCTACCTGTCTTGGGAAACAGAAAGCTAGTTAATTTATTTTTGCGCAGACAACATAAGCTGGGAGGAGAAAGAACTTTTGACTCGGGAACCAAACACTCGATTATACGACTGTGCAACTCAACTCAATCCAAGTCGAAGGACCCATCCTTTTTCTAGAAGGAGGCCTTTTCTACCTAGGTAGGTAGGGCACAAGGCAAAGGACTCAACTCAGCTGCGCATGACTCAACTCGGCTGGAATCAAACACGAGACTTGACTCTTGCAGTGGAGGACTCAATCCCATCAAACAGTCGAACAAAAAAAAAAGGACCGTCTTACCCACCCCACCACTCAGATCGCCCCCTCAGTTGCACCCAGAAAAGGGGGCTGACCCTCCCTTCACTTCACCTTGTCTTACCTCACCTCACCTCGGTGTAGCACAGGACAGTAGAAAAGTACAGACGGAGAAATCAATTTCCACTGGGCTGAAACTAAACGAGACGGCATAGCCAGCAATGTTGCATGCTCATTTCCTTCCAGTCGCTCAACTTTCCTGCGCTGTTTTCTAGTTCAGCTGTTCGGCCCCTTCGTAAAGTTGCATTTGACCTGCGACCTGCAACCTGACGGGGCAGACGGGACGCGGGAAACGAACCGCGGCTGGCTGGCTGGTTGTCTGGACTAGAGCAAGTTTGAAATCGCTCAATGGCTGGCTGGTTGGCTGCGACAGCCGAGGGCTGAGCTGAGTCGAGCTGAGCTTACACCCCCCCCCCTTCCCCCTTCCCCTTTTTTTGTTGAGGGGTGGATGGATGCACCCCTTCCCTCCCTGCAGCCAGTCCCTTGATCTTGAACTCTCATGAATCATGATTTTGAAAGGGGAATTTCCCCTCGTAAAAAAAGAAGTCAAGGCCCAACCAGACAGGGACGTTTTGGCAAGGCAGGTTTTTTGTTGCAAGGAACTATCCGCAGGGCCTCATCCGCAAGGGACTACCCGCAGGGAACTATCCGCGCAGATCGCTATACTTGGTTGGTGGGTTGGTTGCAAGGATACTTACACAGGTGGGTGCACTTCCCGAAGGGAGACCAAAAAGAAAAAAAAGCCCTTGATTTGTTTCGTAAAAAAAAACAAGAGCAAAATCCTTGACGATCCTCATTCAAGCAACCAACCAACCCGGTTACGTTTTGCAGCGTAGAGACTGGGAAGTTGCCTTGCCGCATTTGATCCCTTCGGCAGATGAAAATGCTAAAGCAAAGCATAAGACGCAATCAGTTAAGGTAGTCAACCAGTCAGTTAGTTAGTGGGTTCGTGGGTTAGTTAAAGCGGACGGACGAATAGAATGTTGAAGCAAAAGTAGAAACAAGCGGTTCGTTGGTCCGTTTTTGTAACTAACTCACTCACTCACATTGGCAGTCTTCTAGTTGGTTGGTTAGATACCTAGGTAAGGCAGGTAGGTAGGTAGTTGGTTTTGGTTTGTTGCGCGACTACGGGTCAATTTTGCTGTGCAAAATAACACTCCCTACCTAGCCAAAAGCCCATTTTGTCTCTCCGTCTGTCAGCCAGTCCGTCAGCCAGTCAGTCCGTCAGTCCTCATGACCGATTTTTTGGTAGGGAGACCCCGGATTTTGCGTTGCATGTGTACGTACGTGCACGCGCACACATGCACACACGCACGCAAAAAAGGAGGTGCAGCTGCAGCGGCAAAGGGACGGGATCGCAACCGGGAACGAGCCTGTCAATTGTATGTCTGGTTCTGGTTCGGATGTGCCGTGTTCCGACTGGAAGCTTGGGGTAAAGAAGAGCACGAGCTAACTGAATGGGAAGGTAACCTTACATGTAGCTTACCTACCACCTTTGCTTACCTTACCTACCTTCGCACTGCTATGCAGCGCGAGATCAGAAATGGATCGGGGACGGACGGGAACAAGGCAGCAGCAGAATAGAATTCGGTGCAATCGAAAGGGGAGACTAAGTGATTCAATTCAATCGAAAAGGTGAGTAGGTGAAAATCAAGTTGTTATGATAACTGACTGCATGTGATCGGGAAAACTGAAGCATTTTGCAACCTCCCACTGCTAAACTTACAACACAGTCAACCTACAAGATTCAAAACCTCAACCAGATACCCAGTAGATATCCGGTAGATACCAGGTAGGCAGATACCAAGTAGAGATGCAGCTCTTTTCTTCTAACCCGACCGAGTCCTATGTACATTTCTCCCCTTCCACTTATCTTACTTAAATCCCAACTCATATTCTCTTCATCTTAAAACCCCGCCTTATCCGCCTTGGCCGCTTCAAAAGCCTTGATCAATGCCGGATACCAAACGTTCATCATCTTGGTATCGCCCCCATCATTAGGGTGGACGCCATCGCGGTTATCGCTAGAACCGCTGAAACCAGTATACTGGTCAACCACCCAGATGGGCGACTCAGTCTTGTTCATGCCCTGAGCCCAGGCGGGAATGGCGGCGTTGAGCTGTTGCACCTTGGTGTTGAAGTTTCCGAGACCAAGAGGGATAATTTGTGCGACCTATACGTATTGTAAGTCACTGCTCACTGTTTCTTTTCCTTTTTTACATTTTTGTGAGACAGAGAGATAGACAGAGTAACTTACAACAATCTTCATCTTCGGATTGTGATCCCGCATCTGCGTCACCAGCGTCGTAAACGCGGCAATAATATCTGCAACATTCTTGCTTTGCTGGACGATATCGTTGGTGCCCAGGTGCATGGTAATCACATCGGCCGGGTTCTTCTGCAGCCAGCCGACCAGCTGTTTCTGGTTGGCAATGTTGATAGCCAGAAACCCCGAGTGGCCCTCGTTGTCGCGGTCATACTTTGTGTCGCGGCAGTTGTTCTCGCCCTTGCCGGATCCGACAAAGTCAACCGACGCCCACTCGGTCGTCTGCAGCTTGTTCCACAGCTTGGACCGCCAGCAGATAATCTCGGTGATGGAGTCGCCAAATGGCATGTACCGCAGTTTGGGGGCTTGCGCAGTCACCGTTGTGGCCGCGAGAACCGCGAGGACTGTGCTGAGTTGAACCATCTTGGACCGTTCGAGTTGCCTATCGAATATCTCGCCTGGGCAGGTAGGTACCTTGAGCTGTGACGAAGAAAGAAGACCAGACCTTCTCCTCTTTTTATGGACAATCCCGACCTCCAGCTCCGGCTTCCGAGGTCAATGTCCTTGATTAGGCCGGACTCGCTCGGGTGGGACAATAAGGTGCGTTCCTGGAATTACCCACCTTAGCCGGGCCATGCCGGACATCTCTGCGCAGGTTTAATAAACAAGTGTAAAAATGTTTGGGAGCCTCTCCGCGTTTTGCAACTTCTTGGGAACCCGTCGGATAATATCCAAGATCCGGCCTCCCCACCCGCACATATTAGCTGTGTTTCCACAATAGCAAAAGTCATTCCCACGCGACTGCCACCCCAAGTCAATGACCGTGTATCAACCCCCATCCAAAATTGGTCGCTGGTGTCTTCTCCGCTTCCCTCCAAGAGAGCAAGTCTCCACCGAGGACCTTGCATCGACATCAATCTTGGTCTCATGTTTCCATGTGGTAAGGGTCAACGCCGTTTCAGCATCTCTGACGGTATAGCGCCAAGAACCCCGGACCAGGTTCGGGTGTTGCATCGTCAAGAGTCTTCGGAGGATACCGAGCCAACACGTGGGTTTCCGCAAGGGACGTGGACTTTCCGTCTATCATGACAGGTCCATGACAAGTTAGACTGACTGCAATAACCCCAAAGAAAGAGTCCCAGAGAAAAGTAGAATGCCAAGCCCCCCCTGGAACGAAGCCGATAGGCCTACCGCGAGTGTAAAAAATGCGTTCCGCGGTTTGATATAGGCGGGACAAATCGGGACACACTCACAGTACTGGACAACTCAGCCTCAGGTACCCTCTGCAGCCGCCCCAATCATTCCCGGTTGTTCATTGTTGGGGTAGTTTGGGGGTTGGATGGTCTTGTCGAATCAGCGTGGAGCAGAAAGGCTGCGCAAAAATCCATATGCGTTTCCATTCCATGTGCTGGTGTCTGATGCACCCCGGGTGAACGGCAGCGGGGCGGCCTGTCGACCGAGGTTGTATTCGGAGGGCTTTGACTTGATCCAAATAAATAGCGGAGACGGACGCCCAACGTTGCAGCGCCCGTGAAACGAGCAATACCGAGTCTGATGTGGAGATGGCCGCCCAAAGGATCGGCTCCGGAAAATCGGTTCGATGCAAGGACGCTGACATCTGTCACCTGTAGCGAGCCCTGTATCCCCGAGGTTGAAATTGACTTTTCCCCCCGAGCGGGCGAACGGCTCGGTTGCTCGAGGTCTTGAGGGTTGTATGTGGGCTATGTTGTAACGTCTATCTGGGACGTCGATTTATTCCCTGCCCAGGGGCCAGGAATGGTGGTTTGCACATGTGATGTCTGTACGCGTTGACAGTTGATTGTAGATGAGATGGTGGAGAATGAGCATGTATTTGACGAATCGAGAACTAGGAACAGGGCCACAAGAATTGCATTGGGTCGACACAAACCACCAGAGTCTTCAGAGGCTCATACCATCGTTTTGGGCGATGATGATGGTTGCTATGTCCAACCACCAGGAGTCGGAAATAGTGTGGGGATAAGGCCGGGACCCAGGGCGAGCCAAATGATAAAGCTCCCTGGAGAAAGAGTTCGGGTCTGTGAATGCAAAATCGCATTGCTGTGGTGCTGCGGGGTGGACAGGACAGAAGGAACAACCCCATCCATATTCTCCTTTCGGCCCCATGTTCCGGTCCTGCCCAACACGGCTCTCAACCCCATCTCGCAGCTGGAGAGTTAGCACCATGCTCCATAAAACGTGCAGTCCCCGCTCGTCTCCTCGAAGCAATAGGTATTGATGTCACAAAGCGCCAAGATTACTTCAGGACAATCTATCGGAGGGTTGCAGTCGTTTGCATCTGAGTCTGAAATCTCTTATCGGACATTGCGAAGGCTTGCCTTTGGATAAAGACTACAAGTGCCTTGTCGAAGCCACTCTGCGGACCGAATATGTCGTGATGATTCGTCAAGCAAAAAGAAACGTCATCGCACATACTGGTGCGCGGCGGCGCCAACTATTCATCGATGCTGAGGCACACACTGCGGCAGCTTGTCTGGAGGAACGGTCCAGGTTGCAGTGCACTCAAATACGTTATGAATCTGCTAACGAATTGAATTCCGTAGGCATCGCTAACGTGTAACTGTGACTCGGTGAGACAGGTAAGGCGCCGCAATTTCCAAATATGGTGTTGGCCGCCGCGATGAGAGCAGCTGCGTGCACAGAACTTTGACTGGCTGCGAGTCCTGCAAAGTTTGAAAAGTGTGAAAATGACCGACATGATTGGGCAAGCTTGATCAGCTTCGTTCCCGCCACGCAATTGGGCAACCGCGAACGCAGGACACGTAAGGAAAAAGTGGGGTTCTTGTCTGTTTTCTCGTCGCGGGTTTCATTAGGTAACCGACCATTCTGCCCTCAACACCCTCACTCGTTAAAGGCTTGAACATTCTTGGGCTCGTAAGCCATCAACTCAAGTCTCGACCCGAAATGAGCAGAGCAGTTGTGGATGAATCCAAAGTCTTTAGATTGCGTCAGCTGCCGAACTGGGCATGTACCCGAGCCACAGCTGCCGACGTCATCCGTCGCGCCCTGGACCTTCCCGCCGACCATGTCACCGTCTGCTCCGTCGCCAAAACCTCGGACATATGGGAAGCGCCACCCACCCGTGTAGCTACACTGCAGCTGCGAAGCCTGCCCCGTTTGGTGCGCGAATCCAGAGAGGCCAAGGAATGGTCATTTCCCATCCCAGCAAAATCAACACATGCATCCTCCGAGACGAGCAGTGACGAAGATGCGGTTCTGATACTCGATTCTCACTTTGAAGGCATGACGGTTCTCAACGACGTTGACCCAGCCACGCACTATGCCGAGTACGTATTTGCCCCTTGCCGTTGCGTTGCCCGTCTTCTGAGTGTTGCCGCCTCATGCAGCTGCATCGCCATTTCCGGCCTGGCCAGCCATCCGTTCGGGTCCTGGCAGCCCCGCGGTCCCGATAAGTCGTTTATGTGGGTCAGGGATGTCCTTCCCAAGTCCTTGCCCGGAGTGCGAGCCATCATCTATGGCTATGACTCAGGCTTGGTCGGGAGCAAATCATTCCAAACCGTCAGTGACATTGCTCAAACCCTGATATTCCAGCTCAAATCCGGAGGCTGGAATCTCCCATCCTCACACACGTCGGCATCAAAGCCAATAATTTTCCTCGCCCACAGCTTGGGTGGGCTTGTGCTCAAGCACGCTGTCGTCCACATGGCGGACCGTGAAAGCAGCGTAAGTAACATCCTCCAGAACCTTCACGGGGCAATCATGTTCGGAGTTCCGAGCCTGGGCATGGAGCAGTCACACTTGATGGCTATGGTCGAAGGCCAGCCGAATGAAGCATTGGTCTATGACCTGTCACGAGAAGGTGGTACCAACTATCTTCGACACCTTAACACCCGGTTTGAGGGTTTGTCATATGTCAGAAGCGCGCGGATTCTATGGGCCTACGAAACCGAAGAATCTCCAACCGTTGTGGCAAGTACCTCCTTACAGTCATTTCTCCTCCTATTACTCTCTGGGCGACTACTGACGTCCATTGTAGCGTCAAGAGGACGGCAGCTGGGCTCGGTCCGGCCGTTCTGTAATACTTGTCAACAGAGATTCGGCAACTTCTCAGTACTACAGAAAAAACATGGCGGTGACGATCCCTATAAACAAAGATCATTCTAATATGGTCAAATTCACCAGAGGCGACACAAACCTAAAAACAATTATAGCCTCGCTCAATGAGATGCTCGTAGAGTTTCCTCCCCTTGGAATCTCCGACCAGCAGAAGTTGTCTATCAGCCGCCCCGTCGCTACTGGCTCTGCCAGGGCTTTACTAAATGATGGCTTGGAAGATGGGAAAAGCTTTCATGTTTCCACAGATGACAACGAGGATGAGAACCTACTTAAAGACCTTGACAGGACACTCGAGACGCTTGAAGGCCTCCGCAACGATTTGTACAAGCCAGAACTCGATCACCGAATAGACAACATAGCAGATCCCTCTACCGACACATTGGCATGGATTTTCGATATGCCCCAATTTTCCAGCTGGCTGCAGGACGGATCTGGACTCTTTTGGATTCACGGAAAACCAGGCTCTGGAAAATCGACTCTGATGAAGTTCATCGTCAAGCATAAACTAACTTGGGAATTATTACACAATTGGAAGGCCAACAAGGTGGAGATCACGGCCAGCTTCTTCTTCCACTACCGTGGCTCCGCACTTCAAAAATCTTTTGAAGGGCTCTTGAGGAGTCTGATAACCCAAATTCTGGGCGCCCACTTGAAGCAATATCACAGCCCGCAGGTAATATGGAAGGACTACGTCTCTCTTCGTAAAAGGCGGCATGCATGGCGTATAGCATTGCAAGAGAACAGAGCGAGACTTAAGAGCCTCGAGGAGGAAATGATACTGGCGAAATCCCCTACATTCGAATCTGGTGGCAGCGCGATTGAGGGCATTTCTCAGGGGCGTAGCGCCGAACATGAGCTAGAAGAGGATCGGAAATCTACGCCCCGAGACCCCGACGAGATTGAGAAAGAGCTTCAGGACGTCCACCAAGAGTATTACCTGCTGGGAAGTAAACTTGCGGCTGCACGGGAGAGTGTGGCCTCGTTGGCGGACGGCCTCAGACCATCTGTCGCCACCCCAGAGGCAAGGTTTCTTGCCGCGGTAGCCGACAAGTGGAGGCAAGAGAATAACTATGGCTTGGTAATCAAGCTTGAGGGTATTCTCAAGTTTATGTTGGAGCAAAAGATGGTGGGGATGGATTTGGTGCTTTTCTTCGACGCCTTGGACGAGTTTGACGGTCACCTAGACATGCTAAGCCGATTTATCAAAAGTCTTGTCGACGGCAGCTCCGGCAGTATTTCATCTGCGGACCACAATAGCACTCGAGTCAAGGTATGCTTCTCGAGCCGGCCGTGGGAAGATCTCCAGGTCCATTTCGCCGATCGGCCGGGGTTTTCCCTGCAGGATCACACGCAGCACGACATTGAGCTTTACGCAGTCAGTCGTTGCCGGTTGGCCGGCCCCTCAGTTATGGGGCTTGTGCCCACCATCATTGCTAGGGCCAATGGCGTATTCCTTTGGGTGGCTCTTGCTATCAACATCCTGGGCGAGACCATGGCACAGAACAGCCCATCGGCAAGCAGCGGAGGGCATGACTTGTTGGAGAAGAGACTTTTGGAACTTCCCAGCGATCTACTCGAATTTTATGAGCTTATCGTTGAGCGCATAAAGAAGCCAATCCGCCGCTACACATTCATCCTTCTCGAGCTCCTCATTCGCCACACGGGATCCAGCACCCTAACCATCACTGAACTTCGAGATGCCGTGCTGACATCCAGTCGTAGCACATTTCGGGAGCTCACCAATGCGGTCAGCCATCACGTTCCCGTCCAAGCTGCGCCTTACCTTGCGGCTCGAATGAGAAATAGAGTCGCCGACGATATATCGATGTGGGGTGGGGGGCTTGTCGAGACCGTGTCCCAGGACGGGTTAGATCGACCACAACTAATTCACCAAACCGCGCTTGAATACATTATGGGCATGCAGTTTAAACGCGTCGTCCTCGGCGACTTGTTCACCATTACGAACGAGAATGGACACTCGTTTCACACAAGGTACTCCATTTCCATGGCGTGGGCTGGTCTGCAAAGTTGCACCAGCTTCAGGAGAGAAGCCTCTATGTCACGGAGGTCGTCGGCTCCTCGGTATTACGTGGGAAGCGACGCGGTTCGCACGATACCAAAACCAGTTCGAGAACACATGAAACGAGCCGCCTACCACGCCGAGCAATCTGAGATATCGACCGGCTACAGCCTCTTCAGCTTTTTTAACGCTATGCCCACAGCTGATCTGGCAGTACTCACTTGCGCGGATGAGCATGTCTGGGACCGCAACTGCTGCCTCTTGTTCGTCTTCGTTTCCCATGGCCTTATGCTCTCTCTCCGCGATTTCATCGAGAGCGAGCCCAATGTGCTCAAACAGCTTGCTCTCCGGCAACAGCATGTCCGAATTCCTTTGGTTAGCAGCCTCATCTCTGCACCACCGTCTGGCACTTATCACGAAGGCTATCTCGCCATGGTCCGCCTGCTCCTCGACAATGGCTTTTGTCTAACAAACCATGACCCGGAGTGTTTTTCTCGACTACTCGGCAAGCTCTGGCAGCCCGATGATGCCAACGACAAGAATATTATAATCTCCTCCTCTCAGTCACCACCACCAGCAGAAGCGGCAGGTGTTGGAGAAGCTCACACAGACCCGAGAACCACATCCTTCAACTCTTTCCTCGTCAAACTGGCCATACTGTTATTGGATCACGGACGCCAGGACACGGAAATGACAATCGAGCACTTTACTTGTCGTAGTAAGCCCCTGCATATGGCACCCCCACCGCTGGCCGTCGAGCTTCTTCGCTGCGGAGCGAACCCAAACGCGTATGATTCCAACGGCCGGACCCCTCTTGACTGGGCTGTTAGCCCGTTACCGTACATGTGCACCGATTGGGAGCCGTTGCCGCCGTTGTGGACTTGTGCTTCGCGGTTCGAGTTATGTCGCATCTTGATCGCGGCTGGGGGTATTCACTCGAACCATACAAGTCAAGAGGACTGGGCGGGGGCGCTTTCCGAGTTTGAAAATAGTGGGTACGAAACATGGTTTCTCCGTGCCTACCTTGGCCGCCGGAATGAGGAACTACGCCAGCAGCAGCAGCAGCAGCGGCAAAACGAGTTGCGCGGGAAGAAAAATGTTTGGTCGAGGTGGAAGGGAAAGTCTGTCTCTTTTCAACCCAAGAGCTTAGAGTAGATTGGATTAGATTTCCGTTAAAAAGCAACTACTGATTGGTATGACGAAAGCCCCTATTTTGACGGTGGACAATCTGAACCCTGAAATGTTATTAGCGTCGGACTTGGTAAGTATCTAGCAGGGGTTTGTATAATACATCCAAACCCCGAAAGATTGTTAGCGTGCAACTTGGTGAGGATCGAGGAGGGGTTTGTGCAACATATGAATAGCTGGGAAGCTATTTTGCAGGGGTTAAGGTAGAATAATCAGGCCTTTACTCCGATATTTAAGGCCCTGAGATTTGCTTGATAAGGTCTTGAACCTCTCCACTGAGGCCTCAAGTTTCCATCATCAACGCCTCAAAAATAGAAAAAGAATGCCGGGGCAATTTTGGTCCACAGGCTGTAGCCAAGCCGTAAAGTGCCGCGCGAATAATCTTTCAGGGGTTGGATTGTACATGAACAGCTAGGAAGCTATTTTGCGAGGGGTCAAGCCAGAATATTTAGGCCCTAACTCTAACATTCAGGGCCTTGAGTTTTCATCATAACCCCTCAAAAAATGGAAAAAGAATGTCGGGGGGAGGTTGGCCCGGGAGCTGCAGCCAAGCCGTGAAGTACCCTGGGAACAATCTTTTAGGGGTTTGATTGATTGACATTTATCGTGGCGGAATCTTTTAGGGGCTTAGACTGTAGACTCCAGGGATCGATCCATGTCACAGTGTCCATACAGTGGATTCCTCGCCCGATTACTGTGCTTATCCACCACTTCGTCATCAACTGCCGAGCAACACTTTCCTGAACAACTTTAACTTCTCCAGTTCAATCCTGAACTGTACCCCCATGGCAATGGCTTCAACACCATACCTTTGCGCCTCCTGCGTCCGGACCATGCGTCGAGCCAACCGTTTATGTTCTCTCAGCCAACCAACCCGTCAATTTTCTCAATCGCCCCATCTCTCGTCACTCCCTCGCGCTGCTAATTCGAATCCGAACCCCGCGACCGCAACGCCACCAAACCCCTCCTCCGAACCATCCCGCAATAATGTGCGCCCCAACGAAAAAGAACCTCCCGAACCAGAAAAGGGCGCCATGACCCTCCGTCTCGAACAAGCTACTGAAGATGCCCTTCTCTCCGGTGGTCGCGCCGCAGCTCGTGCCGTGGCGGAGGCGGGATTCAGTGAAGAGCTTAAAGCTCGGTTGCTAGATAAGCTTACCGATACACAGTTCAATAATACACATGCCGCGGCGTTTACTGAGGCTGGTTTGAATTCCGGGGATACGGATACCGACGGGAGGATACATGTAAAAATAAACCCTGCAGCGGGACAGGGAACGCGGCATATCGCGGCAAGCCAGCCCTGGACGGGGGAAGAGACCCCCGAAGATGCGGTGTTGAGAATGCTTAACGATGCGAGGAAGCCGTTGGCGCCGGGGTTGAGAGGGAAAGTGAAAATTCCGGAACCAACAGCGAATGTGGTAGTGGATATGCGCATGGGGGGAAAGAATGGGACTCTAAACTCGGGACAGAGAGTAGCGAGTGCAAGGGATCGAGCGCAAGCTTATGCGGGTTTAGGATTGAATGAGAAAGGGTTAAGCGAAGAAGAGAGGGAGGCGATGAGAAGAGAGTTTAGAGAGAGGTTTCGGCCCGGGGCAAGGGCTATGCCGAATACTGTGTCGGGATTGGCGGCGTTGGCAAATGAGAGGATTGAGAATGCGATTGCTAGGGGTCAGTTCAAAGTGAGTGAGAAACTGTGACTGGACTGAGAATGGAAAAGCTGACGAGGGATAGAATATTCCCCGTGGAAAAGGGGTAGAACGAGATGCGCGGGCGGATAATCCGTTTATCGATACGGTATGTCATTCGGTTGTCTGGGAATTTATGTGTTTACTGACCATTCGCGTAGACCGAATACATTATGAACAAGATGATCAAAAGACAAGAAATTGTCCCGCCGTGGATTGAAAAGCAACAAGAGCTCTTCAAGGCTGCAAATACATTCCGTTCTCGACTGCGCAGCGATTGGAGAAGACACGCCGCTCGAATGATCGCAAGTCGAGGGGGTAGTCTGAAGGAGCAAATGGACCAAGCTGACGAATACGCCCGTGCAGAGGAGGTCCATAACCCCCGACGGAAGCACGTTGACCAGATATCCATCCCGACTAACTCGACGGATGATATCGTCATGACCAGATTAAAGCATCAACCGGGAGAGTCCGTAGAGCCTCAACCGCCCACCACCACTACCACAGAGGACATCACGGATTCCCGTTCTCAGCCCACTGTTACCCGTCCCTTCCGCGATCCAGATTGGGAAGCGGCTGAGAAGTCATACATGGAGCTTGCCATTTCCAACCTCAACGCCATTACGAGGTCGTATAACCTCATGGCGCCGGAGCTCGCCAAGAAGCCGTACTTTTCTCTCCAGCGGGAACTGGACAATTGCTATGCCGAAGTTGCCCCAGAACTCGCTAATGAGATTAAACGACGTGCGTCGGCGCCTCCCAAGTCAGTAGCCGATCCGTTTGGGCAGGCCCGAGGCGTGCTTGAGAGATTTGGGGAGGGAGAGGGTTCGGCGAGAGTGTATGATTCCAAGGCGCCACATTACGGCTGGAAGGAGTTTTGGAAAGACCTGTGGGCTCCCAAGTGAAGGTACCTTTGTCTTTTGTACATCTGTACATCTGTACATTCATCTGTATACCTGTGCATTTATCTGTATATGTGTGCATCGATCTGTTTATCTGTACATTTGTATATCTGTGAACATAAACATGAATATATGGGTGCCACTCTGTAAAATCCGCCTCCCTCTTGTCTCGTACTCCTGATTCTTTTCTTTTTCCTTTGTTCTCTTTTCCCTCGAAATTATGAGGGCTTTGTGCTGACTTGAGAATCATCGATCGACGTGGATGAGGTCTCGGACTTATTTGGGAATTGGTCGGCCGGCTCGTCTCTAAATAGGTAAGTGCTTGCTCTTCATTGTCTTTTTTTAGGGAGTGATGAAACTACGGATTTTACCGTAGAGGGTATATATGCATGCTTCTTATTACCTTTTTTCAGCTGCGGGGTTGGGACGGTGAACTTGAAACATGACTTCCGGTCTCACTCCACAACGTCAACAGCAACTCATTTCTGTATACCTACCTTCCTACCTATCTACCTAGGCAACTACCTAATTATTGTACTCACTCTTGAGCAAGAGCAGTTAGCAAGTGACCACACGTCAGCATGTCTGCCGCCGAATTCACCGCATCCCCGGACTGCACCATTTGCGGCATGATTTCTTCCCTCGTCAGGAACGGCACAAACCCTTTGCCATCACGCAATCCCAAGACCATGTTTCAGCCCGCAGCCCGACTGGGAACTTTGAGGGAATACACTGAAAGCGCCAATAAATGCCCTCTTTGTCAAAGTCTACTCTCCAGACTTGGTTCTCATCAAAATCCAAATGAGGGAGACCCGCAACCCCAACCGCCTGAAGATGATGCCGTGGTCGAGATGGCCTACCTTTTGTTCATGGGCGTGTGGGAGATCATGGTAGAAAGACTCCCTACTTGGGACCGACCGAATTCGGGCACGACTCTGGCGGATTTGAAGCTCATTCGTCATGTTATCCCTGAAGGTAACTCGGTCGGAACATGCCAGGAAGAAGGGACAACAAACCAGAAAGACAAAACATACCAGAAGAACGAAATGTTGGCGTTTGTGGAAACCCGTTCCGAACACGGACAGGATGAAGTGGACTTTTCCCGGATCAAGAACTGGATATCATACTGCGACATGAACCATCAGGGGACATGTTTTGAGATCCAAGACCCCTGGAAGAGAATGGACTCGCCGGAAACGCTATACTTTGTGGACGTTGACGAGGAATGTATTTCCCTGCAGCTGGCGACGACGAGTGTTTATGTCACGCTCAGTTATGTTTGGGGAAATACCCCTTCACCACTCATGCTCACCAGCGCCAACATTGACAATCTATGCACGCCGCATTCCCTGAGCGAAAAATTACCACTGGGCAAACAACTACCCCAAACTATCCGAGATGCTATGCAAGTTACAAAAACGCTGGGATATCGATATCTCTGGGTCGATAGGCTCTGCATCATCCAGGACGACCAAGTACAAAAACCAAAAAACATAACTGCCATGGCTGGGATTTACAGCAATGCGTCGATGACCATCATTGCGGACAATGGAGATGACGCGCAAGGGCTACCGGGGATTTCTTCAACTACCTCAACCTCTCGGCGTCATTGTCGTCGTCGTCGTCGTCCATTTAATATCCTTTATTTCCCGGAGGATATCCAACTTGTTCTCGACGACAGCAATCTTCCCATAGCAGCAACAACTACTACTGGTGAGTCAGAGGCTAAAACTAAAACATACAACTCTCGCGGCTGGACGCTGCAAGAAGAGCTCCTCTCGAACCGCACTCTCCGATTCACCTCTCGCGAAATCCGATTCCTCTGTCGGAAATCGCGTTTCCGCGAACTCCTGCACGATTCTCGCCAAGTTGTCGACAACCGTAAATCCTCGATTGAGATCCAGCTGTTCAAGAGAAACCCGGATATCTCCACCTATGGCCATCTCCTTGGCGATTACCTTTCGCGACAATTGACTTTTGACAGCGATGCCGTAAAGGCGTTTACCGCAATCATGGCGGCGTATAGTCGTTCTATGCGCGGGGGGATTCTCTTTGGGATTCCGGAGTTATTTTGGGAAGGCTGTTTGCTTTGGCGTTCCTCTGAACCCCTTCGCCGGCGACGTGGTTCTGCGGATGTGAGTGTAAGTGAAGCAGGTGAAGGAGCACCATCGTGGTCCCCCCTCGGCTGGCAGGGCGATGGACTCTGTCTGCAGCCATGGGATGTGCTCTACACCAACACGGGCCGGGACAAGTTTCGGAGAGATGTATACTTTACGTCGGTAGTTAAAATCTTGCCGTGTGTGGAGTTTTACAAGACGACGACGATGACGATGACGACAGATACGCAAACAGGACAGCAACGGAGAGAGTTGATTCAAAGCTCATATCACGCCGAGGAGAATATCTCTGACAAAAAAGAAGATTATCACGTCCACAAGGTGCCGATTCCGGAACAGCCTTTTCCATCGCACCTAGACCTAGTAGGAGGTTGGTCATCGATTTTGACGGTACGGACACAGCTTTGCAAGATTCTCGTGGGGGATGGTTTTGTCACGGACGACCAGCGCAATGATCCGGGACAGTGTAGGGATGTTTTTCTCGTCGACGATGATGTTGATGATGAGGACAACCACACCAACAACGGCGACGACCGTGGAAACAACGGGCACGGCGCTGACGACGACAACGACACCAACGACAATGACAACAGAAACAGCGGTAGTACTGACGGAAAAAGAGGGAGGGTAATCGGCACCCTCCGCCCCGACACTACTACCCCTACAAAAACCAGAACCCACCTCTTCGGTACCCGGATATCACTAATTATAATCTCTCGAGGAATGACCACGCAACGGCCGCATTCCTGGGAATTTCCCGAGCTGGCGGTATTTCATGCAAAATGCGGCCCTCGCTGTTTTGCATCAACCTGTAAAGCAGACAAACAGTTTCTTTTTCCCTATGAGTTTTATAACGTCCTGTGGGTGACCTGGGGGGGAGAAAATGGAATTGCGTATCGCCAAGGCATTGGAAGGGTTTTGAAGAGTGCGTGGGATAATAAGAGGGGGTTGGAGGAGGTGGAGGTACGGTTGGGTTAGACCTGGCCATTACGAGGACTGAGAAGTGTGCCATCTTTTCAGGGTGCGCAATTATCTAGTCTACCTAGTCTACCTAGTCTACCTAGTCTACCTAGTCTACCTAGCCACTTGGCCAATATTCAGTCAATACATAGGTATTCAGTCAACCTTCACTCGAAACGCTCAGATCTTTCCTTCCTTCACCGACTTTTATCCATCCATCTATCTAGGCTAGGAGAGATTAAACATCTCTCTGTCTCTGTTAGAGTTCTCAAGAAAGAAAAGCTAAGACGGTACATGTAGCTCTATATAGCTTGATAAGCTGACCACATCATCAACTAATAAGCACTAACTGGTTCTGACTGGCAAGCAAAACACCAGACGTTTATCGCTGCCATGATTTGGGGGGGGGGGAAGCATGGGGAGAAGACGGGCGGAGCTCAGAGCTCAATAGTACGCCGTGAATCCGAGCTCACCGCGACATAACCCCCCACCCACCCACCGATATGGTACCAATGCTGCCAGCTCCCTCCTCTCATCATCTAGTGCCTAGCACGTGCGGTGGATTTTTGTCTGGTTCAGGTTGGCAGTACACCAGATAGATAGATGGATATGTATCCCATGCTTAGAATCCACTTACAGCTACCAATTGATGTCCAGTCCAGGACGCTCAACTGTTTACATGTATTCTACCTAATCCACTCCCCTTCTGAAACACTTTCGTATGGTATTATTCCCCACTTCCAGCTTTGGTACCCTCATGTAAAGTCTGGTAGCTATCAATCGTAGCATCGTAGTTCTAAGGCACCTTAGGAAGGTAGGAAGCTCAAACTCAAACCGAGACTGAGACCGAGACCGAGACTGGGACTGGGACTGGGACTGGGACTGGGGCTGCCTACCTGCCCGCCTGCCCGCCTGCCTGTCCAGACAACACTCAGAAGCGCCCAGTCCAGCTTGCGCATGCATCTGACCGAGATCATCCATTCGATATTCTTACCCATCAAGCAAGCAAGCAAGCAGTCCAAGGCAACGTGATGGAAACACACACACACATACACAAGGCAGTCGTTCGCACAAAGATCCAATGCCTCGGTCTGTTCAGCACAACCAACTGACACCTTGCGACACCTTACGTATGTAGTGCCCATCAACTTGAAAAATATCAATTTCCGGGCAAAGGACCGGGTGAACCGACTGATGTCATCAATGTCACAAGAAACAATACAAATGACAAGCCGCTGTGAGGGAACCAATATAAACATCGGGGTTTCGCCCGGTTACCACATAAGATCACATACGAATGTAAAACTAGGGGACGCGTACGATGGTTTCTTATTGTCTCAACTGCGCAGAAATCGGTCACCGGACACCACGCCATCACGCCGACAATCATCACTCAACCGGACCAGTCCCATGACCCGTGATTTACACAAATTCCCACTCCTCAAGTCATGGCTCGATCCTTATTGGCAGGCCATGCGCGTAACCGTTCGCAGCGACGTTTCACCAACGCCCGAATGGGGTGAGGGTGAGATGAGAGTGAGGGGTGGCGGCTCAATTCCTGCAGCTCATGGTGCAGAACGAATATGTCACATTCATCCAGAACCAACCCGACCAAACAAAACCCTGTCACGGGATACGGGCTGCAGAGAGGCCCACACCTCAACGACAAAACTTCAAAATCCAGGCCGCAATTTTCAAAAATCAACAAGGTCAGCTTTTCTATCGCACTTGCGCGCCATCCAATGGAGCCCGAGGGTCCTGCCCGAGTCTCGTTTAGGGCATCGTGGCGTTGCTCTGCATTGCCAGCGTGCAGCATGCACGCCTCGACGAGCCAATTGCGGGTGCAGCGCCGACCAGCGCACGGCATCACGAACCAATCCGGTCCGCATGTCCCCGCCGTCACGACGGCACCCTCGGGGCGGCGAATTGCCTGACGTGCGACTTCTCAGTGGGACCCGTCCCGTCATGCCATTGTCGCAATTGCGTCGCCACGCAGACTGGGCCCCGAGACGAGACGTCTTTGCGACTCTGCTTCCCCCCCCCTCCCCTTGAGGCCTACCCCCCCTTGTCCCTTGTCGCGGTAAAAGGGAAATACTAGGCAGCTTTGACGCAAGAGGTTGGCCGATGGAGCTGTCAAAAGGTCCCTTCCGCCGCTCGAGGCCCTCTGCTGGGCTTGCTTTTTCCGAGCAACAAGCCCTCACTCGAGGGTTGCTGAGCAACGTCGGTCAATCCCCGTCGTTTCGTGCTATGAAAGCAACTCGTCTCGCGTAGAATCAATTCCAATCATGAGCCAACCCAGCCCAGCTGCCATCCTCCAAGAGGGCGAGACTTCGGTCTCATCATCGCCTCGCTGGCGAGGGCCCTATGATCACTTGCGCTCTGCCAAACCCGGCTGCGAAGGCTATCCTGCTGCCGCAAAGAGCAGCGCCGCCTCCGAATCCGCCACTTCGCGGTCTCCCAGCCCCAGCGTAACGCCGTCAGAGAGCTCAAATTACTACGCCCCGTCAACCAGCAGCTGGGCAACTTCAGCCGGCCCCGGAACCGAGTTTGGTTACTCCCAAGACGATGAGACAGATCGATGCGGCAGTAAATGGGACGACGAGTAAGCCCAGCCCAAGCCTCGCACCGAAAACGCCAAAAAAAAAAAAAAACTCTTCCCCGCGTAACTAGCCTAACCCATTCTAGGTCGCCACGGATGCCGATAGATCGACCAAGTCCTCCTGCGAGGGTTGCTCGGTTCGTCAACCGATTACCCGCCAGATCTTCTAGTCGGCCGAGTTCGCTGAGGAACGCAATATCCGTCCGCAGAGAGTCAGATGCCGGAGTGGCAGGTTCCGAAGGCCATGAGACGGACAGGGAAAGTAGCGACAGCGAGGGTGAGACAGCAACCAAGAGTGATGCGGAGACCGACAGCGACAAAGAGGACAACGAGTGGAGTGGCCAGAACGGAAATCTCGAGTCCGTTGTCATCTCCGCCGTGGACGGCGACCTGGCCCTAGCTGCTCACCTCATTCCCTTGCTGCATCGAGACCTCAATCTTGCCCTGAAGAGTAAGGTGGAATCCTGGCAATGCATCGCAGTGCCGAGCACCGACGATGATGGGTCCCCGGAGGGTTCTGGAGACAAAACAACGTCGTACATCGACACATCGCCAGATCACAGCCCCGCTATCTCTCGAAAGCGGCGTCGAACTGGTTCGGATGGTAGGGGCAGGAAAGGGGTCGGGGGGTGGGACGGGGACGATGAGGAAGAGGAAGTTGACAACACAGAGCCTGGCCCTCCCGGAAGTGGCAGTGAGCCCCAACGAATGCTTGCCTGCCCCTTTCATAAGCGTGATTCGGTCAAGTATGGAATACAGCACGGAAATACCGGGACCGGAAAGAAGCACAAGTATCGGGCGTGCATGGGGCCTGGATTCAAGTCGATCCAACGGTTAAAGTGAGCGAGCGCATCTTCGACACCTGAAGCGGGTCTAGCTGACGAATGTAACGAATGCAGGGAGCACCTCAAGCGCGTACACTCTCCAGTGCAATGCGAACGTTGCCATGAAATCTTTGCAGGCACAGACCGCGCCGCATGTCTTTCCAAGTTGGCCGAACACCGGAAGCAAGCAGAGTCTTGCGAGCTTGGTGATCCGTCCAGGAAGGAGGGCATTGACGAAGCCCAGTGGGCGACTCTAGATAAGCAGAACCGCAAGAAAAACCAGGAGGCACACCGTGTTGAAAAGTGGTTCGAGATCTGGGAGGTGCTGTTTCCGGATGTGCAGCGTCCAAACAGTCCCTGTAAGTAGCCCGTTGTCTCCTGAGAACGCGAAAGCTCACAGTGTGCGAGGGCACGATGTTGCGGTACCAATATTGACCCAATCCCCATCCTCTTCGCGGGATTCCGAATACTTTGCCAAACTCTTCCTCGATATCATGGACCATAAGGTCAAGCAGGGCGACCTCAACCTTTCGGATCCCAAAGGTATTCGCGAAGGCGTCAAGAGCATCGCACAACTCACGTTCAAGACCTTCATCAGCCTGAACGGGCAGCTGGCCCCCGAGTCCTCATCGAGCGGGACTCGTAACCAGCTGTCGCTCACGGCTGGATCGTCAGCAAATTTGTCGAACCCGTCGACAACAGCATCACTCCAGCCATCGGCAACGACGGCTGGCACGTCGATCGCGAGCGGCGGCCATGCGAGCCCAGCAGGACGCCCGCAACCCTACAATACGTTGAATCCTTCCTATGCAGCCTTGATTCCGCGGACTATGGCCAGTCAGTCGCGTCAGTACATGGCAGCATCGTCCATGGCACGCGTACCATCTGGAAACGACATGGCACCACCAATCCAGCCATCGCATGCACCACTGCAGGCGAGCGGCATGTCTGCCTATGGCGGCATGAACCCGGGTGACCCATCTGGAGCCTATTACTTTCCTTCATATCCAATGCTCGATCCTTGGGCGTCAGGAAGCCCTGTTGGCTTTCCGGCGACTCACATGGCGGGAATGGCCCGGGATTTCGCCATGGGAGGGCCCAATTTCTTCGGGGAACATCAAAATTTTGGGGCAGGTCCGGGGGACGGCGCGTAGGCGAAACGGTCTTAACTTTTTGTTTTCTTTTTCAGTGAATCGCCGTGCTTCTGCTTGAATGGTTTTGCCGGGGGGTTGGTGGTCGCGATCTGATTTTATGCCAAGAGGATTTTGCACGCGCTGTCTGCTCAGTTTAGTAGTAGGTAGTACTTAGACAATAACTACCGTTGTCTTCTGCCGGCTGTTTGCATGAAGTCGGAGCCGACAGCGTGGCTGCAGCACCCGTTGCGCCCAGTCTGGGGGATCGACGGGCGTTGTTCCGATGTGGGACCATAATAACGCCGAGAACCGCGATTTTGGGCGGTTCAGTTTAGAGGGCCAAAGCGGCCCGTTCCACTGCGGCCGGGTTCCAGAGTTTGATGTCCTCTGGTGTGTTCCAGACAAGCCGGCCTACCCTGCCGGTGAAAACTTCGAATCATCGCTGGTGATAGTCTGCTGCAATCGCGAGCAATGCCATGGAAGCGAGAGGGGACATTATGACTGTCTTTCATCTTGAAAGCAAACGAAATATGAGCGAGATTTGGAGACCTGCGGCGACTTTTGCTGTCCTTGAGCGGTATTGTTATTAGTGATCGATAACCGCCATGGTGCATTCAGTTCGTCTTGTTCGGGTTTCGGTCGAATGTTGAGTTGAAGAAGACGACCTGGGGCTTGGGCTAAATTTGGATTGGGATGCACGTGTGTCGTCCGGAAAGTGTCGAAAGCTTCTTCGCAGTTCGGACATGCCCCCACACCACACCGTTTGGGCAAAGCTCCACAGCTGAGGGGTGGCTGCGGGTGAGAGCAGGCCCCAACAAGGTCGCAACCGCTGAACCATCAACACGAACATTCTTCGTTTTTTTCTTGTCATGATACTTTGTCTCGTATCTTTACGGATTGCTTCCCGAATGCATTTCCTCCCCTTCAACTCAATGCATTGCAATTGCTGATCTCACCACGCTGTGCCATCTGACTAACGCAGTGTCTCGTCGACGCCGCAATCGAGTTCTGAAAGCTGTCACTTCATTGTTCGCGCATCCTCGAGGGACTGCGCTCACACAGCAGAGCCTCGATGCTTGCACCCTAGAGAATACGGCTGGGTCTTACTCGACTGTCTCAGCTCCCCGACCACAAGAAGATGTTGTCGCACCTACGCTTTCACCGACGCGCTCCGTCGAATCCCACCTCGCCCCTCCCTGATCCACCGCCGTCGTGGGAGGCTGCAGCCCGGAGAGATAGCGAAGATGCCTCCAACTCGCGTTCCGATGCGCGTCCCCAGTCGTCCAATTCCGTAAATGCACCTCCCATGTTACCGCCCATCCCGAGGGTGACGTCCGACACTGATTTGTCCTTCCCGAATACCTTGGACGACACGAGCCCTGCCTCCCAAGACCCGCGAATCCCCTCGGGTCGACCTGCGAACGATGGGTCTAGACCCGGTTTCTTCGGTGGCGTCGCCGCACACAATTACCGCCGTGGGGCTCAGAACGATCCGCGCTTGGAACCCACAGGGAACGGCCAGAACCACAGCACGCTACCCGACAACCTTCTGTCAAGGGCAAAACCGCCACCACCCCCCATCAACACGGGCTTCTTTCGACCCACCGTTGCCAGACAGGAAAGACAAGAGAGAGCTCAGCCATCGTTCGTCGCACCGACGGATCTGAAGAACTCGGGAGGTCAGAGAGGAATGCGACCAGGAGGGGCGCGACTTGCGAGCGAGCCTGCATCAATCTCGGCCTCCTCAGTTGCGCCCGAGGCCCAAAAGGGGAAGAAGGGCCTGCCTTTCTTGAAGAACCCCATGTCAAGCTTGTTAATGAGGAGGAAAACCAATCAACACATCTCGGACGTCCAGCCCCTGCTTCCTGAGGAGCCTAGCTACGACCCGCGCATCAGAGGCACTAGGGTACATGACTTCAGCGCGCCCCGCCCGAGAAGAATTATATCCAGTCCCGAAATTCCCGCTCCCATACCAGCGATAGCCAAGGAGGTGGAGCCGAATCGAACTGCAGAGACAAATATAAGCAGCAACTCGTACTGGAGCAGGCCGGATGCCCTTCCGCCTCTCCCGGAAGATAGGGACGCCGGACACCAACCCGTGCCTCCCGTTCCTCCGAAAGACGGGTCCGTTGCGTCGCTGCGTACATCGTCCTCGACCGCCTCCCGCGCCACTTCTATGGGTGCGTCTGGTTTGCTGGCGTCCGCCTCCTCGGTTAGGACTACCGCGTCGCGTAACATGTCGATCTCCGGGTCGTCGTTCAGGGATTCCAGGTCTGCTATCCCAAGGCACATGAAGAGCACATCCTCAAGGTTCAGCTTTGACATGATCGGTGCTGCAAACCAAGAAAAGCTTTTGGAGGAACGACACAGGCAACGCGAGCAAGACAAGAAGACGACCGATGTCAGCACGAATGGACCGCGCGACTCACGGTTCGACGACCTCGATGACGATTTCGACTATGATGCTATGATGGACGACGATGGGCTTGAGGAGAAGATTCCAGGCGTTAATGCCGACTACGACGAGGAAGATATTCCATATCTTAACGACGACTTTGGCTATGAGGAAGAAATCCCGGGTATCAACGTCGATCACGAAGAAGATGATCCCAACGCCGAGCCAGACCCTGACAACGATCAAGAAAACTTTGCAGGTTTTGTCTTTCAGCGTTCTAACCCCACCTCGTCCCTCGCAAGCCCGCGTACGCCGGGAATGTTAGCAACTCCCCGAGACGCTGAGGGCAAAGCCATCGGTTTCGCGCTGACAAAAGATACGACCCCTGACCTGCCCCCTACGGCGTCACCCATCTTCTTTAAAGATCTATCTCTCTTGCCTAAAAGTTCTGATGGGTCATCCGGTCTTGGTATCAGCAGTGGTCCCATCGCTCAGCCAGAACCCGAGGAGAAGCCGCTGGAAACCATTCAACAAGCCCCAGTGGAAGGACGTCGCAACGACGACCTTTATTTCGACGACGGTCTCGCGGATGAACTCGACTTTCAACATGAAGGCCCTGCCTTTGACGAATCCTTATTTGACCTCGAGGATACAGATCGGTTTGGCAGGCCCATCCCCGGTGCTTTTGCGCAAGCCCAACATGCGATGATGGCAGCACAACAACCCTCGAAGCGCGGCTCATCTGAAGTGACCTCGGCAACAGCCCCCTCCGAGTCTACGGCTCACACTTCGCTCAGCGTTGGGCAGCTTCCCGCACAAAGCACCCTCGAGAAAGAGTTTAGAGATGAGGTCTCACCTCGGCAGCCAGCTCCGAACTTGACGCAGGGCTTGTCGGTGTCGGGACAGGATTTGGTTTACCAGGCGGCCCTTGCTGAGGCTGCGCAGAAGGCCGCAGCATCAGGCAAGTTCAGGCGCAGCTCGTCCCCACCGCTGCCTGCCGAGCTCACCATTACATCACCTACGGACTCATTTCCATCCCGCAAGCACTCTGACGTCGAAGAGTCCCTGGATGACTACGAGGATGACCCCTTCTCACAGAGCCTAGACGATTACGAGGATGACGATGATGCCATCATCGCGGAAGCAAATGCCAGCGCACTGGCTTTCGATTCGGATGGTTTCTACGGCCAAGAGTTTGGGTTTTACTCTACGCCGATCACACAGCATGGGCACCACAGCGCCCCCTCGTCTTCTAATGGCTCGAACGCCCTCAGTGCCGAGAATCTTTTCCAGTATGCGAATGGTGGCTACTTCGGCCCCGCTGGCCAGGGCTTGGGACGAAGCACCAGCGGGAGGATTGTATCTCGTGAACCAAACTTGACGCCCATTACGGAGCGCTCCGAGTACTCTAACCGAAACTCAATCATGAGCCTCCAGCTCCCACCAGCTATCGGCAGTGATGGACGCAGCTCTGCTATGGGCATGCAGAGTCCAGGTCTTGCACAGCTAGCTCTGCTGTCGTCTGACGACGACAACATGAGTCTCTCGGCATTGATGAAGTTACGGTCCAAGGCGTGGGGCGGATCGCAAGCTAGCCGAAACAGCTCCCGTGAAGGCAGCCCCCGGTCCGAACGGGCGCCGTTCATGAACGGCGACCCTTCAAGCTCGCCATGGGGCGCCCCGCCCGGCACAGGTTTCCTCGGTACTACTGCCCACGCACTCAATCATGGTCATGGAAGAAGGGGGTCCGCTTTTTCGCTGTGGAGCAGCTCTGATGCGGGCGAGAGCGGCGCAGGGAGCCCCACCCTCGTCTTCGCGCCCTTGGTGCTACCACTGTCACCGCCTGTGCCAGTGCCGCCAATGTACTCACCTGCGATGTCTGGGAATGCGCAAGGATCTGGGCCAGCAAACGGCGGTACGGCGTGCTCCCCGGTGCTCGAAGGAGAAGAGGGCGACTATGAAACGGAGGGGATTGACGGCTCGTTGTCAAATTGGCCGTCTGGCCTGCCATCGTCCCCGCCCGTGGGGACAGAGCCCACTTCCCCGACAACGACCATGTCGCCACAACAGCAGTGGCGTCCAACTGTGGGGCATCGGCACAAAGGCTCGGCCGATAGCATCTCGTACGTGAAGGAAGAGGAACCGGAAAGTGGAGGGACTAGATGGGTGTTGGAAAGGAGGCGGACTGCAGAGAGCGGCGAGATCGAGATTTTGGGACGCGAAGTAGTCGAAGGGGGTAGGATATAAGTTACGCGGTGTGGTATTCATCTCAGGGATTTTCTTATATATATATATATATATATATACGGCGTTTGGGTTGGTGGACATTCTCGGGCTGGGTCACAATGCGGATCATGGTGTTGGAGGGAGGGTGGAGGAACGTAAACAAATGCCACGAAGTCTAGCAGAGTAATGGAATACACGTTGGGACGAGAGTGCAAAAAGGACGGGGGAGGTATGCATAGCAGGAGGCTGGTTTGGTTGGTTCATAGATGGTTGCTATTGCTAGCTGGTGGTAATGCGGATAGTTGGATGAGGAGGACCTGCGTTGCTTTTCCATGTTTCTCCATGCGATGCATTTCACGTTTCGCGCTTGAGATGGGCGCCTAGCATCTGGCCGACGTTCCCAGTCTCACGTGGGTGTCAAAAAAGTCTGTAAAGAGGCATTTTCAATGCTTTGAAGTCCCTAAGAATAGCAATAAAAAGTGGATAAAATGCAATGCATCCTCATGGGGATGTCTTATCGGTGTGATGAGATTTTCCGCATCGTCGCGAGCACAGGCGTGGGGTGTTACATGAGATACAATTTCTAAAACCCATCCATCAACAGCTCAAGGTTCTATAGTGTAGTTGGCCTAGCACATCGGATTCTGATTTTCAGCTTTCCGGTAACCCCGGTTCGAATCCGGGTAGGACCTCATTTTTTTGCTTGGTACGACTTCACCCTGTGTGGTCTCCACTCTCCCCCGCACCTTACCAAACTCCTGGAGGAAATATCCCACTAGTTTCAGTAACCCAGTTTTGGAGCGAGGAAAGAGTATCTTGACAATTCAGCCAAGTTACTCACATCTTTTGGATATTGGCACGGATATAAACCACTAGCCAATGGCCCACCAAAGCTGCCTTGAGTCGCCTTGCAGATCTATCTCCCCTTCCGGAGTTTACCGCACAATATTGGAGCCCTCTCCCGTGTTGGGCTAAATTTGGTTCAGCCGCAGCCAACACAGCGAGAGATCCCGACCCAGGTCTTGATTCCCAGCCACGATGCAAACTCACGGCGCTATTGCCCGACTCTCTTTCGCACACGGATCTTGGGTTGGATATGTTTTATCAATACCACTTGGACTCGGTCGTCAGTTGCCTCTGTATTGCCGAACCCGTCCCTGACCGCCATTGACTGAGTCCCCTCGATGGGCCTCGAGTTTGGAACTGCCCGCGACGATGCGGTATGGCATCCGGAACCCAAAGGCCGTGGCACCTATGGCCTTCTCTCCTCTTGCATCCTCACCATGGTTCTCTGCGTTTGGACGGCAGTCCATCTCAACCTTCCAGAGCATGGAAAGCCAAACGAGCATCTGCGGAGGAAGTTTTGGTGGCTGATGATAGGCCTCTTCGCCCCTGAAGCAGTCTTGTGGACGGCCTTTCAGCAGTGGAGAGAGGCATGCGCGCTGCAACAACGCATGAGGCAATTGCTGGGACAAGCCCCTCCGCGTTCTCGCTTCCGACGTCTTCTATCTTGGTTTCAACGCATCCCATCTTGGTTCCGGAGCCGGAAAAAGCCTGCGAGTACGGATGTTGATGCGGAAAAGGGCGTGGTGCCCGAGGGGTGGACAATGACACACAGTTACTTTGCTATCATGGGTGGTTTCGCATTCGATACCGAAGTTGCAGGCTGCGAGATATTACCGCAAGGACGGACACGCATAACGCTGACTGGTGCCGGTGTTCTGACCCTGGCCGAATTCGCGCAGCAGCGCTTGCCGATTATATCTGTCGCAGACATCGAAGACAAGAACAAGGCATCCCGACTAGCCAAGACCATTGCCGTGGTTCAGGCTGCCTGGTTTACCGCGCAATGCATCACCCGGTTGGCCGTCGGGCTCACCATCAGTTTGCTGGAACTCAACACATTCGGCCATGCCATCTGCACTCTCGTCACCTATATCCTATGGTGGCACAAACCTCTCGATGTCCAGGAACCTGTCCTGATTCGGGACGAAGAATCCATGTCTCTGTGCGCCTGGATGTGTATGGGGACTAGGTTGGGCTCAGAATTCCTCGCAACCAGCGACCTTGACAACCCAACGTGGTATGCGCACCTCGTTTGGAAGAGCGATTCTCCGAACCAGGGCGCTGAAGACCAGCAAGACCAGCAAGACCAGCAAGACCAGCAAGACCAGCAAGACCAGCAAGACCAGCAAGACCAGCAAGACCAGCAACTTGAAGAACGGCAAGACCAACCCGAGACGCAATCCGCCTCAACTCCCACCCGAAATGACACAGCCTCCTCTATTGATGTGGCCACAGCTCAAACGCCTATCCACCGATTATATTTCGGCGAGACAATTTACGGCTTCGAGTTGCCTGAAAAAAGCTTCCGTGTCGATACCTCGCTTGCAGGAATCCCATTCCAGATCCAGAGAGCCTGGGCCGCGCCGAAAGCTGCCACGGGGAAATCGCGGTTCAGCAGCAAATTTCTCTTTCAGCAAAGCTGGCCTGTAGAGCGCTATCGCCCATTCATTGAGCTCTCTCCGGCGGACATTCGCCGTCTCCAACTCGCCGAGGAGTGTGACAAAAACTATCCCAACATACCACTGCGTGGGCTGGCCAGAGTCGCTATCCGGTCTAATGAATGGCCGATGCCACAGGAGCCTATGCGCGACGGTGAGAACAGCACTAGAAACGAGAACGACACCAGAAATGAGAACGACAATAACGAGGACAATATCGACAACGAGGAGGAGGACGACGACGACGACGACAGCAACCACAACAGCGATAACGAGAGCAGCCGCAGGACAAGCAGTTCCACTTCCTTCGACGCCATCTTTGACACCTTCCTCGACCCTTATGAAAGGGCTCATAAACTGCTCGCGGGCTACGGCATGTTCATCTTTGCTCTTGTCGGGCTAGCCTACGGCGGTCTGCACCTTCTGGCCTGGGACCCACCAGTGAAAACCCATGCGGAGACGCTACTATGGCGCATCTCTGGAATCACCGTAATTACGGGTGGCTTTTTCCCCCAACTCTTCCGCAGCGTCACCTCCTTGGTCCTGTTTGCGAAGCGACAATTCCGCGCAAACTCGCACCAGCTGGGCAAGATAGCCAGGCGATGGAGGGCGAGATATGAAAGGTTGCCTACGTGGTTACTCGCTGTGGCCTGGTTTATACTGGTGGGGGTGGCCATGGCCGCCACCCTGGTGACTCTGGCAATTGCTCTGGCCATCCTCCCGGCCTACGTTGGGGGGATTTTTCTGTATGGCTTCTCCAGGGTATATCTGGTTGTGGAGTGCTTTATCAGTATTCCGCACTTGCAGGACGGGGTTTTTGAGACGCCAAACTGGGCGAAATACTTCCCTCATTTTGGTTGAAGTAGCATACTAGTCTGCCGCGTACTACTCTGTCTCTCAAAAGAAGAAAGAAAGAAAAAAGAACGAAAGAAAGATAGAAAGAAAGGAAGGAGAAGAGGGTTGGCATGTATGCAAAAGGACCTAGTTTTTTGATTGGACAATTTCAATGGCTAGATCATGTCTATCGAGTGGAGTCCGGTAAGCTTTGGAGGGAATTATTTGCAAAGTAGAAACTCAACAAGTCTTTGTATAAACTACCTACCAGGGGTTTACTCCCGCGACTACCCCTATCGCTGCGGCGACCACTCCTACCTGTGGATCCGGAGCCCCCAGTAGGCGACCGTGCTTGCTCTTTTGGAGCGATGGCGGCCCATTGCATCATCTGCTTTCAATGGTGTCCTCTTTAAAGAGGTGGTCTGACAAATAGTTGAGAGCCGTCAAATCGGCAAACTCTTCAGCTTATGATGTTGGGGAGTGGGATGGCGGCGGCTGCCCACCCAGTGACTCCCATGAAGGACTCTCTGCCATTTGATCTCCTGCGGCGTGACCCGGGGGGGGGGGAAGGCTCATGGCATGACGAGGTACGTACGTCTTGCCGCGCGTCAATCCGATCGATACCCAAGCCGAATACTTTGCCTTGTTTTATAACAGGTATGATTTTAGATAGAAAAAGGCAAACTACACATTAGGGGACCCGCTCTTTTCTCATCGCCGTTACGTTTTTTTTTTTTTCCGTCCCTCCTTGGTATCGAGATGGGATGCTGAACTCACTTAGTCTAGGGTTTTGGTGAGAAAGTTACAATCTAATTATTTATTTCC
>Ga0247765_1000230_pt1 | contig 45067 bp, 29 predicted proteins | sample UWRJL106311C6_FD_179949 | JGI IMG/M metagenome (GOLD analysis project Ga0247765, IMG submission 179949) | Plant litter microbial communities from Arlington Agricultural Research Station in Wisconsin, United States - UWRJ-L106-311C-6 | ecosystem: Environmental > Terrestrial > Plant litter >... | reverse complement strand
CCCCCCCCCTGCTGGCTCTGGGCGGAGAGAGGGCAAGGTAAGCAGTGAGGTGGATCCATCTGAGGTACGAGACAAGAAGATATCAGTAGAACACAACTGTATATGGCGAAGAACCGATGAGTGCCTCCGAGATTCATAGGTACTGCTGTGACAAGTGTCAAACCAGTGATAGCGCAGTCCGTTTCCCAGGAAGAATACATCTCTCTCCAACCTCACCATCGTCCCAAGGAAGCAGAATGAGGCCAATACGCCTGTAAAAGTCAACCCAGTTGGAGACGGCTCCTTCAGCTTTTTTTCTCTAGGGCAAGGAAATAGAGGCCACCATCCTGCACCGTGCCGAATTTCCGAAGAAGGAGTAGCCAGCACTGCAGCCCGCCAGCCGTCCCTTCAATTTCAGCGAGGCTGCGTATAAAATCATGGAAAAAAAGATCTTCGGCTTTAACCGCACACCAGCCCGATGGAGACCAGAAACGCGGACTGAGGTGAGGGCTCTGTTCTTCACTGCGTCACAAATACCAACTTCCCATATCGTTCCCTCAATATCCAATCGACAATTTTGAACCCTTCCAAACCTGCCGGGGTGCTCCTCGTCGATGTTGGCGCCACTAAAGCAAATCTCTTCATTGGTACCTCCTATAACCACTGCTTCTCCCCTGAATGCTGGACTACTCTATTCGCCGAAATCCAGCTCCACGAAGGTCCCCCTGTCATTTCCGTCTATTTCCCCCTTGCACTGGCAGACGTACCAACACATCCCATGAGCTAAGTCTTCCTTCCAGATTCCAGCGAGATATGTAAAGCCAAGTGTTTTCGATAGCTGCGCAGCGATGCCTGCAAGTTGCAGGGAGGCGATCCGTCTCGAAGCTCAAAGCCATACGTGAGTAATCTTCTAATGCGTTGTACCAAGCCTCCAACGAACGCCTCTTCCGCTATTCTTGGCCCTTAAGCTATCTCAGCGGGCCGGCTCTGTATGGTCATGTTTTCCAATGCCACTTTGAGATGTGATCAGACGTGGGTGGATCGATAACCCCACTCCCTTTCTGTGTTGGTCTTGGTGCAACACTCCCAGACCATACCACGGTTACTAAAATGGAGTGTTGCTGGGGACACGAGGCGTTCCTGGAACGCCCATCCCCCTCTGAATGATGCACAGAGCGTCGATCCAGAGGTAGCGAATTCTGAGACCTCGAACCACTAGCATAGAATCCCTTAACGTTGCGGGAAACGAATTGATCAAGATCCGATTATAGTGGTTTCGCATATTGGCAAGCGTAGTATTCAGTGGGACTCCAGAGATGCCCCCAGCAGTAGCTGAGAGTGGCGTAATCCGCCATCTCACCGCTGCTCGGGACGTGCAGTGAGACATAATACAGTGTGCTTTTTGACAAGTCCAGGACACGTTTTGGAAGCTGTCGAATCTGAGTTCGGGCCGCGTTTGCATATCGGATGGGCGTTCTGACAATCTGAAAGCCAGCTTCTTCCAAGTCGGACTGTCTCCAGCAGCGCGCTCACCAAACCAAACGAACGCCACGATAAACCCGGCAAACCCGGCAAACGGCCAGGCAAATTCGCAAAAAAAGAGCCAAACTCCAGGCAAATCCTTCTTTTTTTTATTTGCGTTTGTTTGCCTGGATTTGGCAATATTTGACTAATATGGTAGGGGTAGGTCCTATATAGGGTACTGGTCTTGACCTTGGGCAGTATTATCTCTAGTTATCACTTGACCTAAGGGTGGTCAGAGCTTCTTATCGATAAGGCCGGTCCGTGCTGGGTCAACACCATCTCTGGCCATCACCTGACCTAAGGTGGTCAGAGCTTCTTATCGATAAAAGCTTATCGATAAAATGACCTGTGCAAAAGGAGGCCTAAGAAACTCCTATGCTTGTTAACAATTATTACTAATATTTGAGTTGATATTTGGCGCAAACCCGGCAAACAAACCTTTTTTTCTCTACTAGATTGACTCAAACACGCAACTTTTTTTTCTACAAATCCAGGCAAATATAGGCCGCCGTTTGCCTGGTTTGGTTTGGTGAGCGCGCTGCCGGCGATCCAGAAAGTGGGGTAATGGAAAAAATCCCCACCAATGATGGCCACTCGGCCTGAACACAAGGAAGAAAACTTCAATCAATTGAGCAATTGCTTTAGCCACGGTCAACAACCTATTATCGCGAACATTGCGTGTTTTGGCTGCTTGAGAGCCGAAGTCGACAATTAACAGTCTGATTTGCGCAGTATAGCGAGCCTGCCAAGCCTACAGTTAGTTGGAAGGATACAGAACGGCAGATGCAGGTTAGAATAAAGTATTTACTAACACGCTGTATTTACTATAGTACACCCGTGTCTGGAGTTTTAAGAGGGTCTGCTTTCGATAAAATGCGTTATCTTTAACATCACCGGCTTAGTGTGGCACTGTTCGACAACAGCATGGTAGAAAGATATGTTCTGTTTCCTCGCCTTTTAAATGCATCTTATGGTTACTACGATCGGCGAGATCCCTGCTGAAGGGTCTTTACTATAGCCAGATAGTCGTAGCTGTATACATTCTAATAGTGCAAGGCAGGACGCCGAAACGGGTATGGCAGTGGTGAACAAAGGTTGCCGCAAAGCCAGACAGTGACAGTACACTGCCACAACGGGGTGTTCTACAAAGAGCTGTGCAGAAGGTGTAATGAAGATTGTAAACAATGAACTGTATTGCTTGCATGAGGAACCAAGACTAGTTCTTCACAACGGCGGTCTACTGTCTACTATATAGACCTCCGTTCTTTGGTGGCCCACACTGGACCAGAGGCCCGAAGTCCGGTGGTCTTTCCGTTCCGTGACCTTGCACGTAATTTGTGGGGTTATAACGTAATTTATAAGCGAGCTAGCCATATAACTAGCACGTTGGTAAATAATACATACATATTAGTGAGCAGTCCAAACACCTGGGGAACTTCTCAGGACGCCCCAGCCCGGGAATATCATTGTCTCCAGCCAGTACGCTTGGAATTATTCGCACCCATGGACGGGTCGATGTGAAGTTAAAATAAGGTTGAGATGGCTAAAAAGGTTCGCGCCCGACCCGAGCGAGCGCCCGGAATCCATGGTCCTCGTCAGAACGCGGGCGGCAATTTCTCCGGTAAGCCCTTGTCAACAACGACCTACCCCAAGTCCGGCAAGTAAGGCCACCTCCTCCCCGTCTCTTCAGAATAGAACTCTACCAACGAAATCTCAATAGCCCTCGCTGCATCCTAGTTGGCGTGGAGCAGAGAACCGGGTTACCTTGCAGCAGTCTTGACGCTATGATCCCCCCATGCTCGACACCCTGGCGATTGAAGCCATCCACAATGACCACGGGCCGGTCAGCTTTCCAGCAAAAGTACAAGAGCACACAAGTTCAGTCTCCTCAGCTATATAAACTAATTGCGCAACAACCCAGGGATTGAACTCCTCAGATTCACCATCTCAAATTCGCTCACCCTAGCAAACCCCCATTCCACTTGACATCCAATCACACCGCACTCATCCGGCGGTCCCATTGTCAAGATGCTCTTCAGCCCGACAATTATCTCGGCCGTCGCTGTCCTTGGCAGCGCCGTGTCTGTATCCGCGCATTCCATCCCTTCGATCCCGCGAAGTATCCTATCTGGATTGAGAGTGTGTGCCTGCCGCAGAACCTTAAACATTTGCTCTTCAGTGGCTGCAGAGCCATGCGCTGCGCCACTGCGAATGCAGTGATGGTTGTGAGATGCCAGAACTTGGTTCGTAAAAAAAAAAAAAAACGCCCAACAAATGTACCAGAAGAGAGCGCGGTGCATCAAAGTCAAACTGCAGAAAGAATGGCTGTTGATAAGACTCGAATAAATAGATATACCTTAGTCCCGGTTTCTGAAGCCATTGTAGGTATGATGTAGTATCGACTGTGTGCTTCGCGGGAGCTTCGCCCAAGGACAGGCCCTTTGATGCACCGTCGCTTGATAGGTCGATGCGCGCTACTTCGTAGAGACCTAACGCCTCGTGAATAGCAATATCCAAATCTGTCGATTAGCAGTGCAGATTACGATTGCGGCTTCCATAACCGTTTCTACCACACAATCTAATGAGCGACCGGCTCACCTATGACGCTGGTGTCCTTGCTGGTGACCCTACTCGGTAACGGGATATCTCTCCTGCAGCGTCTGCAGGCATTCCTCAAACGTCTGACCCTCCCGATTTACCTTCCCAACTGCCAGGTCGTGCCACTCGTCCGAAGGAATCGATAAATATTCATGCCCCTCACACTGCTGAGCCTCGCCCTTCGTTACATCTCCTTGACTCTGACAACCAGGACACAGGGTGATCATTGGACAAGTCCTGCATTTCAGCAAGACCGTGTTGTCTGTGTAGCACCGGTCGCAGTACCCAACCATAAAGTGGGGAATTCCGTGCTTTGACTTAGGGTCGACATCATGTTCTAGCATGACTCTGGCGGACTCATCATCCCCGGCGAGGAGAAAGAGATGGCCCGTTCGATAGCACAGCTGACGCTGCATATATTCGTCGGCCGAGATCATCTTTTGGATCCGCCATCCAAGGGTCTTGAGCACATTGTCTCGGCGGGCCACCAGGGGTATTGGGATGTAACCTGTCCAGTACTTGAGCGTAAACCCGAGTTCTTACGATAAGGACGGTGGGTACTAGTTGAGGAAGTCCAGGACGCTCATCCCCCCGTAATCCAGCCGATTTAGATCGTAATCCTCCGGGAGATGTCAGAGGCACAGTTGGCTATTGAGGCCCTTCCCACTCATAACCGCAAGCAAGAGGGGGGACCCTTTCAAGCTAGGGGCAACTGGGTTCGCCCCGGCAGCGAGGAGGACGGCTAAACATTCATCAGGCCGTTCAGCTGCAGCGTGCATCGGATTAGATCCATACACATCTTCCGAGTAAACCACAGCACCCTTCTCCAGAAGATATTCAATCGTCCCAGAGGTTGCCTTACTGGTAAAAAACGCTTATTATAGTACGGATTCTTGGTACACATTCGTAGCGTTCACATCCGCACCTAGGTCAAGGAGAAGCTAGATCATTCCCCTACTACCTCCTTACGCTACGAAGTAAAGGACGGAGGTCCCTTGCTTGTCACAGCACAGGGGGTCTGCTCCTGCACAAAGCAGGGACCGGGCTATCTCCTCGCTACCACTCCTCGCAGCGTAATATAGAAGCGTCCTGCCTTTGGTATCGCGGCTATAGACCAGGGAGCGGTCCTGCCCCAGGAGAAACGCGATTTGTTCACACGTCTTAGGATCTAAATCGTTCCCCGTCCGCAAATCCGCTAGAAAATAAAGAAACGTTCTTCCTCTAGCGTCAGTGGTAGCGAGAGAGATGCCCCATAACTGGAAGGAAGAGTGCAGCACGCGGCGCCATTGTTTTTCAGGGCTATCATAAATACTCATTACGCCGATGCTAAAGCGTACGGCTTCTCCAGCGGGATAGTTATACTTCCCATCCAGTACCAAGTCCTAGTGGAAGGCGTAGTAGACAAAAGTCCATATCAACTCCAATGCTTTAAATTCGGGAAACTCGGGAATGCGAGAATCCAGAAGCAGGACATTGGCAGGTACGTAACACATGGACTCAGCCAAGCTAGGAAACTGCACGGCGTTGTAGTCAACCGAGCGGACGTACCGGACAAACTCGTCGAGGTGGGCACCGGGGTGCCGCTTGGGGTCGCTGTCCAACCACACATCGAAGTCCGGTCTAGCAACCAGAGCTCGCAGCGGCTCGAATGACCAGTTATCCGCAGCTAGATTGTGCCAGTGCGGGCGCCAAGGGTATTCGGGAGGACCGTTTACTGCCAGATCCCGCCTCTTGAAGAGCAGGCAGAGTATAGCTACGCTGTCTGGCTGTTCGTACGTCATCCTCAAACAGGCTTTCCTGATGGTGTGGTAGGTGTTTATGTCGAGGTCGTGGCGGGATAGCAGCCAGCGTACGGACGTGATATGAGCCGATTGTACCGCATAGTCAAGAGCTGTTCTGCCCTCGTCGTCTTCGGCGTTGATATCAACATCTTCCCACCCCGCCAGCAGTTCCATCATGTCCACCCGACCTCTGGCAGCGGCTAGCATCAAGGGAGTGGCTCCTTTTCCGTCTCCGTCATTCCCTCCGCCAAGACGGCCATTTGCAAGCTGTGCAATACCATACACAGCAGCGATGTGTAGAGACGTTGTTCCTTCGCTAATATGCGTCGCGTGTGCGGCCCCCAATGATTGCTCTCCCCTCCAGTATTCCCAGTAAGAGGGTGTTGTTTGCTCCAAATATTGGCTCCAGAGATGCAGGGCACCGTAATCAGATTGGAATGCATGGAATGCGGCTTCCACTTCATCACAAAAATCTCTGCCAGCATGAATCCCCCAATATATGCAAGCGTAGTCCCATAGTTTCCACTTAGCCCCCAAGGCCGTAGTTTCGGGGACGGACTGGGAACCGGACTGGGAACTGGACTCGCTCAACGCTCCAGAGCACGATTCCCGGGCCACATGGCGAATATAGGTCAACGAGGTAGCTGCCAGCGCTCCTTGGGAACCCTTGAATAGCTCATCGCGCCTCTCCTGGAGGAATTCGTTGACGGAGAAATGGACGAGACGAATCACGCACGTTTCCTTGTCAACGACCACTAAACCGAAGCAGCAGTCGACAAAAAGATTTGGGTTCGTCAGATCATCTAGGTCGAGGCCCTCCTCCGTGCATGCGAGCGCGTGCTGAAGTTCGCCTGTCGTGATCTGTCTCTCCGCCGTCGAAAGCCACTGTAGGATAGCTAGCGCCAGGTCCGCTCGCGCACGGCTCTGAGAATGTTGGGCTCTGATCCTATCCATAGTTCTAGCCAAGTTATCGGCGAGTCCGGTTGGTAGATACTTCAAGGCCTTCCTGATTTGCGCCTTGTTCGTCTGGCCGAGGATGTTGTGGATCTGCAAGGCGGGCAAGAGGAACATGCCCTGCGACTTGGCGGTGATCGAGGCAACGATCTCTCCTTTTAGCACTTGGTCGACAAGAACTGAGGACTGAGCCGAACGGTTCATCTGATCGAGGATGTATGCCCCTATGTCGGCTTCGGAAGCTTCGACTATGAGCTGCCTGCAATCGCTGAGCAAGTCGTTGATATCGGGGGGAAAGGGCCGGCTAGTGATGAGAACACGAGCTTTCGACGTCTTCAGCTCCCGGATGAGTTCTAATATGGAACACCGGTTGGATTCGCCGTCGCATTCATCTAAGGCGTCGAAGACAACAAAGGGATCCGTCGTGGCGTTGCAGAGATTGATAAAGGTCGTCTTGAGCTCTTGCCAACCAGGAAGCCCCTTCCCACTCTCCAGCCTCTGCCTGAGCCCAGCTGCCTGCGGAGGTACGTGAGAGTGGGCGGCGAGCAACTGATACAGAAGCGTCTGCAGAATCTTCAGCGGCGTCTGATCCAGCTGCTTCTTGTAATCAAAGTACAAGTAAACCACGGAGCAGCCTCTCGTATTGCTGAGCTCTTCGAAGTGATCGATGATCACAGAGCTAGAACAAAGTTAGCTAGGTCACCTCATAGTGTCGCTAGGAGCATGCAGTACCTCAGGTAGGTTTTTCCCACACCCGGCCCCCCACTGCACCAGAGCGCCCCGGCGTGCGTGGCACCATCGCGCCATTCGATGAATTCGGGCATGCTCAAAACCCACTGACCAGCACCACCCATCCGCGTGAGTTGCAAGTTGTAGTGCCGATCTTGATACTCGAGCCGTGGAATCTGATCGAGAAGTTTATGCAGCTGGTTGTCTGGATGGAGTCAGAAGTCAACCCGGATAAATGCCAGGAGCGGATGGGGGAGAACCTACCAGACAAGATCTGCTTGACGTTGTTGTCGATTTCTACTAGCCGAGCGGGTATCGTGGGAAGCTCTCTCATGGCTTTTAGCACGTCACTGAGCTCGGCGGAGGCGTGAGTGAGGGATGCACCCATCGAGCCTAGCTGGCTCTCGATCTTGGTGAGCGCATCTTGTTGGGGGCAAGCGAGTATCGAAACCCCATCGAGTGTCGCAGAAAAATGAAGGATTCCCAGATAACGGTGAAGAGCCTCGACGATCTCCAACGTTTCACTCCTCTCCAGTGGCCACTGTACTCGCTTCCAAAGCCGCACGACCCGGCTGGTGGCAGTGAAGGGCTCCAGCGCGTCGCAGATGAGCTTCAGGCGGCGCTGGCAGCCGTCGACAGCAAAGAAGAGGACCGAGGTGCGATCCAAAAGGACGCTGCTTTGTGGACCCTGGCGAGCGAGGGTGGTGCGAAGTGTCTCCAGCACGTGACGGATGGCGACAACCTCCTCGTTGAGCTCGGCGGCATGTCGTGGGGCGTCCCGGAATGTGCCGCAGTACTTGTGGATTTTTTGGGCGAGGTGGAGGGACGCGCTCACCACGCCAACCAGCGATACCGGGTCAGCCATTGAGCTTACGCTGGGTCGTCCTTCTGCGAAGCTGTGCAGGAGTGATTCAAGTTTTCGTGTGAGGCGGGAGAAGAAGTGCTCGAGTGGTGGTTCAGCCGCACAACCCGAACGCGGGGAGGCGCCACCTCGACCAAATATAGTCTAGACGCTGCAGCCTAAATCTCACCGTGACCATCGCATTCGATTCGTGCATTGCAAAGGACAGAGTAAGGATCTTGGGATGCTCCGGAACAAGTTGACGAGCACACGTCGGCGTCGGGGGCTCGTCGGCTTCGTTGGATTCGCTTGATCTGGGGTTAGCGTGGGACTCAAGCAGTGACAGATCGCCACCCCCTGATTGTGGGTCGTTGATGTTACGTCATTCCAGATGGATTCTGAACTGTGGGCCTCAAAACATGCTGACCGCTGACCGCTGACCGCGTCGCGTGTCTTGACAGCCAACCTCAACTTAATCGCAAGAGACTAAACCAACGTCGTGTCGCAACAGAGCGCAGGATTTCCAAAATGCCGAGGATTAGAATGCCCTTGGGATCCGTACCCGACGCCAACACACGTGCCGCCAACAAGGTGTGCCCAAGTCCAAGTCCCACTGTAAATCCCGTCAATAGACCTCTGCCTGATAAGCTCTCAGAATCCAGAAAGCAAGACCCCAAACCAAGACACCGACGTCGAAAATCGACCAACTGAAGCACCACCAACCAACACCATCAAAAAGCGCAAGCCCACCGATGAAAATCCCCCCAAAAAGAAGGCCAAAACAACCCCCACCGCAAGGGAAGCCACCGCCACCCTCAAAGCCGCCGCCGCCTCCCTCCTAGACGTCTCCGGCGTCGTCGAGACCGGCCCCTCTGGCCCACTGCCCATCTATGACACATGCGATACCATCCGGCGCAAAATCCGCGCCATGCTCGCCAAAGACGGCGTAACCCAAGCAGATTTCCTCCGGGCCATCATTGTTGCTGCATACGGCCAAGACAGCACTCAGAAGCTAACTGCCAGCTCACTTTACAGCTTTCTGAAGCAAAAGGGTCCGCTGGCGGGGAACACGAGCCGCGTTTACTATGCTGCGTACGTCCTTTTCGAGAAGTTGAGGGTCAAGCAGGGCAAGGCCAAGTCAACGGATAGGGAGATTATGGAAGAGATTCATCCGGCAGGTGTCGACACGACGGTGCAGTCGGGCAAGATTTCGTATGTGATTCCGGCTGGCAGTCGTCTTACTATGGATAAATATGGGCGGGTCAGGGGGTCTTGGTAGCCTTCAGAGCCAGAATTGATCTTGTATTCCAGTATCAGACTATCGCGAACCCAAATAGTTATAACTGCTACCCTCACCACTGACTCAGCCTCTTGCAAACCTTATCACTCGGGTTCGAATTAAAGTACAGTCCAAACTTGATCAGACTCCTCGTCTCAGGCCCATAGATTCCATCCACGTCCTTGGCGCCATTCGCCTTTTGTGAGGCCTTGAGCGCGGCCTTCGTCTTTGTGCCAAAGTCTCCGTCGACTTTGAGGCTGGCCCCATTGCAGAGATTCAATTGCGTCTGCAGCGCTTTGACAGCGTCGCTGTTGTTGTTCTCGGCCAGCTGGCAGTTGATCGAGTTGCCGCGGAAGGGCATGTAGAGGTAAAATCATCACCGATACCATAACCGACCAATCTTATAGATACAGCTTCGTCCGCTTTAGCAATAAGATGGAGCAGTAGCGTGCTCTTATAGAGATGTAGGGTGTGTACTGTAGTAATCGCGCTATGTATATCTCTACCGCCAACCTAAAGACTTAATATATCTATTAGTTACTACTTAGCTACTTTAAAGCTCTAATAATAAATAGTTCCCACTAGCACAAAGGAAAATTTATAACTCCACAAGTTACTCAACGGCTCGCCAGCCATATAGGTTAAGGTATTCTATATCAATATAACCAATCTGGATCTTTTAATTAAATATAACCGATAAACCAATTTACTAACGTAAATAATACAACTATTTTCGTCGGCGGTCTTTCTAATTACGTAGCTAAACATCAGCTCTGGTTATTCTTCCAAAGCTTTAGGGAAATTATATATATTAAGATGTAATGCCGTCGCTGGAGGAACTAGAGGCATGAGCTTGATTATTAGAAGGTATATTGTTCTATATGTGAGCCCCAGCGGGAGCTGGGGCGGGTTGTGGTTTTTATATACAAAGGAAATAGCTCAGCCACAGCTAAGAGCAAGCTCTTGGTCACAGGTGGCTTAGGTGGCTTGACTAGCTCCTTGGTACGACACACCCCCCATCCTTGTACAGGCCCTATAATTGGCCTGGGCGAGGATGACTAATCGTGCTTTTAGAAGCCATTACCACCCTTTTTTACCCGAGAAATTTTCCACCCCTTTACTCCAAAAATCTATTCTTGGCTTAGCCTAGTTTTTCTCGTACCGCCGATCTCGATTTAGTTAGAAATTAAGATTAAACCCGGCTATTAACGGTTTAAAATGCCTTCGAAGTAAGTAGAGCTCTCTTTTCTTGTCAATTCTTAAAGCGCACGAGTATACGAATACGTACGTAGCTTTTTAAGTTCGCTTTAGTCGTTAAATTAATTACCCTAATTTCCCCAATCGTTAAATTAATTTTCGGATCGCAGAATTAGCTTATTTTTTATAAAGTTAATTACCCTAGCCATTTAATAACTCGTACTAATACACGCGTAAATCCGGAAAGAAGTTATCCCAGCTAGCAACCCCTAGTAAGTATACTCGCGGTAATTATTTAAACGTAGGAGTATACTAGTCCGAGGCTCCCGAATCTGGCTCAAGGAAACGTTTAGCCTTTAGTAGCGATTTTAACCCTGCTACGAAGCGAATTTATATCGATTCTTTCGCTTTTACTCCAACTACTAAAAGCTCTCCCTTCTCTCGTATTAACTTTACAAGCATACTCAAGGCTTTAATCCCACCTTACGCTTTAGTATTTATAAATACTCCGCGCGTTTAACTACTTACTTTTAATTTTACTATTGAATTTAACTTCCTCGATTAGGAGGCTTCTAAGTAGCGAAAGTAGGATATTAAACGGTTTCTATCCTACGTTTAAAAGGAGCTAAGCTCCCTTAGTAGCAATTTATCTTCGTAACGTATCTACTTTAACTTCGCTATATACGCTTAATTTTATCTTCGTATACTCAAAGAGAATTCCGCCGCAATTTTCTTAAGCCTATTTATCCGTTACCAGATCTTACTCCGATTAAAAAAGCTACAAATTAAAAGCTATATACGCTATTTCAACTCGTTTATTTACAGTAATATCAGGGGCTGCGAAAAAGGCCCCAAAAGTAGCGAAAAATATAAACTCTATACTACGGGGTATTCATATCGCCCTATCCCTTTAAAGCTTATTCCCGTAGCCAGGTAATACTACGATATTTATTTCGAATCCAACCTCCCTATTAACGCGCCGTTTAAAAATAGGCTTAAGGCTATCCTTAAAGCTTTATACAAGCTACTTAGGGAACTTACTACCTTCCTCTCCTCCCGCAATAATAATAGTTTAAATAATACTAAATATTTAAGTAAGTTTACTACTTTTACTACTACTTGGAACGCTTTTAATTACGTTAACGTTTAGGGATCTGGATAGGAAATAGTTAACTATACTCTTAGGTTTTCTCGGAAGTTATATCGGCTTTTAGTTCCTAACGTTAATACTCCCGTAGTTAAAGCTAAGTTAAATAACTTAAATAATAGTAACGTTTTAAACCAGAAAATTCCGCCGCTTATAATAGTATCTATAGCGAAATAAGGGCTATACCCCGGTTTTACCGAAAAAGTAAAGCGTAAGCTTAGGGCTAAATAATTAAAGGGTTACAATAAAAACGATAACGAAGGTAAGAAGCTTTGGGATAAATTAGGAGATATTAACTAGCTTAACTAGTTTAAGCCTAAAACCAGATCCTACGGTTTGCATCTTCCCCCGCTCTAATTTATAGTAAACGCAAGTAACCTTAATAATACTCGTTACATTAATATCGTCGCTTAAGTAGGCCAAGATCTCTAAACGTAGGTTTTTAAAAAGAACTAGAAGAAAATAGTTAAGGATTTTAAGTAGTTAAGGCGTAAGCGTTGGTACTATAATTAACTATTTACTAAGGAGCTCGCAAAGGCTATAAAAGCCGCAAAGGACGCTAACTCAGTACTTTTAAAACTCGTTAAGTATTAAGTTATTAAATTAAATACGAAGGTCTATAAGGGGTTATTGCAACTATCAATCCTTAGGAAACGTATATATACCCTCGTTTACTCCCTCCAAATTCCTCTTAAAAAGAAGCTTACTTTTACTAAGAAGGAGTTAAAGGGGTTATCCGAAAAAGTTATTAAAATTAGGGGCGGCGGTACCGTTAAGGAGATTATTTAGTTACAAACTCGGGTAAATACTATAAAGGAGCTAGTTCGAGGTAATAAGTAGGTTTACTTTGCTAAAATTAACAAAAAGTTCCAATAAAAGCGGAAATTTATCCAGGACTTTATTTATAAAGGGTTTAAAAACTTATTAAAAAGTTTAAAGGGTCGTTTTATCTCGAAGTAACGCTTCCGGGGATATTTTTATATACATTAGTTAAGTAAGTTAATTAAATCGGTATAGAGGAATCGTAAGTATACTTATTAATACGCTCCACTCCTCCGCCTTCTAATTCTCTAAAATAAGCATCTTATTTTCTATACTTGCCTTAATTTTGTACCGTACGTCCTAAAGATTAATAAGCTTGATAAAGTACTTGAATTTCTGCCTTAATAAGCGCTTAATCAACCTATTTGCTAGCATTTTATCTGTTAAGAGGTATTTAATAGCAAAAGATTCTCTTTTATATTCTTACCTTAATTATAGGTTCTATATATCTACGTACTTGAGCTTGGTATTAATACGCTTTAAGGTATTCGTAACGAGCCTAATCGTCTATATATTATTATAGAAAATTATTAAAGGGAAGGAAAATACTTCGCTAATATTCTTAAGAAGCCTTCCAAAAGCTATACTCTCTTTAACTATAGTACCTAAAGCGTAAAACTTTGCTTTAGTTAACAAAGTAGTAACCATAGCTTGTCGAGCTGCCTTCTAGTAGACTGGGCCTCCTATAAGCAAGAATACGAATCCGTAAGATAACTTACGCGTTTTTTCATTTGACGCAAAGGAGGCGTCTCCAGCGATTAAAAGCTGCGGAGTTTCTACTTAAATAGGCGCGTATTAAATGAAAAAAAACCTTATGGCGTAAAGGTAGCTTAAGGTGTAGTAAGCGGCCTTAATGTAATTTTAGCTTGGATTAATAAGAAACTTCGAAAGCTAGGAGACTGTAAATGTAATATCCGGCCTTATTATAATAGCGGTATAAAGAATACTACTAACGAGCTCTTAAAAGAGCTTGATCTCCTACTTTAATACCTCCCCCAAATTCTTAACAAACTCTTCGGCTAGTAGGGGTATAGAAAAGCATTTCCCAATATCGTCTATTCCAAACCTTTTCGCGATTTTTTTAATATACTAATTATAAATAAGCCAGAGTTTCTTACTCTCCCGGTCTCTAATTACGCGTATATTTAGAAAGGTATTAACGTTATCTCCCCCGGTAAGGCTATACTTCTTTTTAATCCCCTTTACTATTTTAATTACGGTTTATTCGTAGCTTTTGGGGTATATAAGGAGAAAGTTATCTACGTAGACTACTAAGTACGTTATACGCTCTTTATTATAGAAAAGGTAAGGTTCCTCCTTTAATCGGAAGAAACCCACCTTTTTAAACGTAGCGTAAAAGGTTTTATACCAAAGTATAAAAGAGTCCCTCAGCCTATATAAAGCTTTATTAAATAATATTATAAAGCCCTTTTTCTTAAACCTATTAGGGAGTTTGCAGATTACCCCCGGAAGGTCTTCTCCTTAAATAGCGTTTAAAAACGCTTACTTTATATCAAATTACTTAACCTCTTAATCGTTAACTATTACGAAGGCGAGTATAGTACGCAGAGTCCGCGCGGCTAATATAGTTGCGTAGGTATCCTGTAGCGTATAGTAGTATTGGAGATCTCCTCATATAACTATATAAGCCTTAAACGTAAGGATCCCCCTAATTATTTTTTGTAAAAATACCTATTTAAGTAAAAGCGGGTATTATTTTTATACTTTTAGATTAAACTTGGAAATCTCTCTCCAAATCTTCCTATTAATAAACTTATTTATTTCTTAGGCGGCTGCTTCCAGGAATTCCTTTCCCAAAAGGTAACTCTTAAGCTCCCTTTAATTCTTCGGGGGTAGGAGTATTATAAACTCTTCATAAGTTAGGGTTCTCTTACAGATTACTATTACTACGATTTCGTATAACGTACAGTAAATGTAATCTCCTCCCTGGATTACCTCTTACTAATCAGGCAGGTAGGTCTCCATAAAGTCATACTACTATTAATTACAGCCAATTAAAATCTCTTCAAACTTATACCAATTTTTAAAAAAAGCAAAGACTCCCTTTTCTATACCAGTAACCACCTTAACCTCCTTTTATTTCTTTTCCCTTAAGTTATATTTACAAGTAGGAGACCCTATACTTAGGCCGGACGTTTACTAAACTAGCTTAAATTAAGCTCGCTTTTATACTTACGTTATTACTTTTAATAATTTCTTTTATAAAGGTCTCAGGGTTACTTTAGCCCCTAACTGCAAACTTCCCCTAAATCCTTCTTAAAAAGCGCCCCCGTTAGCCTTATATTTAGGACTTTTAGTACGAATTATAATTATTAAACGTATACTTACTCTTAAGCTTAATCGTATTTACTCCGTACTATTAAAGTATTCGTCTATTTACTTATCTTCGTAAACGGGATTTTTTCCGGACGGTTTATATACACCCGGGCCTTATTATCCAAAGGTTTCTAATACGTTAAAAAAGTCTCTATCGGCTTCTAAACTAGTTTCTTACCTTTAAGTATTTTTATTTCCGCTTTCCTACGCGTTAAAAAAGTCGGTTTTAACCTCTAAAACGAAATCTTACTCCTAGGCTTCCGCAGCTCCGTTATTCGATTCTTCCTACTATAAAGCTTATTATAAAGCCAAACCTCCAGCGCCTACTCCCTACTATTTAGGCGAAAAGTTTATTAACGTTGGAGTTATAAGTCCTTAAATTGGGGTTAAAGGCTTATCGACTAATTTGCAATTTTTTAGGTTTCCAAGCAATTCCACCCCCAAACTCAGCTTTAAAAGTTTCCTACTATTTTATAACTCCCCTTTTTTAAGCTCGTTTAGTAAATTAGGGGATAAGTTTATTATTAAGAATTTATTAATTAAATTAATAACTAAAAGGGGCTTATACGCTCCCTTAATTAGGTTTACGTACTTTACTATATAATTAATCTCCCCTACGTTTAAAGCTTCCCTCTCCTCCTTTTTAAATCCGAAGAAGAGTTCCTTATTAAACGTTATATTATACGTAACCACTACTTAGTCTAGGAGCGGTACCCAGATTTTGTAAAGGTTGGAACCCCTGTAACTAACTAAATACCCTAGGTAAGCGCGCTTTTTGGTCTTAAAAGCACGTTAATTAATATTCTTTACCCTTTTAACTAGTAACGGATATATCCAGTATTCGTATACGTATACCCCAGACCAGTCTAGGCGTACGTCTTTTATCTAAGCTCCCTTCAGACCTTACTTTATAAGGTACTAGCGGTAATATTACCTAAACCACTAGTAGAGCTTCTCGTTCGGAGATATTCAGTTATTACGTTTACTTAGACTTATTCCGTACAGGTATACTACAGCAGTAATAAACTCTAATTATATATATTCCGGGAGCCCTACTCCCGTTAGTATCTTTAAAAACTTCTCCTACAACTCCTTACCAATACGTTTAATACCGCTATTAAATTCGTAGTAAGCGGTCCTAGTTATCTCGTACTCGATGCCCTCCTTTACGAGTTACCTTATAAGTTATATCTCTCCTTTAATACTATACGTACTCGTATTTTAATTTTAGCCGATAACGCAGATCCTAAGCCCGTACTATCTTTATACCTATCATTTAAACCGCTATAAAATTATAATAACGGTTAGCCCAGCTTTATCCCTTATAATATAAATAAAGGGCTTATTACTAAACTCGTTTTTTATAAGTACGGTATAATAAACGTTCCCAATCCCCTGGTTAAATTTAAAAATATCCTACGTAATCCTCCAAAACGGTTTCTTAAATTAGTAGGGCGAAGGCTAGTAATTAATTACGCTTTCGGCGTAAACTTAAACGTAATTTTCGCACTTTTAACGTAAAGAACCATTTACGCTCCCTTTAATTTTAACACCCTTCGCGCGTTCTACTAAGTAGCGGAAAGCGTCCCTTCCAAGGTACCCTAATCGTAAATACTATAAAGCAATAATATCTTCCCTTAGGTAATTATACAATCAAGGTCTTACTCCCCTACTTATAAACGCTATAATTATAGGGCCGAATATATAAGTAACTTACAATTTACTTAAAGGTACCGGATTAAACTAAAAATAGGAGGAAAAAGGCTTATATTCAAAGAAAATAATATTACAGTAACGAACGAATTTACGTATAATTTTACTATACTTTAAAGTTCCATAACGCAGGGTTAAGTTATAACTACAATATTACAAACTCGCTACTTCCTTAAGCTTTCCTTTAAAGATAATATTAATATAAAAACCGGAAACTATAATAACGTTTTATAGCAAAAGATTCTTTATATTCTCGCCTTCCTAGCCGTTTAAATAATTTTTAAATATACGCGATTTATACCTAAGGATAGGGAAATACCCAGCTCCTACCTTAATAAACCTACCTTACCTATTAATTATAAACGAACCTGGAAGGAGAAGCTCCTTTTTATTAACGATATAAAGGGCTCCGTAATTATTAAGGAGCGTACTATCCGAAAGTTAATATAAAACCTAACTTATAACTACGTATACCCCTAAGCTCTTATTTAACTTCTTAAGTAGAAATAAATTAATAATTATAACGTAGGGATACTTTATAGGGAGCTTGGTAAAATTGGATTCTTCGGAGGTAACTAAAGCAGGATTTTTTTAATTACGGGGTCCCAGTTTTATAGTTCAGGGACCCAGCTGGGTATTAAAAGCGGTATTCGTAACTAAATCTAGTTGCGCTTTTTCGGCTAGTAATTTATAAAAACCAATAGGATCTCGCTTTAGGGGCGAGAAAAGAATTATTATAGCGCTAATAAACCCGGGCTAATTTCCTCCTCCCTTTACGAAACTAACTCCACCCCTAAAAGAAACTTACTTAAGTTTTCCCTACTTAACGCGTAATTCCTCCTTAAACTTACTATATACTAATTTATTAAAAATAAAAAGGATTTAATTACGCTTTTTTTTATTAAAGCGTCTTTTCGAATAAGCTAAGGCGTTAAGTACGAAGTTTTTACTATAAGTAAAGCGGAAAAAGTTACAATTAGTTAATTCCTACCGGTACTTCCGGAACTTATAAGGGTAAGCGTATTCAGTTCCAGTAGTTTTGCTCTTCCTACTAAAGCTACTTTATTCCGTAATAGTATAGGATTTATTGTAACCTTTCCCCTTTTTCTCCTTAGCGTTAAGCTTAATCTCTACTTCCAAGTTACAAGTAAGCTTATTTAAGATTGGGAGCTTTTCGCTTTTGTTAAGTAATTTAGTATATTCAGATTTCTACCTTTTACCCTACTCGCTATTAATATACTTAATAACAACGGCGAGCTAGTTTAGGGTAGCTAATAATATTTTAACTTCTTATACGCTATAGGCGAAAGTTTCCTTATAAACCCTTTTCCAATTTTATATCCAGGTGGTTAAGTTAACCCTTTTAACTTTAATTAATCGTATTACGTTATTATAGTTATCGCAAACGTATATCCAAGTAAGTTTCGCTCCTTCGTTAAATTACGCGTAAAGTTTAGCGATACGATTTTAAACCGTAATGGGTTTATTTTGTTAATTTAAAAGCTAAAGGTTAATTAGGTGGAAAATTTTCGCATTAATTGTACTCTTAATCCAGGTTTGGATATTTATAAAGTACTAAAGCTAGTTTTTGCGCCTATACTCTTTAGCGACCTATTTTTTTATTCGAAGATTATAGTACTTAAAGGGATTAAGTACTATTTTAACTGGTTTCGTTTTTATAGCTTTTTTTAAATTAGTAAATTTTTCATACTCGGCGAGCTTTTTTTTAAAACCCGTATTCTAGAGCTAAATCTCGTCCAGGGTTCCTTGGAAGGTCAGAGGATCGGAAAGGTTGTAATAAATTACTAAAGGGGTTTTGGTAAGGGGATCGAGGAGGTGCCAGATCTGTTACTCTTTGTAGTAGAACTTTAGTGTAATATACCATTCGTTCCACTTATTACGCTTAGTAAGCTTAACCTTGGTTATAAGCTTATTATTGGTTGATATGGTAATAAGGTTAAAGTTTAAAAATAGAAGATTGTTAAAGGTATTTAAGAAAAGAAATACAAATGCTCTAAAGCCTGTATAGTAACGGCTAACCTATACGCTCTTAGATACTATTATAGCTTGTAAAGCGCCGGGCTTATAACTGTAATACCGTCGCTGGAGGAACTAGAGGTATAAGCTTGATTATTAAAAGGTATAATGTTCTATATATGAGCCTTAGCGGGAGCTGGGGCGAGTTGTGGTTTTTATATACAAAGGAAATAGCTCAGCCACAGCTGAGAGCAAGCTCTTGGTCACAGGTGGCTCAGGTGGCTTGACTAGCTCCTTGGCACGACATAAGATCCTTATCGGTTAGGGTTATAGCTTTATTTAATTTGTATATTACAATATAGCTAAAATAGCGATAAGTTAGATATAAGGTTATCTTATTAGTAATTTTTATATTTACCTCTTATGGGGAAAATCGAAAAATACCCTATAAACTCTATACTACTTAGTACCCTAACCCCCTTATACTAGATCGTACTCGTATAACGATATATAGTAGGTAGTAAAAGGTAGAGGAGCCTTAAGTAGTAAGTATTATCCCCTACCAGTAGCTTCCAACCCCTATTTTTATTTTTAAATCCTCCTAACGCAAAATTTTATAAGGTTTTACCCGTCTATAGCTAAAAGAATCGTAATAAAGTAAGTTGGTAAATGGAAATAAAGTATAGGTTTGGAACAACTAAGCAATAAAAGGAAGATAAGGAACGGTAAATAGTACTTTTTATTATTATATCCCTATAGTACGTTATTATAAGTATATATAATTATTTCTACTTATCCTTTTAATAATAATATTGCTGGTGTCTCCTGTAACTGAAAATCCTTTAATAGTAATTTTTTTAAGAATTTTCTATAAAATGCTTAAAAATACTAGGTTACGTTTAATTAGGTTCGGTTTATATATTTTAGTTATTAAACCTAGCTATTAATATAAAGATACCTTACCTTTCTAATAGTATTTAAATTTAGTTGCTAATCCCTTAGTATCCTACCCCTTTTTTATTTTTATAATTATCGTTAAGCCTCGCTACTGGGCCCCAATATAGCTACTTTTTCCACTTTATTAAAAGATATTTTAGGAAATTATAAAACTTATCCCCAACGATTTTATTATATAAGCCCAGGTACTTGTAACCTTTTTGCCTTAAATATAAGCTTATTATACCCTTTTCCCCTAGTATTTACTAGTTACGGCGCTGGAAGTTAGGTACGTTATTAGTATGGAGCCGTGTGGGCGTCTGGCCTGGGGATGGCTACGGGTCCAGTTTTTTTGCGAAAAGTGCTTAGAGGAGGTTGTTAAAGTTATTAAGTATGTTTAGGTATTAAGGTTTAAATATTAGCGTTAGTTCGTAGGATAGCCTTAAGCTGGGCGGTGTAAGTGATTAGTTTGCCACTAGTAATATACGGTTGGGCTTGGTACTTTGAGAAACGCGGGTACTTATTATTAAGCCTAAACGTTGTAAGGGATATTATTATTATTAAAAAATACTTTTTTAAAAAAAATTATAAGTAGTTGGTTATTAATTCCTATAAAATCGAGAATAATATTATTATTAATCTTACACCGCAGAGGACCTTTAGTCCTCGCCCCAGTGGGCAAGCGGTCCCTTTATCTATCTGTTTAGGCACCGTAGGTGCTTTTATAGTACAGGTATTGGTACGATATCGTACCTAAACCAACTTTACTTCCAGCCTTTTATTTACTAATCTGGGTCTCTCCTACCTAGGATGTGTAATAGAAGGGGAGTTGTTACAATTTGTAAAAAAAGGAAAATAGGAGGTACTCGTATATTGGTTCGAACTTGGATTATACTCGTTTTTTCTTCTTTCGCCCCGGTGCCCCGGTTATATTGTTATCGGAAGGTGGGAGATGGAAGGGGGGGGGGGGCTTTTTTTTTTATATTTGTTGCCTCGCTTTCGGTTCGCCTGTAGTTTGGACGATAGCCTTCTTTATTACAATCCCGGTACTATCCGTCCTCTCCTTCTACCTTTTGCTAATCGTTCCTTTTTTTCGCGTCTTCTCTTTTCTCTTGCAGTAACTACTTTCTTCCTTCCCCCGGCTACCTCTTTCTCGCTATTAAGTCTCTTTATTTCCCTTACCAAATTGTACATCTCGATTCTGCCTATATTGTAGAATTACGTTATTAATTTCGCTGCGGTTACGGTATAAGATAAAGCCTCTTTAAAGGTACTTCCGTCTCGTACTTTTAGTAATCCTACTTACTTTTGGTTTTACGCGTATTCCGGGTAATTTAGGAAGATATATACCGTTGTTTCTAATACTCCTACGCATCGATATAGTAGGGTATTTACGTCTCTTGCCTTTATTTTAAACAGGAATGCGTTTAGCCCTATTACCCCGGTACGTAGTTGGATAAGAAGCGAGCTTTTTGCCTTGGTAAGCCCTTTATATAGGTTGAGTAGGAAGTGTTTAGGTGGCTTCCCCCGGAGGTTGAATAAGTCCGCTGGTTCCATGCCTTGGCCGGTTTTTCTTCGCAGTATTATCGTTTATTACTCCAATCGGCGTGCCCTTTATTTTGCCTTTAGTCTTTTATCGGGGTCGAGTTCTGTCCAGTTGATTTCCCCCCCTGAATTTTGGGCCCACCTTGGTAGTTGTAGCTACTATTTAGCCCATTCCGCCTTTAGGATTCCGCTGTTTGGTTGCTTGATTCTTCCTTCCCCTCTACGTGGTCGTCTCCTTTTGAGTCGGCTGGTTACCACCTCGTACGCGGTACGTAGTAGCTCCGTTATGCCGGTTCTTTAAAGCCTTTATTCCGCTTTCGTTACCTACTTTATAAGGTATAGATCTAGTGGTGGGTACCACGCCTCGGCTTCGACGTTTCTTACTGGTGTAGCTTTATACGCCCCGATAGCGGTGCGTAAGTACTTTGTTTGTTAATTGCAGAGTTTTCGTACTATCCCCCTTGCTTTTCCCTTTCTCAATGTTAGTATGTGCTATATGTTCGCTTTATACGATATTACGCTTCGTATAACCATTGTGTAGATTTGCCGTGCGCGGTCGAGGTGAACTCCCTACGTTTTCCCTACTAGTCGTTCCAGTACTAGTTTCTGGGTTTCCATTTTTTGTAGGATAATCTTTTGGTATTTGGTAAAGGATAGCTTCCGATCCAGCTATACGCTTAGAAAGCGGGCGCTTTCCACTGGTACCAGACCCGGGTTCCCCTTTTCCAGGATATTTAATATGTCGGTGCGCATTCGCCTTATCCTCGTAAAGTATATGAGTTCACTCTTCGATGGGTTGAATTCCATGCCTCTTTCTTTTACCCATTCCTTACACACTTTATATCCCCTCTCCAGCGTCTCGTATACCGTCTTCGTATCGCGTACGTAGGCTAGTAGGTTCGTGTCATCTGCAAATCCCACTGTAATGAGGTTGGGGATTTCCTCCAGTCGAGAATAATATTCTTAATAATATAACTCCGTAGCCCTTTTTAAATTTTTAATAGTTAAGTTTCAAATGTTAAAATTTTCTCCGTATAGGCCAGTTCTGGCCTTAGCGATATTTATTAGGTACCTTTTCCGTATAGTTACTACTGGTTAGTTACATTAGTTAATATAGTTAAGCTTACCTATATTTGGAAGAGTTAGGACGGTTTTGACGAAGTTTTGGGTTTAATACGTTAGTATGTTAAGTTTAAATAGTAAATATTTGGCCTAATAAAAAGTATTAGCGTAATTATATATATAGTATTATAGCTGATATATATAGTTTATACTACTTATGAATAGATTTTATAAGGTATAGGTTAAATAGAAGCGGCGAAACGTATTTAAGTTATAATATAAGGCGGGTGCTGCCCTGCCTAATAAGGTAGTAGAAATAAGATTTGGGCCTAGGGTTAAGAACTGGGTCGCTGGCGTTAGGCGATTTTCTACTGGTAGAAAAGGTACGTAGCCCGTTATTGCAGGACCAAATCTTGGCTTGGGGCTGAAAAATAGGTTTCCTGTAAAAAATTTTGCCGGGGAAATAGTACGTAGCGTTTAACGGTAGAATAAGAAACGAGTAACTTTTTTTACTGGTAGAAAAGGTACGTAACTTACGGTGGTAGAATAGTAAGATTTAGGTTTTAATTTTTCTACTGGTAGAAACGGTACGTAGCTCTTAGCGGTAGAAATTCACTAAGTAGGTGATTAAGATTACGTATACGAATTACTATTAATTAAAATAATCCAAAGGTTGGTATTATTACCATTTAACTCTTTAGCGTCTTATTATAATAGTATCGGCTTAAACAGAACGTTTCGTTTCCAATATTATATATAATTTATCTACGTATTAAAATTGCAGGTTTTCTTCTTCTCCTTTAATTAGAGTAAAGGAAAGCGCGGCTAGGTGATGGTGGTAGAGGTCCTAAAACTGGGTCCTCGTAACTTTACCGCCATTTCAGACCCGTGGCAACTGTAGCCGAGGCAGCCCAGAACTGTGACCCCCTCACTCAGTCTGGCTCAGGCCAAGGCGGCAACGGCTCAGTTCCGAAGAAGGAAAGGGAAATTCATGGTGTCGATTTTAGGGTCGTGAACTGACTGTTATTTGAGACCTGATGAGTAGCTACGTACCACCAACAAGTCACTGCTCTTGCCATCGCCTAGCCACAGCCAACAGCCCATCCAGCCTCACAAGCGCTCCCGTCAACACAAGAACATGCATCCAGTTATGGCTCTGTCCCAGCAAATCGAATCTCTGTGGGAACCACCGCTCCGGTATCCTTGCCGCATAGACGGCCGAACCAGAAAAGTTGATCAGACCCAGTCCAAAAAATGATTTTAACCCCATCATCCCCTCAAGCTCATCCCAGCCGAAGATAGACAGACCGTGAATGATGGGAACGAACAAACTCGCTCCAAGACCAGCATACATCAGAAACCTGGTAAACCTGTACTCGGGCCGCCGAAACTTTGGTCTCAAAGTAAAAACACCACACCCTATTCCCGTAGCTGTAAGTAGAGTAAGATACAAGTTCCGCGTTGCTTTGTCGTGGTAGAACCCAAAATGCGCACCAGACACGCCTGTACCCCACATGACCAATACGATGCCCAGGTGGTCGAGCTCGTTCCCGAATTTGTGCATGTGGGGGCTGTGGTCTGAGAAGGTGTGATAGACTGTTGATAGAACGAAGCAGACTACCACGCCGGTGAAGTAGGTGCCTACCGCGAGGCCATCTTCAAATTTGATGCCGTCGGGAAGTTTGGACCAAAGGAAGAAGTGCCCAAGTAGGGAGACGAAGAGCAGAGCTCCGAGAAGATGAGACCAAATGTTTGCTGTACAAGTTCATGTCAGTATATCCCTCAACACGTGAATACCACGAAGGTCCGGTGAGTGCACCTGTCTCATTATGAATATGAAATATGCTCTTCGCCGAGGCCAAATACGAGAAAGTCGCTCGTCGATAGCCTGTCAGGATGAATTCATTGTCTCTCTGCCACGGAGCTATGTTATGTTAGCGTCGGGACACTATGCTCCCGCCACGGCAACATACAAATTTCGGCCCAGGTAAGGAGCCTCCGGCTATCCTTGGGGGTGGGTTTTGCGGTCCGTGCCATCGGGGCGCGTACCTGGACGGGATCGACTAAGACTACGGCTCGGAGAGCGGTTGATCTGGGATCGGGAAATAGGTGGTGCCGTGCAGCGGTGCGAGGTATTCAAATTTAAGAGCTGGAACTGGAGGTTGGGACAGGTGTCGGACGTCGTGATTTTGCAACCCCTCCTGGCGAAAACGCAGCCAACCACACCCCTGGTCGTCGGATGGACCCACATTTTAAACGCTCACATGTCAGGCGGTCAGGCCTAGTTGCATCGTGACTTTGGCATTAACAACTCACCGAACTCGTCTCGAATATGATCCCATGCATTATGGTTCATCTCGAGCAAAGTTGCCTACCTGTTATATGAAAAAAAAAAGAAAAAAAAAAAACTCTTTTATTCTAGAATTTCTCGCGCACCACGCCAATATGCAGAACTCATGGTGCGTCTTGAGGGCCAGGCGTTTGCTGGAACAGTGTGGCTGCGGCACAGCGGGAAAGCGCGACCGGTGAGCCCTTCGCAACCACACCTTAGCGCTTGTCCGTCGCGTGGTGATTCAGGCAAGACGTCCAGCCCATCTGAGTGGTCACATCACTGCATCTCGCAAAGTGCAAACTTCATTCTCACACTGCGGCTTCGACGGAAGGCTGCAGACCGGTCTGTTGGTTTCAAGCTGACAATTTTGGTTGAGGCTTCCCAAAAATACAAAATGGAAGCCAAGGAAGGCAGTGCAAAACTGATGCCTCCACTTTTCGCACTCTCTTGGTTTGTGTTAGTGGCATTCTTCAGCATCATGCGACTTCTTTTTGTTGTTTTGTTTTTCACCACTCACGTCACAGCCGCCGACCCCACTTCTAACACAACAACGGCTTCCTCGGAGCCTGTAGGTTATGTCCAAGACCCCAATGGCAGGGGAACGCCTTCTCTTCTCATTTCTTGCGTTCTGACTCTCATTCTCTGTGTTTGGTCTGCTTTGCACCTCAATGTTCCATCACGAAATCACTCGGCAGTAGGAGATGCTTGGCTTAACACTAGGTGGATCATCACCGGCATCTACGCGCCAGAGCTCGTCGTGTTCGCAGCGTGGCGACAATGGTGTTCGGCAAAATTGCTTCAAAAGCTCGTCACCGACACTCTGGACAACACGTCACCGAAGCCAAGTGACAACTCCGACACCTCAGCTTCATCAAAACCGTACGAATGGACCATGACGCATAGCTTCTTCGCTTGCACCGGAGGCTTTGCGTTTGAGCTGGAAGGACTAGATGCTGTGGATTCAACAGACAAGGACCAGGAAAAACGCCAACCTCAACGGATGACTCTCACAGCAAGAGGAGCCGCATTGCTTGCCCAGTGTGGTCGGCTTCCCAAAGTGGACCGCGAAGACATCGAGGACAAGAGCAAAGCAAATGATCTTGCCAAGGCAACCGTCATTATGCAAGCATGCTGGATGCTTGTCCAAGTCATTGGTCGTCTGGCTGCCAAGCTTCCGGTGACCCTCCTTGAAGTGAACACGGTGGCACATGTGTAAGTGGACGGACGCTTGGTGAGATTCGCTTTCTAACCTTGTTTGCCCAGGCTTTGCGCATTCGCCATGTACCTTTTTTGGTGGAACAAGCCCCTGCTTCCCAATCAGCCCATCCTCATTCGCGAAAAGGAGTTAGAGCCCCTAGCTGCCTTCATGTACGCCAGCAGCGAGATGAGTGGATATGTCAACCCGAAAAGGATCAAGTCCCAAACGCTTGTTAAAACTGTCTTGGCCCATCTTAGCCTGTTTTCCAAGGTCCCCGAGCTTGAAACCATCTGCTTCCGGACCGCTGCATCATCGCCGACGTCGGAGAGCAGCAAGCCCCAGACCTCATCGTTTGCACTCATCCCCTCAACAACAGTCCGTCGGTCACCACAATCTTGCATGGACCTCCTTCAATCCCAACGAGAAAAAGAGACGGGAACAGCATTTTTCGAAAGACGACCAAGAGTCGTTGATAAAAGGCCCACCAACGACTTTGTGTCCGCCAACGACCAGAACAGATGGTCTCTGATCAAATCTGCCTTTGCTGAGTACCCCTACCTCCGCCAAGATCGCCTGGCTCTCGCCCATGACATTGACGGAGCACACTGCCTCCATCTCAAACCCGAGCAGCTCGTCGCAGATCACATAAAGAACTGGCCCTCTAACGACCTACTCCGCAACGTCGACGGTCTCATCGTCGGCATGGTCCTCTGGCTCGCCAACTTTTGCTACGGAGGGATTCACGCGGCGGCATGGAATGACCACTTTCCATCAGTACCAGAGAAATGGCTCTGGCGAGCATCATCATCCTACATCGGCTTTTGCGGCGGACTCTGGGTGATTCTCAATTTGCTAGTGGCAAGATACAGAAAGCTGAACGATTTCTGGGAACATTGGATGGATGGGAAAAAGAGCTGGTGGCAGAATTTTGGAATCGGAGTTTTGGTGTTTATTTGTGGCTTTAGTTTGTTGCTTGCACGGTTTTATATTGTTCTAGAGGCATTTTTGAGTATCAGAGAGATGCCTATCTCAGCCTACCAAACGCCTGAGTGGACAGATGTGTTTCCGCATTTCTGATGGAGTACGGACGATGATACCCTGGGATAGAGGAATGATACAGTTGTCTCGGATCAATCGCGCTATATTCTCAGGCTAGTAGTCCTACATGTTTTGTCCCATCCACCCACAGCATAGCTCGAACACTATGCTCACTTACGCGTCATATCTGATTTGTTGTATCCAACTAGGCACCCGCGGCGGAGCATACTAGCTGCAGCTCTTCATATACCCTGCGACGCGCAAAACCCAAAGCAAGACTGTTGAGGCGTTGTGTTATCACTGGGCGTCCATCAAGCTATCTCTCGACCGCAGCTCGGATGGCCTCAAAATTCCACACGTAATACTAGCCGGTGAGGTCTCCGGTCAACACTAGTGATTCGAGGCCAGCTAATAAATTCGCAGCGAGATCAACGTTGTTATAGTATTATAGTTAGAAGTTTTGTATTAGTCAGTTGCTGGTAAGGGTTGGGTTGGCCAATTGACTTGATTTAATTGCCGCAAACTACTACAAAACAGGACCTCACCACCCATGAAAAAAACTTAATATCACGATCTGGTAGGGCAGATCCGGAGGCTGTAAACCTAAATGTGCCGTGGGAACCGGCATGCAGGCGGATGGCCCCGGCTGTTCGCCCGGATAGCTTGGCAGCTGGCCAGCGACAGATGTATATGCCTTCATGACCCTAAAAGCTCGTCATACGCCATCGCAAACCCACAATACAAGGACAATTAGGAAATCCCAAACGCAGTCCTAGCTCTAGGTCAATAGAACTAGGTGATAAAAACCTACCAGCCCTATGTCCACAGAGCTGCGCACCTGGTAAAGCTTGAGCTAATTAGAATGTATTAACTCCCAGCATATTGGATATCGAGGTTTATGTGACGCGCTGTAGCAAGAAAGCTGAAGTTATGATTCGAGTTGGGACGGTCAGGGGCATAAGGCAGGGTTCGTGACAAAATCCCAACACTGGACTCGTAAGGGCATGGAATAAGGTTTATGAGGAAGGTGTAACTCAGGACAGGCTGTCTTCTTGCTTCAAGCTGCTCCCTCTTTAGCCTACCCTGCTTTTTGCTTTTGCTAGCGCTCTGGGAGAACCACGGCATAACGTTTAAGCAAACTCAGCTCGTCTCAAGTTAAAATTGTATCAGCATTTGTATATCGAATACATTTCATCTAGAGCACGGAAACGTGTGAGTGACTAAGTTGATAGCAAAAAAGTGGGCAACCTGAATCTGATTGATGCCACTTTGATTGGACTTGACAGGTTTGAAATTGACGAAAAGTCTAACGCGCTTTCAATGGCGTTTATGCATTCGATATCGCTAATATTATCAGTGGATCAATATCCCTTCGACTTTTTGGTGTACCGTTTATTTCATTCAGCAGTTGATAACGTACTTAACTTTAGGGTAAAACAAGAGTCTGTTGACGGAATGGGAAACTAGTGCGCCTTTTGAGAATTGTTTGTTTGACGGGAACAACCGCTGCAGGAATTCCCTGAGGACTGGACTGCAGGGTGGACGCGGACTCGGTTTTGAGGATTACCAAGATAACGGAAAATGTTCCCGACCAGGACGGGAAATATTGATCCTTTTGGCCAAGTCCTTTTTTTTTTTGCCCAGGGCGGCAGAGCCAGTCGCAGCGAATTGAAGCCTCTCTGGCCAGTGATGATCAGATCGACAAGGGGCTGGGGAAATTTTGTGGCGTCCCAGACGCTGCTGCAGGATCTTGACCTCTAAACCCCTTTGTCCGGGCTTGGGCCTGATAACAGCTGACATGACCAGCTTCGGCATGGGCTGAAAATAACCCCCTTCCAATCCCATCTTGGCTGCAGGCGCTTGGGAAAGACAGAAACAGCAAAAAAGGACGAGAGCCCCGAGTGCGATGAGGATGGTGAGGAGTTGGGAGTCCATCCGCACACCAGTCACTCATTTTAAGAACCTTTTTTTGGTTCGTGCCACTCGTTTTTTGTCGTCGGATTTGCGATGAAGTATTTTGGATTGGTGGTGTTGTCGACCGCGTCCCTGCTGCAGGGAGCGTGGGGGGCTTGTTGTCGCACGAACAAGTGCCTCAAAGGTAAACGGACCCAACAACAACACCCGACATATGGGTCCCGTGGGACGGGAATGCTAATGAGCCTTTATTTGTAGCCGTCGTTCTCGCTGGAGATCAGGGACTCGCCGAGTGTGCGGCCAAGCTGACAGTGACGGTCACGCCCTCGGCCAGCACCGTCAAAGTGACGGTTACTGCAATAAAGAGCACCATCGCAACGTCGCGGGCCACCGTGACCTCGACCAAGACAGCATCCACGGCGACGCTCCTGTTCACGACGACTTCGACCACAATCGCCTCGACGCAGACCAATGTTGTCAGCTCCACGACGACGATACCATTCGTGTCGACCAGCACCACGACCCTCCCCGTCAGCACCTCCACCGTGACTAGCTACAGCCTCAACTCCCCCGGCAACCTTAAGGCCCGCCAGACAGCCGGCCTTTACATCCCCGAGGGTAAAGTGCCCAAGTACGCGTCAGAGGCTTGTGACAACAACTTTACCAAGTACGCCAAAGCCTGTCGCTGCGCCGGCGTCGAGGTCGTCACGGTGACAGCCCCCGCCAAAACCGTCACCTACAGCGTCCCCGGCGGCACCCTCACGTCTGTCCTCTCGACCGTGGCAGTCACGCAAACCACCGTCTCCAAGGTGACAGCCACGACTCGGAGCACGACTACCAACATTGTGTCCGTCACCAACACGGTCACGTCGACGGCGACGATTCAGGTTTCGTCCACCTCGGTCGTGCCCGCGACATCAACCCCACCCGGCGCGGTCGCCACGCTGGTCTGCCAGGCGCCGGGAGCGCGATTCCGAGCCTCGGTCCTGGTGGACACTCGTTTCCGATGGTTCAACGACTTTGAGTACAGCCAGCCGGCGTGGCAGACGATCAGCGACGAGAGCCTGCTCCCCCCATCGTCGGTTTGGACGCTGGATAACGACGGCTTCCTACAGGGCGCCTTCCTCCCCCCGGGCGCGACCGAGCCCCGTGTTGCCTATGTCGACATTGGCAGCGGCATTACCAACCCTATCAAGGTCAGGGCGGGGCCGGCCTCCATCGTGGCTGCCGGGGTCGCCGCCGGAATTAGGGTCAAGGTCAAGGGCTGCATCAACGCCAGCACCAAAGAGTTTACCGCGTCGGCGGTTGGCTTTCACACCATCTTGACTTGCAGCAACGAATTCTTCCTCGGATCCGGTGATTCTGCCAATTGTTTAACCCTCCTGCCCACAGCGAGAGATGCATAAGATGAGAAGGGAAGGGGGGATAAGTTAATAATGGCTAGGGGATTTGACATGGATTGATGGAATGATATGAAATGTGAAGTTTCTGAGTATCTACCTACCTAGGTACCTACCTACCTTTTTAAAAATACCCCCCCCCCAAAAAAAACTCCGGTCAAACCTTAATGTTTATAACCATTTTTAATTTTCAAGAGGGCGTCAGGTCCACGGAAGTCAGGCGACCTCTTTTCCTTCGCTGCACATTGCCACTGCTGTGACTCCCCATGTACAAAACGCCGGCTTTGATAGAAAAAAAAAAAAAAAACCGGGAGGGAGAGAACGTGGCAGGAGAGAACGCGTGAAGGAAGGAGACAAAAAGGGAGGGAAAAGAATGGGCGGTAAATTCCCTCCGCCGCTGACTTTTGTGTGGTGATACTGGGCAGCGACGCGTTTTTGGTGTTGATGTTCACGAGCGTTTCATTGGTCAAATCGCGCTATGTGAAGCCCCTAGTCGGGGGCGGGACTTGCCGGGAACTGTGATTGGCCATATACGTCAGCGGGGCAATCATGACAGCACTTGAAGTTTACCACAACCAATCGCCCAGCATCACGAATTCAAATTTCAACAGAAAAGCACACCTCCATCATCCATCAATGGCGCACAGCTCTTCTCCCCTCGATTCTTCTCGTGTCTCTGACACTAACCCGGATACAATCAAAGCCTTGTGGACCGACGTTGCGTCCGTCGTTTCCATGTCAAGCCGAGGACAGCCCATCAAAAATGGCAGGCGCGGTGGTGCTGGTGGTGGCAGGGCAGGTGGGGGCAGTCGGGCGGGCTCTGACGTCGGAAAGGAAGCCAGTCCCTCAGCATCCGTCCCCACGAGCGTATTCGACCCCTCCGAGTCCCGACACACGCCTGAAAGCACGGCGACGCATACGACGCGGACGATATCACCGCGACATGCGAATTTTAGCAAACTTGTCCTCCACCCTCGAGCCATCACTATCAATGACACCAACTCGATTGTGCCGAGTGCATTCGCCCATTTCGGTACCAATGAGCCTCCCGATGGCGAGGTAGTGGATTATACGCAACTGGTTGCGCTGGGGGGCGCGGCCCACAACTTCTGGGTTGTCCTAGATGACGATGCGGTCGGCGACATTGCGGCCGAGTATCGAGAGATGCGGGGTCTGGGTCTCTGCGAAGAAGAGTTTGCCACATTCGCCAAAACCCACTTTCTTCGTGGCGAGTTGCGATCGCGAAATGTCTCGGAAGACCGTCAATGGCGCGCCGAGCGCATGTTGCAGCTAGTTTGTCCTCCCAAAGAAAATGCCCACTGGAGGGTACCACCAGTTATGGTTACTTCGGACTCGCCAAGAGACGTCGGGGAGGCGCCAGAGCTCTGGTCGTGGGATATCCGGCCCGATTGCGCCTATTGGTTATCACTGCGAGGCTTCAACCCGCGATACCGCTTTCAGATTCAGAACTGCACCTTTATTCGCGATTGGATTACCTGTCCCTATCTCAGTGTCGAGTTCAAGCGCGATGGCGAGTCAGAAGACGTGGCCGTCAGGCAGGTCTGCGCAGCTGGTGCCCTAGCCCTGTTCAACCGCTGCTACCTTCACCTCGAGGCCCGGAAAGCAGCAACACCAAACAAGAGCCTCGTGGGCAACAACCTCGTCAATACCGACAAAGAGGAGATGGCGTCCATCCGGCATTATACCTTGACCTTTATCGGACACAAATTTGTCTTTTGGGTTCTGCTTCCGACCTGGGATGGGCAAGGTCAGTGGGCTGGTTGCGTCATGAAGAGACTATTCGGAGCCGACTGCACTGACAAGTACGCTGTCCGGGAACTTGCCGATTGGATTAACGAGATTCACAGATGGGGTTTATCCCAGCATGGCCCCAGTTGTGAGAGGGATATCAAACGCGTTCTCAACATTGGAGGTGTCCGCACTTCGGATGTACATCATGTATCTTAGGCTACCTACAGCCAACTGCCCCCGCACAGTCTCTCTCTCTCTCTCTCTCTCTCTCTCTCTCTCTCTCTCGCTCATCCAGCCGCTCTTCCTAGCTGCGCTCAGCCATCCTTGGCCGGGTCGAATCCCGGAACAGAATTTCCTGCCGCCCTCTTGATATGGTCTACAAACGCCGCCTCGGCAAACTTGGGCTTGGCGCCCTGACCTTGGTTGACCAGCTTGTCGCGAAGGCCGACATTGGGATAGTTATTCCAGCCGACAACGTTGCCCAAGAACCATTTCCCCGTGAAATTTTCAATCTTGTCGTCATTCTTGTTGGCAATGCGGAAACAGTGCGTCTGGCCGCCATCCTTGTGGTACACAATCTTGGGATGCGAACCATCCATGGGGGGATTGTCGATCGCCTTGTCGTACTTGTTGTGGCACGACGGAGCCACCCGCTTCACCTGGTCGTCCTTGATAAAGACGATAATGGTCTCCCAGTCGTGTCGGTGTCCGGCACCCCAGCTGCCGCAGATGACTTGGTCTTTTTCAAAGTAATAGTTGTACCTATATGCCGGTACGTTAGTCCTGACTTGGGCTATGTTGTATGGTTAGTACTCACATGATAGCACACCAGCCGTTGTTGCACCGCTTGCGGCTGTAGACATTGTTGTTCTCCAACCGGTTGTTATCACGACATCCAGCACGGAGACAGTTTGGGGGAACACCGTTAGCCGCGCCGAGGCCCGGGTTCATATTGCCGTTGGGATCCATGGCTGAAGTGTAGTAACAGCCGTCCTTGTCAAAATCCATGGCCGGCTGGAACTTGCTTTCCATGGGGTCGGACGCCGCTGGGAGGGAACCGCGGATGTCGCGTGGCGTGATGTTGATCGCATCGCGTATAGCGTTGGCGGGTGTAGCACCCACGCTGGTTGTCAAGACAGCGCCAGCGAGGAGGAAGGTCGAGGGAAGAGACCTCATCGTCAAACGATTGTTTAGCAGGGTCGAGACTTTGATGAGCGGAGGTTGCAAGTTGTGGCTTTGGTATCGGAGTGAGCTGATGAAGATGATTAACAGGAAGAAGAGGAGAAGAAGAAGAAGGAAAGGAAGAAGAAGAAGAAGAAAAAGAAAAAGAAGAAAGAAGACGAAGATGATGATGATAATGGTGAATACAAGACTTCATTTTCCCGGACTTTTCTATCTCTTTTATACTCAAACTTTCTCGGGACTACACCAGTCTACCGACACTCTATGTCATTCGTTGACGTGCTTCATTGCACCTGAGGTCAGGGCTTCACTGTAACCGATGGATGCCTTCAGCTGACCGAATTCAAGGCGAATCCAAAAGGACCTTAGGATTCCCCGCACAGCCCGCTTAAGCGTCAGCACGAAAAGGAAGGAATGGAACTGGTGATCTTGGGAAAGGTTGACCGACCGACGCGGCTGGCTTCTGACGTCGTTGGCTTTGATAGTTCCATTCTCAATCACTTTGACTACCTACTCCACCACCTCAAAGGATTGACTTCCTCATCGGATCAACCACCGAAGAACTCGGTTTGATAGGACGCATTATTGTTCGACGCAAAAGTTGTGCTATGCAAACGCCGCACCCCGCCGCAGTTTTGTGGAGGCGTAGGGAATTAACACTGAGTATCACAGTCGGGAGCTAGGCAGATCCCGCACGGCATTAATCGCGTTATGCTTTCTTCGCCGTACTAACGCACACACGGGTACGGCGCAGCGCAGCTCAGCTCAGCTTACCGTGGCTGGAGTCGGGTGTTTTTTTGTTCTGTTCATTCAATTAATCAATCAATCAATTGGAAAGCCTGATGGAGAGTTTGAGATTTAAAGATTCCTCTCAAAAGGATTGTAATTGTACCGGTAGGCGAAGGTCCCCGATTGGTTGTTGGTTGTCGGCAAACGTTGTGTCTGCTGGTCAGAGTTGCATTTTCCATGAAACTTGGCAATCCCTCTGAATTCATTGGCTGGGTTCCTTGGTTGCATTGTTTGGATCGCGTAGTGCGCAGGCAGCGAAGAAATCTTTTTTACCGGGTAAGGGAGGTAGAAAACAGGTAGGAATTGTTCGTTTATTCTTCCCATCCATCCTAGCCCCCACATTTTAAATTTCCCGGTAACACACCTGCTGTACATGACGCAACTCTACTTTATTTCCCTTTTCAGCTGAGGATTTACTCGGACTGTGGAGACCGAGTCGTAACTATGCCATGATAAAAACAGAATGAAGACTACCACCCTGTTACCGTTGCCTTGTACTCAGTGTCCTGCGAAAAGGATAAAGGTTTCAGGTTGGGAGAACAGCAGAAGATCGTTTGTTGTTTCTGGAGATTGTCTCAAAGCCCCATCTTTGTGAGGGTGTGAGTATTATTGCGAGGAGACCGGGCGTTGTTCCTGTCAACCTGTGCTGCCCTGGCCCAAGGGGAGCCCTGGACAGCTGTTCAACCTCCGAACCTGTCAAGAACATGTTCCTATAGATCACCTGCTCCTCTAGTTTGCACAGCTCTGTTTCACTTCACAAGATACGATGAGGCCCTTGGATTTCACGCAGCACAGCCAACAAGAACTAAGTCCGTTATGTGCAGCCAACATTACTCAGCTCCACCAGTCCTCCACTCATTGGTTGAAATGTGCCCATGGCCATGTATCACAGCCTCGAGGACAGGGAGATCATTCACCAGTAATCGTCGTGAAGCCAAGTGTATCCCACCCACCTAGTGCACTTCCATAAAAACATAACCCCACTTCTGTCTTGGACGCATACACCTCGGTGGTCCATCAAAATTGTCATGCCCCCACCCCGTTATGTTGCTTCTTACCGAGCAAGCCTAAGCTTGCGAGTTCAAAAGTATACAGGCAGTCTACCAAACAATAAATAAATCTTTCCTCTCGACCATGTTGAGAGCTCCATGTATACGCCGGGATTTTGCTAACTGCACACCAGTTGTGAAGCGGCCTAACCGATGCGCCGAGAGCCATAAAGACATAAGATAGGTAGTGTTAAACCCCCAAGGGCCGTAGTGGACATCTGGCGTCGAGTATAATGGGGACCCGGTGGAATCACTTGACGACTCCTTCGGCCGGATCGACAATACACATCAAAACCTTGTAGGGTTTGAACGCCACCGGGGCATTGGAAACTCAAATGTCAACCGCATAAATCTACGACACCGCAGACTGATATCACATCACATCCCACTACCACTCTCATTCCTCTCCTTCCAACCACACACCAAAACGATATTCCTCAGGTCTTTTGCTGTCATAGCCGCAATATGCGCGCAGGGCTACGCACTTCCCAGTTCACGAGCCACCGACTCGGCCGCCCTCGCAACAATTGACGTTTCCGACCCTCCGTCACTCGAGACATATCCAACCTTTGGTCGAGGCCCTCTTATCGAAGAAGCACCGGCCGGCGTCAACATTTCCCTCCTCTATACCTCCAAATCTCTGGTTCCTCGCAAGCAAGTACGAAGGCCCCCCGACACCGACACCGACACGGGTGCCATCGGGAACTATAAGCACAATCGCCTGATCATCTTCACACACTCTAACTGCCAAATTGATGCCCCCTCCGCCATGTATTCCCTGTTTGCCGGTAGCCAGGGGTGCCTGCAAGTTCGCGACCGAGGGTCTATCATGCACGTTGCCTGGGAGGGCCGAGGCTACATTTTGTAAGCACAACCACGAACTTGCTTGTCCACCTTACGGGGGACTATTGGGCGAGGGTTTATTTTTTATTTATTTTTTTTCTCTTCCCTGAGCAACATGAACGATTGCTTACGGGTGGGTATGCCTGCCAGGTGCAACTTGCGGATTTGGAGTGGCAGTGACTGCCAAGGCTCTTCGGCGGATATCAGTGGGATTTGGTCCTGTTTGTCGCAGCCGTATGCTTCTGTGTCCTATAATTGCTGGCTACCATGAGGCACATTGCAGGTCCTGTGGAGAGCTGTGCCGGGTTGGATTGTGCTGCACTGGGATTGAAGTCGAGTTACTCAACTTTCGACCCTGTATGAGAGAGAGAGCAGCTTATTTCTCTTCTTGTGTGCAGTGCCCTTTGTGACGTGGGCAATGGTTAGCACGGGTTAAGCAGCAATTCACCTAATCTCTCCCGAATACCAGCTCTGAAACGCCCCGTTGCTCCACCAGCGTCGGGACTGCCTTGACTGGACGGGCCATGTCGCGTGTTGCATTCCGTATTTTGTTAGCTCGTCCTCCCTACGTGTAACCAAGCAGCAAGCGCACAAGATGCGGGCAGGACGAGCCGTTCGCACGCTGATGGATGGGCGTATTGAAACGTCACTGGGCAAAAATGCAGCAGGATCTGAACAAATCAGACTAGTCATGTATATCCCGTAAGGTTCGACCGAGGGAAGGATCCTGCCGTGCCGCACCGAAAATTTCCGACGGACTCGTAGAAGGCTTCTAGATAAGCATGCCAAGGTCTGGCCAAAAGTCGAACAGTTAGAATATTTTCATGACCGCGCTTTGCGAGGTGGTTGCCACCAAGGCCCAAAGGCACAATTGTGCCGATGGAAGGGAGCCACCTGTAAAGGACTGCAAAACTGCTGGTTAGAAAAAGCCGAAGTTCAATTCCAGTTACCTGCACATCAGCCCCCAAAAGTTTAGGCTATTCAGAAATCTCAGTTTGAGAGAATAAGGTGAGACCCCAGACGCAGTTGACAAATGGCTTATCTCTGACCTCCCACATGGTGCATGGCAGACACATATGACAACATGACAAACCCTGGTGAGCCCAAGTGGCTACCAAAGTACTCGCCTCCAGAGAAAAATGGTGGTGAAGCCGCGCCTGTGTACGACGTGGGGAATGAAGGAAAGACCGATAAGCACGCCGACCGACGGCAGGCGGCTCTTGCTCGGGAGCGGGTGAGGAAGGAGCGATACCTGGCGTGCGGCGAGCAACTCCTTTTCTTAACCAACCTGCAAGAGCACGTGAAGGTTACTGTTCACAGCAACGCTCAGGCATAAATCTCATTTTTGGTAGACATGTTTGTCTAAGTAGCTTGAACAAGTCACCGGTATTGCTTACACTGACCTGACATGGTTGCCTCGAGATCAGTGGGCTCATGTAGGTAATTTCCAGCCACCCGTTCCATATTGCTCGGGTGCCCTCTAGCAAACCCCGTGCTCCTCTAGAAAGCCACCTAGAGCCTTGTAGCAGCCGGCACACTTGCAAAGCTATCCGTTTGACAGAGACATTAGCTCAAATTGAACATGACGTTGCGGAGATGACCAAACTGACCTGCTTCCTGTTGGCGCATGCGAGCAAAGCGGGAACATTTCCAGTCTCGATGGCAGCGACAATGCAAACTGCCTGACCAATAACTTTGACGCAGCTAAGAATGCTGCATCCTTGCGGGGCAACAAAACTGAAGACTGAAGGACGAGTCAGAATGCATTCCAGTCTCGGAACAAAGGTTGGACAGGAAGGGAAGAATCAGGGTGGGTTGGATGCACGTGTCGATACTTACCATCGGCTTCATTAAATGTCACTCCCAGATTGTTGTAATCCAAGTCGACATCGCTGTCGGTGTCGACTACAGTGGCACTTGGGGCTGCCACCACGGACGTAGCGGCATAGAGGACAGCGAGAGTGGAAAAGATGGAGATCTTCATGATGCCGATGGATGATTTACCGTGTGAGAATGTCTGTGTAGGTAGTGGTGATTGTGGAGGACACTAGCAAGATGGAAACAAGTCTGTCCATGGTGAGGTATTTATGCTTTTTCTGTTACAGCGATGCTGTCTACTTTCTCGTTCCGGAGATTCATACTGGCCGGTGCTGCGTGGCTTTCCTTGGTGGGAGACGGCGTCTCCAGTCCTGCACAACGTTACTGGAATGCTCCATCTGCATTGCTCTTTTTCGCTTGAGATCAAGTGTTGTTTCTATCTTGATCACATTGGTTACACATGCATTGTCCCTTTGAACGCCCGCCTGGCTGATGGGTCGATGTAGGGAGTCGAGGCTGCTATCTAAACTAGGCCCTATGGCCGGGTTAGGAAGGAGATGCATCAGCGAAGCGGTTTGGAATTAGCTGATAATGATGGGACTTCCACGGAGTTTAGTTTCCCTTCCGGCGACTGCTCCCTTGGGTCCAGTCACAGAACCCATTGTCGGAACACGGAGAATTCCGCGCCGACAGACCGACGTGAGATGTGTCAATGTTTGGGGCTCAAGCTTTGGAATAGACTGCAAAGCGGTGCCTTCGCAGGCTACATGTACCAATTAACCGGAGCCCGGTAACGCAACGTTGCCGATCATGTGTCAGGAACCAATCAAGAGGGGGAACCGGTACCAGACTTCACCCTCGAACACTCCATCGCGGACTTGGCACACCCACAGCTTGACTAGGATAGCGAGTGTCGAATTGCAATATGTCCAGCTTGTTGCCCGGCGATAACTATGGGCGAGTCTTGTAAAACAGTCCATGTTGCCCGGCTATACCACGTTACCGGCTGGAACCACCCGCCTGTTTGTAACCACCCAACCCTGCAAGGCAGTGGATTTCATTTCCTGCCGTTGGAGCTTGTTTCTCAGCCGCACACGGGATGAAATTGGTGCAAAATGGCTCCATACAAGAAAGTGAAGAACTAATTACCTCACTATTCTCAGCTACTCGCTCTGTGAACACGGGTAAAAAGTCAAGATTTGGTCCCAGACTCTGATTGCACGAGACCAGAAGTGTTACGGACGGACACGCCGTTAATGTATGGGATAGTTCCGGAGGGCGGCGGGTTCAATATGAACCACATCAGATGCGCGGAATCGAGACGCAGAAGACCATTACATTCGCTGATAGCGTGAAGTTGGTGTTCGGCGTTTAATATTAATGCCAAACTTGGTGTGGCCCATTGATCGTCCCGTGCCTCGCGCTGGTGGGTTTAATCGCTGGCGTATTTGTCGATGCGGCGGGAAGAGGCTGTGTAACCTGCGTCAGGCATATGGAGAATTTGCCCTTTGACCGGCGAATCAAGCTCTGTCTGCATGTTTCGCGAGTTACAGACGTTGACATGGGAAGAACGGGGGGTTGCAGCAAGAGTCGGCCATGTAATTGAAGCTAGTGATTTGCTGACTTGGACTTGCCAGTAATCCAGACATTCCGAGATATAAATGACTGATCTTGCGCCTTTTTCTTTCATCGTCCAAGCTGAACAGATAACCACAAGCAATTTTGTAAATGTGCCCCATGTTGGCAGCTTGTGGTGGCTTCGCGCTTGTAGCTAGAAAATGGCGGGGGTGGTTGAGGCGGCACAGGTCCACGAACAGTTACAGCAAGCGCCCGATTGGAACTCTGAGTATGCCTTGTGAGGTTCACCAGCGTCTAATATAGGCAATTTCAAAGTGGGCAGTGTCGTTTGCAAAAGAAGATAAAAGCGCATCTGAACCCCGAAGACACGATGCATGGGACGACGGCTGCATACACTTGAACAAAGCGTCAACACCAGACGATCTACTCCTGTACACCCCATACCGCATCAGAAAGGTGTCGACTTCGGACCTTGGGCACGCACAAAATGAAGTTCCACGTCGCATCCCAGCTCGGGGCGGCTCTCACCGCAACGCTCGCAATCTTCCCGCAACTCGGGACAGCGATTAACAACTGCGGCAATTCCAACGAATTCGAAAACCAGTCCTCTGGCGGATCTCCGAAAGTAACGGACTGCCAGCAACTCTCCAGCAATATTCAAGGCGCGGGGAGATGGTACATTGACCAATTCGAGACTCGGACAATTGCTTGGTATGGGACTTGCGCCTTCATCGCTACGTCGACCAAGGGCAACAAAGCAAAAGTTGGTAATGACGATGTCCGAGACTTGATCGCCGACGCTATCCGTCAGTTTAGCTGGAATGGACTCGTCGGGGCTAAAGGGTCTATGTTGTGTGAGGTGGAGAATGCCAACGGCTTTACTGATGTCGATTGGGCGATTTATCACACTTGATAGCTTAGATGAAAGACATTTTATCATTCCACAGGAACGCTGCAAAAACTATGGGGAAAGAATATTTAGAAGATGCATCGCTTATTTTTCTAATTATCAGCAACCGAGAACGCGTCCGGGTTCTTCCTCCCGCCCTCTTCGGCGCTATCCCGTTTGGATGAGTGTACGCTGATGGTGGTCTCCATGCGCGGCCAACCCGGCGTCGTCGACCCGGGTCCCTCGACAATGTGCTCGCGGCTATCGAGGCTGTCGACATGGTGGCGCGATTTCGGCGTCGCCTCGATAACCGTCTGAAATACCGTCTTGTTGCCCCTGCTGCGAGACCGGAGGACATATCCCGTGTCGGCCGCACCCGAGCGCATCTTGCGCGTTCTTCCCGACGAGCCCATCTTGAGGCTGTCCATGAAGGCGGGGAACAAGGACTGGGCCAGCGCCTTGAACGCGCCGGCGCATGACAAGATGATGGCGATGTTGACTTCGATTTCGGCCCAGATGATGAGCGGGGCGAGGTCCCAAGTGGGGTCTGCTCGTCGCAATCAGGGTTAGAACTGAGGGCTTCAGTGAGGACTAATCACGGTAGAATGTACTTACCCTGTGTTGGCGGCACAACCAAGCCGAATATCGTCGCGATCCGAACAGCGCTGGCGACTAGGATACTGATGGTGGCGCACCGGGGTTAACATCGGCTAATGAGACGCCCAAGGAAGAAAAGAAAAAAAAAACTCACATTGAGCCGCAGGCAAAGGTGCCGACCAATATCAGTCGTTGTCTCAGCGGTACTGATTCATTCCCGTTAGCACAGGATTTCCGGGAACATGGAAGCGGAAAGAGGAGAGAGGACTTACACTGCAAACTCCACAGCGTCGGGATCGGCAATAGGAAAACCAAGACATCGGCCGCCATGTTGAAAGCCGCGTTGGAAAAGAGAAAGGCTCTGTCGTCGATGCAGGTCCCCGGCAGCGTCTTGTCCCAACCACGCTGGATCGGCGTGCACATGAAGATGGACAGGGTTGTAAAGGTGATGCCGACGGCGATGACGAACCCGAAACATACGAACAGGACAATGCGGGTGACCCGGTCGCGGATGATGGTCAGGTAAAAGGTGAGGTACGAGACCTTGATGAACAGGTGCGCGAGGTTGAAGAAAATCTACAAGAACCGTGTCAGTTGTTGCAGAGCTTGAGCAGAGACAAGAAAGCGGTTCGCACCCCAGACCACCAGATCAGGTGGACCATGGTCGTAAGACTGCTCAAGTCGGCATTGTAAATGTGGATTCCGAGGCCATGTTTCGTTGCTACACCTGACAGTCAGTCATGAACTTATTGGCGACAAGGCAAAAAAAAAAAGGACAACTTTACCCAGCAGTTGCATCACGGCCTGCACGACAACCGGGATCATGGCGGTCAAGATGAGCACTTAGACCTTCAGTTAGCAGAATGGCCAGTGTAGTGGAGCACCGGAGCAGAGCACACACAGTCATCCCAGCCCAGCCGCCGGCCGTTCAGCAGATGCCGGACGCATAGCCGCACCGCGACCGAGATCCAGGAAAGCGCCTGGAAGACGGCAACGACGGCCACAATGGCCGGACGTCGATCATCCATAATGCTGTCGAACCAACGGACAACAACAGCAATAACAACAACATTGTGGACTGGACTCGAGTGTCAAATGCAACCTTCTTCCATTTTCTTTTTAACGTTTCTGCGACAAAGCCATGCGCGCGGAGACCCTGCATTCTGGCGCAACCGGTGTGCCGGGCCAGGTTCCGGGGCACCAATCCTGACTCTTGGAACGGTACTTAGTTCGAGTGCATTGTCACACCAACGCGCCTCTCTGGTTGGCGGAGAGGGTTTGGGCACAGAGCGTCTCAGAATTGTGGCTGCCGTCCATGACCTGGTCGCGATAAAATATTGTCAAAGCACCCCCTCGGCATTGCGGCGCTTGCCATGCACAGGTGCAAATGAATATTGTCCGGAACCACCAACATCTCGGCTGTTGCGCAGCCTTGACGGGGGCACAGACGTTGACATGCACGCCAGTCTGTGTTTGGGAAGGCAACTTCTTGACCAAACCGGATTGAAACCGGGAGGTTCCGCCACTCCACAGAGTTTACATTTCGCGGTGAGCTCCCAGCTGTTGCTCTCGCTTTGCCTGCCGTGGCAAAAGTACAGGGGGCGACTTCCCTGCCCTGGCCTTTTTGGCGCGCCCTCACAGCCTGATGTGAGTCCGAGCACGATTGGCAAACAGGATTGCACATTGTCAGGATCAAGCTAAAAGTATCTCCAAGACAAAAACGAGAAACCTGGCTTCGGGTACTGCACTTTTGCACCAATCGGTGTGATCGACGTCCTCTTGCGCCGCCGCAAGAACACGCCACTAACTTTCTTGGGTGCTATTGCGCACCGTTCGTTAGTGTTGGATCAGTATTGATTCTCTCCGGAAGAAGCCGGCGATGAAAAACATTATTGGAGAAGCCTGCTGCGATCATGCTCTGTCAACGCGCCACGCAGCCTTTTTTGGTTAGTTTAGGACCAAGACTAGCTTAAGCACGCACGTTTCAACGTGTGGCCTTGGAATCACAGATTTGGGATGCCTGGAATGGAAAGTTCGCTCCTTCCCACACAATGCCAGCATGAATTTTCAGCTTTCCATCGTCCAGCATCCTGACGCCTTGGTTGAGTTTAACTAAGATAAAAAATACTCAACAGAGTTTTCTATTGACTCAAGATCATATTATTAGGCTGTCTCGCCTTCAGTTCTGTCTCCAGATCTCCTTTAAGAGCAAGTTCCGACTGACATCTCCGGGGGTTACATACCAAGGTGCGATTATTTACGCGGCTACCGGAGCCTGAATGCAACTGCATCTGACAGCCTGGAATCCTGATTTGTATAAATATTGGTCTTCCGGCCCGTCAACTCCGTGCTGGGTCCCAAATATCGACATCCCAGCATGCAGGTTTATCACGTGCTCCGTTCCGGAACTCATCCTGGTTGTTGGGACAAGAGGCGGGCAGAAAACACGCTGCTCCATCTTGCAGCAGTCGACGATAGCGGCCTTAACTACGACATAGCTATCGTCGCGTACGGTATTATTACTGGTAATATATAAGAAGGTATTTTAAGGCTGTAATAAAATCCATCTTATTAGGTATTCTTATAATCTCGTCACCGACATGGCCCCGATCCTCGCCCTCTTTGGTGAGCGTATAACAACGCAGTTCTTCAGCCAATCTTTCACCGTGTATGACTGCATTGTCTTCACCGCCTGCCCAATTGGCATCATCACCGCCATCGCCAGCGTCATCAGAGTGGCCACGCTGAAAGTCTGGAAGACGATGATCGGACGGGGAATGGAGAACCAAGCCACGGTCGAGCTGGAACGATTATCATCAACTTCCCGCGAGGTCTGTGAGCTCTGGAGCGGACGGAATCTGGTGAAAGTAATGGGCTCTCCCGGCATACTGGAGCTCGTCTACACTCCAAGTCTTGACAGCGACAGCACGGGACAACAGAACCCGACAGACTGTGGCATCTTCACGCTGAAAAAACACAAGCCGGCGTCAGTCGTCACATCCCCGCCCGGCAAGCCTTGCCGCGTTTCTGCTGTCAGTGGCAGTGAGAGGCTTGCTGGCGATTTGTTAGGGGTCAGCGGCGCCATCGCGGTCCGGCCCTTTTTCCCGAAAAACGGGCATGCTCCCATCACCGCCGCTTTCCCGCTCATGGCGACCGGCACCGTCATGACTTCACTCGGCATGTTCCTATGCTCTCTGGTTGTTGAAAATGCCACCGAAGAGCGGCTGCAGGAGTTCCACTTAGCCAGGGCAGCCAAAGAACACGGCGAATTTTGGCTCCTCTAGCTTCAGAAGCAAAACACCGTCGACGATCAGGTGTTCAGACCTTGTGCGATTCTCGCCGAAGGCTCGAGAACTCAGCGTAAGACATCCATCCGAGAAGAAGACGCCGCGCCGCATCCGATAATGAAAAAGATCGGTCTCCAATCCATGTCCATTGCTGGTGTCAGCGTCAGTCTGGTCAGCTTCGTTCCGCAATTCACGGGCTCACGGCTCATGAACCGGAGTGCAACCCAGACACCTCAGCTGCTCGCATAACGGCTGCTCCCGAACCTTGTGGCTTACCTGGCACAAGGTCTGCCGGAACGGCTTCTCGAAAGACCGGTAGTGACGCTACTCGACAGCGACGGCATATCCCTCGATTTAATCCGTCTGGGGCACCCCGGACTGGATACGATAGTCCAACAGATTCAGCAGACGGGTATCGCATCAGCCGAGGAAGCCTGGGATCTTGTTGTGGCACCTCTAAGCCGGTACCGCAGGGGCTACCTGGCCTTAACGTTCTCGAACCCAATATCTTCGGCATTTCAATCACTTCTCTAGGTCTATAGAAAGCGGTTCCCGCGTAAATAAGGCGGGTTGCTGGGCCTAGCCCGAAGGAAGGACGACATTGTGTTTATTACCATTTTCGGTAAGTTGTGCAGGGGCGCGGAGATCGTCGGCTGCGGAACCACGCCAGCGGTCCCGATTGCGCCGTTCGGCAGGGTCGCGGCGGGCGGATACACCGAGGTGCGTGGCCAGCTGAAGGAGGTGGCTCCGGACTTGGCGTCGAGGAGTCTCGGCGCGAAGCCGGAGCAGAGGGTCTGGTTCAGGCCGAGGACGGATGGGATTATCCTAGACGCCCCCTCCGGGGAGAGGATGGAGGGAACGGTGTGGTGCTTGACGCTGGCCATGTATGAAGATAGCCGACAAAACTCACCCCCCGCCACAGCCACCACCACAGCCACCTCCACCACAACCTCCCCCTCCACAACCGCCTCCACCGCAAC
>Ga0247765_1000229_pt1 | contig 45109 bp, 53 predicted proteins | sample UWRJL106311C6_FD_179949 | JGI IMG/M metagenome (GOLD analysis project Ga0247765, IMG submission 179949) | Plant litter microbial communities from Arlington Agricultural Research Station in Wisconsin, United States - UWRJ-L106-311C-6 | ecosystem: Environmental > Terrestrial > Plant litter >... | reverse complement strand
AACCCAACCCAACCCCCCCCCCCCCCCCCCCCCGGCAACAAAAAAAAAAAAGAAAAGCAAAAAAGGAAGAAACCTAGCTCGTTTACTTGTCACAATCATACTCCGATATTAAACAGATAACACGGAAGAGAAAAGGAAGCCAAAGTGCAAGAGAGAAACAAATGGCATCTCACATAATACGTTCCATTCCGCAAGCCTGACAAACATATTTCTCGACAGGGGAAACACCCTACAGAAGAATGAAACCCGCCAGACGGACGGCAAGACAAGTCCCCGTCCAACTCAACCCCGCGAAGCCTCCTAAAGAGGAAGGCGGGAAGATGACAGTGTCCCGAAAAGTGCCTTTGGAAAAACAAGCACCGAGAGAAACCTTCCAAAGATGCCGGCAAAATAAACCAAAAGGGAATGCCACGGAAACCACTCACAACGGTCCGTTTCTGTAGCATTCGCCAAGATGTTCGTCCACAAGCTTATGGCGATTAGGGGTCATGTCGCAGTTGGCAGGTTTGATGTGGGTGGAGGGAGAAGTGAGGACTGTTGTTTGCGCCGTCTCCCGTCTCCTGCTACGTTGAAATAGTTGTGTTGTTCCAAGACCGCGTTGAAAGAGCAAAACTTTTGTTGGACTGCAAAACCGTTCCGTTGCGACCCCAAAAAAAATGCAGAAAATAAAGCCGACCACCCTCTACCGTGGGGTATATCCTCCTTTTTGCATAGGCTCGAAAAAAAAGACTCAACCAAAAGACGTCAAGGGTGGTCGTAAGAGTGGAATAGTTGAATGCCGGTCGTTTCGCCATGCCGATGCAGACAAGAAAATTCGTGACTTTCCCCAAAGCCGCCATACCGTCCAATGCAAATGCTTCTGGGGTATCTCAAACAAATAGTTTTTTCCCGCCGTACTTTTTCCAAGATGTTGCCGTCCAAGTTGACCCAAAGAAAAACCCTCATATTACGTTGTCGTATTATTTCTTTTACTGCCTAGGCAGTATTACGCGAGGGTGCGGCTCGCCATGGAGCATTTTTCCCCCGTGGAATTAGGCCAGGCCGGCTGGCGTTGGCGAGTGGCGTGCTGGGAGGCACTCTTCCTGAGTGCGCGCAGCAGGCTCACTCGCAGCCGACCGGGCGGCTCCTAGTGTGTTGCCGTAGTCCGTCGTTGGTGAGGGTTCTACCGCATGTTGCTGGTATCGAAAGAGAACTGCGCCGGGAATGCCATGCTGGCGCTTAACCCGAAGGGATCAAAATCATAACCGGGATCGAGCAGCTGCGTCATCGAAGGATAAGCGGGGTGCTGCGTGTGGGCAGGGCTATCTATTGGGGACTGTCCAGTAAGGGGTTGACTGACGGGAGGCCCGGTCGTCACAGGGGACGAGAGGGACATCGCTTGGGACCCGCTGCTGTAAGCGGCACCGGGATAAGGTCCGGGCCCGGGAGTGTCGGGGTTGTCCCCCGAATCGTCAAGCATGTCGGCAGCGGCATCGTACTCCTGTTCTGTACTCACGGAAATCAGCCTAGGACGGGCAAAGTTCTACAATAGGGGCGAGGAGGGGAAAAAGGAAACGGGCCAGCTTGCCGAGCTGCTCAATATGGTTTTGGAATGACGGCGTAGGGTAAAACGGAGCAGAAGTACCCGGAACGCTTGCTCCCGTGTGGGGAGGTCCCTGCTGGAGAGCTGAAATCTGCATCTGGCGCCGAGCCGAAATGTTAGGGAGGCCATGGGGGGTCGGCGGTGCTTTCATGGTGGTCGTGGTCGGGATCGATGGGCGGATGGGCGCCGCTGAGAGATGGTCGGAGCTGGCAGGCGATGCCCCGTGCTGCGAGTGTTGCGAACTGTAGGATGTCGTTGCCGACGGCGATGCCGAGTGCGACGAAGGAGTCGGGCGGCTCTTGGGTGATGCCGCCGAGGGGTGGGGATGCAGCGGGGGAGGTAACGGCGAGATGACCCCCGGCTCCAGTTTCGGTGCGATGCTCGAGTTTGATCTGCGTGCATGGTGTCTGTTAAGGATGGCACGTTGAATCGGCGGTGGCTGGACCAAGTTCTGAGGCATGTGAGTCGGCCCAAGATTAGGACTGCCTGTTTTGGCCCGAAGCTCGGCTTGCACATCGATGCCTATCGATGCATAATCAGCAAGTGTCGAGCATCGGGTCAAGAGGCATGCCTTACCCTTCTCAAGCAGGATGCGCTCAAGCAACGAGTTCTTGTAGCGCAGCATCAAGCACTCATCAGCGGCATGCCGGTGGGCAGCCTGGAGGTTTGCCAAATTTTGCTCATGAGTGCGAATAGCCTCTTCGAGTTGCTTGATATACTCGGTGCGGCGTTCCCGGAAAGCAGCCTGGGCCTGACGGTTCCTCTGCTTTCTCTCTTCTGATGTTGCGTAAATCTGCGGGTCTTGTTAGCAAGGGGTTTTTATATGCAGGGGTTGGCATTTTGTAATACGTACCGGCTTGCGGCCCCCTTTCCGCTTCGGTTGTTGGGGTTCCTGCGGTGCGCCGCCGGCGTGATTACCATTACTGGCGTTGGCAGCCGTGGCGTTGGCGGCAGCAGGGTGAGTCTCCGCCTCGGGGCTCGAGTCCATGGACTCGTCGCTCTCGTGGTGGTCCTTGGCCGGGTCTTGCTTGTCGACCGACATCTTCTCTGACATGATCTTGCGGCACGGCAGCTTGGACAAAAAAAAAGGTTACAAGCGGCGCTAAAAACTAGGTTGCAGGCGTCGTGAAGGCTGCTGACAGGCGCTGTAAGTGCCGCGCGGGGTAGCCCGAGGGGATGGTTCAGGTCACGGCTTCAGGGCGACGGGTGACGTGATGGCGCAATCGAGGCGACGGCAGCCGAGAAACAATTGCCCGACGACGGCAGCCGGTCCAGGCATTCCAGGGCAGTTTCAGGGCCAGGATGGGCGCCAATCAGTGCGTCATCTGGGGAAACAGCGCTTGAGGGTGGGATCGAATCCGACAGTTTGGGACCGACGTGATGCGTCGTCCCAGAGATAAGGAAAGGGCTGGAGGATCGCGGCGGCTCTCCAGATTCTGTGTGTCAAGATAAAATTGTCGAGGGACAGGAGAGATAAGCGGGAGGTCGATGACAGGTTGGGTATGTGTAAAAAAAAGAGCAAGATGGGAGGGTTTTATGTAATGCTAATGTCGGTCGAGGTGGGAGGATCCGCAGACGGCCGTTGGGAAGCCGGGAAGTGCTTGGCCAGGCCAGGAGACAAATAGCCAGCGGCGTCCACCCAAGCCAGGCCCCGGTTCTGGGTCAGACCCGGTCACCTGCGTGCTTTTCGTTGGGCCAGCTCCGCGGGCACACGTCTTGGAGCGATCTTGGGAGCTCAATCTGATCAGACCTCTTGCATCCGACAGGCCCGCCACTTGTCCACGCTCCGTGTCGCCGTCCCGGTGGGCGCTTTCACTCTGCCGCTGGGAATACTTCACCCTTTAGGATCTCCGCTTGCGCGCCCGGCACCAACTTGACAGCCCAGGACATACACGCACGCACAAACGCAGCCCCTCTTTGGACGCACCTCAAGTCAAACTCTGGCCCGTTTCTCCACTTCGAGCCCCCCTGTAGAAAGCGGAGGCTACCACTGGGATAACAGCAAACGGCTGTCAACGCCCCGTCGCCAGAGGGCAGTAGGGAGAAAAAGAGGTGCTCAAGTACCGGATTAGTCTCCCTGCAGCTCGGAAGTCAACTCGCCTTCTACAAGCGGGCTTCGTGGTCGGTGTCGCGTTGTTCACCCGGAGAGACCTGGCTAGCTGCTTATTCGCTGTGGGAGGGGAAGCACGACGTGCTGGATGTTCGACTCCGGACGAGGATGGTCTTGGTTGGACGAGTTGCGCCTCAGGTCAGAAGCAAAACGCTGCGTGGACTGTCTGCGTCCTCCTGGAGCCTGCACGAGACAGAGACGACAGGCTTGGGGCCTTTCATATGCGTTGGGAGGAATGCTGCTACTGGAGGGCTTGTGACCAGCTTTGTTGGCTGTGGCCGGGGCGGAAGTCGATGCACAAAAAACAGACGTCAAAAAAGTCAAGCAAAAAGTATCTCGAAAATCAGCGAGAGAGAGAGAAGCTGCCTGGCCTCTCGTTCCTGCCACTTGGGTGGCTCCTGGTTATAAGTGACTAATTGCAGCAAGGTACTTCGGCTGGAAGTCACGCAGTCGCCGGCCGCCCTTGCCCTGTTGAACACACAACTGGGCAGGCCGCCACGGCCGCGTAGCTTTCGGGGCAGCCAGCTCGCTCTCATTTCGGGAACCCTACAGGGCGCATGGACCAGGTCAGTGCTGCCAGCCCACAATTTTGGCACTGACAGCCGCTATTGGATCCCCGTTCGAGTTGCATGACCCCCCTCTTGCCATCGACTGCAATCCCAGCAGAGCTGCCTCGCGCTTCGTTTCAACGATGGTGCTTCCTGCCCCGCTCTTCTTTATCCGGACGTTGGTTTTTCTTGGGGTTCCCGTGGCAGAGAGCTGGAAGACTCCTATTCGGAACCTACCTTGTGTGACAGATCCTGAGGTCCTCCATGAACTGCACGAGCAGCCGTCAACACGGCTTGGGGGTCTCCTGCGTCATCCATGCTCAGCCGTCCGATGTTGGGAGCAATATTTCTTGAAAGAGGATGTTCCTAATGGCCCAAAAGCTTGGAACTGCAGATCCAGGCAAGAGGCTCTTTGAAAAGGCGGCCTTCTCTCGGCATGTTGTTGGAGAACCGAGAGAACAGGTACTGTTCAAGGTTTGAGCAGCGCCACTGCCAGATATTTGTATATGTCTTCAGCCTGGGCTTTTCTTCCCCCACCACCGCGAGCGTTCTTGTAATGCGGCCAGTTGAAGAAAACTCTGCAGTCTGCCTGACCTGTCAAAGAACACTAGATACCGTTGTCTTGATGGGGGTCACTAGCAGTATGCAGAAATTACGAGTAAGGGTGCTGGTGTAGTTCATGCCGTCAAACTTAGCTGACAGCCTTCATCTTGAGTCCCAGTGGCACCCTGGACTTCCCCAGGCCATGGCAATTGAAGCCAGACGCCACCGAGATCGGTCTCTCCGGTGCGGCGATGATGAAAGAAGAGGGGTTGTCAAGGGTGGAGGTGTGTTGAGTTCTCCAGCAAGCATTCTGATTCGCTGGTTCCATGGCGGGTTCGCTGTCGGATCGCTTGCTGGTCGGGATGGCAAGTGGTTCATTCGCCCTGCCAAGACGCACCAAGCCTCACACGCGCACCAAATTTTTTCGAGGTCACCTGAGCTCGCTTCACAGCACGGAGTTCTAGTGACAGCACCAGTGAACTGTATACCTGCAAGCTCCGACATCCCCGCGCATCCCTGGTACCGCAGCGTGGTAGGTACTTGCGGATGAAGTACCTTTCATCTCAAAGGAACATCTCACCAATCGACTGACTGAAATGGCTCTGGCAGTTGTTTGATCAGTTGTTCTACCATTATAAATGGATCACTTCTTAAGAACTAAGTTTCAAATCCTTGCCGGCTCTGTCAAACTTGTCAGCTCAAACCGGAGAAGCGGGCCATCGGGCACAGTGGACACTCGCGTTCTGGAAATGCCAACAATGGTCGCGAGTCGCGATTGTCCACCTGCAGGGGTGCTCCTTTGCTGTCCGGCCCTGATAAAGGATTTCCGGTGCCCGAGAAATCATCGGGACTTGCTTGTGCGGTCTGTGACAGCAACTGGAATCCAATAGTATTCTGAGATGTGTCCCACTTCGTGAGAGAATGCACCGACGTGTGAAGTGGAAGGTGGCGGCGGATGACGGGATGGTGGGATGCCCTCGCGGTTCCCCAACCATCTGGGGTCAGTGTTAGGTTGGTTTGGTGCCACCCATGTCCCAAGCCCTGCTCGATCCATCAACAAAGGTGGGGCACGGTGCCAATCCTTAAGCGCGAGACAACCCCGCTTGGAAATGTGCTCAGTTCAAAATGATGCATTCAGCGAAACACAACGCAGTTAGGGGTGCCAAGCTACTGGCTCGGGAGAGACTCATGAAGACAAAAATCATTCCTGCGATCTTCATTAATGTCATTCAGCCGGAAGAGAGGAAAGGGATGAACGATACTGCTTTGACGCCTTGGATGCCAACCCTGGGGGGTTTAGGGTTAGTAGGTACGAAAAAAAAAGGCGGTTCTCGTTTAACCCCTCTCGATCCAGTTAGATGCAGCGGGACAAGCCTGGGCGGGGACTAGCCAGGACCAGAGTCCCCGAAAATCCAGTTTTGCACATCTCCGAGGAAGGCTGATGGCCTCAGCAAAATCCGATCGACGTGACGTCGCTCTGTTAGCCACTAGCAGAGTGTGGTCAAATCAGCCTCACAGCTTAGAGCCAATAAAATAGCGCTGAAGAAACGCAGATGTGCACCATTCGAGTGCCCTGACCAGCGAGAAAACGTTTGTGACGGGAGTCGGGTGGTTGCGCAAGAAAATGGTCCCGTCTGGGACGTGCAAGGACCCGTCGCCCTGCCGCTATGGCGGTCTGCACGAGATCCATAACGACCTCCGAGCTCGCCGACTGCAGCTCGACGCGAACTCACACGACCAGGACGGCCATCACCAAAGTTCCTCGCAATCGGGATCGGGTGTCCGCAATCTCTCATGCCGGCGGGATGCAGTGTGCCCTGTCCAGGACAGATGATTGCTTTTGCTGAAGCAGCCAGGACCCGACTATCATCTTCTATTGGCTTGGACTTTGAATCCGCATCGGGCGAAGGTGGTGTGAAGCCTTCTAGAAGCTTTCTAGCGCCCGCGCTAATGCACAGCGGTGCTTCGCTCACCCAGAGGAGCTAGCGTGGACGGGATTTGGTGTGTCTGACATGCCCGTTTCTCAGAACGCCAACATCGATCCGACAGAAGAGTGCAATCTCCCGACGAGGCATTTTCTAACACGCCAGTCCTTGCTGGAGATGCAGATTGCAACCGCACAACATGGGGTTGATTGCCAGTAAAACGCCGTATCTGACGCCTTGGTCAGATTGATGCATCCTTCAGAGTACTGCCAAGCATTCGAGAAGGCCATTTCGAACCCTGTTCAGCACTTTTCCTCGGTAGCAGCCTTCTATGCAGGTCCCGGTGTTGGATGACGACCACTAGTGACGATGGATGTCATTTCCTCCCGGGCAAACTGACACTCCACTTGGTTCTTATCAGAGCCCACCATCACCCCTGCTTGTCGTTGTCCATTCAGAACTCATCGTTCCATCTCTTGTCAAAGGCCTGGTCGTGCAGATCGGGAACCCCGCGCTGATCGATATTGGACAAAATGGAGCGAACCACTGGGGGTACATCGCTTGACCTTCCCTTCCCCTCCCGCACAAGCCAACAGTACGGGGTGGAGAGGTGTCGGGAGATTGGCATCCACTCCATCTCCAAGTAGAACACTGGGTAGTCCTTCGAGGATTATCAGCTATCGACCAAGTCTAGCAGAGTCGTCGCCGACTAGCTCGTCCACATGTCCCCGTCGGACGCTGAGTTGCTTGGATGGTGGCAATAGCAACCAGATCCAACACCCAGGAACAGAGTTGCCCCACCTCCGTTCTCGTCTATGCCAAGTCTCGGGTGCCGGTGATCTTATCAATGCAAAATAATTCGTCGCGTTGGATTAGAAACGGCAGTTCGGATATGGATCTTGAACAGTTGTTCCGCTGTAAATGTGTCAATCGGACGCGCTGGTAGGGTAGTGATGGCCTTTTCGGATGTTCGAAGTGAATGTTAGCAAAATAGTAGGTCTATCGATCGATCGCAATGAGGCTCGTGGCGTCTGGAGGAATGGAGAGTCAAGGGCACATGGAATGATGTGTTCGTGTTCCATCACTGGCTCGACAGCGGATCTCAAGGGCATCATGAGGTCGTCCTTTGCTGATGGTTCGTTCCACTTGGCGGTTGCTGTGCATCAGTCTTTTTTTTTTCGCTATGGATCGAAAATCTTCACCACTCAATTGCGCGCGGGGAGTCTGGCTTTAAAGTCAGAGTGGAATGCGCAAAGGCGCAACTTTGCGCCCTGAAGTCAGGTGGGCCATGGGCAAAGAGCCGAGCCTCTGGAGGGTTGTTAGCGCAGCACCCAGCCAGTAGCTGTTATCCACCTGTATCCACCAGTTTTTGTCTAACAATATTTCAGCTGTTAGCCAGACTGCGTACGTGGAGACCGTGCGCCAGCGGGTATCCACAACTGTGGTGCCACTGAAGTCTGGGTGTGGCCACCAAATCTTTCGGCAGGGTTTGTTTACTTTCCGCATCCATCCAACGAATCAGAAGGCCCCGCACCCGTTTACTTCTCTCCGTTGTTGCTACCACCACATCTTGGTTTCTACTGACATCATCCCCACCACTTCTTGAGGTTGGATTCTGACAAGCGCCTTCAACCCTGGGACCGGGCACTATACCACGATAATCGCAATTGCAATACACGCTCGCATCGCGCACAAACCCATCATGGCTCGTCGCTCCGCGCGCTTGGCCACCGCAGTCAAGGTGAGTACTCCCAAACCCATCTCTCACCGCCATTGTACGCGTACTGACGCAAAATTCGATCGCAGGCCTCAATACCAGCTCCCGAGCTTCCCACTTTGTGTTCTGTCGCCGAGCGTGATGACAGCCCCCCCGAGAAGGCACCACAGAGCCTTGCCGCCCTCATGTCCTCACCCGCCGTCCCCAAGACACCCAGGGACTCGTCCCCTCCGAAGCCGCCCATGTCCGAGATGCATCCTAGCAGAGCGCATCAGTCGATGGCTCCTCCGTCGTCGGGTCTGCGCCTGGGATTTACCGACATCAAACCTAGCTCCAGCCGAGAGGATAGGCTTGCAGCAGCCGTCCAGTCAACTCCGTCAAAGATCACTGTCCCCTCCTCCGATTTCACCTTCAGCTTCGCTCGCCGGGTCAATGCGGACATGAAGCTCGGGCCCGAGGCACAGAAAATGATGGACGAGCTGCGGGAGCAGGCTCTCCAGATCAAGGCAGACTTGGCAGCGAAACGCGACGCTGAGAAACTGGAGGAGGAACAGGTGAATGGCCGCAAGCTCGCACGCGCCAAAGGCAAGGCAGGTCGTTTCAGCGCTGCGCATATGGCCGAGTTCAAGAAAATGGACTCGATAGCCAACCACCCCTCCGCCTTTAGGGCCCAGCTTACAAAGACCACGCCGTTGAAAGCGGGAATCAAGCGAAGTCAATCAAAGGCGAATCTCGACGAGCCGGAGTCACGTTCAAAACAACCCACCCCCGCGTCTGCTGCCATCAAACCAAAGGCCGCGCCATTATTCAAGGAACCTCCTTCACCTATCAAGCGCGCCCGGCAACACATAGACGATGATGCTTCTAGCAGCCGACCCGTGTCGCGGGATGGTAGCTCGTTGCCCCGCCCCAAGCCCTCAGGCAATGGCTTGAGCGTCCCTCGACCCAAGTCTGCTGTCGGATCTCTGATGACTCCGACCAAGTCTTCTCTTGCCCGTGCTACCAGCGTTAAGAGTCCAGTTCCAGGCTCTCTCCTGAAGTCACCCTCAAAGTCTACCCTCAGCGGAATCCCCCGATCTGCAACTATGAACAGTATTCCCCTTGCCTCTGAGTCTGAAAAGGTGTCGGAGCCTCAGCCTGAGCCGGCCGAGATCAAGAGCCCGAGCAGCCGTTTTAGCAAGGTGAAGTCCATTTTTCAGCGCAACAAGACCAATCCTGCTAAGGCAAAGAGCGCAATCCCGACACCTTCCGTGATGGGTTCCAAGACACCAGCCCCTTCACGGGCGGAAAAGCTGGCTGCTACGGCCACTCTCCCTATGACCACACCTCGCAAGCTCATCAAGCGTGTCGCTTTTACTCCAGAGACACAACGCGCGACTCTACAGCAGAACATGAACTCGCCGTCGCCGATTAAATCTGGCATCCCTCGTTCCAAGTCGAGACCAGTCTTCGGCGAGGTTTATTATCCGACTCTTGACAGCGTCATGTCGAAGGAGAATGAGCAGGATGTCGTGTCTTATCCTGACTTGTCAGCACACCGCCCCCTTCCAGAACCTCCTACCGAGGAGTTAAGCAAAGCCGGTTCGTCGGCCCCCTCTGCTGGCACATTTACGTTTCGAAGCGACCACACGATCAAGTTCGGCAGCGCATCCCCTTCATTTGGCTCTTCGCCCGGACAGGCTAGTGTCCGACCCGTCAGGTCCTCAATCCTACCTACCGAGCACATGCCCGGTAGTTTCCCTGCCTCGGTTTTGATCTCTAGCCCGAACAAGGAGAATGAGGCTCCGCGGACAGTGTTTCTGGCAGTTCCGCACGGCATGGCTAACAAGAAGCGCAACCGTGCCAGCACGGATGAGGAGGATGCCGAGCAAGAGGCTGCTGAACGGGCGGCCAAGAAGCGGAAGCAGGAGGCCGTTCCAGAGGGTGAAGCTCTTCTTGCTCCCAGACTGATGGCAAGCGGCAAGAAGCAGCTGGGCAGCCCCAAGAAGCCTCTCAGCGCTCCCACGCCCAGCCCGATGAAGAAGAAGGGGATCAGCCTGAGCCGACTGAACATGCTTGCACGCCCCAAGATGCGGAAGTAGAGCAATCTTGCCTGGGCGCGCTTCTTTCAGTCTGGTGCATTTGGTGTTTTGGATGGATTTGATACAAGTCTTGCTCGGCCAACAGACAACGACGGTGATTTGTTTATTTCGGGCATGACATACAGCCGGTGTTGATGTTCGCTTCGGTCTGCCTTTTTTTTAACCTCCGTTTGGCGCGGAGGCAGTTGGGCACACGACATACTATATACGGGATTGATGCATACTGTCATTGACTGCGAGGTGGTTCTCGCGTGCATAGTCACCCTGTATGATGTCTGCAAGACAAAAGCGGTACGACACATCTTGTTGGTTTGTTTGTATGAATAGTTTATCCATGGGTTACGTTGTTGGAGTATAGGATGGCTGGATGACGGACTGTTTTTTGTTTTAGTTGGTCGTAGTCTCGCTTCTACGACTCTGGACAGTAAAGTGGCGCCATTGTGTGTTTGCTGTATTTTCTTGAGAGCATTGGGCTTAGGTCCTACAGGCATCTAGCTTCGGTCACAAAATTACGATTTTCTATATGCGCGCGATGATGCATCTTTCGCGAGGCTGTCAGAAGGAAGGTGCTGCCCAGGGGCTTTGTCCTTGCGTATGGCAGCATTCATCACATCATCCGCTTCTGACTTTGAAGTTTTGAAGCCGCTACTTTATCGACTACAATATGCTCAGCGCAAGGGCTTACCACCGAGGGCACAGGCATTCCTTTCTTACATTCCTTATGCTACCTATTCTTCGTTCTGGTCGCTTCTGTTCTCATTCTCGTCAAGATACTGCTATCTACCCTTGCACCAACCAACGACGTCAATGTCAAAGCACCCTCGTCTGCACCCAAGTAACCAGCCCTCTCACGATTCCAATGCCAACACAAACAACCACACCAACCTCGGCTATTACTTTGACGTCCAACCTCCTACCCACTCAAGGCACACGCATCTCCACCACCACATCCCAACTCAATCCGGAACACCTACAACCTTCACCTGCACCTTCTGCTTCCGCCCCTCTCCCTCCCCGCCCTCCCTCGTAGGCACCCGCTCTGCCCGCCTCGCCTGTTCGTCATGCCACCGCGCCATCCTGGACCTCTCCATCTGCTAGGTTTGCGGAGAGGTCGTCGTGCGCGGAGAGGAGTGTGTGAGTCTGGGTTGGTGTTTCTGGCATAGGGCTTGTTATGGGTGTTTGTTTTGTGGGAGTCGGTCGGTGGTTAGGGGGGTGAGGATCGACGAACTGTTTCGTGACGATGGTTGTGAGGGGGGCGAGAGTAACGGGAAGGAGGTAGAGGAGGTACCGCTTTGTGGGAATTGCGCCGGTGAGGTGGAGATGGGGGATTGGGATAAGAAGGAGGTGGTGAGAAGGGGGGTGGGCAGGGTGGAGAGGGAGGATGGGATGGCGAGAACAAGGTGGGAAATTACAGAAAGGACGCAAGGTGGTGTTCATCCGGCGGATACGGCTGTGGATGAGGCAGGTCTTAGGAAGGAGGTAGGAGAAGGAAAAGGGGAAGGGGGGACAATTTATGTCTCGATGCTGGATCCCATTGGAATCCCGTCATTTAGGCCGAACCTGACGAAGCCGGTACCGAGATGCATGCAGCCAGCTGGGAGAATAGAGGAAGCTGAGGTAGCGGCTTTCGGGTCAAGGCAGGTGGTGGAGATGGCTGAGACATCAGATACGCAGAGTGATGGCAGTTCGGGAGCCTCGGCGATTCGTCCGCCAGCTGACAAAGGAGACGGAGAAGAGGAACAGCTGCAACCACCTCGAAGGTTGTCCATTTATTCAGATATTACAGTTCGCAGCAGGAGATCCATCAAAATCCGAGGCGCGTCCTACGTCAGCACTGAGCCCTTGATGTTACCATCATCTCAGCTGCTCGAGCGGTACTGCCCCGAGATGAACTTATCCTCATCAACAATCGCTCTGTACGACACACCACCTCGATGTGCTTCACCTACACCCTTGGCACAGGCACAAGCCACAGAAGAGGGACTAGAACCTAGCAATTCCAAAACACCCACCGACCGCGCTGGAATATCACTGACCAACCCACTCCGACTACCTACAAAAGGACACCGTTCATCCGGAGCAAGCAGCCTGCTCCGGCGACTTAGCAAGGGCTCTCAATCCGTCTGCTCAAGCAGCCGACCAGGTTCCCGCCGCCCCTCACAGTCTTCTACCCCTCTCACCTCGAACGAATACATTGAGCGCTACCAACTTGGTACAGCCGCCAGCATTCCGGCCCCCCCAGGTAGCGCACAGGCATACGGCGAGCCATTTCCCATGCGCAGAGATGGCGCTCTAAAAGGCCGCATTGTCGCAAAGCTGCACAAAGCCGGTCCGAGGCCGGGTCCGGGTTAGGAATCGGCAAGAGTGGAGCCTAGCGTTGGGGTCACGACGGAGACGGCGCAGTCTGAGTTGAGGAGCCATTCGATCGCCGTGTTGAGTGGGGGAACGTGATGTTGAGCGCTCATTCTTGGGGGGAGACTTCCCGAAGAGCCGAGTACGCGGATGCGTGTCCAAGGAGGGCTGAGGAGGCTGTTTTGAGATAAGGACTTTGAGGAAAGCATGGGCGAGCTTGGGTATCCGTAGCAAATGATAGTGTTATCCATATGGAGTCCTTCTTTGGCCAGGAACCAGGAGTCTTCAGCCTAGGACACTCTGTTCGTCCTCGTCCTCTTATCCAAGGAAAGTTCCTCCTCGCAGACCCGGGAATGAACCAGGAATCCTTCCCGCGAATAGAGGCTGATTCACTAGAGCCCCAATTCATTATATCCCTTCAAACTCAAGCTTTTGAAGTTATGCGCCACGCTAGTTGACGGATTAAAGTATAGCAGCAGTGGGATAACTACACATGCTCGCGATCTTTTTTTCTCCCTGAGCTGGCTTGCACATTATAATCACAGTATCCTGTAACAGTACTTCTGAAACTCTGAGAGAAATCGATTGGAAGTTTTTGGCATTTTATGTACGGCTACTGAGCCCACGGTACGGGCTCATGTGGTTATTGATGGAGCTGAGGCTCACCACTCATCGGATCACGTGTCAGCCAGGCAAACAAATGGTTGAGTATCTGTCACGAACCAAGGTATCTTCTCCGGTGATTACATTTAGTGTGGGTGAATCCTGCCTTATTTCCCTTCCCTTGATGTTTGTGGTGTCGTTCCTCAAAGCACAAGGCTGGGGGGGGGGCCTTCAGCGGGTGAGCAAACGGAGATAGAGTGACATTGGTGGTTTGGGTGAAGAATGCAATCATTGTGTGTCGTGCCTTTCGTAAAGAGGTAGATACCATTGACAAGGCTAAGAGGTACGTAGTTAGCTATCAGGGCCTGTCCTGCCTTGGTGGGGTAGGGTAAATGGCGGCCCCACTTCGGCTTCCCACGGCACCCCCACGCAACCAACCACGCGGGCTTGGCTTTCATGCTCACCACCACGATTCATCACAAATCTCCTACCCCATTGCGACACAGCACCTTATTACTGCCGCCTTACCACCAAGCACAGCTATTGGAGGACCTACATCCGCTATCAACATGGCGCCCGTCCCCGCCTCCCCCTCGGCGCAAACCCTTCAAGACGATGTCAAAAACGTCATCCAAGACCTCTTCCAGGTAATGGTTCAAGTCTCCAACTACGATGCTGCTGGCCGTTCTTCCCGCGATACTCTGGTATCAGACCTGTTAGTTTTCTGTCCCCCCCCGCATCTATGTTCCCTTTTTTTTCCCGGTGCCCTTTCACCCTGCTGCCTATCCGCCCAAACTTAATTAACACCCCTTTCTAGGACCAATCTCGACGCCTCCCTCCTCACTCTCCACCGTACCGCTACTACCCCCTCTATCGCCGACACCTCTCCTGGGATCCCCGAAACACTAATTCACTACGTCGAAAACGGACGGAATCCCGATATCTACACGCGCGAGTTCGTCGAGCTGGTGCGGCGGATGAATCAGCTTACGCGCGGGAAGCTGCACGCTTTTGGGTCGTTTCGCGATGTGCTCGCGCATGAGATGGAGGCGGCGTTGCCCGAGGTGAGGGATGATGTGCGGAGGGTGGTGGAGGCGACGGGGGGAGGGGGAGAAAAAGTGAAGGAAGAGGAGGGGCAGAGGTGAATTATATTACGCTTTCTCAGGGGGGAATCATGCATAAAAGATCAAGTGTGAATGGATACGGATTTGGGTATGGCAGGCTATGGGGAATGACACTCTGGGATGGCGATATATCATGGCATGGTTGGTGTTTGGAGTTTTTGGTATGGTGTTTTGTAATAAGTGTTGACATAGTATCCATGGAAACACGGATAAATCCCTAGAAGCGTGAGCTGGAGGTTCGTGGGTGCCAATAGATTTCGGCATAAGCCGGGTGTCCAAGAACGATCAAATCAGTCTTAATAGGCCTTGTACTTAAAGTGTGGGTATCTTCATGTCCCTCCTGCACCTCGAAAAGACCCCGCCCCCTTCCAACCAATGGTAATATGTCCTCCGTTCGATGTGAGCTGTCACATTACGTGCTCCAAGGTTGGCTAAATCACCATACGACCACATACTTAGTCAGGACACGCTACAATAGAGTCGATTGAAATCACCAATACATACTCTGCGCCTCAAAGTGAGCTCCTGGAACCACTCGGACGTGGCAGGAATAAACACAAACCCCGACAGATGCAATCCTTCAAAATAAACCACCAGCGACTCCAGCCCCATTATGGCCACCGCAAACTACAAAAGGAGTCGCTGCCATACACAATATTTGTCAAGAAGAGAAGTTTCTTCAAGTCCACTCTAGTCTGAAAGCGCTTGAAGCGCCTGTCCCAGCGGGACTATTCTCAGACTCCTCCCCCTCTTCAATGTCGGTCCGCTGAACTTAAGTTCGGCAGGCGGTTGCCCGCTCATGATGGTCGGGCTAGCTGCTTCGTTCCACTTGCGGAACACACTCTTCATGTCACGAGGGATGCCCTCGAGAACAACAGTCGAGATTGGCACAAACGGCCGGTCCTCCATCCCCGCTGCCAGGATGGCATACTCCTGCGCAAAGTCCAGCGCATTGTGGAATGCAGCATACTGGTTCTGCGAGCGGGCGCCCACAATAATATACAGTTCGAAGAAGGCGTCGAGGACATAGATGTTCGTAGGCAGCAGGTCGGCCTGCTTGAAGGGCGCAATTTCAATGATCTGTCTAGGTTAGCGACTGACCGAGAAGACAGAGGAAAATGAGAACATACCTGGTGCTGGCTGGCTGTGTCGGAGCAGAACAGCCGCCCGCAATACCGATCATAGTTGGGCTTCAGCCGCCAGTGGTCGGCAGACTGAGTCCTCGATCCGCCATGAAATATGTCCCAAAAGCTGGTTGGCTCCTTGCCCTCTTCAACTTCAAGCAACTCGCCCATCAGCGCCAGGTCCATGCCAACCAGGCGAGCACAGCCAAGCTCTTCCACATCGCTCCCTTTTCCCTTCCACAAATAACACTTGCCTTGCTGGTTAATGAGGTAGGGGAATCCCGAGCACAAGCTTGACGGCAAAAAGTCCACCTCGTCAAAGGCTATCTGACCCAGGTACCGCCTTCCACAGAGCATGTTGGACGCCAACGAGTCATACTTGTTACTCGACCCGCGGCGAACAATGATGATACCCCCAAGGGCCTGGATGAATTCCGACGTCTCTTTCCCCTGCAAAAGCTTCACAAGCTTACCGCCTAATGCTCTCGCTTCACGCTGGGCAAACAACTGAGCATCTTCAACGACCGACAGAGGCACTTCATCGCCAGCCCAGAAGTAGACCTCGTTCATCCTCCTTCCAGCGCTGTTTGTGTACGAATGAGGTAGGAGATACATCTCCCGCTCAAACAGTATCCGTTCGTAGTGTGCTGGGACAGGCACCTTCTTGCCCTCAGCCGAGAAGTGGAAAAGCTGCGCACGCTGCGTCTGTATCTTGGGGCTTATCTGGGGGCGCCGAGCAAGGATTTCAGCTGTGTCCGCCGTGTAATTGCGCGCTGGCCGTTCCTCGCCAAAGAAATCATTCAGTATTGACGAAACCTCGAGGCCGTACTTTGTCGGCGATCGCGCCGGAGATGCGATGGGAGTCTTTGAAGGGCTCGGCGGAGCCGGCAGCGGTCTAGAACCTTTTGACGGTAGCTGGGGCCGCCCCTCCTCCTTTGGCGGATCTGGCAGTGACTTTGGTTTCGGGGGTGTCTTTGGTTGTCCTGCGGCCCCGCCAAATAGAGCACTACCACTCTTCACTGGAACCACAGGATGAGAGTCGACCTTGATGTCCCGGGGCTGGCCCACAGAACGCTCCTTGGTCGGTGACGAGGGCCGGGACTTCACGGGCTCCGGCTGGGGACTGAGTTGGCTCTGCTCGTCAAAGAACCGCGACATCCTTTTCATGTCAAGTTTCCTCGGAGACGGAGGCTGCGAGGATGACTCGTCATTGCCCTCCGGTCTTGTGTGGTTTTGTTGGTTTTTCGCAGCCAGGGCTGCTACCTGCTCATGGACCTTGGTGGGCGAACGCGGGCGTGTCTTTATGGTAGGGGATCGCGGGCGCGTTGTCAGAGTAGGCGAGTCGACAAGAGTGATAGGGCGACCGGGGGTCATGGGGACATCTTGTGATCTTCGCTTAGACGAGTCAATTAGAGGGATCACGGTACCCACTGTCGGCCTTTCCTGCGCCAATGACTTCTTGGAGTCCACCAGAGAAACAAGATCGGGCTTCGAGGGCGTGGAAGGTTTTTGCGTGAGTGGAGGGGTGGCCCGTTTCAGCTGGACCGGCGACTTGAGGACTCGCTCAGCAGGAGGTTCCTTGGGCTCTTCAACTGGGGCCGCAACTGAAGTGGGCGCTTTCCGTCTAGGTCCGCGGGCTCGGTTCTTAGTCATATGTGTCAGTTGAGGCCCAGGCCCAGAGGGGACTTCTGTCTCAGCTGACGCTGACCCCGAGGGTCCAGAGCTTTTTGATGGGCCTGAGGCTCCTGGAGGGCCTCTGGCAAGAATTCCTGCAAGACCAGGATTGAAACGGTCTGCCAAACCGCCCACGACCTTGGTTTGCAGGCGACCTGGGGCACTTGCTTCCTTCTGTGGGAAAGTTCTGGGTTCAGGTCTTGGAGTCGGCTCCTCTAACTCCGAGGCAGCTCTCGACAGCGTGTGCGAGGTGGTATCACTGCCTTCTCTCCTGGACGTTGTAGATAGAAAGCTGGACCGAGTAGATTCCGTAAATGTGCTCGGTGTCTGGAGAGGGGATTCCACAGCCGTCTCGTATTTTGAGCCTGTCTTGTGCAGCTCGAGCTTTTTGGCTAACCCTTCCGGAATTGTCTTCTCACTAGAAGAGCTTGATGTCCTAGCAACAGAGCGGCCTTCTAGTTGCGCCTTCTTGAACTCCTCTTTCTTCTTCAGGATGGCTTCCTTGAACTCGTCAACTCGTTCGTTCTTCTTTGGTCCTCCAGTAATGTTGAGAGCGGCCTTGCCTCGAAGAATATTGTTCTTCAACTCGTCAGGAGCAACATAATTTTGCGTTTTGGCCCTCCGGAGATTGCCAAAAACGTTCTTCAATTCATCAACTTGTCCTGGGCCCATATTGTCTGGGGGTGGGACGCGTGGCTTGAGGTTGGATCGAAAATCAATTTTCCCTACCGGCTCCGGCTTCCCTTTAGCGGCGACATCTTCAGATGCCCCTTGGCCCTCACCGCTTGGGTCCTCGCTCCCCCTTCTAGATGGGCCTTTGGTGAGATTGCTGCGGAAACCAGCGGGTCCGGGGACGTCGCCTGGTACCGCGGCTGGCACGCCTGGGAACACCCCTAGGCCAACGGGTTTAACTGTAGAACCCATTGGGGTGGACCTCATAAGTCCACTAGGTTTGATCTCTGGCTTCTTAGGGACCGAAGCACTTCGATCAGGTCCCGTCTTCTGCGACTTTACTTTGTTCAGCTCAACCATCCATGCCGGCTGGTTGACCGGAGGAGGTGCAGGTTTCGGCTTTGGCGATTCCGGTTTGTTGAGTGCGGCCTCGAGCCAACTTGATTTGGTAGGACTCCATCTACGTGGATCCATGGTCTTGGAGGGGCTTGTCGGCGGAGTGGTCTTGTCGTCCTTCGGTTCTGGCGTGGTCGCTCGAGCGTGTTCAGCTGGCCTGTCTTCTCTTTCGTGGCTCGAGGGTGGTCTGGATGTCGGGGTGGCAGATCCGTCCCTCAGCATGCTGCCCTGACGAGAATGAGTCTTGCCAGGGCTGCGCTGCAAGCTCTCGAGGCCATTCCTGTTAGAGACAACAGAGTCGGCGCGCTGCAGGCCGCCAGGTGAGGTGACGCTCCATCTCTTGACACTATCCGATCGCTTCATCATGGCGCTTTGGACGAAACCACCCATGCCCTTGGTTGGAGACGGCGATCGTGTGGGCGATGTGCGTCCCCCTGGAACCGAAGACGATTGGCGCACAAGAGAAAGAGTATCATTTGCATCAGCTGCTGTTGCTGCCATCGGGGGCTCGAGCCGCTGGGCGTTGGTGAGTGACAGCGGGGTGCCCAACTTGACATGTGAGGTAGCCGCAGCGGGTTCGCGAGGAGGGGGCGAAGACATTTCTTTAGACATGTCGGACGCAGCATCTTTTGACATACCGGGGAGCTGGTTGCGTAGCGAAGTCATGTCGAGAGTGTCTGAATCCTCGACCTGGTTCTTTCTATAGGCTGCTGAGTTCTGGCCTCGGTCCGCCGTCTGTCGAAACCAGGATGGGTCCTTCCCAGCAAGAGATTGGGCGATTTGGTCGCGTGTCACAGGCTGGTCAGAAGCCGACGTCGGCTCGGTGAGACTGGGAGAGGAGCGGGCGGCTGCATTTTCCAAGGCCACGGTAGAGAGAGGCCGGCTTTTGGGCCGCTCCGAGGCTTGGGACGGGGGACGGCGCTGCCACGAAAGGGGCGAGCGGGCAGCCGAGCCAGTGGCTGAGGGAGAGGTCATGGTTAGGCTGGTTCGTTTCTGGTCGGAATCGAAGGGGGACTCGTTTTCCTTGGTGGGAGAATCGGAATACTCGTTCGCGCTGTCCATTGAGTCGGACGCTTGGCCAAGGCGGGACAGGGGACTTCCGGGGTTTTCGGGCCCGGGAGAAAATAAGCCAGCGCCGTCAATGGCCGAACCAAGTCCGATGCGATGGGCAGTGGGAGAGGGTGTATTTGCGGGGGAGGATTTTTGTGGTGAAATAGACCTGGCGCGTTCTGCGGAGTCCGGGCAAAAGGCAGCAGAAGTTAGCAAATTTGTCGACACAAAGTTGTGTGACGCGGTTGACGGGCCTCATTGTGGTTCGCACACCAGCAGCCAAAGGAAACACGGCTTGCCAGAATCACTCGGCGGTCAAAGGCGTACGCACCTGCTCGGCGTGCCTGGCGTTCACGCTTTTCCTGCAGGATCTTCTCCTCGAGTTCCCGAGAACGCGCTTCGTCCTCTTCTTCTCGGCGGCCCTTCAGCAACTCCACCGATCGCAAAAAGTCGGAGACCTCGTCAGACATGTTGGCAGTGTCTTTGGATATGAGGGCATGGGCATGACATATGAAGGACACGCGACTGGCGGGGGCATTCCCAGAAAACGGGCTGATGTCAACATCCAACCCTGAAGGTTAAACTTGGGGCAACACAGGTTGGACACACTATTCAGGACTGGAGGGGCACTTTTTAGAGGATGCTCAAACCGGACCGGGGGGCTCGAGCGGGCCCACACGTCCTGACAGGCGGAACAGGCCAGTCGGAAGCCTTCTCGTGCCGAACCCTGTGCTGCTCTGTCTTGGCGCTCAGACCATGACCATCCCGCTGAGGCTCAATGCTACCATGAAGCGCCCTGACACCGTGGATAAAATCACTTTGCCATGTTTCAATTGCCTTCTTGTTATACCTCTTTGGCGAGGGTTTGCCTTGTGGCCAGGTGTTGGTTTCACCGGTCGCGTCGACTGCCGTTGATTAGCGTGCAATTTGGCGGCGGCCACATGCAAGTCGATGCAAACATGGCGCCAGGGGCGCTGAAATTTTGCTAGTACAAAAACAGGCGGGCCTTCGCATCTTTGACTACCCACGACAGACCTTCCTTGAGATTCGTTCCCGTCAGGGCACTACAGCGCAAGATATTCCACCGGTGTGTCCTGATTTCACCCAGTTTGAGAGCTTCGGACAGTTCCTCTCCCGTCATACACCCATCGACATCGGTCTTGTTAGCAAAGACGAGCAAGCTAGCCCCTGATAGACGCTGTTGTGCAACATTAGCGCGCTGCCATCTGATAGCAGCTCTCCCTGCATACCTCTTCCTGGAGCAGGCCGTGCAGTTCGTCCCTGCAGTCGTTGATGCGCATGCGGTCCGTTGCGTCGACAACCCAGATCAATGCATCGGTCTTTTCAAAGTAGTTCCTCCAGTACGACCGCAACGTCTTTTGACCACCAACATCCCAGATGTTGAGCTTGTAGCCCTCATAGTCGATGGTCTTGATGATGAAGCCCAGAGTGGGGCTGACGGTATTGACGTCCTCGCCCATGATCTTCTTCACAATCGTGGTCTTTCCAGCATTGTCCAGTCCCCTGTAGGTGTCAGACATATTCACATGCAGATGCGGCATCTTACAGCATCAGGATCCGGAGCTCCTTGTCTTTGAGCCTCGCTTTGCGCAGGATGGACAGCATAATGGACGATTACTCTTTTAAAGAAGAGACGTGGACATTCAAGAGAAACAAAGAGCCATTCATCAAACCCTGACAACATCTGTGGGTTCACAACAGGCTGCAATATTTGTGTTGTCCTGATGTTAGTCGCTGCACAACCGATGTTTTGTTTGCTTGGCTCCTGGATGCCTAAGCCGCGACTCACGTGACTATCCGATTTGACGACATCAACTTCCAAGGAGCCGCCATGTTCTTCACCAAGGACGTATGATGAAGAAAGAAACATGGCACTAGGTGGCTAGCTCTTGAGCGCGCGCGCATAGATCATATCAAGCCCAAGACTAGTACACTGTACCTCACCTGGACTCCTTCACCTCCTGGGCAACACTTATCCAAATGGGTCTGCCCCTATTCGTTTGAAGCACCTTAGGTCGTTCAATATACTTGGGGATTTGTCCACGGGATTTTGACTTCCTCAACATGGTACATCGGATTTTGCACTTCAGGCCTTCTGTGTGCCTTGGCGTGATCTATCATCGGATGATGGGACAACCCACCATTTCCGAGCGTTATTGGCGCCGACACTGTGTCTTGACATCGGAGGAAATGGGGTTTCACACCCTGGGGTTGGTTTGGTGTGATTTCGGCCCCCTCTACAAATTCAAGTTCACTAATGGAGTGGGTTGGTCCCTCCTTTCTATGACCTAAAATCGCCCCTCCTACCTCCACAGCGAATTGCCCTCCATCACTCCTTCCCTTACTTTACTCCCCGCATCTGCCCTATTGGTAGTACCTAGGTTGGTAGTTCTGTCAAGCCAGCATCTAGCCTCGGCCTTGCTGGGGGCCAATAACGACGCAGCTTTTGCTCCAGGTTACATGACGACCCCAGATCATCGCCTGCTTTTCTTTTCTGGCCTGCTGCTGGGGATACTGCTCTACCGGTCCTCCACGAGCAGGGCGCGGTGTTTCACCTCCAATTTGCTTTTTCTCAACTAAAGTTCCATAGGTATGTGGATTTTCAAGTTGCCCTACTCTACTTCCTGGGGAAGGCGCCTCGTTTCCTTATCCCGTTCCTAAAAACCCCCAGTTTCCCTTGTTTGCTCAACAATCTCAGAGAGAAGTCTCACTTCTGCGTTTTCGCCTGTGGAAGAAGATCCGAGTGCCAATCTTAATGCGTTCGACAACAAAGTCGGGAGAAAAAATGCCGGCGAGAAACAAAGATGGCAGGCTCGTCGACATTGATGCTCGGGAGTCGACTGACCGATTCCTTGCTGCCGTCGGTATGGCGCCCAAGGTAGTTGGCGGTGGGTCGGTCTCGTTGATGAAAGAGCAAATCCGCGGGGACACCCACTCAACAACCAAGACACGGCCGGCATCTCAAGGCACTTTTCAGAGTATCCAGGTCAAGAAAGAAACCACAAGCCGGACGGGGCAAAACCGGCGCGTGTGGCAACGACTCGATATTGATGCCGTCGTCGTCGGTGTTGCCAATGATCATGGACGATCGTCGGTGAACAACCCATGGCCGCCACTTCCGCCTGTAGCTCAAAACCAGTCGCCCACTCGCCAGACTGCCACCCCTGCGAGCCATAAACGGGTACCGGCGACCAACCCACAGAATTCTCCTGCTATATGGAACAACAGAGCTTGGCCTGTCGGCCCACACAAAACAAAGCTGCCGCTGTCAGTCACTAGAGCTGAAATAGTGACTCTGAACAGCTCTGCTTCGCTTCCATCAGTCGATTTCACACGACACCGGGGGCCAGGGAAGCGGCGGGATTCCAAGACCACAGCCGCCCCGAGCCTTCCCATCATGAGTGACGGTTGGGCTGATGCCGACAATGACGATCGCGCGATGGAGACCGGCGTCAAACATGATATCAGAAACACCGTCGGCATAAACATCAACTACGACACGACTGGGGCTTCATGGCACAGATTCAGTTAGAGTGCGGACAAATGCGACTATGACGACTTTACAGGTAAAAGGTTCCTACAGCCATTTATCCATTCCTGGAGCGATAGCTGCCTCTCAGGCGTAACGGTCGACCTCCTCGCGGACGATGCCATCGAACACTGGAACTCCGACATTGACCCTACGACAGGCCAGATTTTGCCCCCCGTTGACTACCCTGATACTTTCCCCACTGTGAACAATCAGAACAGTGGACTAAATTGGAGGCAAATCACCTGGACGACGACTCTGCTCATGCGCCGCAGACTTGACATTAAGACGGCAGCCGATCACGGTGGAGCCATCCGACCAGGCCCGGCAGTCAAGAAGGGACATGATTGGGCTGAGTTTCCTCCGGATATGGATGACCCGGAGTTCCAAAAGGCACGAGCTGCCGATCTGGAGAAGATGCTGGCGGAGCGGAAGCCATACAACCAGTATTCGACTCGTCTACCATGCTACCTTCGGTCAGCAGAGGTTTCCGACATGGAACAGGTGGTGACGATCTACAACCAAGAGGTCTGGGAAGGACTCCAAGCGCCTGACTCCGAGCTTCTATCTGTTGTGGAGTTTGTTGGCATTTACAACGAAACCCAGAAGCATGGGTTGCCGTTCTTTGTTGCCGTGTATGGGGACGTCAAAAAACTCGGGGCGCCTGCCCAAGAAATTCGTGGAATACGAGGCGGTGCTCACCCTGGTGCCGAAGCCTCGCCTGATCCTGGCCTCGTTGGGAGGGTGCTCGGTTTCGGCTACCTGTCTGTGTGGCACCCGGGACTCGCCGGAAGCGGCCTTGGAAGCAGTCGCACATCCGGTAGAGTCAATCTCTACGTCGACCGAGACTTCCGAAGAAATAGAGTCGGCTTCTCGCTCATGGACGGGCTGATCTCACATGTGTCGACGCGGTTTGAGAGTAGGGAGGGGTACCACTCTCTGAATCCTAGTGGCCTGGTATGTGGCAATTCCGGAGAGCCCTCGCGGCAGCTTTGGCGTCTCTACCTGAGCTTCAATATTAAAACGAAGCAATGGGCCGGAAACAACCCACAACTGGCGGCTGAGCAGAAGCATTACGAGGACGAGTATAATGTCCATCACAAGACGCTAGACGAGGTGTTCAACTTCGACGTGCAGTGTCGCCTCCAGGAATGTTGTCGGACGCCTGAAACTCGCCCTGGTCCTCGCTTCTGGCTTGATTCAGTCCTTTACTCACACGTCTGCCACAATGGCATCGACTTCCCTTAATAACACGATATGCATGGCGGATGAGAGGGGTTGAGGCGGCATGGATGGAGTTCGGGGGATTACGTGGTGTTCATTGGATGAGGTTCTCTGGTTGCCTCTGGGCAATATTTCCGCTTTTAAGTCTTTCAGTACGGGCTTGGCTCAAGAACTTCAGATCCTCAGCGTAAAGTAGTGTATAGTAGCGCACAACATTGATGCTTGTCTTGGCATGGAGGCCACGTTGGGACGTTGGACCAATCGGGTCAATGCTGACGCTGCGCTGCCTTCCACATTGCTTCACCGGTGGCCCGGAGGACGCTAAACCGCTTTAGTGACCGGGCTCAACTCAGCCTCTGAGAGAGGACGGGGAGAAGCATGACGAGGCGTGGGAGATGTGGGAGTTGAAGTCACTCGTTTCTGGAAACTGGGCATCTTTCATCTTCTTTCATCTCATGTCACTGATGCAACATTGCAGAATCAAATGTCATTGTTTTGCGTCGTGGAATAATCTGATTTTTTTGGCCTGTCTCATATCAAGGCAGGTGCGACTGGCCGCTGGCCATGGAGGAATTTCTGACGCTCAGGTCCCGACGGCCAGGAAGCAGCGCCGATTCGACCGTTAGTCCATCAATTACCAGTGTGGGGGGCACCTTTTGACAAGCAACAGTACGGTTCAGCCAGCGAAACATCACCTCTGGCGACACACGACATCAGTCGAGTTAGCTATCATGTCAAACATTTGGAGAGCTTCGCCGAGGCTCTTTCCGATGTGCGTTTTCTTTTCCCTCCGTCTCCTACGGATGATGCTCTGACATTCTGCAGTCGGCAAGCAGGGCGTTCCCCAACCGTGGGCGTCCATCTCAGAGATACTCCAAGGTGCACGCGCTGATGCTCCACTGGAAATGCGACGACTTGTTTGTGCTACCCGAGCTCGAGGACCTCGAGAAATGTCTCCGCGAGTCGTACAACTACGAGACCGACATCTTTGCCATCCCGTCCGAGAATGCGCATCTCGAATTGATGCTCAAGCTTGGCGACATGGTCAAAAAGCACGAGTCCGAGGAGACGCTGTTTGTTGTCTACTACGGCGGCCATGCCCGGATTGACGAGTCGAGGCAGAGCACATGGTGTGCAACCAGGAATCCGGGCTCACCATGGCTACAGTGGTCCGCTATCCAGACGCTCCTCGAGAGATCTGTGTCTGACGTCCTCATCCTCCTCGATTGCTGTGCCGGTGCGGCCAGTGCCACTTTCCCCACGGGCAAGAGCATCACCGAGACCATTTCGGCATCGAGCTGGGACGCCATCGCCCCGGATCCGGGCCGCTACTCGTTCACCAATGCCCTAATCGAAGTCCTTCACGAGTGGAGGTTGAGGACTTTCTCGGCGGCCATGCTGCACGCCGAAGTACTCGCACGGCTCAAGCACCCGCGGCCTATCCTCATCAATGGAAAGCACTTCGAGGCGAGATCGACGCCGGTTCACTTCATGATGACATCCAACCACCGCGCCCCCAGTATTGAGATTGGTCGGGTCGTTCCCCAGAGCCAGATGCCGCCCTCTCCCCCCAAAGAGCTACCATACCGTCAACCAGCTTCGCCCTTCAACCAAGAGGAAACTCTCTCGCGAGACTCGCTCATCCCGGCCACGGCTGAACCGGGCGAGGGTAACCCTCACGTCATGATTTCGCTGGCTCTCGAAGAGGACCAGCGACTCGATATCAACGCCTGGGAGCAGTGGTTAGCAAGCTTCCCGGCTCTAGCCAAGTATGTCAAGATTCAGGGTGTCTTCAAGAGCCACTCGACGTTGCTTCTACTGTCGCTACCTGTCATGGTATGGGACCTCCTGCCAGACGACCCGGCGTGCTCGTTTGTGGCCTTTATTCGGTCAAACAATTTGATCAAAGGGCCGGATCGTGCATCAGCTTCCTCTGTAACGGCAGTTGCCCCCATCGAAGCCTCTGATACAACTCGCCCCGACACCGAGTCTTGGCTATCTGGGACGACATGCAGTCCAGTTGACGGCCCGAATGCCACTCGCACTATTGGCCGACCGCGCATGGAACGGAACCGGTCGGCCTTGAGCGAGGGGGACTGGGCCTCAGCCAACCCCCACATCGAGTTTACCCGACCTTGCGGTTCCTTTGGGCCTCTCTCTCGGCCTTCAATGGCTAGCCTTGCATCGACAACCGTGAGCCAGATGACTCCTGCGTGCCACCTAACGCCTGGTGCTCCGGAAAATGTTGTTCCGCTGGGCGAAACCATGGCGAGAACCGCGGTGCTCAACCGATCCAAGAGTTCCGTCAGAACCACATTCCCACATGACGAGCAGGTCCCTGAGGGCCAGACGCTGTCCCAGCATGTGGTTAAGCGACTCGAGGGTTACTTCCAACAGGATCCGGAGCCAACTGTAGCCTGGATTGAGGTCCTCGCTTCCAATCTTGGTGTTGAGACGTCTGACGTCCATGTAAGTCTCAATTTGCATTGGAGTTGTTGACAGCTAACTAACGCCATACAGCTCTGGTTCCATCACCGCCGGGAACAGGAAAGAATGACACATAATCTTCAGAGTTTACGACAAGCTAAGAACAACAATGCAGTCACCGAGCCGAACCAGGACGGAGTAAAGATGATGCTTCCTGGCCACCTCAATACGCTTCTCGAAATCTACCCGTCCAAGAGCGTGCTGGTAGTTGACTTACGTTCGGCCACCGATTTTGAAAGGTCACACATTCACGACGCCGTCAACCTAAGAGCACCGTGCAGTTTTGTTGAGAATGTCTCGCTCGAGATGATCGAGGACACGTTCATGGATGACCAAAGCCGCCGCAGCTTCAGCCGCTGGGCTCAATGCCAATGTGTCGTCTTCTACGACCGTGTTGTCGAGTATGAGTGGGAGTGTCCCGCAGCCGGTGCTCTCCACGCCAAGCTACGCAGCAAAGGCTGGACCGGTCAGTCATTTATTCTCAAGGGTCACTACCGGGAATTCTCGGCCAGCTTCGACCGCTACATCAGCGGTGCCAAGATGAGCCGTGAAGCCAAGGAGCACCTTGACTCTCTACGCGCTGGCAGCAGCCTGACGGAGGAAGAAACCAACTCCCGGCATCGTCGCTACGACAACTGGCTGAATACCGTCCTTGCCGAGGACCGTGTTCCTCAGCGTGTCGAGCTCATCCCGGCACGTAAGTTGGAGCGTCGCCATGCCGTCGAGCTTCACCAGCGGGAACTCGAATCTGAATTTGAAACCCGCTTCCCTGCTCTCTACCGCAAAGCCCTAGCTATGGGCAAGCGGCGTGATTATTCCCCCCCACCAACAAGAGAGCCTTCCCCGCCTCCGCCTTTCGAGTCAACAGAAGGTCGCCTCTTCCGTGACGTTGACTGGGATCCTGCTGGGGAGGGAGAGGAGTGCCAGAGGGAGGCGTTCGACCGCAAGGCAGCTCTCGTGGAGCCCCTTGTGAGCGGCCTTGAGCGGATTCGCGCCCAGCATGGGTTCGCTTCAGAATCGGAGGCTGATCTGCCTGCTGGGTATGGCTATGTTTCCGACAAGTTGGATATGGACTACTATCCAACGACAGATGACTTTGATGAGATTGACCCTAAGAGGGAGGGGTTGAAGAATGACCCGGCTTTTGAAAGAGCCGGGGTGGGAGCTGGATCTGGGCCTGGTAGTGGGACGGCTAGCGATGATGGAGGGAGTGGCAAGAAGGCAGGTGGGAGAATAGGGGGTTCGAAGAAGCCGAAGCCGTTATGGGAGAGGTTACGAAGCGGGAAATCATAGGCGATGGAGACGGGATGGGGTTTTGTATACGGCAATGTGCGCGCTGGCTGGCAAATGGAAAGGTTGATGATGGCAGGATGTATGGGCGGTATCTAGATGGAGTCATGGATGGCATTGGATGGCATTGGCGTTGGCTGGGTTCCTGGGCGACTGCACTGATCTACAGCTACATGCTATGGACTCTCGGCTCTGAGTGAGGTGGGCGTTGACCTGGAGTTGATGTTCAAGAATTATCGTTTACTTTATCGATACTTCAACCTGACTGCAGTATAGTATTTCTGGTGGCTAGTGTTCCCAGGCGGTGTTGACTGGTATCGCCCTTTGAAAAGAGACTATCATCAACATGTCATCGACTCTGAGCATACCTTTGGTCCATAAAATCTCGTTGCCACCATATTATCGCGACATCCCAGCAGTACACACAGGCTTTCCGCCTCCAAAGGCCCAACTGCCAGCATAACACCACCGACCAATGCCAGTCGAACTCACTTCTCAATACCGACTCTAAACTCACAGACTGCTTGAACACGAATCGCATCAACCAACATCATCAACCCCTTTACCCCGCAAGCTCAGCCACCCGGAAAACAAACAATCCATCTTCGCGGTTTTTTGGGGGTTTTTTTTTTATGAAACACTTACTCCCTCGAAGTCCCTCGGAGGCGGCTCTTTCCGTGGCCCGGACAGCCTCCCCAGTCGAGAGCCGCCCCCTCCGTCGTCGTCATCAGCCTGGCCTAGTCTTGTTCCGTCAGCCTGTCTGTGTGTCGTGTATTCTGTTCTAATCTGGGTTGGATCTGGGGGATCATAGCACATCACGCACATCAGCGCACATCCGCATTGCCTGTCAGTTCTCTTCTCACCCTGTCCTAGGGACCCTGCCGGGTGCCCGGAGGAAATGCCGGTTCGTGTACGCAACCCCCCTCCCGGCAGTGAATTTCATGGGCTGAGGTAGGTAGGTAGGGGGGGGGGTTGGTAAGGCGAGACAGATCCGTTCCAGGGATTGTAAGGTTAAGGTTTACACCACACCACACCACAGCATGGTACACTACACTGAGTGAGGAGGTAGGGGTTGGATTGTCAAACCCACGAGGGACATGGAAGGAATGGCGGTGATAGGGTACCTAAGAGTAGATCAGGTCAGGGGTGGAGGGAGGGTACCTAGGTAAGGCTAGGACTGGGCAGTGCAGAGTAGTGTAGTGCAGAATCAGGAACAGAGGTGCATACGTAGTGTACGCGCGCACGAGGGTATGTCCCAGTACGGTGGGTGAGGTGAGAGTGAGTTAGTGAGTATCAGGTTGGCCGTTCTCTGCCGTATTTCCATCTAAAGAAAGTTAGTGAGTATCAGGTGAAGGTGAAGTTGGTTCACCGTCACCACCGCCACATCCAGACAGCTATACTAGGTAGTTTAGCATGGTAACTACCTAGGTGGCTTCTTTGCAGCTGGGTCAGAGTGTTGATGTCAGTGCCAATGTCAGTGCCAACCCGTGTATGTATGAGACAGGTATGTATGTATGCCGCTTCTGCTCAGTTCACTTCAGATAACTTCAGCTCAGATCAGTTTTTTTGGGGGGTCTGGTCAGGGGGGTTGGTTTGACACATCCTCTCACACACCCAAGCATGTATGTACATACACACACCCCCTCCCTCTTTTCTCGTGTTCTCACATCTACACTAGTCTAGAATCCATGAACCGCGAGCCCGACAAAAAAAAACCACACAGACATGTTCGCATCGAAACCAGACCCGTGCCAGCCGCCGGCAAGCTGCTGCAAGATGCAAGATGGGTGCATAGACGGGATGTGTCTACAGGGATTTCGTGTTGTGTGTCGGTCAAGTTTTGCGCTCAGATGTTGTCAAGATGTCAAAGAGCGAACCCGGCCCGCTCGTTCAAAGGATGAGTGAGAGTGGGAGTGGGGCGGCAGGCAAGTCACGGGATTGTTACATTAGATCTGCACAAATGATATCTGTCTGTATAAATCTTGTATAATCTGTACAAGTTGTTCTGTTTGTCTAGCTAGTATCAACCATCCCAAGTTGGAAAAAAGGATTTGGTGGTGGTGGACAGACGGCTTGTGATAGCCGGACCACACACATATTATCTCCGACAGGGCAGGCAGCCCAGCTCACTCGCGCGCCAAAGAGCCAACGGGAGCGGGAGGGGATGAATCCGGGTAAAATCCAAACTCCAGCTCTTTTTTTTCCCTGCTTCCTTTTCCCAAGAATCCCAAACGAACGAACCTTTCAAAACACCCAAGCGAATTTGAAGGAATAAACTCTAAATTCCTTGCAGTCTCGATACACCCTTTACAAGTCTGGATGTGGTGGATTCCAATCTGTATGATCGTCTCTGACAGCGGGAGTCGGGAGGGGGAAATGCAAAGATGCGATTGGCTCGTCAGGTAGAGAGGGCTGTACCAAGTTCCACTTGCTGTGAAGATATATCCTTGAAGAAAAAGCAAGAGTCGGATTGGGTCGGGTGGGACAATGTGGCTGTGTAGAGGTTCAAAGAAAGCTTGATTTGTTTTCCGACCTGGGGAGTGGTGCGGGTGGTGAGGCGGGAAATCTTTTGGGTTTGGGGTTGTACTTTTGGGGGCAGCGATGGTTTTGGGTTTGTTTATTCGAGTGTTTCGTGACCCTTGTTGATAAAGTCGACCTTGAACTGGTGGAGTACCCTACCTACCTTCCTGGGTAGTGAAGTGTAGTACGTTGCGGAGTTCACCGCACCAAAGAACGCAAAGCCAAAGCTCATGGCAGAACTTGATCGTTGCGCTTATTTTATGGCGTGTTTTTGGAAACGAAGGTGAGAACACGAAATGAAATCGGTCCTTGGCCTGTCTCTGTGCTGTTGCATACTCGGTTCTTATCGACCTGCCCGGTCTATACTAGAGAGAGGTCAATTGGTTCGGTCACAGATTCAGGTTCAGGTACCGGATTCTGGAAGGTGTCAGTAAGATGAAGACAAGCACGGTGGTGTGGTGCGTTGCGGCGCGCGATGCATGTGTGATGCGAACCGGCAAGCGCTCTGGTACAGCGGAAGGTGGGGTGCATTTCTTTATGTTTCTCCCATCTCACACACCTCACCTGAAAATCATCCCTCACTCAGACCTTCATCTCAGACCTCCTCCCTCATCAGGATAGCTACAGTATGTGCACCAGCGCGGCTAGTGCACATGGAGAGATAACCTCCGCCCGGCCAAACATGAAAGTTGTGCACTACCTGGATATGGCTTAAGCACTGATGCTAAAAAAAAATCCGGAAATGCCGTCGTCCTCTCCCCTTTCCCAAGATGCTTGGCCTACCCTGCTCTTCCTTGCCAAAACGAAAAAACTCCCGGCATGAAAACCAAATCTCTTCGATGAACTCTTCTAGACGCTACCTTATTGACATTTTGCTCCGACAGACCATTATGCGGCCTGGCGGCCTTCTGCCGGAGATGGACTAGAATACCTCTGCTACCTACTACCTTGGGGGTACCTACCATGATGAAGTAATCTCACAGACAAGTGAAGCCTAACCTAGATTTACCTAAGTCTGGTTCGGTTTGAAGCAAAAGAATGTCCTTTCATCTCATTCACTCCCGATTTTCAACCTCTCTAGAGAGATGAAGACCTAATCCGGCATGAAGCCAAATTGACATGAAGAGAAACGAGTCCGCCGGGATATCACACCAAAAGGACCGACCGACCAGCCAACCTCAAGAACAAAAAAGAAAAACCTCCGTACCAAGCAAAAGACGCAATGTATCTAGTGTATAGAATAGATTGCCAACCCCTCTGTTTCCTGTTTCTTCACTGCGACGTCCTCGGTTCTCGTCTCTCGGATCTACAGCTTGCATTCCCCATGACTCCCATCATCACCATCTACGGTACCTCCTAATCACCAACCGGACACGGGCACCGGCGCCCAGGAAAGCTAGCCATCGGCAGAGCAGTAAGGCCTGGCGCCCAGAAAACTTGTGTCCCCATCTATCGGCAGAGTACCTCCGTGCCGACGGTAGCATGACAAGACATGACAAGCCCTCACCCCTCCCCCCTCTTATAATATTAGTATATATCAATCTCTTGCCCGGAGAGACAAAATGCAAAATGCATTGTGACATGACCATTGGACAAGGCAAAGTAACTCTGTCTAGATTAATGAGGGATAGAAAAACCCGGTTTGGACGTTGGAATGCACAGGTTGTGGTGGACTCCGTTCTCAGCCATTGCCGTTCCGCTGTGCATTGTACAGTGTGGGCTGCAGTACAATACGATAACTACAACACAGCGCTCACGCAATACACATCCCTCATCGTGTGCGCCAGTGTCAGTGTCGCTGCCCATCTGTGACTGTCACTTGTCACTCATCAGTCACTGCCTATGTACACCAGGGTCCTCTCCAAAATACCCCATTGTAATATCACCATCATTGCCACTGCGCCAGTAAACGCTAGTCGGTGTCAAAGTCGGCTTACTCGCCACCACAACATAGGTAACCTTCAAATAGCTTATGCAGATTTCACATTCACAAAAGGCTCCAATCACATTCATCTCCCCTCCCTAATTTCTTTTTTCTTATAAACACAACGCTAGAGCACATGTACCGCCTACGATCTCTTCGGCCCTGCTGCAAGGCCAGAATCGGGACGCGGCACAAAGGAAAAAACGGAGCCCACAGCCGTAACGGAGTGTGTAGGTATGTAGGTAGGTACACTCGGTAACTGACTGACCCAAGTACATTAGCGCCGGAGTAAGCACCATCATTTGATCGATTGGAACCCCGTCGCCACTCTTTTCCAGGGCAAAGAGGAAAAAAAGTGATGGGTCCCAAAGTTCCAAACATTATCAACCCATGCTTGCATGAACAATACCTATACTTTACCACATGTCACGTATTATCTTTGTCTTTCCTTCTTGCACTGTACTCCGTACCGCCGTACTGGGTAACTACTTCGTACTGTGAAAATAGGTGAAAAGAGAGGTATGGTGTGGTTCCGAGCCCCGCCGGAGCTACACCTCCCATGCCCCCCGTCTTGGCAGGTCAGCAAACGCAGCGCCGCAGCTCCCCCAAGAAAAAGCAAGCAAAAAACAACGCCCGAATCGAACGGCTCCGATCGTCATGGCCTGCCGCGCGGGGTCACGGAGCTGTTGCGATCGGGCGCCAGCCTTGTTTCTTTTTCTTCTTTTCTTCTTCTCGGTCAAGCAGGAAAGTCGACGCGTCACATTTTTTCCACCCATCAACGAAATCGCAAGGCAATGTTTTATTCACTTCTTCGCACCACCCCCCCCCCCCCCCCCCCCTCCCCCTTGCCTTTGCCTTAGTGCGTGCACCTTCGCTTGCCAGCCCTGCGTGAACACGATGCGCTTACACACACCCTCCCTGGCGGGATTGACATGCTAGCTCAAGGGGTCCAGGGAATACTAACTACTACAAGTTAGTATCGAAGAAGAAGCTGGAAAAGAAGAAGAAGAAGAAGAAGAAGGGGAAAAAAAGATAAGAGAAAAAGGAAATAGTTAAGGAAATAGTTAAGGAAATAGTTAAGGAAAACTTGACGGTCCCACCCCAGCCCGCTCCGCCTTCACAGAACAGGACACAGACGTCCAAGAACTGAGAGTATCATTAATGCGTCTTTTTCTGAGAGCACACCAACTAGCTCAGTCACTCTCCAAGAGACCAGAGTTTTTCACTGTTGTTAGTGGATATATCCCTCATTATCAAACGTTCTTCTTGAAACGTCCAAACAGAATAAGTGGGCAAGGGTTCCTCTCGCTCGCTTATCTTGCACGATTAGACTGCTTGATGCCCCGTTTTTGGCAGGTGAAGGGGTTGTTGAGCAGGGTGAGACGAAGGGTCTTCGATTTCTCCACAGTATTCTCCGTCATGGACATGATGACTTCATGCTTCCCTTCTGAGTCCAGCCCCTTTTTTTCAACGCACGCGCGAGCACGCCAACAAGCGCCCCCGTGCGTTGCTAGCTACTGTTGTTGCTACCAAGATTCCAATTTCAGTCGTCGGTAGCGCAAAGAGACGACATAAAAGAACCGTGCCAGCGAGGATGGAGACCACAGGACCATCTGTGCATGGACAAGCTCTCTAGATGCGGAAGCTCCGGCTACGGTACTTTGAGAGAGAGAACAAAAGGGGAGCTCACCAAGCCAGCCACTGCTGAGCAGTTGGAGAACGTAGACGTTTTGGACTGCCGAGTCAGTGGTCTCTCCATTGTCTCCATTGTTCTCCATGGTCGCCGATAGCCACCAGGGCCCTCCACCCGGGGTACTCCCCGTTCCAAATACCGTTGCCCGCAACGCTAGACTTTGACAGGTCTCCATTAACGACGCTCTCGTGGTGGGCCTTGGAATCAGCACGTGTCTTTCGGACCGTCGTCCAGGTTTCATGTACCGTAATTCGGGGGCATGTCGGCCAGACAGACGAAAGATCCTGTTTAAGTCTTCTGTTTTCGTCTGTGTCTTCGTCGCCGAATTCCGCCATATTTTCCCCAAAGAAAGCTTCACGACAATGATCGCCGTAGGATGCCCCAAACACTACGGTTGCATTCGCGATCGAGTCGTGTTGGTGCGTCGCTTAGACAGACAAAGACACGGTATCATCCATGGCATATCGAGCTTGGATAACCACGATCCCGGCGCGTGCTATACCGCCTTGCCTGGTGCTATAGCGTCGAGTCTTGCTGGTGCAGGCAGTGATGAAAACGAGAATGATGCGCAAGCCGGCGAGCTCAGCAACCACTCCGTCATACAACGAGAAAAGCACCTGCCAGGCCCAATTTATTAGTGCGAGCCTCCTTCCCACATCGGTTGCGTTCCCCCCGCCGACAGGGTAGCATCCTGACGACTCTAGATCCGGGTTGGCACCTATCTGTCAAGGCACGAGAGCCGCTGAGCAGGGCGTCCGGCTCGGGTCCCTCCGGAAGAGTCGCCCTAAACAAGCACCTTGCCGAAAAACACGACCAAAGAGCGCTGCTAAGGAGTACAGGAGTCTGGAACTGAAAACGACCCTTTCCGGCGGCTATGTATTATGCCCATCTCGCTTCCCCGTCCCTAGTGTACCATCATGCCATGTGCAGTACACATGCGCGGCAAATACCGCCCCATCCCCCTCCCCTTGACAGCGGCAGCCGCGCCGCCCTCTACCACCACCAAGTGCTGCTGAGTGTGCACACTACCGAGGGTGTGCGGAAGCAGTGCACTGTGTTCCGTACCGCAGCGTGGGCTCATCCTCACCGACTCTCGTGGCCGCAGCGTTCTACGTAACCCATCCTGTCGTAATTGGAGAGAATTGTGTGGACGCAATACGGCCAGGCAACGGCTCCGGGCTCGGCTCAGCCCTCTTTTCCCAACCATTGTCCACTGAGCCAGCGTTAAACTGCATTGTGTGTGACTTTGCAGCTAGCCGCTCGATGCTGTTAGGGGATCTCCGCAACCTATTCTTGCGGCCTTGTTGTCTTGTTGCGTGGTTGCGTGTGTGTGAAGTTGCCAGCTTGGTCCGGTACGTATTCCCGATGGACCGACGATTCAGTGCGTGGGTCCGGGGGCAAAAATGACAAAGATCAGATGGGGAAGCGTTAAACAGCTGCAAGATTACCGACAGCGACTGATGGCCACATCTCCAATCTGGAAAGGCGCCCGCTCGCTACGGCCACGAGGTATTGAGGTATTGCTACTAGGTATTGCTACTACAGAGGCAGTCATCGCACCAGTTTCTGGCATTTCCTTGTGACGGGTCTTGTTTTTTCGGACGTGATGGCTGGATTCGACAAGTGTTGCGTCGCCACCGCATAAGCCTCATTAACCACTGGGGCAGCGGACCCGCCCTCTCCTCATAAGAAACGCAGCGATATAGCTTTTAGCACGCTTAGCTACTTAACCTGTCCGTCTGGCGTTATTGACCGGTCGTCTGTCACGTTTCCCGCCTCGGGGATCTCGGCACGCGACGGCCACAGTCATGAGCAAATCCCGACCGGCCGGACTGTTTTCCGTCCTCTTCACCCCATCCTTGCAGGGCCAGCCGTCGACCCATGTTTCCAGATTGTCTCCTGGGGGGGGGGGGTTCAAGGGAAAACCTCGGTCAGCACCCATTTCCCCCTTCCCATTCCAGGAATTGTCGCGAATGTGACCCCTGCCCGTTGCCGTGCCCCCCTCCACATTCCGCCCTTGAACTGACAGAAGGATCGCTGCGGGGGTGAAACCTGACCCGGTCTTCTTGCACGTGCTGGTGAACCGACATCCAACTTTGACTTTCGTTTCGGAATAGCCTCAACCTCTCTGCCAACGGACGGCAAACTTCGCTTCCGGTCCTGACCGTGTTGCTGCGAGGAAACAACCGATGAGCCTGCAGGCTCTCTTCCTCTCTCTCTCTCTCTCTCTCTCTCTCTCTCTCTCTAGTGTGCGTGTACTGTACCCCCAACGCACTACATGTAGGCTGCTTAATGGGGAAATGCCCAGTGCGTCGTGACACTTGACCGCTGCGCGCGGCAGCTCCCTTTTATCCAACTCTTTCGACCGCCGCTTCTCGTGTTCGTGCTGCCACCACCCGCTCCCCACGCGCGTACAACATGACATTTAATCTACAAGACATGATCTACTGGCCCGACGATAAACGCCAGCCTCAGCAGAAATCCGTCCAGGCCGTGGCCAGATACGAATCAGAGCGCTGCTGGGCTCTATCTTGGCACCCGGCCGCTGCAGCTCTCCAGATTGTGTAGCAGAAACTGCCCCATGTGCAGGAGCCGAGCACCATCAACAGGACCGACATGCAAACAGTTGGAGAAGCTGCCACACCCATCTACTTCTCACATATTAATGACGGGAGCTTGGGCCTGCGCATCATCTCGGGTAAGCGTGTGACGGCACCTGAGAGCCAGGCCGCCCGAGCTCCAGAGTCTTCCTCTCCGGCTTCGAATACGGCGTTGAAGGAGGTGGTAGTGGCATTTTCGCACATATGACCGTGACATGTCCTCGATAGGTTAGCCCCACTGCGAGGAGAAATATCGCATCTGCAAGCCCTTTGGCTAGCACCCCGCCGTGATGCATCATCCATTGGCTATGCACGGCGATGCCGATGATCGTGCAGCATGTATGTGCCGGTGTTGCTATGTTGATGCTAGATCTATCACTCGTCTATTGGCAGCCAAACACAGATGAGCTTGCCCCCGCATCCCCTCTACGATGTGACGTGTAGATCGGTAGTGATGTCTAACACGTGAATCAGGGAGGTGGCAACTGTGCCTCACGACCAGGCGTACTCACAGATCTCTACCTCGTTCCTGGACCACATGTTGATGAGAGGAGTTATGCAGGACAAACTTAGTCCATGAGGAGACCCGTCTCGGCGCGTTTCCTCTCCCACAGCACGACGTTATGTGCCTTGTAAAGCTGTTGGAGCACAAGCTCGACCTGTGAGTCCGAGTTGCTGGCACCCCAAGTGATTGGCTTGCCTGGACACACAAGATTGGTTCTCGTGTTGTTTACACCAGACACCTTCACCGCCTGGCAGACGAGACATAAGGGGGGCAGCATCTCGATCAGCTGGTGCGTGGGGAGGTGTTGCACAAAGGCTAGTAGCAGGTCGTGGTCCCGACAAGTATCCAGGCAAGCGGTCTGACAACGGTCTAATGTGTTGGTGCTACCTGCTCCGAGCAGGAAAGATCTCCGAGTTGATTTTTGTGGAGGCTTTCCAGGCAAGCCTGGAAGGGAGTGACCAGCCCAATGTTTCAGCTTTGTCGTTGGAACTAGCCAGCCAGCCACCATTTCCTCCTTCTGGTGGTATTACCTTGTGACTAGACGCGTGGTAGTGTCTGCCAGCATATCCCACCATGCACTGCTGAAGAGACTTAAAGGAAGTTCGGGGGACTGTCGAGCATGAGCATTGGCAGCTGGGGCCTGCCCGTGTTAATCGACGTCATAGTGGCAGGGGGACAACAATTTTTAGATAACCTCGAGCTCGAAAACAAGTGCGGCGAGCCGTCGTCGGCGAGTCCATGCCCTTGAGAACCGAGAAAGTTTAGCTAGTTACAAAGCGCTCTTTAACCACCGCCTAGATTCTCCAGGGAGTTGGACCAGGTAGAAAACGGAGGCACGTCGTCAACTGCCGTAGCACCTCCGGTAGCATCGGTCCGTCGCAGGCTAGCGTCTCAAACCAGGGGTACTTTGCACCGGTTTTGAGCTACCGATCAATAAACAGCAAAGTTTTGTTCTTCCTTTTTTTTTTTTTTTTTTTTTTAGTGATGACAAGGCGGCTGCTTGCCAGTCCATGACTTTCTCTGTCGCCAGTGACTTGGCCAGCAAGGCCGACGATCTCCAGATTGTCGGGAACAGGGAATGCCAGCTCTTTGTTGTGCAGGGGTCATGATATCACAGTGGAGGAGCACCGCGACCCCCTTCTCAACAGACGGGAGAGACGGCCGGGAATGGGCCGAGCCGGAGACTGCCCGGAAGGAAATTCTGCCAGGCCTATCACAACATGAGCAACTACCGGGGTATTGGGTCTTCACCAGTTGAGAGGTGAGGTCGCCGAGTTTGCTGTGAAAATCCGGTCAAGGTGATGAGATTTGGATTTGCGATTTACGGTGCCGCGTACCTGGGCATGCTGAACTGATCGGCATGGCTAGTCCCCAGGTATCCGGGGGTGTGTTAGCTCGTCAGTTGACTTTGTTAGCGCTACCTGTCAGAGAAGAGCTGGGCCCAAATGGCGGGAACGCAAACAAAACGGCTGGCGACAGGGCCGCCGTATTCCATCCAGCCACCTGCGCCAGGACGAAATCAGAATGCCGCGTGCCGTGGCCGGGGTGCCGCCATCGCGCATCGTACCGGGCAGGAAGTCAACGAGACCTGCTGCCTTGCGGACGAACAGTCCAGTCCAGTATCACCAACGCCGTGTTCACACGGTACCAGGCCGTAGGGTCATGAGACACACGGATGGCGGCAACCATCACGGAGATGTCCTTGTTCGGGTCAGGGAAGCAACAGGGGAGTGGAGGGATCAGGCCGGGAACTGACGTGTCTGGAATCTGCAGCTCTTCTTGGTGAAATTTCTGTAACATGTACTGTGATGGGATTTGCGTTGTGGGCTGCCAGGTGCAGCCAGATGGATCTGGAAAAGGCATGGGAGAAACCGAGACATCCACACATATTTCGCTGAGGAGCAAATTGCATTTGCAGCTGCAGTGAGGTCATGGTGACCAAAAGTCCACCAAATTTGTTGGCTTGCCGCATGCTAACGCAGTGTGGCGCTGCTTCCAGAGATGCGGGAAAACGCCTCATTGTCAATCCCGAAGGTTTCGAGGTGGGTCCTCACAAGATGCAAAAGGCGGGATAGGGCAAAAAGCAAACACCTGTGACCTGTTGGAGAGGGGGAGAAGGAAGGAGCCACCACCCAACGTCAGATCTGTATTTCACGATTCAGACTCTGCAGCCCTGGTCCTTGTTGATTTTGTCTCGCACGCAGTTGCCAATTCGCTGTGGACTGGGCCTGGCGAGCTGCGAGCTGGAGCTGTGAAGCTGCAGCACTGCGTGAACAGGGAAAGAGCATCCACCATCCGCAGATTTCCATCACGGCAAAGACTCGAGTTCAACAGTTGGGGGTAGGTTGGAGGTGCGGATGCGAGCACCGGATGTCCTCCTAGGACGAGGACCAGGTTTCCTAGCTAGGTGATTCACAACCAGAGACCTACGTCCACACAGTTTGCCTTACTTACTACCCAGCTAGCCTCACTTGGCTGGTATCCAAAACATCCGCTCAGGTCTCAGTGTTTCTCTTTCCCTTCCTCTCTGGTCTCGGTGCTTCTCTTTCCCTTCCTCTCTGAAGAGGAGGGGGACGTCTCGTTCAGACGAGTCGTTGTTGACACAGCCCGGACCCACACGACCTCGGCCATACGCAGTATGCATTCTGCTGCGCTCAAGGATCTCGTCCTTGGAACATCCAGCATCTAGTTAGTGTAGCATCTAGTACAGTCCCGGCATTACTATGTAGGCCTCTCGTGCACACCCCTAGCAACTTGCAAGCTACCCATCCCAGCACCCTGGACTGTGGTTCTGGGGAGGGGCTGCGGGAACAAGGCTGTTCGCCGCTCTCACAATTCCCCCGCCGCTGCCCCCCACCTGCAACTGACTGACAGTCAACACCTAGGCCTATACTGTTCAGCGTCGGCTATGAGTGTCTAAAATGCCGCCGGTCACGGGCCTGTGTCGCAGTGGAGCAGCGCTGTGCGCGGGGGGATTGCATCCATTCCCAGGTTGGATGATGGCCCTGAAGGGCTGCTTGCTCGGTAGCCACCTTCGCAGCGTCCCTTTCGGATGCGCTAATGGGCAGCTCCAACGGTAGATATGGTGATGGAAACGGCCAAAAAAGAGGACACGTCCTTCGGTCACTGGGCCCTGAACAATCGCACCCCTCCCCCTCCTAGAAACAAGCCCCAGCAAGCTCTCTGGCCCGCAGCGGCGGCCTGCACGGTACGTGCACGGACAGGGCGGGCGTGTCTGCAGCGACCTGCAGACGCGATTGAAGGGATCTCCCTGTCAGGGAATCATCGTGCCCATCGGGCAATTTTATCTACTACGCAGTAGCTTTGCAACCGTCTAGGAACCAGGACCCCTGTCGATGGACCGTCGTGCTCGCTCCGTCTCTCCCAACCCTCGTCCCTCGGTATAACCCCCGTCATTGTGTGCATGCATCTTCTTGACAACGCTATCCCGGCCCCGGGCACCACCTCAGCAGACGGAGTTCACCCCCTTCCGCAGTAGGGCAACGCCACCGAGGTCGACCCTACCGTGGACCCGCTGGGTTAACTAGTGGGTATGGGTGTGGATGTGTGGGCGCGGGTGTGGGAAGAGCAAGGCACGAAGCGTGGAAGGGGACCGGGGGGGTGCGCCAGTGGACGGTGGACAGTGGAGGAAAACAGCCAGTGGACGAGGTAGGTAGGTACACGGGTACATGCCACGCCTGCCCTTTCCACTCTGCGTACCTTACGCTATGTCTGTACAGTACCTAGACTACGCGTACCTAAGTCATCCCTCATCCCCTTCCCCATGCTCTCTCCCCATGCGGTACTTCGCCCCTGGGCGACGGCGAGCCTGCAACCGAAGTACCCTGTCCATGTTCACCTGCTTTCATAAATCATACCTCGACGTTGATGTTTCTGCTCGCACCCCTCCTTTCTCTCACCAATCCATTCTCCTTCCTAGGCGCCGCAATATAATTCATGAAAGCTCCCAAACACCTACCATTCTCTCGCTCTTCCGACCGCCTGGGGCAGCAGATGCTGGACTCAAACCTTACGCCCGGACACCTACCTGCGATCCCTAGCTTGTCCTGTTGCTTTCCTGGGAACACCGGGCCCGGTTTGACTTTCGCCGTTACGGTTTTCCTCGACACTTATCCAGCGCTCTCTGGGTACGACATCTGTGCGTCAAGCCTTTGGGATCAGTCTCGGCGCCATCAGCTCTGCTGCTTCTGATAACTTGATCGTTCTACAAAAAGACTGCCAGTCGCCTCTTGCCACTTACTGTCAGGGTTCATCGGACTTTTACATACACATACATATACACCACTGGTGCCTTTCTCTTGCCCACTGCCAGCTTTCGACACTCGCACTTCTTCTCACGGTCTCTACCGTCCTCTTGTCAAGGTAGCTCGCAACCCTACCTCGGTCAACCCGACGACGACGGCCCCGTACTGACGGAGACCAGGAACACCGCTGAGCGGAAACCGAGACACGTTTCTTCCCCAATGCTTATGGAATACAGCCCCTCACAAAACGTAAATCGTGAAGTCGGACAGTCCAGAGACGCTAGAATGTCTGTTATCGCCATGGCTCAGCCCGTCCCTCACTCAGCCTTTAAACGCGAGTTTGCCTGGGATGAGAGCAGACACGCCGAGTACACGCTGCCAAGGAGGCCGAGTGACAACGAGAGGATCGTCTTGCCCTCAATCCGCCAGGCTGTCCCAGAAATCCAAACACGGCTACCACCCCTCGATCCTGGCTCCCGGACTCACTCTTCGTCCGGATCTCCTGTCGGTGGCTTCAGGTGCAGCTCGCTGCCGACACCCGATTACATCCACTCGCCCAACCAGCACAAGAGACGACGATCTTCGATTGGAGAAGAGAGGGACGAGCGAGCGAGCCAGATCCCAAGGTTGTATGCGAGCCCTCACAAAGAACGGGAGTACCAGTACCCGAGTCTCAACAACCAGGGAATTTCGCCCACACTATCCCTCAGATCCGCCACCGAGAGCTGGGCAAGCCCACCAGGTACCAGCCCCTTCCCACCTCAGAGCTCGACCTTCGCCCCGGTGCTCCGTGAGTCTGCTTCGGCAGAAAACTTGGATCGGTTGGCTCACCGGCCAATGCTTCCTCGCCTCCCCGGCATGGACATGGACCGGAGCCCTATGATTGTGCAGCGGGCCCGGGGTCGCTCTAGCGATGAGGGCTATGGCGAAAACCTTCGACACAGCATGGGTCGTCCACTCGATTCTCCAGGTCCTTCCCAGTATCGCTCTGCATCTTTTTACGGATACCACCATCCCTCGCGAGTCCAATCCCTCTCGCTCGGTTCAGTCCAGATGTACGACCGCACACCATTCTCGCCCACGGGCTACGCTTCCCCTTACTCGGACTTCATGCGCGTCAATGAACTTGGCATGAACCACAACGGAGAGAGCAAGCAGCGCAAGAGGAGGGGGAATCTGCCGAAGGAGACTACCGACAAACTCCGCGCCTGGTTCATGGCCCATCTCACCCACCCCTACCCGACCGAGGATGAGAAGCAGAAGCTGATGCGGCGGACGGGGCTGCAAATGAGTAAGTGTTCTCTAGCTTGCCGCCTATTGCATGTCGATTGATCCTGACCTTTTCTTCCCTTCTGTAGATCAGATCTCCAACTGGTTCATCAACGCCCGTCGCCGTCAGCTTCCCGCCATGATCAACAATGCCCGCGCCGAGTCGGACGCCATGTCAGGGGGCCGCAACGGCGATGGCAAAGTGCTCAGATCCACGGAACGGGGCGATTATGACACGGCCGGCAAACGGGATAGCGCCCCACTTAGCGACGGCGAAGGGAGCGCCTACGACGACGACCTCGAGACGCTCAAGCGCCGCCACACGGCCAACATGAGTCGTGGCAGCGTTTGATCGGATGACTTGGGCATTATTTCGACATCTTTCTCCTTTTCTATTCTTTCTCTACCCACTTGCCAGAGGGTGCTACGGCGGCAAAAGATCGCCATCTTGGCGACTCCGGGCTCGGATTTAGTCGTATCACCAGCGCCGGCTTTTTATATTTTTCTATCTCCTTTTAATCCCCTCACCTGGAATCTTGTATAATTACTCCATCTTGGTTCTTTCTGCATTCTCTATTTCGCTGCACCACGAGATGATGCCGTATACTTGACGTGTTCTTTTTTTCTTCTTTGGGAAGTTAGGGAATGGGAAAGGGAGTTTTTTTGTCAAGGCGAAAATTTTGGTGTCATGCGAGATAGGGAATGGAAGGATTCGAGGAGAAGAGGCTGGAAGGAAATGTTGGAAATTCCTGGTCCATTTGCTTCACATTATGAGGCTGGCTAGCGGGCAGACAGGCGTTTTGGTGTTTTGGTGTTTCCACCCTTATCGTCACGCGTTTATGACATTTTCGAGCCAAAACTCGATGGCAAGCAATCATAGAGGATAGCTGTCATCATTATGTATTTCTAGAACCAAAGTAGCTAGTTAGCCTGGAGAACAAGCAAAACGACTTGCCATCGGACGATGACAGCTCGGTTCCCATTCAAATTTCTTTTCTTTGGAAAGTCTTTGTTTTTTTACACAAAAGCCGCAGTACTGTGTCTCAATTGCCTGTTCTGTAGGACGGTTGATCCGGTTGGGTCTCACCTATTTGCTTGACATTCGGCTTGCTACGATGAGAATAACCTCGCATTTCCTCCTCGGCAGGGTACATTGTGTTGCGTATCGAGCCACCCGAAGCTCAGCGCCTACTAACCTAAGTAGGGCGGGAAAAACAGGGGGCTTCCACACTCGAAGGAACTGAGCTCAAGTGAACTTTTTCCCGACAGGAGAGTGGAACAAAGGCATGGAAACCACGTACTCGGCCAGAAACGACAGCCCCCAATCCCCAATCTACCATGCCCACTCCATGACCTCTAATTCCGTTCTGCAACGCGACCTACTGTAGGCTAGTAAGGAAAGGCACCCAACTCATCCAACTCAGCTCGACCAGCTACTTGGTGGACCCCTCCCCTTCTCTACCCGCTTGCCGTCCAAGTGAGAAAGAAAAATAAACCAGAGGTTGAAAAGTGTGGAAGACCTATGCGATACCGAACAGGGGTGGTGTGTGCAAGTATGCGACACCGGGTTCCCGAATGAGAAAAGGGGGAGGGGGGGCGACCAGTGACAAAAAAAGCAAAAGGGCCAGGAAGAGCAGGTGTTTACAGTCTGTATGGATGGATGGTATTGTATGTGAGATATATTATCCTACCTTGGTTGTGTGCGTGTGTATCTTACTATTCTTTACAGTCAGTATGGTCTTGCTGCCTGTATGTATATAGGTGTATGAAGAAATGTCTGGGAATACCTGTATATGTTTGCCTGGTGTCATTTCTGAGGATCAACTGGTCCAGGCGGGCGGGCCTATTGACTGACTAGTGAGTAGGTTACCGCAGCATAGATTGAAATGGAGAAGGGACAAGAGGGCGGGAAGAAAGGCAAGACATGTTTGTGCGGTGTGTGACTACATGGTGTTGAATGGAAGGCCATTCCAAATTTCGAAGGGGGGCGGGCGGAGACAATCACTGCTGTGCTTACAGAAAGATACGATCGGAAGGCAAGGCAGATACAAGAAACTAATAGAAAAGAAGCAATTTCTGGGGCAAATCCAAGCAGGGAAGCATAGCGCAGGCCAGTACAGTGCGATAAACCCACAAGATTGGTGGCACAGGAAGGTATGTATGTATGTATGTATGTATGTATGTATGTATGTATGTATGTATGTATGTATGTATGTATGTATGTATGTATGTATGTATGTATGTATGTATGTATGTATGTATGTATGTATGTATGTATGTA
>Ga0247765_1000228_pt1 | contig 45165 bp, 43 predicted proteins | sample UWRJL106311C6_FD_179949 | JGI IMG/M metagenome (GOLD analysis project Ga0247765, IMG submission 179949) | Plant litter microbial communities from Arlington Agricultural Research Station in Wisconsin, United States - UWRJ-L106-311C-6 | ecosystem: Environmental > Terrestrial > Plant litter >... | reverse complement strand
GCATTGATATTGAGGTTTGCTTGACTGCGTGCCGTTCTTTACGAATATCCCATACTAGTGCCGCCCGAAAACCCTATGGGCGTGACTAATATCACTATGTTTTTTTTTTAATTTAGAACATCCCCTCCTGTCACACATCCTGGGTAGGAGAGACCCAGACTAGTAGACAAAAGGCTGGAAGTAGAGTTGGTTTAGGTGCGATATCGTACCGATACCTGCACTATAGAAGCACCCACGGTGCCTAAACAGATAGATAGAGGGACCGCTTGCCCACTAGGGCGAGGACTAGAGGTCCTCTGCGGTGTAAGATTAATAATAATTTAGAACAAGCTCACTAGCATGCAATGATATGAGATATATATATGTTCATGTTCTTTATTTCCAAGTTTGTACAAATGTGCCTCTTCATGTACAGTTAGTGCACACAACCATGCCTGCCTATCCTATCCTACCAATCTAGGCCGTGTCATGTGTATACAAGCCATTTTTGCTTCTCGTCGTCATCTTTGTTTCTCCCTCTAAAACCCACCCTACCCTTCCCCACCTAGTCATCCAAGTTTTGTTTCGCACGACCTCACCACCTTCACCTTCGCCGTCACCATCACCGTCGCTGGGCTGACAAGACAGATAGACTAACCGCCCGATACATGGTTTCAAAAACATAAATGCAGAAAAGCCCGCCCCCCTCCCCCCAAAAAACACCATTGTCACCACCGCCAGATATGCCCCAATGAATCATGACACCAAAGATAAAACCTAAAGGAAAAAGAGTGGAGAGAACAAGGTATGTGAGATGGCACTGCCAAGAATGTAAAATCTGTGGGTGTGAAAACGTTTTCATCAAAAGAGAGTCAGAGGGTTTTAAAAAAAAAAACAAGGATTTGTTCATGTATGCTATGTCATGTCAATCATACCATCCATCCTCGCAAAGGATAAATAGACGGATTAGGAAAAAAAATTGCGTGTGGTGCTTAAGCCGCTACAGGGATGGGGAGGCTGCGGACGAGGCGTCGGCCCGTCATAGTCAAGCTGCTACCAGTGCCTGGGGTGCACTTGGTACCAGGCGCGACGGGGATAGGGGCAGACCACCGGCCGGAAGCGCAGCGCTGGAAGGAGGTGCCATCGATACAGTTCCAGGCGCCCTCGTTGGTGCAGGCACCAGACTGACGGCCGACGCCGGAACCCGTGCCGGGGGCGGGGGCAGGAGCCGGGGCCGGAGCCGGAGCAGGAGAAGGCGAGGGAGTTGTCGAGGGAACCTGAGAGGTCTGCAGGGTGGTAGGGACAGCCGAGGGGCCGGCAGAGGCCGTGATGAAGACACCACTAGACTTAGGTGAGCGAGAGCTAGAAACAGTGGGGGAGGTGGTTACTGACCCTGGGAGCGTGGTAGATGGCTTGGGTGCTACCGGAGAAGGTGTCGCGGAGGGAGCAACAGACGGAGCAGGAGGCTGGCTCGGAGCGGGAATTGCTGAGGGCTTGCTGCTGGGCGCGGGGGCGGGAGCCGGAGCAGGAGCAGCAGGGGCACCACCACCGGGAGCAGCGGAACCGCAGCTACCAGAGGGAGGAGACTGCTTGCCGCCGTTGTCCTGGACATCGGGGCCGGGGTTGGGGAAGGTAACGTCGGCAGACTCGAGAGTCTTGCAGCCGTTGCCAATGTTAGCCGTGAAGAGGCCGGGGCGAGCCGAGAAGGCGGCTGCCCGCTTCTTGTTCTCGCGCTTGGCCACCTCGCGCTTGGTGTTACCGCCAGTGATGGTGACAGGTGCGCAGTTCATGTACATTTCCCGGTTTCCAAGCTGGTTGAACCATGTCCAAGCGAAGATGGCAGTACCAGGCTTAGCGTCAGAGGGGACGGTGAAGTCGTAGCTGGACTGGAGAGGGCAGCCGCCAATGATAGACTTGATAACGGTGAAGGTCTTGCCTCCATCGTAGCTCAAGCTAGCCTGGCACGAACCACCACCGTGAGCAGCGCCGCCCACAATGGTGAACTTCTGAGTGCTGCCGGGAGCATACGAAGCCGTAGGGGCGCCCGCAGGAGTACCCAGATCAACATGATAGCCCTTGCATGGGAAGTTTGAACCATCAGCGCTGAGAGGCGCCGTGTTGGAGTAGTCGATATTGGTTGCCGCCTTGTTGAACTTTGACCGGAAGGGCGCGGGCTCGGACATCTCCATATGGGCTGCTACCAAGGGAAGAGCGGCCAAGAGGCCGGTAGCCATAGTGGTGAAAGAGACCATTTTAGCTGCTTGTCGTGTGTTTGAGTTTTTTTTGGGCTTTGTATGCGTGTCGATGTGACTTGTGGATTGGAATTTGCGTATTCCGTGAACTATGTGTTCCGTCTTCGTCAAGAATGATCGGATCGGTTTGGTGGTTGGCTTGATAGCTTGGGTTGAGAAGACAGCTGGAATGCTGGAGGCGGTTCTGGTTTATAAGAGCACTGCTCGTATGGCTGGAAAGTGAATGAATGAGCTCGTTGTGAAAGAATATAGCAGTATTGTTCCACTATATTCAGCACGCCTTCAATAGACAAAACAGGTGCTTGTCAGGTCTTGTTGGGATGAAAAAGCAAGTCACCAAAGGACCGCTAATAAAAGAACAATGGCAGGAATGGACAATGAAAGAGTCCGTGAATGGAATAATGAATGACAAAAGACGTGGAGAGCCGTGGCCAGAGCAAGAGACAAAATACCTGATCGAAGCCCGAGGGAGGGAGCCTTTATGTTTCTGCTCGAAGCGTTCGTCCCTTTTCGCCGCTTCATGATTGGGCCGAGGGCGGCGTCCCCTTGCCAGTTGTTTCGACCGCCACTTGACGAACGAAAGCCTTGGGATTCCCGGCATCCCCAGCACTTGACAAGAGTCTGCTGTGGCTCTGTGGGGCATCAATAGTCTCCTTTGCCAATGCATTGGCAGCATTGCCCAACCCCCCGTGCGCGATCCATGATCCCTCCGAGCCCATCCTTCCTCGCATCGCGTACCGCTCTGCAAAAGAGAGAAAAATCAGCGCGGTCCCCCCCAAAGTGTGCATGTAGTGACCGGGAGCCGCGCGCAGTCATCGACACTTGTCCGTGTTGGGCACGCCAGCGAGCCGCGCACTTGGCTCTGAGCTAGCCCGTGGTGAGACAGTTGAGGTTATTCGCTCGCCGAATCGGCTTTCTCCAGCGGGGAGTTGAACGCCTTGTGCCCCTGCCAAGAGGCAGCCCGCGCCGACGAATCGCAGCTCGGGAGCTTGTGAGCACATCCGAATCCTGAAATCGTATCCACATGAAAAATCCGCCATGACGATGACCCAAAAAATGTGCGCATCAAGGAATCCAACAAAAATCGACAAGACGATCGACGGACCCAATGGTGGCACCAATCACCTGCCAGGCGTGCCTGGCAGTCTTGTCCTGCATGTCCAAGCAGCCTGATTGGGCCAGAAATGCTGATTAGGTAATGCAACCTCACCAGGAGAACCTGGGCTGTCTCCGCTCCAGCGGGTTCGGCTGGTGCCCATTTTTTGTTGACAGGGGTGCCAGCCCACAACCTGAAACAGCTCACAACCCCTCCTTTTGCCCCTCCTTTTCCCTTTTGGGATTTTGGGTCCCACGATGCCCCGGGCCAGCCATTTCGAGTGGCCGCCACGCACCGGAACCTTGAGTTTGGAGACCAGCGCTGGCAAGCTTTGGGTGGCTTGCAAAGCTCGGCTCTCGCGAGCGCGGCAAGCCTCTGCATGAAACAAGTCCGTCAACTATCAGTGGCCTATCAGTCCCCAAACAAAAGAGGCAGCCGCTGTTGACTGGAACTTCGTCTGTCACCCGACCGGCCCCAAAACACCACGTCCTGTACACTGAATTACAAGGTAAGTACGGATATCAAGGGACTGACTGGTCATGGCTTCGGGTTTGATGCAAATACGAAGTATCCATCATCTCCATGAACCTCCAGAACCCGAGTCAATCATCCGACTTTTTTCTTTCCCAAGAATCCCCAACCACCCGACTTTAAAAATCCTTCCCCCCCTTTTCTCCCATGTCAAAGCATGGAGGTCAGATCTGATTCCCAAGCCGCTGCTCAGGTGGGCAGCCGCCATGCCATGCAGAGAACCTGCACCGAAAGCACACCGACGCCGGTGCGCAAAACAAAAAAAAAAGAAAGAATTCCCACAAAAAACACTGCATGAACCCGGCTTGGCCTACCAAAATGGCCTGGCCTCCACGGTCTGCAGTCTAACTAACGCAACTTTTAGCGCAGTGAAGCGCACGCACGCAGGTCGATTGTGCTGAACCCCCTTGGCCTGCACATCAATTCTGCAACTCCTTTTCTCAATTTTTTTTTTCATCTCTAAACTTTCCTCTCTGACCACTCCGTACTCCGTAAGCTATATGCTGTGATGTGATAAAGGCTTTTTTTCTTGGATATCGCCGTAAGCTTTGCATAAATCCGTGCCCCGTAGGTATTCGTAGTCAGTCCGATAAAGGGGGGTCGGACATTTCAACTCCTTCAGGGCCTTCGGAATGGGACGATGTTTCCCCTGCCTGTTGGGAGACACCGAGTCACCGACTGTCCGGTAGGCGGGGAGTCGCAGCGGAGGTATGGAGACGCGGCCCTCTCCACGGACGAGGCGGTGTTGGAATTCCTCAGCTGTTCAGCTGGCCAAGTGCTGGGACTCAGGGATTACGCCTGCACAGTTTTTTTCATCGCTACCCATGTCGGCATTGTTGGCCTCCGATCGGGACACCACGTTCCAAACTTCGGACGACCTTGTCATGACCAGCCGTCTGCATAGAACACAGTGGGGCGGGTCTCGCTGAGCCTCACAAAAATCCACCAGACCTGTTTTCCGCACCACATCGTGTCCACCTCGTCGTCCTGCCATTCCGGTAAAGACCCATGCTGCAATGGGTTCCCTCCCTACAATCACAAGAACACCACCAGCCAGGGGATTGTGTCAAAGTATGTTTTTGACAATATTCAGCTACCTAACCCCGCGTAGCTGCCAAACGACATCAAGATTTTACGCTGAGAGCTAGCTACAAAGTAGGAGCTCCTTCGATGGTCGATTCTTGATCATCACCTCCATCCCCACCTCTCCTCATAGTCCTCAACTTTTGATCTCATCCATTCACCATCCCTGTGCCATCCCGAAAGTCTGGGGAAACTTTACCTTGCGGCAACCACATAACAGAAAGCTACAAAAGTAGCGGATATGTGAGAGCTCTGGTCGTAGGGAAGCAGATCTTCCAACCCGACTCGAGCAGACAGCTCAACCAAAACTTAGGGCGCACCGCCATATTTTCCCTTGTCATGCTGCTTGTAGATACATGTAGCATGAATGCGTCTCGTATCCTCGCTCTCCGCTCCTCCGGCTTCCCTGCTCCGCAGTTTTTTGGCGTCTCGCTCACGAGACTGACAGTTACGCTCGACCCCGTCCTTTTGACCTCGAGCTGCCTCAAAACATACAGACGTCATTCGCTGCATGACGAGGCCCAGACGTGCCCCAGAGGCCGCGAATCGATATCAAAAGTTATAAAAGGCTCGAGCAAAGCAAGTAAAACACCACCGCCCTCCCTCCCTTACTGCAAATCGAAGCCATAGACGGGGGACCTGCGCTACTTTTGTCCACGCAATCCCAAGCTCCCGCTTTCACTTGGATTCTTGAGAACGCCTGACAAAATCACTGCCAGCCCATGATCAACTAGTCTGTAACCCTCCGAAGACGCGCCCTGCCAATCTTTCAGACAAAGAACGCGACCCGCGGAACTCTTCATTGCGGGCGCTGGCCTGAGAACTTTGTCTGACCCTGCTGGGGTGGGTACACCGGCTGCTGATAAGGCATTCCGGGACTCATGCCGTACACAGCCTGTTGTCCCTGGTGAGAATTTTGGTGGGCCATCATAGGCGCGGCCGGTCGGCTGGGGCTCGGGAACCCACTCGAGCCTCCCATGGGCTGGGGCGGCACCGTGTTGGGCGGGATAAACTGCGGGTGGCCGGAATACATTGACACTTGAGGTGCTGCAGCGACCATGCCATTCGGGCCAGGTATAAACTGAGGCTGAACCAGCATGGGATTTCCAAGGTGGTGCGACTGCTGACCCATGTACTGCGGATTGTTGGAAAAGCTCCGATATTGACCCATCGGGGGAGCACCTGATTGGATATACTGAGGCATTACCGGCTGGCTGTACGGCATCTGCCCGGGAGTGCCCATGGCCGGAGGATAAGCCATGGGCACTTGTCCCATCCTAGGAGAGGCAAATGACTGTGCAGAGTTGGAATGCATCATGCGGTGATCATCGGAGTTATTGAATTGGACGTGCGGGGCGTGTCCATGCTGTCCAGCATGCATCTGCATGGGAGGCAGATGCGGTGACTGCCTAGGCGCCAAATTCTGCGCTCCATGCTGCAGATGGAACGGTAGCTGGTGCTGGTGAGGAAGTGGCATAACGTGCGATGGATTAGGAGTCGCCACGGCAGCATTGGGAAGCAGCATTTTCTCGAAATACTCCTTATACGTTAGGTTCATGGTGGAATCGGGCTTCTCTGCTTCGTCCTTGAGCTGACGCCACGTCGGGGGGGTGTCCCATGAAGGCCGCAGGCCATCATTCTGTTCCCAGGACCATGATTGAACAGGGGGCTGCAGCGTCTGAATATGCGAGAGAATGAGACATTTCTTGACGTCCACTGCCTTGGTCTTGCGGCGAATAAGCTGGCCCGGAACGGGTGTGGGAGGGTGAGGCGGCTCGACGACGTTGTTCACCGATGACCGCGGGCTTGACCCCTGGCTCGGGCCAGCCGGCAGGAAGGCCGGAGCATACGCATTCGGTCTGAACTCATGGCTGTTGGGGTTAAGCTTGTTGCTCATAAAAGACGGCTGGATGCTGGCAACGCGGCGGAATGATGGATCGGCGCTGTTGGCAGGCCCCGTAGGGGGGATTCGCATGTCTGGGGCACCAGCATGGGGGGCGTGAGGAGGGTGTTGGCCTAGGTGTTGGTGCTGCGGCTTTTGGTCCATCTGGCTGCGAATACGCTGCGCAAGGTTGCCGGTTTGCTGGCCGGGAGTACCCATGTGTGCGCCGCCACGGTTGTTGCGACCACCGTACTGTTGATAGTGGTTTTGCGGGTTGTAGGAGGTGCGCGGACCAGGATGGCGACCTGGTAAGCTTGCGGGGCTTGCGTGCTGGGGCCCAGAAGGGCGGGTGACGTTTCGGTTGTCTGTGGGTGCTGTGGGTGCCGCCACTGACTGCTCCGGAATGGCCTTCGCCTGGTTCTCCTTTGCGAGCTGAGCTTCCTTCTCCTTTCGAGCGGTCTCAGCTTTCTCCTTGGCAAGTTCTTCCGCGTTCTGCAAGGCCTTCTCTTGAATGGCCTTCTGCTTGACGGGGTCCTTTGCGATAATTCCGATTAGGTCCTTGGGGACAGGGGTGGAGAGCTTGAAGTTATTGGCAAAGGTCTTCAGCTCATTCAGCTTGACTTCCTTGTCCTGCTTGATTTTTTGGCCTCGTGCGGCTTGGGTCATCAAACGTTGCTGCGAGGCAAAAGACTTAAAATGAGTGAGCACGTCACGCTCCACCGTGGCAGTGGCGCTGGGCGCGGCACCAACATCCTTTGGCGTACTCGTTCGGCTAGTAGTAGCCGACGGCCTGGCCGAGGCTGTGGTTTTGTCCGCCGGCTTGTCGTTTTTGACTTCTGCGTCTCTAACTGCCGTTGGCTTTGCCTCTGGCTTCGACTCAGCAGTCTTATTCTCGGCGGTAGGGGCTGCGGGCGCTTTGTTGACCTGTACTGTTGTCTGCGCTGCAGGCTTTGACTCATCTGCCTTCGTCACGGGTTGCTTGGGAGTTAAGGACTTGAGCTGGGAGGAAATAATCGCGGGATCGACAGGGGCACCTTTCACGGTGGCCTGGCCTGTCGGAGCTCGGCGAGCTGGGGGAGTATACTTATTATCCCGACTTGACAACGGCGGGAAGTCTTGTTGCCGGCGAACACCGCTGTACCTGTTATCTGTTAGCAAAGTAGCTTGGAAGCACTGAAGATGAGCATACTTGTCTTCCTCATCTCGCTGATCATTGGCCCCGACGAAATCCATGATACGCTCCTCAGCAACATGTGCGGTCACCGGGACGCTCCGCTCGATCTCGCGAGCTTTTCTTTCCGCGGCAGCCATTCGCTCTCTGTATTGCGGATGATTCTTGTCGATTGTGGTAGTGTAAATATTCTCGTCGTAGTCCGACTTCAGGCCGAATAGACGTTCGTTTGTGGCAAACTGATCCCAGCCGGCACCGCCGCTTGATGGCTTCTCCAAGCTTCCGTCGGTCTCATCGGCCGAGTCAGGCACCCAACGCTTGAGATCTCGCTCGACACCGAATCGTGAATTGGAGATCGCCGTGTCGGTTCTGAAAGACGATCGGTTCCCTAGAAAGAGCTGTGTGAGACGTTGGTAGCTGCTTGTGTCTTTGATTGCAACATACCGTTCAGGTTCTTGCCGTCTGGCTTGCCGGCGTTGCTAGGCAGGACACGAGCCTCAACAATCTCCTTCTTCTGGAAGGACATGGTGGCTTGTTCTCTTCTATTGGCCCCGTTGGAAATATCAGCTGAGTTTGGAAGCTTCTTCTGCTGGACCATAGTCAGACGGCAAGTCGTCGGGTCAGCTCCGTTGTTGTAGATGCCCTCAAACTCGGCCCCGCTGGCGAGGATGATTCGTACCCTTTGACCCTGGAGAAAGTCGTCAGTTGAAGGTCCAGACTCGCCAATTCATGAATAGGGTTGAACGAAAGGAGGACAATAATTTAAGCATGTGACAGTCGTTCACAGCAAGGGCCCGGGCCGGGTGTAACTTGGGCCCGTGCTGGCGCATTGCGGGAAAGGAAGGGAAGATGGATGCCATACCTCGCGGAGGGAGCTAGTCGCAGACTGCTTGTTCTGTGTATTGAAATTATTACTCTGCGGTGCCTGCGACCGGCCGGTGATGGGATTCTTGTTGGACGTCCAGGCTCGCTGAACAGGAGGTCTGCGCAAATGTCAGTCTAACTTTCACGGCAGGTTGCGCTCGGTCGGGCCGGGACAATGACAGGAAAACGTAGGACAATGGGCCAGCGGGAGAAAGCCAGGTGGGTGGGTGGGCGCAAGACCGGCGTGGTTGGTATCTTTGTTGAAAGTGACCGCTGCAAAGCATAAAAAATGGGTATGTTTAGAAGTGTCTCGTGTCTCACCTAGAGTTTTGATTAGGGGCGCTCGATTCTGCTCTGGCTTTCTGGTCGCCAAGCTTGCTGCTATATGTCGCTCGGGTGGTGGGCGACTTGAGGTCGGAGGTGGTGGATTGAGAAGGGGAAGCAGCGGGTTTTGAGGTTGACGATCGGTCCTCCATGGTTGCGGTACGCTGCAGTGAGCGCAGGTCGCACTTTTGGAAACTTTTGGGGGGAAGGGTGTGCGGGCGGGAAAGATGGTGCGGGAGCGGCAGAGAAGGTGTTTGCGAATTGGACGAATCAGAGCCGACGACAGTGCGACTTGAATGAGCAGCGACAGATCGCTCTGGAAAGGCCCGGGTGGTCAGTAACGACGACGGCCTGTAACGCTACGGAACCTGGATGGGGGCCAGTGCAGGGCTTAGGTTCTGGGGGCTAAAGCCAGCTGCCCAAGGCCGTGGGAAAATGGCAGAGTGAAGAGCATCTTCCCCCAATCCACCAAACAAAGGATAGTACGGGAATATACATACAATAGTTGCATCGATTCTTCTCTTGTGTCTCTTCTTCTCTTGCGGCGCACAGTGTTCGCGAGTGAGCTCCTAGTCGCAGAATCCGAACGGTTCGCGGCTGGGTTGATTACCCAAGAACAGCGGCGATGGAGCAGGAGCGGGTCGTTGCCTTGCCTTGGCGACGAGGTTCGTTGTGCTGCAGACGGAGAATCGCTCTGGAGGACAGTCTCCTTTTCGCTGCGTAGAAAGAAGGTGGCCTCACTCGTGGCTTCCCGGCGGGGACGCTGGAAGTTGATGGTAGTTGCACCAGAGAGAGGAAAGCGGGCGCGACCCAGCGACCGTGCGGGCAGCAGAGTTAGAGTAGATGGGAAGAGACGCAGCTTGCAGGAGCTCAGGAAAGAAGAAAAGGTGGAGATGACCATGAAACGGACCCGAAGAGACAACCCCCTTGCGAACCTGACGTCCGATCCTCTCGATGATGGGAGGTTTGGAAGGAACGTCGCTCGCAGAACGAGTCGTCGAGAAATTTGTCGGTACGTAACTTAAGTTAGTTAACAGCTGGGCTGCTCTGGGGTCGCAGACCTCCGCAGAAAGTGCGCTAGCGCCGTTTGAGCCAAGTCGCTCTTGGCAGGCAAGGATCGGGGTGTAGCCACCACGTGATTCTTGCCCGGTCTCTGCTCTACAGATTCTCCTCTTGCTGCTTCCAAAGTTGCCTACACGAAGGGCACGTTTAAAGTGCGGGAACTGAAACCCAAGGCACTGCGCTTCCGTTGGGCTCTACGCTTTCTACACAACAGCGCTCCTCATTAACCAGAGAAGGAGCAATGCTCTCCCCACTTGGCATCTTGCCCTCAAAGCTTTTACTCCACCCAGCTGTTTCTGCGGAGGACGGCAGCTCCAGTAGTTCCTGCAATTTATTATATGAGCCTCTACCCAAGCTGCAGCCAGCCAGCGCATCGTCCAGTCTGCGGTCTGATGCAAGGGCAAACACAGGTCTGACGGGTACGACTCGACTATGCCGTCTTCCAATCATTTTTCCTCGTAGCAATCGAGGTGCTGCAGCCTCGTTGCAGCAAATTCAGATCTGCAATTTTCGGGCTTGTTTCTTTTTCTTCGGAATCAGATTCCCTCCTTATCTTCGCCGCCACAGCCCCTTTTTCAACCCCATCCATTTCTTCACAAGACAATGCTGCCCCTGAGTGGGGTCTGGAGAGCTTTCCGGCTTGACTGTGGGATGGCAGCCCAGCAGGTTTCAGAAGCAAAGGTGGCGAAAATGAGACATAGGTATCTACACTATCTACATCAGAAATGACACTGGGTTATGGGCAACGTGCTGATACTGCTATATTTTCCACCTAATGGTATCCGCCTAGTTTCAACAACAGCGCTGATGTTTGTCAGCCCCTAAACAATGCAGCAAAGCTCACCCATTGTTAGACCCCGCGGGCCCGAGGATTCTGCGGGCCCCTGTCTCACTCTGATGTCACAATCACATTTTTTGGTGTCGCGCTGGGCCCTCGCATCAAAGTTGCCTACTTGATGGGACGGGAGGTCTAGAACCCACCCGAATGCGGGAGATCGGCAACATCCCAGCATCCTGAACCAGTGGATTGAGGATATGATGCTCTTGTTGCCGCAGCCAACAATCAAGTGAACCTTCGACTAACTAGAGCAGCAGACACAACATTGTCTCTCGAGCTATCCGACAATCCACTTGAACAGGAAGTACCCACGCACCATTGCTGTGGTCAAGGGTTGCAAATACCAGGGCTTGTCAAAGTTGACATGTGAAGCCGTGGTTGCCACCATTACAGAACCAGGTGTGCCTTTCTCAAACATCCACAGCTTGGTCAGCCTGTCAGCGAGTAAGGCGACTTTGCCGGCGCGGGGCCACATGTCCTCTTCGTACTCCTTGACAGCGCGGTCCAGGACTTCCTGATCACCTCCTTCCCCCACTGCCTTAACGATTGCCCCCGCCAAGTTCATGGCATCACTCAGCGCCACGTTTACTCCTTCTCCTGCAAAAGGCGACATTAAATGCGCTGCGTCACCAATGAGGGTCACGCCGCTCTGATGCTCCCATCGAAGGCCGGGAGGCAACTGGTATAGGGTCCGCGGTACACATTTGCCCTCGGCCTTGCTGATGGCCGACCTGAGCAATGGGTCCCAGTCTCTGAACGGACTATTTTCTCCCTCCAGGAGGGCGTCCTTGACCTGCGCCAGGTCTTTGCTGTCGTAGCCGCAACGCTGCGCCCAGTTCTCGTCGTCTTGTTTCAGCAGGACATATACACTCAAGCTCCCGTCTCCCATCTGTTGCATGCACAACCGCCGGTGTTCGGCGTGCGCGAACACACTCCCCCGTTTGACTGCGGAAAGCAGCTCCGGGGCAGCGGTCTGCGGGTCAGGAATGGACAGCTCGTAGCCACCGACGCCGCAGGAAACCGGCTTTCCTTGGTCTCCATGGACAATGGCCGCACGCACTTTGCTCCATGCACCATCGGCACCGACAACCAGGTCGAAGCCAGATTCGGGCGGTACGGGTCCATCAAAGGTCAGCGTGCGCCTTTCGGCGTCAAAGTGCCGTAAGTGGTGTCCCCACCGGATCATTCCGGGCGGTAGACTCTCGGTGAGAATGCGCCTTAGCTCAGCCCGGTCGATCTCGGGGCGCTGTTCGCGGCGCAGCTTCCCGGCATTGCCGCCAGTGCCCTCAACGTGCGTCGTCGGCCCAGCAATCTCCAGAAACACCTTGCAGCGATGGTCTGTGATTTGAAGGTGATCACCGTCATACCGGGCCGCGGCGAGAAAGTCCTCGAAGAGTCCTGCTTTTTGCAATGCCGCCAACCCAGTCGAAGTATGCAGATCGAGCGTTCCACCCTGAGAGCGGTAATCGGGAGATGACTCGCTTTCGAACACGACGGTTGGAATCCCGGCGACATGGAGAAGTCGCGCGAGCATGCAGCCCGCGGGACCAGCACCGATAACGGCAATTCTGGGTGTTGATGGCATGGCTACGGAATGTGAAATCCGTATACAAGATTGTATGTGATTGGTTATCTAGCGTCGGCTGAGAATCTCGGCTGGTCGTTGCGTGTTCCGAGAATGTAATAAATACCAGTTATGTAAGTGTCATTTCCAGGGCGCTATTGTTTGGGTTGTGACTTTGTCTACGACCAGAGGGCGGGCTAGAAGATTTAAAGCATTGTCGAACTGTGCCTTACCCGAGGCAACTGATTGCGTACTCGCAACTAACTGAGATTGTTTCTTTGGAGGGAAAACGGATAGATACCCCATGCGTGCGCAACCAACAGTCATGATGACGCCGCCGGTGACGCATCCGGCACCAGCCAACCATGCTCAAGCACCAGTGCGCGGAAGCTACGGATAGGAACATTTTGCCGAATACCTACTTTAGTACACCGGTGTAATTGGGAAATGACCACGAGTAGAATTTTCCACGTATGTAGCCCCTAGCGAATGGAGTGATCGAATGACTCGACCATGCTCAATGGCGGCGAGTTGGTTGTCGTTGTTTCCCCCCCACAGCCCCGTCGGAGGGGTCCGGCTTGGCCGGTTGTGACGTTGGACGTTGACAAGAAAAAAAAACTTGTCTTTGCCGAGTACGCGGGAAAGCCAGGAACAGCTTACTTGGCTTTGTTGATACGCATCTTTTCCTTTCTAAGCTTGTACTAGGAACATCGATCGAGAGTAGAGTGGTGTATGCATTAGTACGAACTATTGCTGCAGGGACTTACCGAGACACAACAAAAGCCTGAACAAACAGGCACACATAGGTAGGAAGGGAGAGTATTTTTTCCCCCAAAGAGTGAGACAAGAATGTTTCACTCCCCGTTGATATGATTATTCATTAAAATCTATTTACAGAAATCCATCCATCCAAACGACAATACTCTATACTTCTTAACAATCATTTCCAAACGTAACACGTCCAAAGAATAAGCGCTTCATCCGGTCTTTCAAGACACCCGACCTCATCAAAACGAACATTTTTGACCCCTCCTTTATCATGTCTACTCCAAAAACACACCAACCACGCTTGACTTTTCATCACCATTAACTACCCAGTAATTGTTTCCCCACTGGTAACGGGCCGGATGGAGCGTATATATCCGCGGCGGGTGTGGTCCGGCTCACATTACATGATGAGTCCAGCGGCGACAGCAAGACCGAGGACAGCCAGAGCGAACTCGGAGCGGCTGGCTCCCGAGGTGGGAGTGGTAGTAGGAGGACGAGTGGAGGATGCGGGAGGCTTGGAGGACTCGGGCTCCTTAGTGGTGCTCAGCTTGGTTGGGGTGCTGGTGCTGGTCTTGGGCTTTGCTGTGGTGATGGTGGCATTATAGCCCAGCGTGTGGTTGCTGTAGACCAAAGACGAAGATGACATCTTGGTCGTAGAGGTGATGGTAGAGTTGTGTGTGGAGGATGAGGTGCTGGAAGAAGTGTGGGGGGCTGTTGTTGTCCAGGAGAGGTCGCTGCTGTGGTCGTGACCGTCGTGGGCAACGGCGGTGCTGGCAAAGGCAGCGAGGGCAGATAGGATGACAGCGGCCTTCATTATGACTGTTTTTTTAGAGACTGTCTGGTAAAAGACAGGCTGGAGATCGTTGTGGTGGTGTGAGATGAGATGGAGATATTGGAGTTGGTTGACTTGTTGGACTGATGGGAATGGGACATGAAAACCACGTCGGGAGAAGGGCGAGGCTGCCTTTTATCAGGAGCTCAATGTCTCACTGAGATTGTGAGCGAACGCCTCTGGATGGCGCAACATGTTTTCATTCCCCGGATGCAATAAAAAAGAAAATGGGGGTCCGGCTGCGGAAGGCTGGGGCTGGGATGCAGAGGGCAACGCGGGCGGCCGGGGCTATCACAACACCGCTTCGCCCAATGCGAGATTGGACGACATGCCATTGGCCCACGACGTGAACGACAAACATTAGCGGGCCGAGCATTGCTTCTCCAAGCTGATCCAGGCCATCTGTGGCTTGCAGCAGCGCAAATCGGTTGTCTATCAACGCCAAGGGTCCTGGCCCTTTGCGCAGGTTTCCTGATGCCGTGTCACCAACCAGCATTGCAGCTTCGGACAACATGACGCGGCCAATGCCCGTCATGCATCTGTTTGCATTGAGGTCCAGGGCCGTATCCGAAGACCAAAGGTCATTGTTCACGGGCGACGAAGGGCCACGGTGAGAGCTCAAAGGAGGCCGGGACTCAACCCGCTCTTGGGGGCACAGGCCGGGACCGCACTTCCTTTTCTCTACATGGTACGGGATTGCGGGATAAGGACGCGGGACGTAGCGTGCCCAGCAATGTGATGGCTGTTTCCCGGTCAGCACAATGGGTCAAGTTTTTCAGCTCTGGCTTTCCGATGGGGAACGACTTGTTCTGGAAATTGAACCAGCCAGCTGCACACGTGCGACCAAGACTGCTATGTCTCTGCGGCACGCACGTGCACGCGAATTGTAGTTCGGTCTTGGCAGCAGTGTTCGGCGGCTGCGAATCATTACACAGTTCTCTGTAATGGACATGGTGATGTTGGAGCCGAGACTCTGGAGACGAATGACGGGAAGCCCAAGCCAGAATGCCAACATGTGTCAAAAGCGGAGCTGCAGCTTGGTTCGTCGCATTGTTTGAGCGGCGGAAGCTGGGAACAGATGCCGAGCAGATGCACGTTTCGAAACATGAAAACGTCACAGCTTAGGACCACCATGTGGCGCAGGCGATTCAGCAGCCACAAACTACAAGATGAATGGATGGAGAACTCTGCTGCTTCTGCAACTACAGCATTCTGTTGAAATGAAATTCTAAGACCAGTCTTCTGGAGCAGAAGACATGATTTGAAGTTGCTTGCGTCGCCTGGAACTTTCTCTCGCAGACACATTCATGAGGGCAGTTGGCTGGTCGCGGGGGACTCCCTTCCGACACGCTGCATTTTCTGTAGCGGGCCGAGCTGCTGTGGCAAAGTCGCCCCCCTGTCCCTGCGTCGGGTTGACTGTTCAGGACAAGCGCGGCCTGAATCTGGGGCAATGTGACTCGGTGGATACGAGCGCGATGGCCAAAACCAACTGGCAGCCTCCACATTCAGCAAAAGCAGCGAACTTGATGAGTCCAAGAGCCCAACATCTGCTTATCGATCTGCCATCCGGTCATTTCGCCATCGCGCCGACAGCCATTTTCTATCACAGCCGGCCAACGAGCGACCGGCCCGAGTCCCGAGCCAGACGCCGATCGACGGAAGAAAACACAAGAGAACCGCGCAGATTGGAGACACAAACTCAACACCCGAGGCCCGAGGGGCCACGGCTTTCTGCGTGTGAAGAGTCTTGGGGGAAACGGGGGTATTGAGCCCCACGACAGCACATGATGAATTCATCAATGTCCTCTCGCTCGATGCAGCGGCGCTCGCCGGGTGCAGAGCCAGGACCACCGCCGAACATCCCAGCGCGCTCCATGTCGCCCGCAGTTGGCGTGGGCACCAACGCCATCGGTATTGGGCCGCGCTCCTCAGCAGGAGGGCGATCGAGTCAGGCGAGCAATGGAAGCACCTCCCGCCGGAATAATGTGAGTACCGTCATTTTCCAATCTTCCGGTTTCTCTTTCTTGCCTGCACACTTGAAGCACTAAAACCCGTTTCGGCCGCGGCTTCATGCGCTACCGGCCCAAGGTCGAATAAGTATTGTTGAGTTTGCCTGGTCGGCCCACACAACCTCACCACCACATAACGCATCGCCAGTCTTGTTTTCTTTTTCTTAGGAATAGAAATGTTTTATTGTGTGCCTTTAATATCGAAATCCTTGTTCTGTCTGTCTGCCCCGCTGTGCGCTAACCATGGCATCCTCCAAAAAGTCGTCAGGCACCTCGGCTGTTCCGTTGTCACAGATCGAAAAGAGTGTCACACACCTCCTTGTCGCTACGAAGCAGCTGCTCGAAACGCTCACACAATGGTCCCGAGGCCAAGCAACCGACACCCAGGTGTCCGACGTGTATGTGCGGTTGGGCTATGAGTTCAATATGGCTTGCCGCGCCTTCACCGCGATCAATGTCGATACATCGGACCTCGGCAACGTTCCGGAGCTGCTACGTAACATTCTTGAATCAACCCTTAGCCAGGAAGCGAGCGTTGAAAGCCTCGAAAAATACTTGCCCAAAATCCGCGACATCATCATCAACTTACTTCACGGTCTAAAAAGGAAACAACAGAAGCTGCGCCAGAAGCAAGCGAGAGATAAAGAAAATGGTATCTCTGATCAAACCGGTGGTGTTACGGTACCAACCCGGACAACGAGTAGCAGTACCATGGGGAGCACCAACTCCGGGTTGACAAATATGCTGAATGAGGGGATCGAGAATGGATACCGGCCGGATGTTGGGGGGCCTGACGCGAGGAATAGTGGCTCTCCAACAAGGCGGTTTCCGGCGCAGCGAGACCAGTCCCGCGGGTCCGTCAACTCGGAGCCGTCTAGCCTCTCAAGCTCAACACTTCAGAACATCCCAGTCCTTCCACCATATCCTGGGGATGAGACATCGATACCGAGTGGCCCTTCAATGGCGTCGATCAGCGATCTCAGCAGCTTGGACAACTTTCCGCCACCGCCCCCTCCTCCGAAGCAGCAGAGTGCCTTAGCTGCGCTACAAAGGGGAGGAGATCTGGAGAGGCGCGCTTCAAGGAGGTACTCAGCATATCAGATTTCCAAGCATCTTGGCGCTCCAGGAGCGGCTGGCATTCCAATGCTTCCGCCGCAGACAACCCCAATTCCTAACCGTGGGCGGAACGAGGTGAGGGAGTCGATGCGGGCTATGCAGGCGAGGGACACTGGGCATAAACGGACCACGTCCACTAGGTCTCGAACTGGAGCTCTGGATTCTTCCCCCGTGCGGGTGCCGAGCAGAGTATCCGAAGAGCCGGACGAAGTTCGTGCAGAACTCCCTGCCCCAGGCCCTGATAATTTTACAGTAGAATCGCCAGATGAGAAGTATCGGCCAACGGCCACGTTGAGTGGGCCACCATCAGATGCAATGCCGATGTTGGGTATGGGTATGGACGAGCCCAGACCTCCGAGGACGACCGAAACCAAACCAGCAACTCGCCCACGGGCGACGACACCCGAGAAGGCTCCGCCATCGTATAGCCCAGACAATTCGCCCCCAGCCACCAAAGAGCTTACGCTCTTTTTGCAATACAAGTCCAAAGTCAAAAAGTTTGTCCTTTCAGAAGGGTATGATGAGCTGTCGATTGGCCGGCTTCAGCTAGCCTTTATCGAGAAGTTTTCCTGGAACACCCAACAGAACGGCGCCGATCTGCCGGATATCTACATTCAAGATCCCGTTTCCGGTGTGCGGCACGAGCTTGAGGACTTGTCGGATATCAAAGACCGGACGGTGCTCGTACTCAATGTCGAAGCACTAGATGAAGTGAAGAAGCACATCGACGAAGGCATTGGGTCGCTGAAACAGATCGTAGAGCAGGTTAAGCAGAACGTTGATGACCAGGGTGCGGCACTTCAGCGAGTGTCGGAGCGACAGCAGGAGACGGCCAAAGACGTGGCTCGACTGGCCGCGGCGCCACCATCTATCCTTACGCCACCAGCTGACTCCCCACGGTCAGCCGGCCCAGCGGCGGCGCGCAAGTTCAACCCGGCCCAGATCAGCGAGATTCAGAGCCTGCGACGTGATTTGGCGGTGCTGCGACAGACATACTCCAACTTCCAGTCGGAGGTGGAGGGGTCCATGACGGCGCTCCGGAACAAGGCCAACAATGTCAAGATGGCGGCGGCCAAGGTGGCGGTGCCCGACCTTGACGGTAATGCCGGTAATTCGTACGTGGCCAAGGGACGCAAGCAGCTCAACGTGGACAGCGACCGACTGGTCAATAAGGTGGATGACCTGCAGGACCTGGTGGAAGATCTCCGCAAGGACGTAGTCATCAGAGGCGTGCGGCCACTGCCCCGGCAGCTCGAGACAGTTACCAAGGATATTACGCAGCTCACCAAGGAGCTCAAGAAGATGGAGGACTACATGAAGCGCGAGAAACCCATCTGGACCAAGATCTGGGAGAAGGAGCTCGAGGATGTGTGCCAAGGCCGTGACGAGCTCCGTCTCATGGAAGACCTGATGGTAGACCTGCGCGACGATCTGGATAAGGCGTCAGAGACGTTTGCCCTGGTGGAACAGGCGACCAAGGAGCAGATGAAAGACATCGGGACGGGAGGCGGTGCACAGATTGGCAGGCAGTTTAGCAAGGGCCTCAATCACGTCGTCATCGGCAACACTGGAGTGGACCCGAACGCGGCCAAGGAGGGTGTTCTAGGCGAAGTGCGCGCGCTGCAGCCAAACCACGAGACCCGGCTAGAGGCGATTGAGCGGGCCGAAAAGCTGCGGCTGAAGGACCTGGAGAGTCGGAATAACAATCCACTCAAGCAGGAACTGACTGACTTTGTGGGCGAGGGCAAGCTGAAGAAGTCAGGCGGCGTCGAGGAGGTGGAGAGGGCTCGGAAGGCCAAGGATGATCGAATCAGGAGGGAGGTCTGGGAACGGCAGAATGGCATTGTTAGCCTTGATAATGCAGGGACAGACGGTGCAAATGGTGTTGACGGGGTAGCGTCTCCTCCGGGGTAGAAGCCTTATCCTTTTTGCTCTTCTAACGTGTGCATGATTAGTTTGGGTGGAGGGGATATATACCCTTTTTTTGTTCCTCCTTGTACTGTGTGTTTGGGGGTGGTGGTCTGCTACCTACGTAGGATCTGTGGTTTATGAGGGAACTTATTTTTAGCTTTCTGTCATTGGGGGGTGGTTTAAAGGAGGGAATGTGGATAGCATCTTGCGTAGCGCTGTTCATACTGCATCGTGCGAGACTGTTTATACTCTGTCTTGTTCGTTTATGGGTATACAAATATATATATCTTTTTGCTCCTTGCTGTCAAGTCTGAAATTCACATTCGCACCTTGACGGAGTGGTCAGTCGGTCCCCACTTAATATGCCGAAGTGATGACATGTTGAACCCCACCTCGGACTTGACGATTTACCCCCCTTACCCCTCGGTCGAAGGACCATTCATCCACGCCTGAACGCCTGAGGATGTCAGGGTTGAAACTGGTAGGACAACCGGAAAGCATTCCGATGGTCGTCACGCTTGCCCCTGCTTGTGTCACGTCAATTTACGCGGAGAGTAGCGGATGTTGGCTGCGAGAATGCGGCGGAGGTGGGAAGGAGGGGCAAAGCTTCCCAGGTGTGGTGAGGGGGACGCCATGCCACCGTCTGAAGTTTTCCGGTGTGGTACCGTGGCCCGGATTTATCAATAGGACAGGGCCGTGGTATTTATAGGTAGAGATTTGTCCTAGCTGTCGGTTTAAAGTAGGTAGGTAAAATACTTGCTGTATTCCCATTGTTGAGTTTTATTATCCTCAGCTTCTCAACAAGGGGTAATTTTTTTCCCCCTCTCTCTTGTTTTCGTAGCCCACCATTTGTTTTTTTCGCTTGCATATGAAGTTGGAGGATAGGATAGGAAAGTGGACGAGGACTATAACAATGGCTTGGGCAATCGAGGAATCCCTCAAGACCGCCGTCGCCGAGGGCGTCCTCCCCGGCGCGGTGCTGTTTGCAAAGGACAAATCTGGTAAGTTTGTTGATCTACATCTTTGCCCGGGCGCTTGTTCTCATATCTTTATTTGCATCCAGGGAAAATCGACTTCTCCTTCTCCGTCGGCTCCGCCTCCCTTGACCCTGCCTCCCCGTCCCCCATGGAACCCATCACGCTCTTCACTCTCGCTTCCATGACCAAGCTCCTTACCACCATCTCGGCACTCCAACTTGTCGACCGCGGTCTGATTTCCTTGTCGGACGATATATCCCCCCACCTCCCTGCCCTCGCATCCCAGCCTATCCTCTCCCCCTCCGGCGAACTGGTCCCACGCACCCGGCCCATCACCCTCCGCCACCTCCTAACCCACTCCTCCGGCTGCGGCTACCCCTTTCTCTCCCCCCGCCTAGCCACCCACCTTGGCCCACCCCCTCCCGGTCCTCGACCCACTTCCTCCGTGCCCGCCCGCTTCAACTACCCCCTGCTCTTCGAACCCGGCACCGGCTGGGCCTACGGCTCCGGCCTCGACTGGGCCGGCCAGCTAGTCGAAGTCCTCACTGGGGAACCCCTCCTTTCTCACATGCAAAAACACATCCTCTCTCCCTTGGAAATCGATCCCTCCCGTCTAGGCTTTTTTCCCGTACTACCGACCACCACCAACTCCTCCTCCTCACCGGCGGCGGCGGCATCTGTGGCGGTGCCCCATCTCGCGAAGCTCGCCGACCGAGATTCCCAGGGAAAAGTCACGCACGGCACGTCCCCTGATTTTTTGGGTCTACCGTGTGGCTCTTTCCCCGACCCCGTTCCGGCTTTTGGTGGAGAATCCGGCTATGCCGACATGGGTGTATACATTTCCGTTCTATATTCACTCCTAGTCGACGATGAGAAACTCTTGAGTCGCGAGGTTGCAGCACAAATGTTCCGTCCCGCTCTCCAAGAGGCGGAAGCTAAAGCCTCGCTGCTAAAAGAGCTAGAACATCCAGAATGGATCGTAGGGGTGGTGCCCAAGACGGGGAAATATGATTGGGGACTGGGAGGGCTGTTGGTGGATGGGGATGGGGATGGGGAGGGTGAGGGCTATGGGAGACGGAGAAGAGGGTTTTTGTTTTGGGGTGGGGTTTTTAACATGGCATGGGTGAGTTTGTTCCCGTTCTTCTTCTCCTTTTCTCTTCCCCGTTTCTCTTCTTATTCTTTCTTTTTTCTTTTCTTCTTCTCTGATGGTACCACTTGTATGGTTTTTTTCCCCTGTTTTTTTTTCTTTTTCCGTCCTCTGCTTGTTTTACTTTGGTTTCGCCAACCTCCCCCCTTCCCCATCTCCCCCTCTTCTTTGCTTCCAACCCCTCCTCTAGATACAAAGTACATGCTAACACCCCCAGTTCATCGACCGTGAGGCCGGTGTGTGCGGTGTCTTTGGCACCCAGATCCAGGTCCCGGCCGATCCCAAGGTGCGGCCCTTCATGATGGCCTTTGAGGAAGAAATCTACTCCAAGTTGTAGCAGTCGCAAACAAAATCACACATGTCAAACTTCCTGTTTGAACGAGCGATTCCCATAATAATCGTGATATTTCTTACTACATTCGCTACCCATCCGTATTCCCTATTGAATAGACATGCAAAACCCCACAAACCGCTCAAACCAACAGAACGACGCTAACAATCATGCACCAACCAACGTGTCAAAAACATAGACGTACACAAAGGAAAATATCGCCTTTTCCGCCTTGATTCCTCCATGTTCCTACCAAATCATTGTCTCCTGCATGCACCGAGTCATGACTGCTTCAGAAAACTAACGCCTCCTCCATCCAGCCCGGCTTAAAGACTCTTCCTAATATCTTCTGTCGGGCGGAGGGGGTTGGTTTGGATTGTATTCATGATGAGGCCTCAACTGCCTTCCAAGAAGATTTTGGTTGTGTGCCTCGCGCATTTGGGCCTCGCGCAGCTGCAACTGCTGAGCCTCTCGCGCATCTTGCCCAGGATACGGCGGCGGCGCTGGTCCCCTGGGATCAAAGCTAACCGGTGTAAAGCTACGGACCGGTTCTCGCTGTCCTGGACCAGGCGTACCTGAGTAGCCCCGATATGGCTGGCCTGGTTGTTGAACCTGTTCCACTCGTCGAGCATCAGGCGGTGCTGCGTAGCGGCCACCACCCAGAGAAGTTTGGTGTTGGTGGTGTATCATGCCCACCGTTGGACTTTGTGAATCGTGACTCGCATAGGCCGATGGTCCCCGAGGCTCCCGGAGATTGAGCAGATGCGATTGTTGCGGGCCAGCAGATGTCGGTGTCGACCACGAATGGGGTTGTGAGGCCATCGATGTGCTGACCTGAGGCTTGGGCGGGGCAACATGTTGCGCCTGCTGAGCGGCCCACGGTGTGAGGGGCGGCGCCGGAGGCGCCTGCGTCTTTGGCGGTCCTTGATGTGGTGGCGGCCACGAAGGCTGCTGTTGGTGCTGGGCATGCTGGGGGTGTTGCTGATGCTGCTGGTGCGGACCGTGCTGGTGATGCTGCTGCTGCTGCTGTTGTTGTTGCGGCTGTTGTTGTTGTTGCACAGCGGTTGCGCCAGGTTGCTGTGACGGTGGCCATGGCTCACGAGTTGTTGGCGGTTGTTCCCGCCGCCCAGCCATAGCCGCATGGGATGCATACGAAGGAGTTGGCGAAGCTGCGTGCGGCTGGGTCGAGTAACCTTGATAGCCTTGTTGCTGGCCTTGGTAACCCATCGGCGGCCCTTGGGAATGCTGCTGAGCTTGCTGCTGAACATGCTGAGCATGCTGCGTATGCTGAGTGTGTTGTTGGGCGTGTTGGGCGTGCTGGGGAGCATGCTGTGCAGTTGGCGGGTAGTGGTGTGCCTGGTGCGACTGCGGCGAGTTGGCAGCACTCGTTTGGTGCTGAGACTGGAACTGTTGGTGGCGCGCATAGTAGTCGCGCTCTGCTTGCCCAGCTGGGTCCATAGACCTGGGTGCATTTACGTGCGTCGGCTGCGGTGATTGCGTGTGATACGGCTTGAGAGGCGGTATCGCCGATTGCGGTGGCTGGCCAGGGTTGCGGCCGTAGTATCCCGGCGTATCTTCTCGGCGTTGTGCGACCGGAGCTGGTGGCGGCTGGGGCCGACCGGCGATGGGCTGGGGAGGCGGTGTGGGGTTCGCCTTGACTTCGGTCACCCTCTTGGGGGGAGGAGCTGGCGGGTCGTCATTCAGCAAGGCCATCAAGCTGCTGGTTTTGCGCTCCGCTGGTCGGGCGGCGGGAGGCGGCGCGAGAGACGTGGGCGTCGGCTGTGCAGAGACGGGACTTGCAGAGTATTGGTCCTGCATCGGTGGCTGCATGGGCCGCTGAACAGTCGGATGTGGTCTCTCAACCTGGCCACCCATCTGCGGATGCACTTGTGGTGCCGAGATGGGTTCGCTGAGCAGGCTCCCAACAGGCTGAGCGCGTGAGGGCTGCGCAAACGGCTGTGGAGCGGCCGGTTGACGGGGATGTTCTGGTTGCCTGCCCAGGGGAACCGGCTCCGGCCTAGGCTGCACAGGGCGCTGCGAGGGCGGGAATGGCTGGTAAGGTTCGGGATGCTGGAGAGGCTGATCTGGCTCTTGCTTAAGACGCACGGGTGGCCGTTCCGCAGGTCGAAGCGGCTCTCTTGGGGAGATTTCGGCCCGAGCCTGCCGCTCACGGACATCACGCATCTCGCGTGGCTCCTTGTGTGTGAGGATCGAGAGCTGGTGGTCGGTGTCCGTTGGCCATCCGACAGAACGCTGGGGCGGTTCCGGCACCGTTTGTTGCGGTAGTGATGCCGGCCCTGGCTTCTGGTGGCCCGGTTGGATGCGGACCGGAGCCTGGGCGGTATGAACCGGTGGCGGTTGGGGCACGACTGGCTCCCTCTCCTTCTCTGGGTACGAGAAGGGATGCGGCGGTCGAAGCGAGTGACTTGACGGCGACAGAACCTGGGCGGGTGGGCCACTTGTAGGCTGCTGCTGGGGAATTGGCGCTGGTGCTGAGGCCGGGGCAGCCACTGACGATGACACCTGCGCAATCGACAGGGGATGTGAAACAGGCGAGGCTTGGGCAATTGGAACCGGGAAGCGGGCGGTGAAGGGCTGGTGAGGAGGCGCTGGCTCCGACTTCGTCGCCGTGTCCTCAGGCTCGGCCGCGGCCAGAGTTCGATGGGTCGACGACACACTATCAAACCTCTTCCTGACCACCCCCGTCATGGGCATGGGTGGAGCGGGCCGCTTCTCCCCTCGCATTCGCTTGGCGTCGGCGTCCATTGCAAGCCCCTCCCACTCTGGCTTGGCGCCCTCTTTCTGTCTGACGAAGAAATTCTTGACCTGATAAAAAATAGTTAGCCGATGTTGCACCTGAGTTAGATTGGCGGAACCCACCATGACTGCCGTCTTGGTCTGCATGTGAGCGGCAATTGCGGCCCAGTCAGTGCCGAAGGCCCGGAGATAATTGGGAAAATCATTGGTCTCGGCAACACTCCAGTAGCTGGACGCCTGTTGAGCGACCCGCCCGCGTTCAGGTCCTGGCGATTGCCCAATGTCGAAGGTCGGGACCGAGGCCAGCGGCGGCGGCGGCTCGGGCCGGAGCGACGGAGGTGCCATGACCTCTGATAGGCCCGATGCCAAGGGAAGCGCTCTCTCGGGGCCGCCAAGCGCCTGTTGTTGAGCAGGCAGCGAGGGGGGTTGCATGGCGCCGGGAGGCATGCTGAAGCGACCTGACATCTCGTCGGCGCCGCTCCATTCGGGACCCTGAGCCTTGGAGTTGGATCGTGACCGGTTTCCTTTGGCCGGAGTCGCGCTTGGAGTGGGAGCGAGTGCCTGCGCCGGCTTGGATGCCTTTGCCTCTTTTTCCGCCTTTGTCTGGCGCGTTCTACGCGCCTTCTTGACCTCAGGCTTCTCTGCACAGCTGTCACCTTTAGCGTCTGCGTTCGCAACAGCCGCGGCGGCGGCAGCAGCAGCAGCAGTTGTGGCTCCTCTCCTGCGTGATCCAGGCGTAGCAGCTGGCGTTGCGCCGTCCGAGTCCACATTTTGCGTCGCCTCGTAGCCCCAGATCGGTGCAGCGGCGCGGCGCGGCCGACGGCGCTCTCCGTTCTCACCCGCCTCCTGGCCGTTCTCGTCATTTTCATTCTCTGCGTTTCCAAGCTCCGATACCAAGGCGCTGGATCGCGTCTTCTTGTTCCCTTTCCTCTTCGCTTTGGGACGCTTCCTAAGCTTCTCCTTCAGATTAAGTTCGCGTTTCTTCGCATAGTAATACTGGATGCAGGATCCAAAATCGCGGTTCGGAAGCTCTTTGGCGATTTTGCCCCACTGCTTGGGGAACTCGAGATACGCCTTCTCAAACTTCTCTTCTTCTTCCTCGGCAAAGTTGACGTGCCACGGCACCACATGCCAGGCGGCAACAAGCTTCTCGATGGGGAGCAGGCCCGAGGTATCATGGAAAATTTCATGCCCCTTCTCTTCGCTCGTCCAGATCATGTCGGGAATCACGGCCTCCTTCTCGCTTGGGTATTTTTCGGACTGTGCCCTCTTTTCCCTGTCTTCCCTCTCTTGGTGCTCCCGCCTGGATTGCTCTAAAACCCATTCCATGTCGAGCTCAGTGGCGTTTCGGCTAGCGTTTCTCCTACCCCCTTCAGGCTTGGACTCCGCAGCAGGGGCCGACTTCCCTCCCGACACGTCTTTTGACCCCGAGGTTGCGAACGCGTCGCGACTCTTGATGGCAACCGGATCATCAGAAAGGGTAAAGCGGAGGTACGAGTCATACTTCCTCTTGTACTCATCCCTGTGCTCCTCCTGGGCTTCTCGTGTGCTCTCCATTTGCTCTTGCAAACGAGCCCGCATGAAGGAGTTGAAGCCTTCCGACCCCTTCAGCAACTTGCGCGCTCGTTTGCTTTCGAACCACGGTTTTAGGTGGTAGACAGGGAGTTCCTCGGTCGGGGGCGTAGCAGAGAACTCGCGTACAGCCTCAACGCTGCCATAGATGCTAGCATCGTCTTCGGTCCTGTCCTCGCTGTCCTCGTCCATGGCAGAGGGGCTGGATTGTGCCGATGTCGCCACATCAACCTCGGACTGGAAGATGCCGAGACCATTGGCTGGTGTTGAAAGTGTAGTTTCAGGGAGAGGAACAAGTTTGTCGAGAGCTTCTACGGCGTCCTGCATTTCAATGTCTTCATCTTGGCTACTTGCTTGCTCAACGGTTGGCAACAAAGGCAAGCCAGAACCTTCCGTATCCATTTCCTCCAGCTTAGGAAGGGGCTCTAGAGGTTGTACAGGCGTTTCGTCGGTGGTTTCTACCGTGGGAATGGCGGCGGTCTCGGATGCGGGTACAGACTCGGCCGCCGCCTCAGGTTTGGTTTCTGGCTCAGCAACTGGTTCAATTTCGGTCGGCTGATCCAGCGGCTTTTGTTCCTCGACTGGAGGCGTAGCGCCTCTCGGCACGGTAAAGACGAGACCGTCGGGAAGTGCCCCTATTACGCTGGTGAGCGGACAGGGCTCATTGAGCACTCCTAGCATGCTGTCGTTCAAGGCCGCTGCGTATCGAGCAACTATCCGGATTGGTGCGCCGCCTCCCGCATCTTCCGCCTTTTGCAGGGCGGATTCCAAACCGGCTATTTCTCTCTTAAAGTAGTCGTCCATGTCCTCGTCTGTGTCAGAATCTGACGACTGGTCAACCGTGGGTGCGGAAGGTTGTTTCAGTGGCAACTGGACTCTGACAGATGGGATGGTAAGAAGGGGACTGAGATCGTCAATGTCACTCGAGTCATCTGCGTCTTCCGTCTCCATCTTCTCCACATCCTCTGGCTGCTGTCCCGGTTTTACAGGTTCCGCAGGCTCCGGATCATGCATTTGCAAATCGTCTTGTACTTGTCGCTCTGCCTCTTCTGCTTGTTCGGCCTGGAGCGCTTGGTCGGCCTGCAATGCTTGGTCGGCTAGTTGCACCTGTTCAGCCTGGTCTGTTTGATCTTGCTCCATCGTGTCGGGGTCTGCAGGTACGGGGCTCTGGGTTTGTCTCTCTCCGTCCTCGAGTTCCGATTCTTCTTTGGGCTCCAGTTGTTTAGATGCAGGTTCTTGAACGGGCTCGGCCACGTCGTTCACACCGCCCATAACGACGTCGGCGGGCGGGAATGCTTTGGGTTCTCGATCGACGGAGGATCTCCTCGAATATGTCTCCTCTTCTTCCTTGATCTCGCCATCGTCTGATTCGCTGAGGTGGAGATCTTGCAGCTGTCCATCGGCGGCGGCGACTTGAGGATCAGACTGAGCGCCAGAGCTGCGGGGGCGGCGGCCAGGGTCACTGGCTTTATCCGAATGGGACGATCCGGGACGAATGCCGCCCGATGACCTCGGTGGCGAAGCGAAACTCTGCGACTGAGTTGACTTTGGCGAGTCTGGTACCTTCTTGCTAGAAAGCGCGGGATTTATCCACTGCTTGCTTGCGCGCTGTTGCTGCGGCTTTTGACCACGGGGACCAACGGGTATGGGCGGACTGCCGTCTAGCGAGCTGGGTTTGGATGGACCGGTTGGCAAGGGCCTGTCACTAGCCGGTGAATGCCCCGCCGAGTTTGGCCTCTCTTCAGTCAGCGCTCTAGGCCCCGTAGGCGGAGGCTTCCCGGTGAGAGATTGGATATCTGTGACGGACGCTTGACGGCTGGGAACAGAACCGAATGCAGGGGCTGACGGGGCAAGTGGCGGCGGGGATACATCCTTGGTCATCGAAGGTGGTTCGTGAGAGACACGGTCGAGCTTTGGGCGGATCAGGTCGCGATCGCGGTCCCTCAAGTCACGGTCATCCCGATGATCTCTGGCCATGTCAGCGTATCTCCCGTCTCGGCGATCACGGTCTTCCTGATCGCGTGTCCATCGCCCTTCCTGAGAGCGGCTGCGTGGGCCAAGATACCGATCACGGTCATCGTAAAAATTCCCTCCCCTTCCTCTTCCGGCTCGATCCCATTCGGCACCACGCCCGCGCCCGGCGCCTCTTCCGCCTCGTGCTGGGGGAAAAGGAGCATTGCGAAACGAAGGAGGCCCAAATGGAGGGTCTGAGGAAGACGACCCAGCGGATAATGGGCCGTCTCTTGAGCCTCGTCTGGCACGTTCCGAGTCGACACCTAGAGGCGGATCTCGACTGTCTCGGAAATCCCGACCGACAGGTGACCGACCCCTTCCCTGCGGGGATGGTCGCCGTCCTCGGAAATCGCCGCGCTCCCGGTCGCGACCCCAATCTCTTTCTCGTTCGCGACTACGTTCGTCACGGAAATGTGGCCTGTCACGGTAATCAGGGTCGCGGTCACGTCCGCGGTCTCTACTATCATCCCTCCATCCCCGGCCACGCCCCGCCGCGCTGCCGGGGTTGCCGGCGCCGCCAGGTCGTGTGGCTCTGAAACCGCCACCCCGCGGGCCCGGGGAATCAAGCAGTGCCTTTGGCCCTCGCGGTGGCTCACGCCCGGTGGGGATGTCTCGAAAGCTATCCCGTCCTGACGGAAATCCTGCAGGGTTTGCTCGCGAAACGGGAGATTGTCGACGACGGTCGCTATCCCCATACCTATCGCCGTACGGTGGAGGAGACCTGTCCCGTGGTGATCGCGAGCGCCGATCCTGCTCGTGTCGGCCGCCGTACCTAGACCTATAAGGGTAGCCAGGATGGTAAGTATCATCGTAGCTACGGTTACGACGCCGAGAGCGGTCGTCATCGTGGAAATGGGTTCCTGCATAGTAGTCATAGTGGCCGTACGGCATTTCTCCCGTGCTGGCCTCATCGAAGCGGAATGCGCGGCGACGTGGTTTACACTGAGTCCGTGGCTGTGGCCGGTACGGCAGGCGTGGCCTGGTGATTGAAGGAAGAGACGTGGTGGAGGTAGAAAAGTCGAAGTCGAAAGGCAACGTACATTTTCTTGAGGGCGGTAGATACCAGCCCTCTTTAACTCTGTTGGTCTGTCACTCTGGCATACGCATGCTCAACAAAGTTCAGCCTCGAGTTGGAGTCGGATGTGGTGGAGGCGCTCGTTATCTCGGCGAAACCTGTTTTCTTTGTCGGTGGCGCGAAGGGCTCGGCGGGCTTGCGTTTAAGGCTGACGGAGACTTTCAACGCCAGAATCCACCCTCACCTGTCACAATGCGCGACACCAATCGGCGAAAAGCGCGTTATAGGGCTTTGAAAGTATCGAGGGGGTCGCAGAGTTTTCTGATATGCGTGTTCGGATAGCGAAATGGGAGACGTTCTCGGCTTGAACGGCGGTGTTTGGGAGGAAGAGAAGTGAAGATTGGATCAAGTGGGTCTCGAAATGCTCCCCCCCAGCGGGTACGTACCGGCACGCGGGCAGCAGGTCTTGGGGGTGTGGCCCTTGCAACGAAAACGCTGCACAGGCACCCGGCCCACAGCATCCACACTGGGGCACGCGCTAGTCCTATTGCGGACAACCCAGAGCGCCCCTGTGCCCACTGCGCCGCGGCTAAAAACGCAAAAAATTTGGCACCCGTGTCTGACAAACCTTTTCTTGGGTCGCCTTCAAATTGTTTGCGAGAACAAGAACAAGGCATTTCCAGCAGTGTGTGTCTAGGCCCGATTAGGCAGGCGCCTCTCGTCCGGTCTTGGCGATCCGAACCCGCTCGACGGCTTGGATTGAAGATTCATCTCATCGTGGGGTCGATTGTTTCACACTCATTCTTGGTCTGGATTTGGTAGTTTTGCAGCTTTGCCCTAGTCCCAAACTTTCGGATTTCCCTGACTTGAGAACCGGCAGCCACGCTCACGGAGAAAACTGCCACTGCACTGCTTACTCAAGAGCGATCACACTACTTTCGCCCGACCAACATCATCGTTTCATGGCACATGCGCCGCGGTCTTGTCCAGCCTGATTGCATTCATATTGGCCGCTTGGTGACGTAAAACACCAGCAAAGCTTCTCGCTATGGCTTCCTCGGCCCAAGATCAGCAGCCGCCGAGCGCGGCGACGGACGCTGTGCTGGTCAAGTCTGTGGAGATGCCCGAGGATGCCCAAAAGGTCGAGGAGCTCGACTTCAACAAGTTTAAGGGCCGGCCCATCACGGTGGATGATCTCTTCCAGGGGATGAAGCACATGGGGTTCCAGGCGTCTTCGATGTGCGAAGCCATACGGATCATCAACGAAATGGTCGGAGAGTAGGAAAAGAAACCAGGGCAAGAAACTAACTGACACACGATTCAGCGAGCATGGAACGACCCTTCGACGGGCGAAAAGACGACCATCTTCCTCGGCTACACCTCCAACATGATCTCCTCGGGTCTGCGCGGCGTCTTCCGCTACCTCGTCCAGCACCGGCACGTATCGGCCGTTGTGACGACGGCCGGGGGTATTGAGGAGGATTTCATCAAATGTCTCGGTGACACTTACATGTCATCATTTAGCGCGGCGGGCGCCGAGCTGCGGGCCAAGGGCCTCAACCGCATCGGGAATCTTGTCGTGCCTAACTCCAACTACTGCGCCTTTGAGGACTGGGTCGTGCCCATCCTCGATAAGATGCTTGAAGAGCAAGAGGCTGCCCGTGGTACTGACGATGAGTTTCACTGGACGCCGTCTAAGGTTATCCATCGCCTTGGCAAGGAGATTAACGACGAGCGATCCGTATACTACTGGGCCTACAAGAACAACATCCCAGTATTCTGCCCTGCTATCACCGATGGTAGCCTAGGAGATATGTTGTACTTCCACACCTTCAAGTCATCACCTCAACAGCTGCGCATTGATATCGTCGAAGACATCCGCATGATCAACACAATTGCGGTTCGCGCAAAACGTGCCGGCATGGTCATTCTCGGCGGCGGCGTTATCAAGCACCACATTGCCAACGCATGTCTGATGCGCAACGGGGCTGAGTCGGCCGTTTATATCAATACGGCTCAGGAATTTGATGGTAGTGATGCCGGTGCTCGTCCAGATGAGGCGGTTTCGTGGGGGAAGATCAAGGTTGGAGCGGATGCAGTAAAAGTGTGTACCCCTTCGCAGCCAGCGTCTTAGCGTTTGCTACTTCTTTCACCTTACTAACAAAACACTCTTGTCTCAGGTATACGTAGAGGCGACAACCTGCTTCCCCTTCATTGTAGCAAACACATTTGCTAGAGAGAACAATTAACACAAAGATCTACACAAAAAAGTTCCCTCAGGCATCTGCTTTGCTAGCCTCCTGCTCTTTCCGTAACCTTGTCGCAAGTACTGACTTGCCCACCCTGCTCTCGTGAGGCTTGCCGACCTCGCCCGTGATCCAGGCCCCAATATCCGCGACGGCATCCAGATCTACGCCCGTATCCATGCCCAAGCTCTCCAAAAAGTAAACCATGTCCTCCGTCGCCACATTCCCCGTCGCGCCGGGGCTATAAGGACATCCTCCTAGCCCGCCAACGCTGGCATCGAAAGTCCTGATACCATGTTCCAGCGCCACCGCCGTGTTCACCAACGCCTGCCCATATGTATCGTGAAAATGCATCGCTATGTCCTCATTCCTGATTCCCGCACTCCGCAAACAGTTCAGCAACTCCTTCGTCCGCGGCGCCGTACCCATTCCCGTCGTATCCCCTAGCGCAATCTCATCCGCACCCATCTCCAAAAAGTCCGTCGCCAGCTCCGCCACCCGGTGCGGGTTCACGTCGTAACCCTCAAACGGACAGCCCAACACCACGGATATGTAGGCACGCACACGTACGTCGGCTTCTTCACGCGCTGCGGAAATCACCTCATTAAAGCGGGACAGTGATGTCGCGATGGAGCAGTTGAGGTTGCGCTGGGAGAAGGATTCGGTTGCGGCAGCGAAGACAGCGACTTCGATAGCGGGCTTGCGGGTCTTTTTGGAGGTGGGTGTTGCGCGCTGTGAGGCAGTTTCAAAGGACGTGGGGTGTTGGCGTAGGATGGACGTGGCAGTGCTGAGACCGGTGAGGTTGGGGACGAGGAAGGAGAAGGTTAGCGGGCTAGGTGAGGGCGTGTCGCGGGTGAGGAGGTGGGTGAGGATTTCGGAAGAGTTGCTCATCTGGTTGGAGGTGGCATCAGCGCAGTTCAAAAGGGCGGGGGAAAGGGACCTAGGGGGGAGGGAATGTACCTGGGGAACCCATTTTGGCGAGACAAACGCCCCAGCCTCGATGCTCGTGAGTCCCGTCTTGGCGAGTCGCTCAATCAGCTCGAGCTTTGTAGCTAAGGAGATAGACCCCTTCTCGTTCTGTAGGCCATCACGGGCGCCGACCTCGACCAAGCGGACGTAATTGTCGAGGCGCTGTTGTTGCTGCTGCGTGTGTCCAGGTGGGGAATCGCTGGCCGTGGAGAAGCGGCGCGCTCCGGCGACGAGATGTCGCGGACGGTAGCGCAGGAGGTGCCGGGGAAGTAGAGTGGGCCTCGCCATTCTTGGGTAAAGATGGTGGTGCGCTCAGCCCAGCCCATAGAATGAATCGAGTTGTTTTCACTGTTTGAAGATGACATGAAGTTCCTGGGTGCCCCTAGTGCTTCCCGCCGAGGTGACGTCGCATAGCGTCGGGATTGGATCTCTGTTCATCTTGGCCTTGTGGCCTAACCATGTCACGTGACATGGGGCGGGGATTCCGGTCTCATTGGAAGGCCCTGGAGGTTAAGGTCATTCATCCTTCTCATGTTAAGGCTTCCGAAAAGTTCATCCCATGTTCGGCCCGGATTTGAGGCTTTCTAGTGTAGAGTTTGCAGCCCTCGGAAAGAACGGCGTGCGAGATCGCCGATTTACTTAAGGTGAGGGGGCTCTGGGGTTGACTCGTATGCGCCTCCCCGGTTTGGTTTTCCGCCAGTGGAGACTGGACCCAGGGCTAGAGCGAACCGCACATTTTGGCATTCGCAACCAACATGTATGATAATATCCACAACCTGAACATACAGTTGAGGGGCGACTAGTATAGTGGTCAGTACACTTCGTTGTGGTCGTTGGCACCGAAGAAACCCAGGTTCGATTCCTGGGTCGCCCACTGGGAGATTTCCTCCCCTCGGTTCTATAGTGTAGCGGTTATCACTCCGGATTCTGATTCCGGCAACCCCGGTTCGATTCCGGGTAGGACCTTCTTTTTGCACTGACAGCATGGGTGAGCTCTTCGTGTTTGGTCATCGTTGTACCTTTTTTTTTTTGATCCTATGAGAATCCTCGCATGTATTGCACCCCCAAACCTTTTATCTACCTAGTTATATGGTCCATCCAAGCAAGAAACAAGTCTGTCGGTCCCACCAGTTGTTCCCTTCCAACTGTTCTGTTGCTTTCCGCCTGGAATGATAGCCGCCACTGTAAAATACAATACAGAGGTTTACATGATTAAGCAGTATAGCAAAAGGAAACATCTCATTCAAAGTGCCAACCCATGTCGTAAAGCCGTAACGTCGTCGTCATAAACCATGCAAAATGCTCGTGCCAAAGAGAGAAGATATGAAAAAGAACCTTGAGGAAAGCCAAAGTGACCATCCGAAGAGGAAGCAACCAGATAATGATAGTCCAAACCCAGCCAGTTTATAAAGCCCAAACTAGGTAACAAGCCAAATCATGGGTGACCAATCCAAGCATGGGGACAGAAACATGACAGCAAATGCAAAAGATCTAATGGGGTATCAGTGAATGGGCATTCTCAGACAAATCTTGACAAAACGAAAGAGGAGAGGAAAACATGCCTATTAACGCTGGAAGGAGATGAAATAAGCCAAGTTTCAGGTGGGGGTGGGCGATGTGATGGGTTGCGCCACGTGTGGTGATAGGAGTCCTTGTCCGGTTGATCGGCCGTCAGGTGTCACGACCTTGGTGTGGCGCGTCAAAGTCTGACTGGCCACTGTCAGCTGAGTAGCAAAAGCCGAGGACGGTATTATCGAAAAGTGTCTGGCCATGAACATTCTGAATCGGGTTTTGGATACCCTGGACATGTCCATACGGGCGGACGCTCGGAAAGACCTCCATGTGAGGTACCATGGTTACAGGGTATCCTCCTGCATGGAGGGGGAAGGCGAAGGGGCCCGATGGGGGTAGCCACGGGAAGCCAGGTGGGTTCGGCTGCGGTCCAACAGGCCCGAAGGTACCGGAAGGTGAAAGTGATATCCTTGGCGCGCCTGGGGAGATCGCCGATGTTGCAGCCACAGTATTCTGCCGCTGGGCATAATCAATGAAGCCGTCAATCGCCCTGGGCAAGAATAGCTTCAAGCTGCCACGAGCTTCTTCGGGGAAGCTGTCAACCAGAAGCTTGAAGGCGTCGTTGTCGGAGAAGAAGGAGTTCCGCGCTCGCTCGAGACGCTCAGAGAACTCCTGACCTATATATGGAGATTCAGGATGCGGGGAGTTAGGGAAAAGGATCTCCCAGATCCTGTACCAGCGGCGTTCATCAGAGTTGCTGCCCCGTTCTGCCATACCCCTCATCGCAATACTGTCCCAAGCTCCGTCATCTGCCTCATTAGATGCAGAAGCATCACTCGCTCTGCATTGGCGTAGGCGCACATGGGTATCTCTCTCCTTTTTCGACTGAAACAAATCATGACATCTGGGGCAGCGAATCGGCATGTGATGTCTTTTGATGTGTTGCCTGACGTCAACAATGCGCTTCAGTTCGAGCCTCAAGCAAGAAAGATTGGAGTTTTCATTTCTTCTGAAGAAGGGACAAGCCCAGTATCTCTCACGGGGGCCACTGTCGGAGCCATCACCCGTGGGTTCGTCCCCGTACGGTTCGCCGCCATCTGAAGCAGCTTCGCTGGGTCGTTTCCGCTTGCGATCTTGGGGAATGCCGGAGCTAACTAGTTGCTCAACACCCGGTGAAGCTGGATGCGAAGCGTTGCTGAACAAAGAACCGCCGTGTTGGTTGTTGGCGTGACTGGGCATCGGGCCTGGACTAGCTAAGAGGACAGGCTGTTGCCTCCAAGGCTCTCGGCAAGGTGTGTTATAAACATTCGGGGAAAGCGCATGGGGATGCTGCTCATAGGGCTGTAAATCATAAGTGGGCTTTGGGAAGAGTGTGTCAGCGGTGATAGCGCTTTCGTCGAGACCAGCGACATAAAAGGAAGCGTACCTCCATGCGCGGCTGTCGGTATTACTGGAGCTAAAACTTATGCCCAGCGGCGCGGGTTTGATGGGCTGGTCGAGGTTAAACGTCGGGTCAAGGGCGGGGTAATCGACGTTGGATCGTTGAGAAGGAAGTGCAGCTGAGGAGGGGGTGGCGGGGAGCTCCTGGGCAGGAACCAATGCGATCGTAGGAATGGGGGGACTAAATGTGCTCGGCGCGTTCCCAGAAATGGCGACGAAAAAGGTTGTGGCCTGGCCGGATTCGAGGGCTCTCATCTCCTCAATTAAGACGTGTCGCAGGCGGCTTCTTCATATCTCAGCTTCGTTGTCGGTTGCCTCAATGGCCGCAGTCTGCCGATGAGCTGGCACCCAGCCAGCGGCCACGTCAACGAATACCTTGTGCATGCAGATTTGCCTTATATGCGAGTCACGGCTTTCTCTCATTCATTTCTCGGCGAAGGTAAGCGTGAAAACGAAGCCAGGGCAGGTAAGGAGTTGCTTGGGCTTTGGGGGAATGTTGAGGGGAGAACCCAACGCCCAACGAAATCTGGGGCCAGCAAACTGGTCTGCGCGCGAGCCGCGGGAAGTGCGCCTGGGTATCGATTGATCGATACCCAATCCTACCAATCGAAGCTGATGCCTGCATCTGCAGGTGATCCGAATTCCCAAAGAGTGCAGCACAAGGCTCTGACCTGCAATGTGACCGGCCACGCCGGGCCGCCTCGGGGGGGCAGCTCTAAGATTAATATCTGCCATCTGGACATCTTGACAAAAGAAATCGGAATGCTCAATAGGTGTGAAACTCTCTTGGGCATTCTGGTCGGGTCATATGAGTAACTACCGTTGCGAAGTGGGTCTTCAAGTTACTCTTGAATTCTTGATGAACAAGTCAAAGCAGGTTGATAACGACAGTGGCATGCCGATTTAAATCGACCAACATGCCGCCTGGATATCACCTGGAAAGAGTTGATACAAAATTGGAATTGAAGCGAAGGGAATGGTATAAGGAGGGGTGATGTTCTGTCTAGATACGGGCAGACCAGTGCTATATTATGCTCTATGACTCGATAAAGAAACCTCCCAAATTAAGATAGCTCGCAATCTCCATAACTAAACGAATGGGAACTGCCCGGAAACCAGCCGGTGCAATGTGTAAGAGTTCTTCCAACCCAAATATTCTTCCTCAGATATGCAAAGAGAACCCCCATTTCCGACGAACGACGTTGTCTCTGATGAATTGAGTCTGCCGTGGCGACAACCTCAATCCTAGGCCTTGGCGTTGTACTATTGAGACGGACCTGGCTTCGAACCAGAGCTGCCCCCGCCTCCAGATTTGTCCTTGTTATCCGGTGGGACCCAAGGTTTATTGGGATCGATCAAGTAGCCGGTAAGACGTGCGGCAGCGAGCTCAGCTTGGCTGTTAGGACTTTGTTGGTCAGTTCCACTCAGTCAAGGTTCCTCTAAGAAGGGTTGGGACAACTCAACGACTTGTCACCAGCAGGCGGCAGCGGCAGCGGCTGATTTCCTCTCTGGTCGGCCATATTGAAGATTGTTTCTCAAGAGAATGAATGAATAGGTGTTTGAATGAGCGGTTCCACGAATGCGGTAGTGGGCCCTGGAGAGAAGTGAAAGAAAGTAGCTTCGCTAACAGTAATGACTGACTAGACAGCTCGATGAGGAGTGATGGTGATCTAGAGTAGATTCGGCAGCACTAGCAGCTTTAAGTAAACATATCGATGGCTAAAGACCACGAGGAGATTCTGCCCAGTGTATACACCTAGGTTTGCCCCTTGAAATTGCGTCCTATTTTTTCGAGACACAAGAACCTTCGTACACAAAAGTGTATCCGAGGCTGAACGCTTCACCGAGATATCCAGAATAACGGCTGTGCCCTGGCCCATTGGGTCCTAGATCATACCTTGGTTGACAAGATGAAGTCAATGTGCATTTCTGAATCTGTTGGTCGGAAGATACTGCCACAGAGACACGCCCAGGGGCCCAGGACCACGGATTCCCGCATTGGGACATCGTCTCCGAGGTGCTCTTGTTTTGAAACATTAGTGCGTGTGTTTCACCGCAACTGGGTGGTGAGGGTATTCCCATCCAAGAGATTGCTCACCGACAATGGTTACATCGGCAAATTTCACGCGTGTGCACTTGTGCGTGACAGGGCGGATGCAAGATGGGCCGCATTTGTTGTATCTGGGATCGAGCACGCAGCTGCAATGATGACGGGCATATAGAATGGAGCGGGTGACAATGTCATGGCGGATGCGGCCTTTTTTTTCCTGGTCGGATAACGTGAATAGGAATCAATCGTGCTTCCGAGGATGTCAGGCCATGCCTGAGACTGCAGGAGTCCATCGGGCGGCAAAAAATGTCGTGGCGACCCGTATGACAGCATCAGCTTGGAAGGGCATACACAATTGTGTAAATCTGACGAATGCGACGTTTCGTGGTTGGTGTGTCAGATTGGTTGGTTGCTGCGCCAAAGTCGCGTGGTGTGTTGGCTTTCGCTTATTGGCTTTAGGGTTGCGCTGCGTAACTCTGCGTCTGTATCAGCTTTTACCACGCACATCTGCTTCTCCCACAGCGCGGATGCCTTGCGTCTCAACCCTCATCGGAGCCTGGTGCTAATGCTTGCAAAGCCACATTCGCTGGCCATAATTCCTTCTTCTTTCGCTGTTAAGACTCACAGAATCGCATTCTGCCAGCAATGTCGTTGGGTTTCGGTCTGGACAGTGGCGAGGTAACGTCAAAATTTTCTTTTCAACTCAATTCAGACCCTGCAGAGCCGCAAACTAACTTTGGCCAATTCACCAGTATGCTTTCCCCGATCAGTTTGCTGGCTCCCAATTCTCCCTTTCGGAGTTCCATGGCGACTGGCCCCCTGATCTGGAGCTTGAGGATGGACTGGCGGATGGCAATTCCAATGGACTCGGCTTGGGCTCCGACACCGCCGCAGTCACGTCGGGCACTCCACGCAACCCAGTTGGCACACAAGCTGGCAACCAAGTTGTCAATCCAGCTGACCACCTGGCAAAGCACGAACACCGCCAAGTGCTGCTGCCGGCGCCACCTCGGCCTGCCGCTGTCGGCCTTGGGGGCGGTGACAACGAGACAGAGGCGCGGCGACTCCGGAGACATGGACGGCAAATACGCCAAGGCAGCGAGTCAAGCTCGCCCACCCTGGCTTGCCACTTCCTCAAGTCGAATCCCCGTAAGTATTCTGAATGCAGAGGCTTTACATTACGCCGGATCAAAGATGTCAAGCAGCACCTCAACCGAAAGCATAAGCTGCCTGAATTCTACTGTGACCGTTGCTATCAAGCCTTCGGCTCTCGCGAGGAGAAAACTCGCCACGTCCGCCAGGACCCCCCTTGCGAGGTCCGCGAGGCTCCGCCACTAGAGGGTGTCACAGAGCAGCAGAGAGAACAGCTTCGCCTACATCACAGCCGTGGTAGATCGGTCAAAGAGCAATGGTACGATATGTGGGATGTCATATTTCCTGGCCAACTACGTCCTCCTAGCATATTTCTCGACAATGCCAGGGAGGCAAGGGTGCGTATGCTGCGGAGACTTTGGGACGAGCGGCGGGAAGAGATTGTGAACAATGCCCTCAACTTGGATAAGCATGTGGAGGAAACCATGGACAGGGGGGTTTTCAATCGAGTGATGGAAACCTTCTTAACACATGTTGAAAGAAGCGAGTCAATTGATGTGGACGTCACCGCTTCGGACGTCACAGCGGTCGACCCCCTCATGTCTGCCCTGTCCCCGGAAACGCCTCGGGGCCCTTTTGAAGGAAAAGAAGAGATGAATGGATCGCCGGGCCCCGAGGGGTATACTAAACCATCTCCCGCAGATCTTGACACGGTCGAATCCCCTTACCCGTTCACGTGGTCGGAAGACGACTGGCCTGACACCATCGGCACTATCGCTCAGAGTCAGCATGAATCTTCTAACCCCTACACACTTGAAGCGAAAAAGGGTGGCAGTAATTTGCCTCATCATCCAGAGATCCAATCATGAGTGAAAGGATAGCTTGTGTCAATGTGCGTGCTCCAAAAGGTCCCTTGCCAAGATTAGCCTCGAGGCAGGGTTGAGGATTGGCGTGTCATATGCAGACCCGATGGACAGCCAGGTGTGGACAGCCTGGTTTAATGAGGCTCATTGATGCCTAGACTATGGTACGCCCTTGAGTGCCTAGTATGATGAGTGACAAGGGCGGGCCGGACTGCTAACAGTGCATAAGCCAGGCTTGATTCAGAAAGAATGACGCGTTTAGCACCTAACTGCTTTACATTTGCGAGGCCTTCAAACTTGAAGCGGACGGACGATCGGGAGAGAACAAGTGTGGGTTATCAACAAGGTGTGCCCTTCCAAACACTGATCAAGGACGCGAAGAAATGAGATGAAACGAGTTGGCGCGTTGGTCAACTCGAACGGCTGGCCATCCCGCGAAACGATGGACGCACATCCCAGCCGGTAAACTTGGACATACCTCGCACCAAGGTCTGGAAGGCGCCAGCAGCACCCCGAGTTGCGCTTTGAAAAAACCGATACACCCCATACACCAAGCCAACCAATCGATTTGGGGCCGGGGCCTTGAATTCAGCCTTGGACATGTGGTGTCCCGTTGGCCATCCATTCCGCAGACGGGTCTCGCGTACGATACGCAGATACTCGGCGACATTCTCCTTGGATTTCTAGCGACAGAGCTCCTTCGCTGCGTCTTCGTCGAATCCATGCTCGTGCTGCGCAACCCAAACAGCATTACACACATGATCCTCGCCCATCACCTTGGCCGCAGCGCGCTCCTTATCAATCGAGTTGAGGTCGTTGGTAAGGCCAATGACAACCCAAGCTGGACGACATAACTGGGAACGAAGTTTGTGTTCACTTTCGAGGATTTCCAAACACATGCCGAGGATGGCGACGCCAGTCAGATTCCTGTCAAGCAAAATCGTCAGTGATGACCGAGCACACCGCAGAAACACTGACATCCCTCCCACATCTAGGGTGCAGTATTCCAGATAACTGTCTAAGGTGGAGAATCTGGCATGGTTCCTCCGACCAGCTCCTTTGTCGAACCATTCAGTCCACACAGCCCGAGGGCATCTGAAGCCGGACCTGAGTCGATGGTGAGCATCTGCTCGGCGACCTTGGAAACCATCCAACGTCTGCCTGTGTCTCGCGATACTTTATGAAGCCGACAGGCTTCCCGGGCTTCATCATTTTGTTGGTCACCCCGAAGACGAATTCAAGTCAGCAATCGTAGACAAAGAAAAGGGAAGTACCTCTTTGGGTCGCTATCGTTTCCCTCGTTCTGGTCAACGGCCTCAACAACATCATCGTGAGAAAGATAAACCCATTGAAGTAGGCCAACAGCTTCATGTGATCCGAGATGATCTCCAGGAAGGCCACCGACAGAAAATTGGGTTCAGGGCCCAGACTGCCTCGCACGCAGCCCGTGCAGAGGTTCAACATGCGCTCTCCAGTCCCATTGGGCAGCAATGGCCCCAATATCCTTTGTCTCCTGGTTCTGGTGTACCCGTAGCGGGATTTCGTCACTGAGACCAGCTATCTCGTGGGTTGGGGGGTCAACAAGACAAGAATAACCGTACTCCATTTGTCAAGGTGGTGAGTGTTTACTCGTTTGGGTACGAAGCACGAGCTTACCGTTCTCTTGATCGCAGACGATGATACCAAGTCCATCGATTTATATCATAAGCTAAAGGCCTGCTGCGCGATTATCGGAAGATCAGGGAGTACAACTGCCACCTCGGGCGTGGTCCCGGCCGAATGCAGGAGAGCCGCCGCGGTCTTCACACGGCCCAGGCTTCCGTTCTGACGCACGCCGGTTGGATATCGTTGGCGGATCGGTAAACAACTATGTTGCAGATGGTCGTTATATCGGACCTAAGCTTGTCACTGAGGGGGTTTGTTTCCACGATACAAGTCTGAATTTGTTGATCTCGAAGACTCAGTTATCGCAAAGTAGGCGAGAACAGTCGTCCCACGTTGTTTCTAGCCGTTCAATCTAGCCAACTATGCGAGATGCTGCAGTATGACATAGGCTTTTGTCAAAAGAATTTCGCGCCTGTCTCGTCATCACTGGCGTACAAGCTATCTTTTCCGATGCATGCAGAGTCCTACGTTGATTTCATATCCTTTAGGTCTAGGCTGTCTGGTCAATTGCATCTAGCGAGGCACGAAGCTGGTAGTAGAGCGTCTCGCTCTAATAATATGTCGTCTGCTGAAGCTGTCAAGAACTATTAGGATCGCTTCTAGTCTCCACGTCGATATCTCCATGCATCTGATGCCGAAGGCTCTTCCGACGCGTGAACAGCAGACCAACATTCACCCACTACCACCCTGCATGTATCACCATGGTCTAGTTCCTACCTACAGACACGACATTCACGCACCACAACGCTGCATGTATCACCATGATCTGTTACCTCGCTGCAGATACTAGCGCGTTTTCAGCACTAAAAATATTTATCTTTTGGAACACGCGAGCGCAAGTGAATAAAAGTGAATGACTTCCCCGTCGGTGACGCAACTACTGCTGATGCAACTTCCGATCCGGCAAGAGGCGTTGTCTAAGATACGATCTCGATTACTCGACATTCTCTTTAACACGGCATTGTCCTGACTTATTATCGGAACTCTGAAGCCCGGGAAGATATGCCACCTTCTACATCCAAGTCTAACAGGGACCATAGCCAAGCGGTCCGGATGCCCGAGAGAATCTACTTCCAATCTATCTGGGGTGCCAGAAACAACACCTCCCCTCTCCTAGAATAAATCTTTTCTCTTCGAGTCTCGGCAGATGTTGTTCCACCGGTACAACCTCTCCATGGTAGTCTGGTTAAAGTCTTGAGGAAGACACGGCGGACATTAGTAAATGCGGGTTTCCGGTGCTTGCGTACCTAGCCAATATGTCTGCGCGGTGGCTAAGATAGGCGACAAATACGGTGAGTCCCTGACCTCGGCATTTCCTGCGTAGAGATAGCTCGGACTCACAAGTTACTGGTGATTTAGGTCCAGCCCCACTGTCCTATCAATCCATGCATGTGGACGATCTCGGTCAAAGATCCTTCCTTCTTCAACACACCCTACACAATCCAACCCCTGAAAGATTGTTAGCGTGCGAGTTGGTGCGTATTGAGGAGGGGGTTTTGTGCAATATATGAACAGCTGGAAAGCTGTTTTGCAGGAGGGTTAAGGTAGAACATTTAGGCCTTAATTTTGGTATTTAAGACCCCGAAATTATGTTACTCGCCAAGGCCTTGAACCTCTTCATTGAGGCCTCAAGTTTCCATCACCAACCCCCCCAAAATAGAAAAAGAATGCCGGGGCAGTTTTGGCCCACAGGCTATAGCCAAGCCGCTGAGTACTGTCTCACACTGCCCTGTAACGGCCAGCTCACATGTATGCTCTGAGCTCTACTTGTCGTTGGCCATCATGTTCCGGCCGGTTGTGCCCAAGTTGATCTTTTACCACACGGAGGAGTCAAATGTGTATCCCGCCATGGATCTGTCATATTTATCGCGGCACCCAAGCCGGATAGCACATCAAGGGGTGTGGGGTGGTTGTTGAGTGAGTGTACTATTTCGGTGGTATCTTGGTAATCTATTGATGTATGCACGCGCGGTTTTTGAGTTGATTGAGGCATTTTCCTGTCTGTATGTAACTGCTTCGAGATGCCTGTGGAGGCGGTGGTCAATAGAATGACCCGGAAGGAGTACCCCGTGCATGGAAGGAGGGGGCGGCGTGGTGTAAGTGGCATTGTGGATTATTCCCGTCACAATGGGATACGAGTGTACTGAACAGCGGGCTTTCTTGGCACAAACTACCTTACTCATTTAGAACTACTGTCCCCTAAGTTGCGATGGATGAATATCGAATCAGACTGACAGCCTGGGTACCTAAGGTAGGTATAGGTAGTAGGTTGATTGAAAGGAGCCGTTTGCTAAGCTTACCTCTCTTGGCGCTTTCTGTTGGCAGGCGATGGATAATCAAGGACGTGAAGATATGAGATGAAGCGTTGGCTAGCTCGAACTGTTAGCTATCCTGCAAAACGATAGATACGCCTCCCGGCCAGTAGTCTTGGACATGCCTCGCACCAAGGTATGTATGGTACCAACCACCCAAAGCTGCGTTTTTGCAAAACGTGATATACCCTATATACGAAGCCAACCAGTTGGGATCCGGGGCCTTAAGTTCATATGGTATCCCGTTGGCCATCCATTCGAGCTGCTGGGGATTATGCGTTATGCCTGGGCTGTATCTTGGTGCACCTAGAGTCCAGACGATATCCTTGGTAGTGCACGTTTAAAACGCACCGACCTCAATGTTTGTAGCTGTATACCTATTGTACTAAAAGACTGCTGGAATGCCTTAGCAGAGCTCCGATGCCGAAATTCTCACAGAAACTGCCGGAAAGCATCAAGATGACATTCCCCGAAGTTGAGGCTCAGAAGACGCATACTATCGGTGGTCTGGGTTGCACAGTGCTATTTCCAAAAAGTGCGGTCATGTGAGGTGTCACCCACCCCTGTCGGGTGCTCTTGAATTTCTCCAGCCAGGGAAGCGGGAGCTGTGTCTGTGCCTGATTGAGGTAGGCAGCAAGTATCTGTCATGCTCCACAATTGCCTTCTAGCATGCAGGGGCAGTCCAACTACCTATACAGGGAAGCGCTGGACCCGGGGGTACTGCCAGCGGAGGTTGCTTCGTAATTACCATTGAGGCAGGTGCAAAGCCGCAGCACAAACTTCATGTTGCATGTGGTCTCAGGTCGCCCCTGAAGTCCCACTAGGCAAGTGGTGCTTGGATTGCCTGAAGCTGCTTGCTGCCCCACCTGGAGCACTTACTTTCTAGCCTCAGAGCCTTGGTTAGTGGGTCTAATACCCGAGACGTGCCTTCCATATACCCATCATATCGCAAGGCCAACTTGGCGTATTGAGTCATCTGATCTAGAATCGCAGCAGCTGCGTCGCCAAGATCATACCGGGCTTTGTGGTACCCTTGATGCACCTAGACAGTTTGGATAGGCCGAGCACAAGAGTACCTCTCCTTCCTTCGGCGTAGGGCGTGGGAACACCTGCTGCAACACGACTGTGTCCGGACTCCCTCCCGAACCTCACTCATTGAAACTCCTCACAGCGGCATGCACGACCAGAAACATCTGGTTTCTGCAAGACCTGGCAGCAGGCATGCGGCATGTGTATGTGTTCAATGGCAGGATTTGTAAGGACTTCGGACTTACGTCATCTCTGTCAAGTTAACTTGGTTTCCAACGACTTATGGGCGGTTTATCGAGGCTGCTGAAGCTGGTTGTGAGAAAGGTTCTCGCTGCCGGATTCAAGGCAGGCTCGGTCATGTACCTAACAACCGTGCCTTCCTGGCAATGTAGACCTAACACGCAGACAATCAGGGAGAAGCTTGCTCCTGCTTGTATGCGGATGTCAAGCTCCAAGTCTGGTTCAACAGGAAGGAACAGAAGGGCAAGAGTCTCTTTCCTGCACATCACGGGGAGTTAAAGAATAAAAATCCTGTCAAGGTGCGGCATCTCTCTTCTCTTTTCTTTTTTTCTTCAGGCATCACTCCAGCTTGGTACGTATCGCCCCAACCCTCCTCACACCCTCACATTTTCGGTCAGCTCAGGCCTCAGATGGACCTTATTTCCGTTTCCCCGGTCGCCTGCTGACGTGTTGCTTAGTAAACAATAATGTTTTTTAGAAGACTTAGGGTTAAGTGGCGTCGCGCTGTGTCCCGGGCGCGCCAGCGCTTTCGGGCCGGCCCCCCCCCCCCCCTCCCACCCCCCTCCTCCCGACCCCCCCCCCCCCCCCCCGCCCCCCCCCCCCCCCCCCCCCCCCCCGCCCCCGCCCCCCCACCCCCCCTCCCCCCCCCACCC